>WNGE01000139.1_pt1 | contig 84150 bp, 80 predicted proteins | sample 5400651 | NCBI WGS metagenome assembly WNGE01 (sample SAMN13153370, study PRJNA577476) | soil metagenome | isolation source: 60 cm soil or saprolite under grassland replicate 2 | place: USA:California | collected 2016-06-15 | reverse complement strand
CGTGGGGTTCAGAAACTCTGTCAGCCTGTCCGATTCGGCAGGTTTGCAGCGGGATCGAATAAATGAACCCCACGCGTCCCCGCAATCGCCTCACGGCTGGTTCGAGACGTGCGACCGGGAGTCGGGCCCCCAGTGAGCGCGCCCACGTCGCCGCACTTCTCCGCGCTTTCGCTCGCGACGGCCTTCAATGTGCGGCGGGACGATCTGCCGGACGCTTTGCGGGCACCGCGCGGCGACGACTTCTTTGGGGCGCGCGTCATCGGCGGGATTCCGTTCGCCTTCGGGGCCGCAGGGGAGAAGGACGTCGTCTACCTCAACACGGCCCCGGTCGAGATCGGCCTCGGCGCGGCCCGCGCGACCTACGTCCTCTTCGTGCACGCCGTCGCGGACGTCGCCACGAGCTACCTGCAGGGGTTCGCGGACGCGGAGCTGGACGGCAACACGCTCGGCGCCGCTGTCTCCGACTACACGCTGCGCTACGAGGGAGGAGCGACCGCCGCGACGCCGATCCTGCGACGGTTCGCCATCCAGCAGAGCCGCATCGGCTGGGGCGCGAGCGCCTTTGCCGCGCTGCCGGCGCGCGAGGAACAAGTCGTCCGCTCGAGCTCCGAGCAGCTGGCCGCGGACGGCGCTGTGAGGCAGCCCTTCGGCCTGGGCGAGTGCCGCGTCCTCGGGGCGCGCGACTCGCGCGACAACGACCTCCTCTGGATCTACGCGCTCCCCAATCCGCATCCCGAGCAGCCCATCGAGTCGGTGGTCCTGACTCCGCGCGACGAACGATCCGCCGTCTACGCGATCACGCTGACCGACGTTGCCGAGCACCCCCTGCGGCCCGGCGTCCGCCGCCGGGTGCGGCTCGACATGCCCGCCGGAGCGGCCCTGAACGCGATCGGCGAGCTTGACGACGTCGCCGTCGACCTGGGCACGGTGATCTCCGCCCGTGCGGTGCTCGAGTACGACGACGAGCGCTGGCTGGGCGGCGAGCCAAGCGTGCAGCCCACGCAGTCCGAACTCGCGGTCGTCGTCGACTACGTGGCGCACCCGGCCGCCCGGCTCTACGTCGGGGTCGGCGACGAGCCGACGATCTACGAGCTCGCAGCGCGGGTCGAGGGCATCGCGGTTGTGTCGGCGCCGGACCGGCCGGTCCGCGTGCGGATCGTCGAGGCGGGGTTAGGGATGCCGGTGGCAGTGCGCCTCCACATGCACGGCGAGGCGGGCGAGTACCTCCCCCCGAGAGGGCACCACCGCCAGGTGAACGGCGCCTGGTTCGAGGACTCCTACGGCGAATTCGTCGCCGGCCGGCACCAATTCGCGTATGTCGACGGCGACTGCATCGTCGACCTTCCGCTGGGAACGGTCCACGTCGAGATCACGCGCGGGTACGAGGTGGCTCCGCTGCGGCGCTCGATCATCGTCGACTCCGAGACGGACGAGCTCACGTTCGAGCTGGAGAAGGTCCTCCGCTGGCGGGAGCGCGGCTGGGTCGCGGCGGACACGCACGTCCACTTCCTCAGCCCACAGACGGCGCTGCTCGAGGGCCGGGCAGAGAGCGTCAACGTCGTCAACCTGCTGGCGAGCCAGTGGGGCGAAATGTTCTCGAACGTCGCCGACTTCGACGGTAAGACCACCCTCGGCGCAAGTGAGTTCGGCGGCGACGGCGAGTTCCTCGTGCGCGTCGGCTCCGAGAACCGGATGCAGGTCCTTGGACACATCTCGCTGCTCGGCTATTCGGGTGCCATGATCCACCCGCTCTGCACCGGGGGCCCCTCGGAGTCGGCGCTCGGCGATCCGCTCGAGGTGACGATGGCCGAGTGGGCGAAGCGGTGCGTGGAGCAGCGGGGGCTGGTCGTCATGCCGCACGCGCCGAACCCGCAGCTGGAGCGCGCCGCCGACATCGTGCTCGAGCTGGTGGACGCGGTCGAGCTCATGATCTTCAACCCGCTCGTTCCGGGCTCCGCGCTCAGCGCCTACGGGCTCGCGGACTGGTACCGCTACCTGAACCTCGGTTACCAGATCCCGCTCGTCGGCGGCTCGGACAAAATGGCCGCATCGATGCTCCTCGGTGGGATTCGCACGTACGCCCACCTCGGGGATCCCGAGCTGACGTACGAGGGCTGGATGGACGCCGTTCGCGCCGGGAACACCTTCGCCACGATCGGGCCCCTGGCGACGATGCGCGTCGAGGAAACGAGCCCGGGCGGGACGGTCCAGCTGCCCGCCGGCGGAGGCACGGTCGCCGTCGAGTGGGAGGTCGAGTCGGTCGCGTTGCCGATCGAGCAGGTCGAGGTCGTCGCAGGCGGTCTCGTGGCCGAGCAGGTCCGCTGTGGGGGAGCCACCGAGAGCCGCGGGAGCGCGTCTGTCGAGGTCGGCTCGTCGTCGTGGATCGCCCTCCGCGTCCGCGGCAGCTATCACGGCCGGCCGGACGATGTCGCCGCGCACACGAGTGCCGTGCAGGTGCTCGTCGAGGGATCGCCGCTGTTCTCCCAGCCCGACGCGACGGCCGTGCTCGACCAGATCCAGGGCGCGATCGCCTACGTCGACACGCTTGCCCCGCGACCCGAGGTGCGCCGCTACCGCGAGCTACGGGCGACGCTCGAGGCCGCGTACAACCGCCTGCACCAGCGGATGCACCAGGCCGGCGTCTACCACACGCATCCGCTCCACGATCCCGCCGAGCCCCACGAGCACTGAGCGCGCGGGTGTCAACGCTCCCCGACCTCTGCCCCCGAGACGTACGTCTACAAGACGGTCGACGGCTGCCCCGTCGGCGGCGGAGCGCTCATCTAGGGCAGCCGCCGGGACCTGGTCTCGGACGCGTGGGGTGCACAAACTTGGTCCGCCCGACTGAATCCGCCCGTAGGGTTCGTAAATTCGGTCGCCCGGATTTGCAGGAAAATCCTGGTCGCCGGAAGACACGTCAGCGACCGAGGTGGAAGTCGGCGGCGGTCGCTAGTGCGGGGTCGCGCCACCGGCCACGCGAGTTGAACGTGGCAACGATCACGATGGCTGCAATGGCTGCACTCGGCGTTCGCTCGGGTTCGCTGCCGTTCGCTCGGCCGATCGGAAGGCGCTGCAAAGAGGAGGTTTCGGCGAACGTGAGCGAACCCGCGCGAACGCTCGCCAGTCTTTGCCAGCAGAAGGTCGTGGGTTCGAGTCCCATCATCCGCTCCTAAAACCCCCGTAAATCTGGGATTTTTGTTTGGGAATGAGGCAACGTGAGTCCCGGATGAGTCCCAAAGACTTGCCTCCAAAACTGCGTCTCGCACGGCGCTTCAGCAGGACGACATCGCGCGCGACGCGAAAGTCAAGGCGAAGCTGCGATGTTGCCGTAGAAGGTCGTCCTCACGAATGGGCGACCTGCTTCGGTACCGAAGAACGCAGTGCGCACCACGGCCAACCTTTGAGTCTTTCGGCGCCAGCACTCGGTTCCGCCTGCAAATCGGCCTGTTCCCGCGGTGTGAACAGAGTTTTGGCAGCCCACACCACTACGTCCAGGGCCGTCGCTACCGCCTCGACATCGTCGCCACCGAGGGCCGCCAATCGGTCGCGCTACGCGACGCGAGTACGCTCGAGCTTCGCCTGCACCCTGACACGTCGGCGGCCGAGCGCGAGCAGCTGCTTCAGCGCTGGTATCGCCGACTCCTTCGTCCACAGGTCGCGGAGCTGATTGCCAAGTGGGAGCCGATCCTCGGCGTCGAGGTCGCCGACTGGGGTATCAAAAAGATGAAGACGCGCTGGGGGACGTGCAACACCGAGGCCGGCCGGATCTGGATCAACCTAGAGCTGGCAAAGAAGTCGCCCGCATGCCTCGAGTACATCGTCGTCCATGAGCTGGTGCATCGGATCGAGCGTCGTCACAACGATCAGTTCCGCGAACTAATGGATCGCCATCTCCCGCAGTAGCGTATGTGCAGGGACGAGCTCAACCGCGCTCCGCTGGCCCACGAGGACTGGACGTACTAGCGCGGTGCTTGATGCCAGCCAGACCCGCTCGCGGTTTGAGCGCCGACCGCCGATGGCTGATATCTCGATCAAGGCCTGTGGGGTTCAAGAACTCGGTCAGCCACGTCGATCGTGCTGATTTGCAGGGAGATCGAGTTTGCGAACCCTACGGGCACTCTTCCTCCGCGCCGAACGGCAGCCGGATGGCCGGCGCACGTTCCGGCTCCTTGAGGGAGAGCCACTGCCGACGAGCTACGGACCGGAGTCCTACCGGCGGATCTTCGGCGCTGCCCCCGAGCTGCCAAAGGCGGTCGCGGCCCAGAAGGACTAAGGGTCCTTCATTGATTGGGCACTGGCCGTAACCCAGTGCCCTCGGGGCTTTTTCATTTCTTCGGGTCGCCGCGAGCCAGCGCGGTCTACTCAAAGTCCACTCGCCCGCTGCATCGCACGTTGCGAGCCTGCTCTCGCTCGTCTCGCATGAAGCTCGCGGCCGTCTGCATCACGTTCCTGGCCACGATGAGGCAGAAGACGAGCGAGTAGAGCGGCTCGCTCCCCTCGAAACCTGGCCGTATCTGCGCCTGACTGTCCTCGGGGAACCGTGGAGGGGCGCAACGGTAGTGTTGTGACGCTCCTACCCCGATCTGAGGTACCCGATGACTAGGTTCGTCGTCGACGCCAGCGCCGTCCTCCACCTGGCGAGCGCGGGGGTCGAGGTCCCAGGCGCGCACAAGCTCCTCGCGCCGACGCTGCTTCGTTCCCAAACGCTGTCGGCTCTGCACGAGGCCGTCCAGCGGGGCGAGATCCCGGCCGACGTCGCGCGCGACCGCCTCACCCGCATCGGGCGGATGCCGATCAGGCTCCTCGGCGACGCCGTGCTCCGGCGTCGGGCCTGGGACCTGGCGGATCAGTTGGGATGGGCCTCGACCTACAACGCCGAGTACGTTGCACTCACTCAGCTGCAGGCAGATGCGTTCGTAACCCTGGACGCGGAACTGGCGCGCAGCGTCGAAGGGATCGTCGCGACCGCGTCGATTGACGCGCTGCGCTAGGGCTTGTAGCGGTGGTGGAGGAGGATGGCGTTGCCGTCCGGGTCGCGGAACCCGGCGCCATGGCAGACGCCCGAGTCCCACATCTCATTGACCTGCACGCCGGCCGCCTCCAGCTTCGCCTTCGCCTCGGCGACGTCGAGTACGCGCAAAGCAATCGTTCCGGGCGGCAACGGCGTGAACTCGGAGTCGTGGCTGTTTGGCGTCATCACCGCGAGCGTCACGTTGCCGGTCTCGTACTCGACCCAGTCCTCGCCCGGCGAGTTCGGGTTCCTCTCGAGGCCCAGCACCTCTCCGTAGAAATGGTTCGCCTTCTGCATGTCCGTCACCGGGACGCGGATGTAGTCGACTCGCTGCACATCAATCACGGGGCGCGTACCTCCTGGTCGGTGTCTCCCGGGACTCTGTCAGGCGGGTGGCGTTCTCCGCCCCGCTGGCCTCGAAAACGATCCCCAGGACCGGGTACCCGGCCCGGCGACTCGACCGGGGCATCATTGAGGTGGCGCAGACGACGCCCAACGAGACAAAGTCCCGCCGCCCGGAACTTTGTCATCGTCTTGCAAAGGGTGTGATTTGCGGGCTCCGCCGCATAGAGCCCTCAAACCACAGCCCTTAGTTTCGCGGGCCGGGCTGGGTTGATTCGTCCCCCGAGGGGTGGTTCATCGTTTTGCTTCACTCCCCCGGGAGGGGCATGCGAGGGCGAGAAGACGCGACCAGGATCTCTTCATAAGGCACCGGGCTGGGGAAGCCGCAGCCACAGCCCGAATCGCGCGGAGGGGGCGGCGCCGCAGCCGCCCCTTTCGCAGCCGCCTTTACTCCCTGGAGTCAGCGCCGTGCCAGACAGTCGCTACGACGTGGCGTAAAGCTTGTCCGAGTCTCCTAGTTCTGGACATCACCCGCTCTTCTTCGCCTCAAAGACTCTCGAAGCGGGGCTCTTTGTTGTCGGTGCTGACACCGCAGCGCCGGTGCGTGCCGAATTTGTGAAACGAGCTCTGAGCAGCGCAGCGAGGAAGAGGACGACCACCGGATCAACGACGAGCCGGAAGCGCCAGTTCTCGCCCACCTCCGACAGGCTTGACCCGACCGTCACCCAGACCACGGTGACCCACACGAAGAGGAGCGTCGCGTCGTCCCGCCAGCGGCGGCGTGCGATCAGCCAGAGCCCGGCCAGCCCGGTGGCGAGGTATGCGAGTGCGGCGAAGACTCCGATCCGGTTCGCGTAGCGGGTCGAGCCGTAGACGACCAGATCGAACCCGTCGTTCCAGTTTCCCAGCGCCCTCCGGTTCCGCTCGACGGCGCCGCTCATCGTCGGGGGTCTCAAGTAGAGCTCGAGCGCACGCTTCACGGAGACGAAGAGATCGCGCGGCCGCAGGCGGACGAGCCGAAGATCGTCGTGCAGGTAGCGGCGCGAGATCTCGATGTAGGCGATGTTGTGCAGGTTCTGCTCGCCGTCGCTCTTGAGCGGCGCGTCGAGCACTGGGATTCCGGTCGGGCGGTGCGGAGGCACGGCGTCCCGGTACGCCGAAAGCGCCGAAAGCGGCTTTACGAGCGAGACCCGCGAAAGCTTCCCCTCCGCCACGAGTCGGCGCCTGTCGGCCAGAGGGACGTCGTGGAGCGTGAGCCGCGCCACGCCCATTCCGAGCCAGCTGCTCGTGCTAGGCGACCCGAAGAGCACCCAGTTCTTGATGTAGACGCCGGCGACGATCGCAACAGGGACCGCGGCTGCCGCGAGCGTTCGCCTCGCAGGAACGCGGGCCAGGAGCACGAGCGCGAGGACGAGCAGCAGCCACGGGAGCTGGAAGAGCGTCCGCAGGAGCACGAGTCCGGACGCTGCGCCGAAGAAGGCGAGCCCGCGGCCGAGCGTCGGCCGGTCGAGGTAGCGCGCGAGCAGGAGCGCGGACGCGGTGATCAGGACGAGCGTGGGGAAGTCGTAGAAGAGCATGTTCTCGTAGGTGATCGTGGCCGGGGCGAGCGAGACCAGGAGCGCGATCGCCACCGCGGCCGCAACGGGGAGCCGCAGGCGTCGCCCGAGGGCGTAGGTCACGAGCACGAGTACGAGCGAGAGCAGGAGGTGCACGGCCTGGAACGCCCCTGCCCAGTGGCTCCCGGACACCTTCAGCACGAGGCCGAGAAAGAGGTTGTAGCCCGGCGGCTGGCCGTGGAGCCACCAGAGGCTTTCGGCGAGCCTGTGCCGGAGGAGCTCCGGGTCGATGTTCTGCACCGACGAGGCCAGCTCACGCTTGTCGAAGCGGACGCCGAAGCCGTAGACCACTGCCCGCGACGCGCCCCAGGCAGCGACGAGCACGAGCTCCGCTCTCCGGTCGGCCCAGAGCCTGCGCGCGGCTTTCACGAGATCGCGTTCCTCCGGAGCCGCGGCGCCAGCGAGCGTGCGAGCACGGCGAAGAGCGCGACGACGACGAGATCGCGGGCGACCACCTCCCACGACTCGAGCGCGGAGAGTTCGTGGACGAGGGCGGGATAGTGCTTCGGGAACCATGCCTGCGTGAGCAGGAGGGCTGCGGTCAGGAGCGCCGTGGGGGCGCGGCTCGGGACAAGCGGCACGAGCGGAAGCAGCCAGACCAGATACTGCGGAGAGAAGACGCGGTTGAAGGCGACGAACGCGACGACGGCGGCGGCAAGGGCAACGGCGAGCCGCTCCCGGGTCGACTCCCCTCGCGCAAAGGCGATCCACACCCAGACGAGCGCCCCGACCTGGAGCACGGTGACTGCGGTACCCGCGATCGCGGCGCTCGCGCCGCCGAGGTTCTGTGAGCCGTGGGTCGTCTCGATGCCGACCGAGAGACCCACGAGCCGGTGCCCTGCCAGGAGCGCCGCGGCGCCTAGGCTCTCGATCTGCAGCGGCCGGCCGAACTGGACCCAGAAGCTATGCGCGAGCCCGCCGGGAGCGAGCACTGCGAAGGGGAGGAAGGCCGCAGCCAGGACGGCGCCGAGCACGGCCGTCCAGATCGCCGCGAGGCGGCCTCCGCCGCGTCGCCAGACCCACACGAGGGCGAGCGGAACGAGGACGACCGCGTACAGCTTCACGGCGATCGCGGCGGCGAGCAGGACGGCGCCGAGCCGGTCCCGGCCCGAGAGCAGCGCCGCGGCCGTTCCGGCCGTGAGCGCCGCCGGCCAGAGATCGAAACGGCTCTGGACGACCGTGCCGAGGAGCACCGGAGAGGCCGCGACCACGGCGAGCGCAATGCCCGTGCGCACGGCCGAGGCCCGGAGGACGGCGAGCGCGAGCCCGAGCAGGAGCGTGGTGGCGACGCCGCAGCCGGCCATCCAGCGGTCGAAGGCCCGGTCGTAGGCCGCCTGGTCATCTGAGGGCGCCGTCAGCTCGGGAGCGAGAAACGCGGGCAGCGAGCCCGGCGGGTACTCGAGGTCGAAGTCGCGGTAGGGCACCTCGCCGCGCACGATCGCGTCGCCGTACCGCTCGTAGACCGGCGTGTCCGAGATCCGAAGACCCCGCCACCAGCCGTGGTGGATCAGCGTCCATGCTCCGAGGAAGGCAACGGCTGCGACGAGTGGCGCTGCGAGGCGCCAGACTGCGAGGCGCCGGGGTCCCTGGCTCCCCCTTGCTTTGCGGGGTGCCGCGTCTCGCCTCGGGCGGGGCACGCTCAGCGCTGGCCCAACTCATCCAGCAGACGCGTCGACCCCTCCACGTCCGTGAACGGAAACGTCACGGTGCCCGACGACAAACCCACGGCCGCATGATGATGAAGCGCCACGACTGCACGCGTCCAGCAGCTTCGCTGAGGGGCTTCCGGTTGCGGATTACTTCACTGGCCGGCGCGCTTCTCGTCGAGCTCGGTCAGGCGAGCGATGTTGGCCGCCTCGTCCGGATCCGCCTCCTCCACGGCGAGCCACGCGTCGAGGATCTCCTTTGCCTCCTCAGGTGTCGTGCGCTTCAGGCTCATGACGAGGACGTTCGCGTCGTTCCAGCGGCGGGCGCCCTCCGCGATCCACGGATCCCACGCGAGGGCCGCTCGTACGCCCGGAACCTTGTTCGCGGCCATGGACGTGCCGGTGCCCGTCCAGCAGAACAGCACTCCCTGATCGGCGTCGCCCGACGCGACGGTCTCCGCGACCTTGCGGGCGACCTCCGGCCACTGGTCCCGATCGAGCACGGTCACGTCGTGGCCTCGCGCCTCGAGCTCGGCCACCACCGTGTCCGCGACGGGGCCCTCGTCATCGGCTCCGACCACGATCTTCATTCGTTCGCGTAGCTTGCCCGATTGACTTCTGGGGCCGCCGAGGCGGAGGATCGCCGCGACCGGCATCGATCGACTGGAGGGGAGAATGAGGAAGCGGGTCTTCGCCGTCTTGACGGCGGCGGCTGTCTGTCTGGGCACCGCCTCGCTCGCGTCAGCGGGCAGCGGCCTGGTGTCGAGCGGCAGCCCGCCGAACATGACGCCGCAGAACCACCAGAACGAGCCGGCGGTCGCGATCGACGCGAATCATCCCGACTTCGCGGTTCGCGGGCGTCAACGACTTCGTCGACTGGGCGCCGTGCCCCAAGAAGGACGCGACGGAGAACGGCAACTGCTTCGACGACGCCGACGCCGGCATCGGACTGTCCGGCGTCTATTTCTCGTTCAACCGCGGCAACAGCTGGACGCAGCCGACGTACAGCGGCTGGACGGCCGCCGACTGCGATCCGCTCGCGCCGTGCGCGGCGCACCCGGGGCCGATCCACACGCTGCCCTGGTACTACGAGAACAACCTCGTCTCGTCCGGCGACCCGGCGGTCGCCGTCGGCCCGGTGCCGAGTGGCGGGACCTTCGCGTGGGGGAACGGGTCGCGCGTGTACTACGCCAACCTCGTCTCGCCGTTCGTCGTCTCGGGCGGGCAGCCGTTCCCGAACGAGGTGTTCCGAGGCTTCATCGGGATCGCGGTCTCGCGGCTCGACAACCCGACGCCGGCGAGCATCCTGCTCAAGTCGAGCTGGAAGCCGCCGGTGATGGTGAACACACGCAATAGCCAGACCGCTTTCGACGACAAGGAGCAAATCTGGGCCGACAACGCCTCCTCGAGCCCGTTCTTCGGCCGCGTCTACGTCTGCACGGCGCAGTTCCGCAGCGTGGGGCTGCACCTCGCGCCGGGCGGGAACTTCCCGGTGCCGGTGGTGGTCGCGACGTCGACCGACGGCGGCGGCACGTGGACGTCGAAGCAGGTGACCCCGGCAGGGACGACCGGGCACGGCCCGAACCTGTGGGGGTTGAGCGGGTGCACGATCCGCACCGACAGCCACGGCGTCGTCTACCTCTTCTCGGAGATGTTCGAGAACCCGGCGCTGGTCGGGCTGCCGACGCACGGCTTCCACGTCATGTTCAAGTCGTTCGACGGTGGCAAGCACTGGACGTCGCAGCAGATCATCCGGCAGATCACCGACCCGTGCTACTTCGCCGATCCGGTGTACGGCCGCTGCGTGATGGACGGCTACGCCGGCGCGCGCACCGACCTCGCAGCGGCTCCGAGCGTCGACATCGCGAACGGGGCGCCGACGGGTGCCGGAGCGACGAACGAGATCGTCGACGCGTGGGCTGACGGGACGGCGCTGAACGCGGAGGAGGCACGCGTCGTGTGGTCGACGAATGGCGGCGCGACCTGGAGCAGCCCGACGGCGATTCAGCTGCCCGGCGACCGGCCGATCTACGCCGCGCCGGCGATCTCACCGCAGGGCGACCGGATGTACGTGATCTACGAGGCCGACCGCGACCCGTGGCGAGGCGCCGACATGACGAGCACGCGCCGCTACCGCGGCGTGCTGCTGTCGTCACCCGTGACCGCGGGAGCGCCGACCGCGTGGTCGCCCGCGTACATCGGGCCCGACGGCGATCTCCGCGGCACGTATCCCGGTCACGACATCTATCAGGAGCGGATCGGCGACTACGTCTACGCCGCCGCAACGTCCACCTACGGCCTCGGCGTCTGGACCGACGCGCGCGACGCGCAGGTCTGCTCGGAGGTGCAGACCTACCGGGCGGCATCGTACGCGGGCGGCGAGCGCGTGACGCCGGCACCGTGGCCGCTCTTCAGCTGCCCGCTGTTCGGCAACACCGACATCTGGGCGGCGACGACGGGGTAGGACGAGACGATTCGTCGAGGGGGGCCGCGGACGGTTCCGCCGCGGCCCCCCGTCGGCGTGCCGTCGTCGCAGGCGGTGAACGAAGCGAGCGACTCGGGCGCGGTCGGCTACCGTGCCGCGATCATGGGGTCGAACCCGAGGCGGACGTGGAAGAAGCCACCCGCAAGCGGCCTCGTCGCTCTCGCGGCGACCGTCTCTGTAGCGCTCCTGCCGGCGCCGCACGCGGCCGCCGGCAGCCGGGACGACACCGCCTCGTTGCAGGCGAAGCTCGATGCCGGCGGCTCCGTCTTCATCCCGAAGCTCCCGAACGGCTCGTGCTACGCGACGCGCGGGCTCTGGGTCTCGCGCGACGGCACCTCGATCACCTCCGACGGCGCCTGCATCGTCGCGCTCGGCCCGGGTGAGGCGCGCATCAAGACGGGAGACGGCAAGCCGGTGCGGGCTAATGCTGTCTTCTTCCTCAACCACTCTTCCATCTTCGTCCCGCCTCCGGTTCGGGTCACGATCAGCGGGCTGGACATTCGTGTTCCGGCCGCGACGCGCATGCTCGGCGTCGCCGCCCTCGGCCACGAGGTGACGCTCAGCAACATCCGGATCAGGGGGTCGCCGACCACCGACGTCGTCGTCGGCAGCGGCCGGATCGGCGGCGGCGGGATGACCGCCCGCGTCGAAGTGCGCGACTCCACGTTGACCGGCGGTCAGCGCGACGTGCTCCTCGTCTTCGGCCCGGTCGGCGTGCGAATCGAGGGGAACACCCTCTCGGGCGGACGCGGCAACGCACTCCACCTTCGCGCAGCCGACCGGGGACAGCCCACCCTCGACGTCCACGTCACCGGGAACACGATCGTCGACAACGCCGGCGCCGGGATCTTCCTCGAGCTCGATCCCAAGAACGGACTGCCCGTGCTCGCCTCCGGGATCGAGCTCAGCGGCAACACGATCCTGCGGAACGCCCGCAAGGCCCCGGCGGCACGCCGCGGTGGCATCGTCCTCGCCGGCGGCCAGCGTGACCGGAACGGCAGCCTCCTCCTGGCGCAGAACGTCGTTCGCGCCAACAGCGGGCCCGGGATCCTCGGCCGCAGGACGACGCTCGCCGTCACCGCGACCGGCAACGACCTCCGCGGGAATCGGGGCGGGGCGACCAGGGGGATGGGCACCGCGGCTGCCGCTCCCGGCGGCCCGTCTCGAGACTCCCGGCCGTTCATCCCGGCAGCAGCCGGCGCCGTCCGAGACGACACCGCACGGCTGCAGGCTCGCCTCGACGCCAGCGGCGGCACGGTGTTCCTGCCGAAACTCCCGAACGGCGAGTGCTACGCCACGCGTGGGCTCTGGGTCTCGCACGACGACACCACGATCACCTCCGACGGCGCCTGCATCGTCTCGCTCGGGCCGGGGGAGGTCCGGCTGCACTCGGGCGACGGGGATCCGATCGCGTCGAGCGCGGTGTTCTTCATCAACCGTTCTCGCCCGGCGAAACCCGCGCCGGTCGGGATCACCATCAGCAACCTCAGGATCGTCGTACCGGACGGCGAGCCGATGTACGGCGTCGTCGTCTCCGGCCACCAGGTCACGCTCAGCCACCTCGAGATCGGCGGCTCGCCGAAGGACGACATCCTCATCGGCGCCCGCGCGAACGGAAACGGGTACGCGGGCGGCGTGGCGGTGCTCGACTCGACCCTGAGTGGGGCGAAGCGCAACGCGATCTCCGCGACCGCCGTGATCGGCCTCCGGATCGAGAGGAACACGATCGAGGGCGTGCGCGACGCGCCCCCCGGTCAGCCCGCCGCGGGCATCGACCTGGAGCCGGACCACCGCGACGAGCCCGCGCTGGGCGTCCGGATCGCCCGCAACACCATCCGGGACAACGCCGGCCCGGGGATCCTGCTCGAGCTCGAGACGAACGACGGCAACTCCGTCCTCGCGACCGACCTCGAGATCAGCGGCAACACGATCGTCCGGAATGCGCTGAAGCGGACACCACCCAAGCGGGCAGGCATCGTCCTCGCCGGGGGACAGGACGGCATCGACGGCACGCTCCTCCTGAAGGACAACGTCATCCGGGACAACGGCGGTCCCGGCATCTTTGCAACCCGGCTGCGGCTCGCGGTTCAGGCGAGCGGCAATGATCTCGGCGGCAACCAGGACTCATAGGAGGCCTAACGCACGGCGTACTGTTTCCGTCTGAGCAAACACGTGGACGGAACGAGTCAACCCGGCTTGTCGCGGCCGCTGAAGGCGGGGATCGCGGCGCTGACACTGGCTGGGCTGCTCGCGGTCGTCGCGCTCGCGGCTCGCGGCGGGCACCCGGACACCCACGGCCGGCTTCACCAGCGGGGAGTTCCCGCACGCGTCGCCAACGATCTCTTCACCGTCGTCCTGCTCGCCTACGGGGTCGGCACCGTCGGGCTCGTGATCACGTTTCTGCTCATGCGTGGCAAGTGGAAAGAGCCAACCGGCCGGCTGTGGCTGCGCCAGCTGCTGGGGTTCGCGGTGCTCCTCGGGGCTCTGGCTCTACTCGCCTACCGGGCGCGGCACGGGCTCTGGCAGAACCACGGCCATGGCCGAGGACAGCAGACGCTTACGAGCAGCTCGTCGTCCCGCATTCCCACCATGCCGAGCTTGCCGACCGCCGATCGGCCGGCCCGCTTCGACTGGGTGCTCGCCGCAGTGATCGGAGGCGGTCTCCTTCTGGCCGCCGCGGTCGTGCTCGCCCGTCGCCGCGGCGAATTCACCCACGAGGAGGAGGAGGGCGTCGAGGACGAGCTGGCGGCTGTCGTTACGGACACGATCGACGATCTCCGCCGGGAGGCAGATCCGCGCCGAGCCGTGATCGCCGCGTACGCACGGATGGAGCGGGTGCTCGAACAGCACGGACAGCCGCGCCGGCCGAGCGAGACGCCCTTCGAGTACCTCGCCAGGATCCTGCTCGCGCTTCGCGTGGGTGCGGGCGCCGTTCGCGAGTTGACCGAGCTGTTCGAGCGGGCGAAGTTCAGCACGCACGAGATCGATCAGTCGATGAAGGAGCGGGCAATCGCCGCGCTCGTCTCCGTCCGGGCCGACCTCCAGGCGGCCACGGCATGAGGCGGATCCGCCGGCGTGCGCTTCGCCTCGGGGTCGCGGTGTCGGCGGCGGGAGGCTCGGTGGCGATCTTCACCCGCGCCCCGGGCGGCCTCGTCCTCGACATCTGGCTGCTCGCGATCGCCGGCATCCTGCTGCTCGCCCTCTTCCGGAGCGCACGCCTGCTCGCCCCGACCGCAGGCTCGCCGCTGGACGAAGCTGCCGCGAGGATGCGCCCGCAGTCGCCGCCCGTGCCCGAGCTCGCGCTTGCGCGGGACGTCGAGCTCTCACGGGCGAACGAGTTCCATTTCCACCTCCGCCTGCGCCCGGTGCTGCGCGAGATCGCGGCGCACCGGCTGCGGTCGCGCTACGGCGTCGAGCTCGACCGGGAACCCGCCCGCGCACGCGAGCTCGTCCCGGCACGCACCTGGGAGGTCGTAGAGCCCGACCGGCCCCCGCCCGAGGACCGGCTTGCTCCGGGTCCAGCCGTCCGATCGTTGAGCGCTCTCGTCGACGAACTTGAGAGGCTGTAGAGCATGCTCTCCGCCACCGAGGTCGCCGAGCGCTGCGAGCAAATCCTTGCGGAGGTCGAGCGCGCGATCGTCGGCAAACGGGACGCGCTCGAGCTCGTCCTGATCGGCTTCCTCGCCGACGGCCATGTCCTCCTGGAGGACTTTCCGGGGCTCGCGAAGACTTTGATTGCTCGGTCGTTCGCGCAGGTGTGCGACATGGAGTTCGCGCGGATCCAGTTCACGCCCGACCTGATGCCGTCGGACGTGACCGGCTCGGCCATCTTCAACCAGCGGGACGGCGACTTCGAGTTTCGGCCGGGGCCGATCTTCACGAACCTCCTGCTCGGCGACGAGATCAACCGCGCCCCGCCGAAGACGCAGGCGGCGCTGCTGGAGGCAATGCAGGAGCGTCAGGTGACGATCGAGGGCGAGTCGCGCCGGCTGAAGCGGCCGTTTCTCGTGATCGCAACGCAGAACCCGATCGAGTACGAGGGCACCTATCCGCTCCCCGAGGCGCAGCTCGACCGCTTCCTCGTGCGCCTCGGCGTCGGCTACCCGGGCCGCGACGACGAGTGGCAGCTGCTCGAGCGCCGGCTCGACCGCGCCGCTGACGAGATCGAGCTCGCCTGCGTGATCGACCGCGCCGGTCTGATCGAGCTGCAGGCTGCGATCGAGGGGATCCACGTCTCGGCGCCGGTGGGGTACTACATCGTCGACGTCGTCGCCGCGACGCGGGCGAGCAACCGTGTTCAGGTCGGGGCGAGCCCGCGGGGCACACTCGCGCTGCTGAAGGCGTCCCGGGCCCGCGCGGCACTCGAGGGCCGGGACTTCGTCACCCCCGAGGACGTCAAGGCCGTCGCCGTCCCGGCGCTTGCCCACCGGCTGATGCTGCGGCCCGAGCTGTGGGTGCAGCGCGTCCGGCCGGACGACGTCGTCCGGGAGGCGCTCGCCACGGTGCCGACGCCGGCCGCAGAGGACGTCGCCGGCCGGCCCGGATGAGCCGCTCGTTCGAGCCGAAGCTTGTCTGGTACGCGGGGCTGGCGGCGATCGGGTTGCTCGGGGCGCTCGCGGCGCGGCTCCCCGAGCTCGTCGTCCTCGCCGCCCCGTTCGCGGTCGTTCCTGCACTGGGCGTCCTGATCGCGCGACGTCCGCACGTCGAAGCAACCGTCGTCCTCGAGCGCGAGCGGACGCTCGAGGGCGACGAGCTCGACGTCACCGTCACGCTCGAGCCCGCCACCGGGGCGGAGCGGGTCGACGTGCTGCTCGAGCTTCCGCGCGGGCTCGTGCTGGCCGAGGGAGACAACCCGATCTCGGTCCACCTCGCCGACGGCCGCTTCCGCGAGCTTCGCTTCCGCGTGCGCTGCGAGCGGTGGGGCGGCTACGCCGTCGGGAGGGTGTTCCTCCGTGCGCGCGACCCGTTCGCGCTCCTCCGCTGGGAGCAGGAGCTCGACCGGCGCTCGCCGCTCAAGGTGTATCCGCGCGAAGAGCTCGTGCGGACGCTCATGCGCCCACGTGACACACAGGTCTTCAGCGGCAACCACGTCGCGCGGGAGAAGGGCGAGGGAATCGAGTTCGCCGACCTGCGGCCGTTCGTGCCGGGCGATCGCGTGCGCCGCGTCAATTGGCGTGCCAGCGCACGCCGCAGTCAGCTCTGGGTCAACGAGCACCACGCGGAGCGAAACGCCGACGTCGTCATCTTCCTCGACTCGTTCGCGGAGCTCGGCCGGCCGGGCGCCGGCACGCTCGACGACGCCATCCGCGCGGCCGCGTCGCTCGCAGCCCGCTACCTCCGGCAAAAGGACCGCGTCGGCTTCGTCTCCTTCGGCGGGACGCTCAACTGGCTCCTGCCGTCGACGGGGGCGACCCAGCTCTACCGGATCGTCGACTCGATGCTCGACACGCGTGTGGCGCTCAACTTCGCCTGGAAGGACCTCGACATCATCCCGCGGCGCACGCTCCCGCCACGCGCCCTCGTGCTCGCCCTGTCACCGCTCCTCGACGAGCGTGGCGTCTCGGCGCTGCTCGACGTGCGCGGGCGCGGCTTCGACCTCGTGGTGATCGAGATCTCGCCGCTGCGGTTCCTGCCCCAGGCGGACGGGCTGATCGAGGAGACCGCGCAGCGGATCTGGCGGCTGCGGCGCGAGGCGCTGCGGGGCCGGTTCGAGCGCGCGGGCGTTCCGGTCGCGGTCTGGGACGAGACGCTTCCCTTCGCAGCGGCCTTGGAGGAGGTGACGTCATTCAGGCAGCACGCGCGCATCGCGCTCGCCTAGCCTCCGCAGGGCTCGCTCTAGCGGCGCTCGGGGCGGCTGTGCTGTATCCGGCGCTGGCGAGCGACCGGCTCGTGCCGCTCGTGGCGGGCATCGGCGGGTTCTCCGTTCTGCTGCTCGTCGCGGCACTGGCGTTCCGATCGCCCGAGACCGTGGCCTGGGCGATCGCCTTCTCCGGAGCCGAGTACGCCGTCTTCCTGGCGCTCCGCGGTGGGACGGTCGACCGCTGGGCGCCGCTCGTCGCCGCCGCCCTCTTCGGCGCAGCGGAACTTGGCTACCGCGCGACGGAAGGGTCCCATTCGGCACTGGAGGGAGCCGTCGTCCTGCGGAGCATCCTGTGGCTCGTCGTCGCCGCGGGCGGCGCGGCGGCGCTCGGCTCCATCCTGCTCACGGCGTCCGGCGGAGCGCGTGCCGGGCTCGGGTTCGAGGCGCTCGGCGTTGCCGCGGCGGTGGGGGCCCTCGCGATCGTCGTCAGCGTCGTCGCGCGCGCGAGAAGAAGCTAATGGGAGGAGCATGACCGCGGGGCGGCGCGTTAAAACGGACGTCTCGTGACCGTCCGCGCCTTTCGCGCTCCTGGCCGTGTGAACTTGATGGGCGACCACACGGACTACAACGACGGCTTCGTCCTGCCGATGGCAATCGACCGGGAGGCGGTCGTGAGCGCGCGATCGACGCGCGACGGGCGCGTGCGTGTCTCTTCCGAGGGTCACGCCGGCGAGGTCGACGTCGCCGCGGACGGCAGCGACGAGCCGCGGGACGCCCGGCCGGAGTGGGGGAGGCTGATCGCCGGCGTCGTGCGCGCCGCCGCCGATCGGGGTCGCGCGCCCGTGGGCATCGAGGCGCAGGTCTCGTCGACCGTCCCCGAGGGAAGCGGGCTTTCGTCGAGCGCCGCGTTCGAGGTCGCCTGCGCGCTGGCGCTCGCAGACGCGGCGGCCTTCGAGCTCGAGCGGGTCGAGCTGGCGCGCCTGTGCCAGGCGGCCGAGCAAAGTGCGACCGGAGTTCCGTCCGGGATCATGGACCAGCTGACGTCGCTGTTCGGCGTGGACGGCGCCGCGTTGCTGATCGACTGCCGTTCGCTCGACGTCGAGCCGGTGCCGCTGCCGCCCGGGCTCGCCGTCCTCGCCGTCGACTCCGGGATCTCGCGGCGGCTCGAGGACACGCCGTACGCGGCTCGGCGGGCGGCGTGCGAGGACGCGGCTCGCCGGCTCGGCGTGTCGGCTCTCCGCGACGCCAAGCTCGCACAGGTACGGGACGATCCGATCGCGCGCCACGTCGTCACCGAGAACACGCGCGTCCACGAGACCGCCGACGCGCTTCGGGCCGGCGACCTCGAACTCGCCGGGCGGCTCTTCGGGGAGAGCCATGCGAGCCTGCGGGACGACTTCCGGATCTCAACCGGCGAGCTGGACGTCCTCGTCGAAGAGCTCGAGCGAGCCGGCGCGTACGGTGCACGGCTGACGGCGGCGGCTTCGGTGGCTCGGTCGTCGCCATCTGCCCAGAAGAGCGCGTGGACGAAGTCGCGTCCGCAACCGACCCCTACGCCCGTCGCACCGGGCGTGTCGCGAAGGCGATCCGCTGCCGCGCCGCGGACGGCGCTCAGCTGCCGAGCTCGTCCGAGAGCAGCCCGCAGGCGTAGGTGCGCCAAGCGAGCTCGGGATCCGTCCGCAGCGCATCCGCGCCGTCGAGCGAATCGAGCGCCGCCATCAGCGCCTCCCGCCGCTCAGGTGCGTCGAGATCGCGGGCGAGCTCGGCGACGGCCGGCTCGTTCACGGATGGATCCCGGTGGAGATCCCCGCCGGCCGCAAACACGAGCAGCGCCCGGCGGACGGCCGCGTTCCGCTCCGACTCGTCGAGCGGGACGGCCTGCCCCGCTACGAAGGCCTCAACGACGAGCGAGACCTCGTCAGTCGTTCGGGCACTCGCCTTCGCAGCAGCCGAGCTTGAAACGGCACTTCACGCACTGCCAGGTGCCATGACGCCACTCCATCCTCGCGCCGCAGCGGAGGCAGAGCTCGACGACCTGGTCTTTCATACTTCGACCCTAGTCATCCCGACGGACGCGTTCACGGTGGATCAGGAAGCGTGCTCGTCCGCGATCGGCAGTACCTCGTCGAGGATCCCGATGCCTTCGTCGAGCTCCTCGCGCGTGATCGTCAGCGGCGGGACGACCATGACTACGTTCCAGTGCGTCATCAGGTAGAGGCCGCGCTCGAGAGCCGCCTTCGCGACCCTGGCGACCGGCGCGAACGCCTCGCCCGTCGCATTGAACGGTACGAGCGGCTCGCGCGTCTCCCGGTTCTTGACGAGCTCGATCCCCCAGAAGCAGCCGAGCCCGCGTACGTCTCCGATCGACGGATGCCGCTCCTGCAGTCCGCGCAGCTCCTCGGCGAACACGCCGCCCATCTCCGCCGCGTTCTCGACGATGCCCTCCTCCTGGAACGCCTCGATCGAGGCGACCGCGGACGCGCAGGCGAGCGGATGGCCGCTGTAGGTCAGGCCGCCGGCGAAGTACTTGTCCCGCACCCAGTCGGCGATCGGCTCGCGCACGACCATCGCGCCAATGGGCACGTAGCCGGAGTTGATCCCCTTGGCGAGCGTGATGATGTCCGGGACGACGTCCCAGTTGTCGACGGCGAACCACTTGCCTGTGCGGCCGAAGCCGGCCATCACCTCGTCGCAGATGAGAAGGATCCCGTGCCGGTCGCAGACCTCCCGGATCGCCTGCAGGTAGCCGTCGGGCGGGACGATCACGCCGTTCGTCCCCGTGATCGTCTCGAGGATGACGGCCGCCACGGTGTGCGCGCCCTCGTACTGGAGGATCTCCTCGAGATGCGGCGCGCCGGTGCAGACCGGGCAGGGATCGGGATGGCCGGCGGGGCAGCGGTACGTGTAGGGGTCGAGCATGCGCACGACGCCGGGAATGCCCGGCTCGGCGGCCCAGCGTCGCGGGTCGCCGGTGAGCGTGATCGCGCCGCCGGTCGCGCCGTGGTAAGAGCGGTAGCGGGCGATCACCTTGTGGCGGCCCGTGTACCAGCGGGCGAGCTTGATCGCGTTCTCGTTCGCCTCGGCGCCCCCGTTCGTGAAGAAGGACATCTCCAGGTCGCCGGGCGTGATCTCCGCCAGCATCCGGGCGAGCGTGGAGCGGGCCTCGGTCGCCATCGGCGGGCCGATCGTGCAGAGCTTGTCGGCTTGTTCCTTGATCGCCGCGACCACCTTGGGGTGCTGGTGGCCGATCGAGACGTTGACGAGCTGGGAGGCGAAGTCGAGGTACCGCTTGCCGTCGTAGTCCCAGAAGTAGCGGCCCTCGGCGCCGGCGACGGGAATGGGATCGACGGCGTCCTGAACCGACCACGAGTGGAGGACGTAGCGCTTCGCGTCCTCGACGACCTGCGCGCCGAGCTTGGGATCGGACTCGACGATCGCCACGACCGGGAGCTTACCGCCGCACGCGAACCCCACTGGTTGACGTACAGAGCCGATACTCCATGCGTGGACGAGCTTGCTGTCGTAGAAGTCGTGCGGACAGAACCAGAAGCAGAGCTTCTCTGCTCGCTTCTACGGAGCGCCGGTATCGAGTGCATGCACCGCGTGACGAATTACGGCGCCGGAGCGTTCGAGGGCCTACCCATTGGCGGCCCCCGCGAGATCGTCACTCGAGCCAGGGACGTCGCCTCAGCGCGCGAGGTCCTGCAGCAGCAGAATCCGCCGCGTTAAGAAGTCGGCGGTGTTAGCGTCCGCCGCAATGCGCGCCGTCGTCGTGCGTGAGCTCGCCGAGCCGCCTGAGGTCGCGGATCTCGTCGATCCTTCGCCCAGTGACGGTGAGGTCACCGTCGAGGTGCAGGCGGCGCCGCTCAATCCCATCGATCTCGCGGTGGCGGCCGGACGGAACCCGGCGGGTCATCCGCCGCTGCCGTTCGTCCCCGGCTGCGAGGGGGTCGGCACGGTCGACGGCCGGCTCGTCTGGGTCTATCGCGGCGGCATCGGGATCGCTCGCAACGGTTGCATGGCCGAGCGGGTCAGCGCGCCGGAGGAGGCGATCACCCCGGTGCCGGAAGGAGCCGATCCGGCGCTCGCCGGCGCGATGGGCATCGCGGGGATGGCAGGTTGGACGCCGCTTGCGTGGCGCGTTCCGGTGCGCGAGGACGACGTCGTGCTCGTGCTGGGGGCGACGGGGACGGTCGGCACCGTCGCGGTCCAGGCCGCCCGGCTGCTCGGAGCGAAGCGCGTCGTCGCCGCCGGCCGAAGCCGCGAGGCACTCGACCGGGTGGACGCCGACGCGACTGTCCCGCTCGACGGCGGCGACCTCGTGGCAGCGTTCCGCGACGCGTGCGACGGCGGCCCCACGCTGATCTTCGATCCGGTCTGGGGCGAGCCGTTCGAGGCGGCGCTCGAAGCCGCTCCGCTCGGGGCGCGCGTCGCGCAGCTCGGCCAGGCTGCTGGAGCGACGGCGACGCTGGCGTCGGCGGCGATCCGGTTCAAGGGGATTGAGATCTACGGCTTCTCGAACTTCATCCTCCCCAAGGACGTGCTCGACCGCGAGTACGCGCGCCTCGTCGAACACGCGATGCGCGGCGAGATCAAGGTCGAGATCGAGCGCCTGCCTCTGGACGACGCAGCGGCTGCGTGGGAGCGCCAGGCCCAGAGTCCGCACCGAAAGCTCGTACTCGTCCCCTAGGCGCTACCCTCCTCCCGACGAGTCGAGGAGGAGAGATGACCGAGCTGGCGACGCCACCCATCGAGCAGGAACAGGACGTCAAGCGGATCAGCCACTGGATCGGCGGCCGTACCGTCGAGGGGCAATCCGGGCGAAGCGGACCCGTCTACAACCCTGCACTCGGGCGCCAGACGGGCGCCGTCGACTTCGCCACCGCGGAGGAGGTCGACCGCGCCGTCCAGGCCGCCAAGCAGGCGTTCCCGGCCTGGCGCGCGACGTCGCTGTCGAAGAAGTCCGCGATCCTCTTTCGGATCCGCGAGCTCGCCTTCCACCACAAGGACGACATCGCGCGGATCCTCACGGCCGAGCACGGCAAGGTCTTCTCCGACGCTCAGGGCGAGGTCGCCCGCGGGCTCGAGGTGATCGAGTACTGCTGCGGGATCCCGGAGCTGCTCAAGGGCGGGTTCTCCGAGCAGGCGTCGACCGGGATCGACGTCTACTCGATCCGCCAGCCCCTCGGCGTCGTCGGCGGGATCACGCCGTTCAACTTCCCGGCGATGGTGCCCATGTGGATGTGGGCCCCCGCCATCTCGTGCGGGAACACGTTCGTCCTCAAGCCGTCGGAGAAGGACCCGTCCGCGTCGAACTTCGTCGCAGAGCTGTTGACGGAGGCGGGCGTCCCGGACGGCGTCTTCAACGTCGTCCACGGTGACAAGGTCGCCGTCGACGCGCTGCTCGAGCATCCCGACGTCGAGGCGATCTCGTTCGTCGGCTCGACGCCGATCGCACGGTACGTCTACGAGACGGCGACGCAGACCGGGAAACGGTGCCAGGCACTGGGCGGGGCCAAGAATCACATGATCGTCCTGCCGGATGCCGACATCGACATGGCCGCGGACGCGGCCGTCAGCGCGGCCTACGGGTCGGCGGGCGAGCGCTGCATGGCCGTGTCGGCCGTCGTCACGGTCGGTGACGTGGCCGACCGGCTGATCGAGGCGATCCAGGCGCGGCTCCCGAACGTGAAGGTGGGGGACGGGACGGATCCGGCGTCAGAGATGGGGCCGCTGATCACGCGCGAGCACCGGGAGAAGGTCGTCTCCTACCTCAATTCGGGCCGCGAGCAGGGCGCCACCCTCGTCGCCGACGGCCGCGAGACGACGCCGGAGGGCGACGGGTTCTTCCTCGGCGTATCCCTGCTGGACAACGTCACGCCCGAGATGGACGCTTACAAGGACGAGATCTTCGGGCCCGTGCTCGTGGTCACGCGCGTCGACACGTACGACGAAGCGGTCAAGCTCGTGAACGAGAACCCGTACGGGAACGGGACGGCGATCTTCACGCGCGACGGCGGCGTCGCCCGCCAGTTCCAGTTCGAGGTGCAGGCGGGGATGGTCGGGATCAACGTGCCGATTCCGGTGCCGGTCGCCTACTACTCGTTCGGCGGCTGGAAGAACTCGCTCTTCGGCGACACGCACATCTACGGGCCGGAGGGGATCGAGTTCTACACGCGCGGGAAGGTGGTCACGTCCCGGTGGCCCGATCCGGCCACGTCCAAGGTCGACCTGGGCTTCCCCCAGACGCACTAAAAAACCTTTACGTTCGCCACACGGCGCCCTCACAGGGGCGCCTTAGCCTCAAGCGCCGTGAGCCGCGCAGACGTGTACCTGATGAACGGCAACGGCGGCGACCTCCGCGAGGTGACGTTCTCGAACGCCTTCGACGGCGATCCGTCCTGGTCGTCCGACGGCAACAAGAAGATCGCCTTCAACTCGAATCGCGACGGCGACTACGAGATCTACGTCATGAACGCCGACGGCTCCGGCCAGCGGAACCTGACCGATAACGCGTCCCTCGACGCCCTCCCGGCCTGGTCGGCCGTCATCTCCGCTGACGGCGGCAACGACCGGATCCTCGGGGGAGCCGGCGCCGATGTGATCTCCGGCGGCGCCGGCCAGGACGTCCTCCTCGGCGGGGCCGGCAACGATTTGCTCAACGCGCGCGACCGCGCACGCGACGTCGTCGACGGCGGCGCAGAGCGCGGCAGCGGCCGTTGGGACTCGAGCCTCGACCGCGTGCGAGCGGTCGAAAAGCACCTGTAGGTGGGGGCACCTCAGGGGGTCGCCGGCCATCCGAGGGGCGGAGGGCCGGCGACCAAGACTTTGAGCCTCTTTGCGTCCTGCTTGAAGGGACGCGCCGCGCCGGTCACGATTGTCGAGTGGCGGATTGCTCGATTGACACAGACGTCACAACTAGTGCCACAATCGAGTGCTCACGGGATTTCCAGGGGAGAGGAGCAAGTCTTGCGTGTATTTCGTTCGAGGAAGAAGTTGAGTGCCGCGATCATCGGAGTTGCGGTCATTGCAGCGTTCGCGGCCGTCGCTCTCGCATCGCCGGGGGTTGGTTTCGCACCGACGACTCTCGTCACCGGGAACTTGAACAACGACGTCAAGTGGAACAGCGACCGGGTCAAGTTCCAAACGAAGGGTCCGACCGACGTCCGCGTCCAGAGGATCGACATCGCGGCGGGCGGCTACAGCGGCTGGCATCACCACCCGGGCATCGTGATCGTGAACGTGGCGTCGGGTCAGGTGACCTTCACGCACTCAGACTGCAGCTCGACGACGTACGGTCCGGGCCTTCCGACCGGCGCGGTGTTCGTCGAGGGCGGCGATGATCCGAGTCAGGCCTCGAGCGCCGGTGGGGCGACGGTCTATGCCACGTTCGTTGCGCCGCACGCCGACCCGCCCGTCTTCCGGATCGAGGACAACCCGCAGCCCTGCCCGTAATCGGACGGGGTCGTCAAGGCCGCTGAAGGAGACGTTTGCAAAGCGTCGTCCCCGGTGCCCGGCTCCCATAAGCCGAGGCACCGGGGGCCTCTAGTCAGGCATGCGCAACGCCGACGTTGCCGACGAGCTGGTGCTTTCGCCCCGAACCGTCGACCACCACGTCTCGGCGATCCTGCGCAAGCTGCGCGTGAAGACGCGCGGCGAGGCGGCCGCGGCGGCCACCCGGTGGGATCTCGTCGCGCCCCTCGCCGGCAGCAAGCACCTCCGTGACGAAGAACGCGTTCCCGCCGGGTCTGCTCGACGCCACCCTCGACGCGACGCAGCCCGAGGCGCTCGTCTACGAGCCGACGGACAACGGGCGGCTAAAGCTCGCCGCGCTCGAATACATCGTGTTCGAGCAGGCGTGGAAGGACGCGAACGGAGCGAATGCGGCCGCTCCGGCGCTGTTCGGCCAGCCGTTCTTCTACACGCCGGCTCCGAACCGGTACGGGATTCCAGCCTTCTACGCGCTGCACTCGTGGATCTGGAAGCCGAACCCGAGCGGGCTCTTCCAGCCCTGGAACCCGCAGGTGACCTGTCCGTAACGGGGGAACGGGGGGCGGCCGCCGCTCGGCCGCCCCCTCTACCGGCCGAACGTGACCGGCTCGCCCTCGAGCCTCGTCACCGGCGGCGTCGTCTCCGCGATCACCCGGCCTCGCCGGATCACCCAGCGGCGGACGGGCTTCAGCCGCATCACCTCGAGCGGAGTCGGGGCGTCGAAGATCACCAGGTCGGCGGGCTTCCCCTCCTCGATCCCGTAGTCGTCCTCGACGCCGAGCGTCCGGGCCCCGTGCGTCGTCGCGCATTGGAGCATCTGCGGGATCTCCTCGAGGCCGGACATGTAGGTGAAGTGCAGTGCCAGCGACGCCGCGTCGACGAGGTCCGCCTTCCCGAGCAGATACCAGGGATCCACGATCACGTCGTTGCCGAGCGAGACGTTGACGCCCTCCGCAAGCAGCTCCTTCAGCTGGGCGAACCCGCGGCGCTTCGGGTACGGGTCGAGCCGCCCTTGGATCAGCGAGTTCGCGTACGGGTTGACGACGACGTTGATTCCCGCGCGGCGCAGGAACCCGCGTAGCTTCGACGAGTAGTACGGCTCGTACGAGCCCATGGCCGTGCAGTGGCTGGCGGTGACGCGGCCGGCCAGGCCGTGTTGCACCGTGTTGTCGGCCATCACCTCGAGGAAGCGCGAATTCGGGTCGTCGGTCTCGTCGCAGTGGACGTCGATCCGCCGGCTGTACTGCTTGGCGAGCTCGAAGACGCGGTGCACCTCGCGCAGGCCGAGCTCGGCGGTCGGCTCGTAGTGGGGAATGCCGCCGACGCAGTCCGCGCCGAGCCGGAGCGCGTTCTCGAACAGCTCGTCGTTGGCGGGATGCGAATAGATGCCGTCCTGAGGGAAGGCGGTGACCTGGATCGTGACCAGATCGGCAAGCTCGTCGCGGAGCCGTAGCAGCCCGCGCAGCGGTGCCTCGTTCTTGGCGGACACATCCGCATGGGCGCGGATGTAGAGCGTCCCCTGCGCCGCCGACCAGCGCGCGACCTCTCGTGCCCGCTCGAACACATCCTCCGCCGTCAGGCTCTCCTTCAGCTCGCCCCAGACGTGGATGCCCTCGATCAGCGTGCCGGACTGGTTGTAGCGCGGCCTGCCGGCGGTCAGCGACGCGTCCAGGTGGAGGTGGCAGTCGACCAGCGGCGGGGTCGCGAGCCGGCCCTCGGCGTCGATCGTCTGCGGCGCGTCGGCGTCCAGGCTGGGGCCGATCCGGACAAAGCGGCCGTCCTCGATGGCGATGTCCACGACCTGTCCGTCGACACGTACATTTCGGATGAGGAGGTCCACCGGGTTACCGTAAACCGGTGTCGGGACCTCCGTACAGGCCGTTGGACGCGCAGGTGATCCCCCGCTTCGCCGGGATTCGGACGTTCATGCGCGCGCCGCACGTGACCGATCTCGCCGGTGTGGACGCGGCCGTCTACGGAATCCCGTTCGATACGGCGACGACGTACCGGACCGGACCGCGGTTCGGGCCGGAGGCGATCCGGTCGGCGTCGGCGCTGATCCGTCCCTACCACCCGGTCCTGGAGGTCAACGTCGTCGACGCACTCTCGATCGTGGACTACGGCGATCTCCCGGTCTCACCGGGCGACACGAAGCGGACGTACGCCCAGGTCGAGGAAGGGTTGGCGCCGCTGGTCGAGGCCGGTGTCTTTCCGGCGGCGATGGGAGGCGACCACTCGATCACGCTGGCGGAGCTCCGGGTGCTGGCGAAGAAGCACGGCCCGCTCGCGCTGGTGCAGCTGGACGCGCACGCCGACACGTGGGACGAGTACTTCGGCCAGCGGTACTTCCACGGGACGACGTTCAAGCGCGCGGCGGAGGAGGGTTTGCTCGAGCCGGGCGCGTCCGTTCAGGCCGGCATGCGCGGCTCCGTCTACGCGGCGGGCGATCTCCAGGGAGCGCGTGAGCTCGGTTTCACCGTGCTCCCCAGCGAGGAGCTGCGTTCGCTCGGCGCAGAGGCATACGGGGAGCTCGTGCGCCATAACGCAGGGGAGCGACCGGTCTTCCTCTCGTTCGACGTGGACTTCCTCGACCCGGCCTTCGCGCCCGGGACGGGCACGCCGGAGATCGCCGGGTTCTCCACTGCGGAGGCGGTCGCCTTCCTGCGTGCGCTGCGCGGGATCGACCTCGTCGGCTGCGACGTCGTCGAGGTCTCGCCGTCGTACGACGGACCGGGTCAGCAGACGGCGCTCGCGGCCGCGAACGTGCTCTGGGAGCTGCTCGCGTTGAGGGCGCTCGCGTGATCCAGGCGATCCTTTCGTTCGACGTCGACGCTGAGACGCCGATCCTCGTCGAAGGACGCCGCCACGCGGACAACGCGGGCGTGATGTCGCACCAGGCATACGGCCCGCTTGTCGGCGTGCCGCGGATCCTCGACCTGCTGCGGGAATACTCGCTGCCGGCGACGTTCTTCGTCCCCGGCCTGACAGCGGAGCGCTATCCGCGCACCGTCGAGCTGATTCTCGGGGCCGGGCACGAGGTCGGCCACCACTCCTACGCGCACTTCAGCCCGTTCGACCAGGACGAGGCCGCCGAGCGCGCCGACTTCGAGCGCGCGCTCGCCGCGCTCGAGCGTTTCGGCGTCAAGCCCGACGGCTTTCGCTGTCCCAGCTGGGAGCCGGCGTGGCGCACGCCCGCGCTCGTCGCCGAGTACGGCCTCTCCTACGACTCGAGCCTGATGGACGACGACCGTCCGTATTTGCTCGAGACCTCAGCCGGGGAGATCGTCGAGCTGCCGGTGCACTGGAGCCTCGACGACTGGGAGCAGTACGCGTACCTGCCGCGGCCGCCGTTCAAGAGTCCGATCGAGTCGCCGGCCAAGGTGCTCGACCTCTGGACGAGCGAGCTCGATGCGATGCGCCGGCACGGCTGCCTATTCGTGCTCACGTGCCATCCGTTCCTCTCCGGCCGGCCGCACCGCGTGGAGGTGCTGCGCCGGCTGATCGAGCATGCGCTGGACGCCGGTGACGTCGAGTTCGAGGACGGGCGCAAGGCGGCGCGGCGGGCGCGTGCCGACGACGGGCTCCGGCGACGCCGCCTGGAGCCCGTCGTCGTCGACGAGCAGGTGTATCCCGACTTCTAGATCGCGGGCGCGGGAGTCGGCTCGACTATCGCCGGTTCCTCCGCCTCGCTGGCGATGTCCACGACCGCACCCGCAGGGACGCTCGTCTGGAGCGCCGGCCGGCTGAAGGCGAGGATGTTTTTCACGTTCGGCGAGGCCTGGACAGCAGCGACGATCACCAGGTACAGCGCGCCGGCCATCACCCAGCACTCGAGCGGCACCGGCCCCCAGTTGCGGGCGGCGTCGTAGCCCCAGTCGGACGGCAGGATCGCGCTCGCGATCGCGCCGTAGGCAACCGCGACGAGCAGCGAGATCACCGCGGGGAGGTTCACCCGTCCCGCCTCTTGCCACGACGGAACATGCAGGAGCGGCCGCGAGATCCCGAACCGCCCAGGCAGCACGAAATGGTCGACGGCCATGATCACGGTCGCGCACGGCACGGTGATCGCCAGGAAGGTCGCCACGTCGAACCAGCCGTTCACGGTCTTGTAGTTCACGATCCATGCGGCGAGCGCGCCGCCGCCCGCCACCACGATGCACGTGTACACGCGGTGCCACTTCGTCCAACCGCCGAGCAAGTTCTGACCGGCGTTGACGGACTCGTAGTAGTTGCCGTCATTGATCGCGAACTGGCTGATCGTTGCAATGATGAACGCGAGCCAGAAGGCGCCGAAGAGGGAGTAGTGGACGCTGAAGCCGAACGGCTCGCCCTTTCCTGCGAGCTGGAGCATCATCCAGCCGCCCATCGTGAAGAGAATGAACCAGGCCGCCGCGAAGATGTATGTCGGCAGAGGCCAGGCGAATCGGGGCCTGCCGTAGCGCCAGAAGTCCGGCTCGTTCCCCCACATCGAGAAGCCGATCGCCGCGCCGACCGCGACCCAGAACGGCATGTTGCCGCCGGGCGTGCCGCCGAGGTCGCCGCTGTCGGTGATGAAGCCCTTCAGCACGAGGTAGATGCACCAGACGATCAGGATCGGCGTCACCAGGTACCGCGCGAAGACGCTGATTCCGGTGAATCCGAACAGATTGTTGAAGATCATCAGAGCGGCGAGGACGATCGTCAGAAGCTCGACATGGCCCCAGCCGTAGAAGTCGTGCCAGAGCTGGGCGAGCAGGCCCGCCTGGAAGCCGACCCAGCCGAGCGGGGCGATCAGGATGAAGAGCGAGACGACCACGGAGCCGCCGCTCCCGAAGATCGAGCGCGTCAGGAGCGCGTGCGTCTGGCCCGTCCGCGAGCCGAGGTACGAGCCGATCAGCGCGTAGGCGACGTACAGCCCATAACCGAGTGCCGCGATGCCGACGGTGGCGGCGAGCCCGTAGCCGCCGTCGTGGATCTCAAAGCCCAGCACCATGTACGAGAAGCCGGCAACGAACGTCGTCCACAGCCCGGCGAAATGCCACATCGGCCGCCTGCGGTCCAGGGGCACTATGCCGGTGCCGCTCGTGGAGTAGTCGTGCCGGATCGAGGTCTCGAGCTCCTGACGTTCGAACTCGAGGTCGGCGCGGAAATCGTCGACATCGGTGGCGATCTCGTGCCGTGGGCGAGGCTCGGTCATGCAAACCTCCCTCCGTAGACCCGAATCGGGTCGGCCGAGTCTACGGAGGGAGGAAGGACGAGTCTAGGTGCGCTGCGGCCGCAGAACGGCCGTCTCCGCGTCGCCGCCCTCAGCCGGCGGCACCCCCTGTGGACAAAACGGCACCCCCTTGACCCGGGGATGACTGACTTGACTCACCCGTCTGCCTCATCGAGCCGCTTGTCTAGAACGAACAGGACACCTTCGGCCAGAACTCGCTTTGGATCGGGGATGCCGCTGGCACCGAACGTGCCGTCAGGCTTCTTGAAAACGTGAGCGCGAGCCACTTCGTTACCGTTCTCGTCCCCCATGCGGTACGAAAGCTCAACGTTGATCGTGCCGATGGGTAGATCATCTGGCGCGAGCGGCCCAAGCGGTCCCCAGGCAGCTTCCACAACGACGATGCCGAACCTCTCGAACAACTCTGGATCGCGGAACCCCTGTTCCTCGAACAACTCCTGGATTCTCTGTGTCCCGACCCTTACGATCTGAGGCCCAGCCATGCCACTGAGCGACGATATTCGGCTCCACGCGGTTCAGCTACTTAGCCGCGAAGCCGACCTGCCCGAGTTCGAGGACTGGCTCGTGGCATCGACGTGGAACGTCCACCGTGACCCCGACCCTGATGCTGCGCCGCTCGCCTACAAGATCGACTTGCTTCTGTCAGAACTCAGCGGCGGCTATCGCGATGAGGAAGATGTTCGTGCCTCAATCGCGCGGTTGCTGCAAGACCACTGGGGCGACGTTGCGATCATCGAGCCTACGACGGTGCTGGCTTCTGGGGCTGGTACAGAACTCGTAGGGGCACGCGGGTAAGAAGGCGGTCGTCTCCCGGAGCAGCTTCGAACAGGACGTTGAACCAGTAGACGCCCTCAAGCTCCACAGCCAAATGAACGTCAACGATCACGTTGATGCCGGTATGGCCCCCCTCCAGATGAATCACCTGCTCCTGCCCGGGGATGTCGCGGCCATCAGGCCCCTGCGGCTGGATCTTGAGTTTGTACCGCCCTCGCGCCTGATCCGCCTTCAGCGTGACCACAAACTTCGTCTGGATGACGAAGGCGGGCATCTGGTCGGGTGGATCCTCACCAGTGACCTGCTGCGTGACGGTGTCGATGATCCGCACCAACGTGAGGGCTTGGTCTGCGCCCAGGAGTGCCGCGTCACAAAAAACAGCGACGTTGACGTGCGGCCCCGTGGGCATGCTCGACACAGCGACTATCCTAAGAGGAAGGAGGTGTCTCGATGAGCGATTTTCGCGTCCAAGTGAGTTACGGCGCGACCCTCAATTCCACGGTCGGAAACATCAGCGCGGAAATGCCTGAGCATGAAGTGCCGCCGGCTGTTGGTGAGTTCGAGCAGTTCGAGGCGCTCGCAGCAAAGCTGGTCAACGTTCCGAAAGAGGAAGTTGACGCTCAGCGAAGCGACCTAGCTGCGGGTTAGCTGAGCGTAGGTCAGACGCCTCCCTGCAACCGCGCGGAGGACGTGCGAGAAGCGTTCGAAGTCGTCTAGCTCGCGCAGGTTAAAGGTGAACATCCGCTCATCGAGGTAACGAAACAGGTGGAACGGCTGGACGCTGATGTACGTCCCGTGCAGCCCTCGCTTGAGCAGCGACCAGAAGTTCTCGATCACGTTCGTATGAACGTTCTCGTCGACGTACTGGATCGCGTGGTTGACCGTCAGATGGTTGAAGTCCTTGTCCAGACCGGTGTACGAAGGCAGCTGATCGGTGTACACCGTGGAGCAGGGTTCGATGGTGTCACGGACGTGGCTTTGGAGCGTCTTGCGCCGAACGTCCTCGACCACTCTTGCTCGCACGATCCCGCCGCGCTCGATCATCCCGAGAACGACCGTCTTGTTGATGTTCGACCGCCCACGCCCGACCTTCTCTTCACGCTGGCCCTTCGGCATGTTCCGCGCCTTGCCACCGATGTACGTCTCGTCAACCTCTACGTGCCCGGACAACATCTCGAACGTCCGCGACTGCATCGCGAGGCGGATGCGGTGCAGCATGAACCACGTCGACTTCTGAGTGATGCCAAGCGCCCGCCCAAGTTCGTGCGAGCTGATCCCGTTCTTCGAGTTTGCGATGAGCCAGACGGCCGGGAGCCACTTGTCGAGTCCGAGCGGTGAGTCCTCGAAGATGGTGCCGAGCTTGACCGAGTACTGCTTCTTGCAGGCCTTGCACTTCCAGAGGCGACGAGTTGTCAGATACGAGTACTCGGTGCCACCGCAGCGGGGACACTTCGGGCCGTCAGGCCAGCGGAGCTTCGCGACGAACTCGGTGCAAACGTCGAGGTCAGAGAAGTACCGGATTGCTTCAAGGAGCGTGGTGGGAAGCGCCTTTTCATTCATAAAGGTGACTTTACTACGTCACGCGTGGTGAGTCAAGTCAGTCATCCCCCTTGACCCAACTGGGTCTGACCCATCCCGATCGGGCATGTCCGCTCGGGACGCCAACCGGGATGACGGGGCCGAATCACGGCTCTGACGGCTGTGGAAAGAACGGCACACTCTTGACCCTTGACCCATGTGGGTCTGACCCATCCCGATGGAGCATGTCCGCTGGGGACGGGCACGCGGCTGCTCAGGCGGTGGCCGCTGCTGCCCGCTCCGGCTTCAGCTCCTCGCCGAACTTCGCGCGCGCGACATAGCGGCCGACGCCCGGCTCCGCTACGAGCTCGTCGCCCTCGATGAGGATCTGACCGCGGAGGAGAACCACCTCTGGCGTCCCCGTCACCTGCGTGCCCTCGTAGAGGTTGTAGTCAGTCTTCGAGTGCTGGGTGGCGGCCGTGATCGTGTACGCCTTCTCCGGATCGAAGACGACGATGTCCGCGTCCGAGCCCACGGCGATCGTGCCCTTGCGCGGATAGAGCCCGAACAGCTTCGCCGGGTTCGTGCACAGCAGCTCGACCATCCGGTTCAGCGAGATCCGGCCGCCGCGGACGCCGAACTCGTGGATCATCTGCAGCCGGTTCTCGAGGCCCGGCCCGCCGTTCGGGATCTTGGAGAAGTCATCCTTGCCGAGCGACTTCTGGCCGTCCCAGAGGAAGGCGCAGTGGTCCGTGGAGATCACGGACAGCGTGTCCGTCCGGACGGCGTTCCAGAGCACGTCCTGGTTCTCCTTCGCCCGCGGCGGCGGCGTGTACACGTACTTCGCCCCCTCGAAGTTCGGCCGCTCGAGGAACGAGTAGTCGACGAAGAAGTACTGGGTGCAGGTCTCGCCCCAGACGTCCCATCCCTTCTCGCGCGCGAGCGCGATCGGCTCGACCGACTCGCGGCAGGACACGTGGACGACGTAGAGCGGTGAGCCGGCGACGCGCGCGAGCTGGATCGCCCGGTTCGTCGCCTCGCCCTCCGTCTCGGGCGGGCGCGTCAGGGCGTGCCAGTGCGGCTCGGTGTGCCCCTCTGCGAGCGCCTTCTTGACGAGCACGTCGATCGCGTCCCCGTTCTCGGCGTGCACCATCACGAGCGCGCCGGTCTCTGCCGCGACCTCCATCGTCCTGAAGAGCGTCTCGTCGTCGACCATGAGCGCGCCCTTGTAGGCCATGAAGAGCTTGTAGGAGGTGATCCCCTGGTCGGGGAGCGACGCCAGCTCCTCCAGGGAGCCGCCTTCACGCAGATCGGTGACGGCCATGTGGTAGCCCATGTCGATCACCTGCTTGCCGTTCGCCTTCGAGCGCCAGTCCTCGATCGCGTCGCCGAAGGACGAGCCCGGCGGCTGGATGATGAAGTCGACGTGGCAGGTCGTGCCGCCGAACGCGGCCGCCGTCTGCCCCGACTCGACGTCGTCGATCGTGACCGTGCCGCCGAAAGGCATGTCCAGGTGCGTGTGCGGATCGACGCAGCCCGGCAGGACGTACTTCCCGGCCGCCTCGAGCACGCGGTCGGCGTGGACGTCGAGCGATTCGCCGATGAGGGAGATCCGCTCGCCCTCGACGTAGATGTCGCCGACGTAGTCGTCGGCCGCGGTGATGATGCGGCCGCCTCGGATCAGAACGGACATTCCGGATCTCCCTCCTTCGGCTCGGTATCCTCCTACTTGCCGCCCGGCGTGATCTTCACGGTCGCCTTCTTCCAGGAGCGGCCGTTGACGTCGACGCCTTGCTTCCTCAGCTGCGCGACCGCTGCCTTCGCGAGATCGTCGCGGTAGGCCTCGTGGCCCGGCAGCTTCTTCAGGTGGTTGAACTTCGTCGTGGTCTTCGCCGACCGCGCGAACACCTTGGCATCCATGATCCCGATCCCCTTCGGGGCGGGCCAGACGAGCGCGTTGATTTCGTTCATCTGCCACGTTTGATGGCCCTTCAGCAGCGTCGGCCCCTTCGCGAGCACGAACCTGACGCAGTCCTGCGAGTGGTCACGGCAGTAGATCCAGCCTCTGAAGGACGCCGTGAGGAACTTCTTCGCGATCGCCTGGTGGCTCTTGCTCTTGATCCAGCTCTCGGTCGTGAAGAGCCCGTCCTCGTACATCCCGGTGCCGATGTTCTCCATCTTGATCACGTTCAGCTCGCCCAGCTTCGTGAGCTTCCCGGTCTTCGGATTCTTCGTCTCGAGCACCTGAGCGAGCTCGTTGTAGGTCATCGCGGACGCGGCGTCGATCTGCCGCTTCATGAACAGGTTCATGTCGAACGGCTGTTTCACGATCGTGACGCCCTTGTTGTGCGCGGGGTCCATCCCGGCACGGCTGAGCGCCGCGAAGAGCTCGAACTCGTTCCCGAAGAGCCAGTTGCCGACCTTCTTGCCCTTCATCTTCGCGATCGTGTCGATCCCTGTGTCCTTCCAGGTGAGCTCGGTCATCCCGCTGCGGGAGAACACCTGCGCGATGTTGATCAGCTTGGTTCCCTGATCGCGCGCCGACATCAGGCTCGGCAGCCAGTCCAGCCCGAACTCGGCCTGCCCGCCGGCGACGACCTGTTCGGGAACGATGTCCGGGCCGCCGACCTTGATCTTCACGTCCAGTCCGGCCTGCCTGTAGTAACCCTTCGCCGCCGCGGCGTAGTAGCCCGCGAACTGCGCCTGCGTCACCCACTTCAGCTGGAGGGTGACCTTCGTCAGCTTCGCGCTCGACTGCTTCGCCGTCGACGCCGTGGCGCCGGTGGCCGCCCAGATTCCCCCGACGAGCGCGACTGTCGTGATTGCCCCGACCCAGTACCTACGGTGCTTCATCCATTCCCCTTTCCTGAATATGGCCTCGGCGATTGTGACCCGTCCTCAATCGGATGTCGATGGGACCCAGCGCAGCGCGAGCCGCTCGGCGATCGCAACCGCGATGTAGAGGGCGATCCCGAAGAGGCAGACCATCACGATCCCCGCCCAGGCCTGATTGAACTGGAAGAGGCGCGAGCGGGTCAGGATGAGGACGCCGAGGGCATTCAGCGCGCCGCCGAAGTACTCCCCGACGACCGCGCCGATCATCGCAAGCACGGTCGCCACCTTGAGGCCGGTGAAGATGAACGGGAGGGCAGTCGGAATGCGCACGCGCCGGAAGATCTCCAGCTGGCCGGCGGCGTAGGACTGCATCAGCTCGATGTCCTGCGGCCGCACGGACGTGAGTCCGCGGAGCGTGTTCACGAGCACGGGGAAGAAGCAGAGGACGGCCGCGATCGCGATCTTCGAGCTCTTCGTGAGCCCGCCGTTGAACCACTGGTTCGTGATCGGAGCGAACGCGATGATCGGGATGGCGTTGGCCGCGATCGCGTACGGCATCAGCGCCGTACCGAGCGGGCGCCACCGCGCGAGCAGCAGGGCGACCAGGATCGCGAGACCCGAGCCCACGACGAAGCCGCCGAGTGCCTCCTGGAACGTGTACCAGCCCGCGTGCCAGAGCTCGCTCTTGTCGTCCCAGAAGGTGGTCGCGATCGACGTCGGCTTCGGCAGGAGGAACGCCTGGACGTCCAGCCAGACGATCAGCCCCTGCCAGAGCCCGATCGTCCCGACGAGCACGACCACGGCCGGTACCCAGTCCGTCAGGCGGCGGCCAACCAGCCGGCCGAGCCCGCCACGAGGGACGGGCTGAACCGCGATCGGCGCGCCGCTCGTCACGCGCTCGCCTCCTGCGGGGCGGGGGTCGTCCGGTCGACGTCGTGGCCGAGGTGCAGCGCCTCGCGCACCTGGGTGACGAGCTCGAAGAAGCGCGGTTCCTCTCGAGTCCCGGCGGTACGGGGCTGCGGTAGATCGATCGGGATCGTCTCCGAGATGCGTCCCGGCCGCGGAGACATCACGGCCACGCGCGTGGAGAGGAAGACGGCCTCGGAGATCGAGTGCGTGACGAAGACGATCGTCGAGCCACTCGCCTCCCAGATCCGGAGGAGCTCCATGTTCATGCGCTCCCGGGTCATCTCGTCGAGCGCGCCGAACGGCTCGTCCATGAGCAGGAGTGCCGGGTCGAACGAAAGTGCGCGGGCGATCGAGACCCGCTGCTGCATCCCGCCCGAGAGCTGCCACGGACGATGGTCGCCGAAGCCGGTCAGCTCGACCAGCTCGAGCATCTCCCGCACGCGCGCGGCGCGCTTCTGCCGCGGCCACTTGGCCATCTCCAGCGGCAGGGAGACGTTCTTCGCCACGGTCCGCCAGTCGTAGAGCACCGGGTCCTGGAACACGATCCCGTAATCCCGATCGACGCGGGCTCGCCGGGCAGACTTCCCGTTGACGACGACCTCGCCGTCCGTCGGCTGGATCAGGTCGCCGACGATCCGGAGCAGCGTCGACTTGCCGCAGCCGGACGGGCCGATCAGTGAGACGAACTCGCGCTCGGCGATCTCCAGGTTGATCCCCTGCAGCGCGGTCGTCTGCCCGAACCGCTTCGTGACGCCGCCGATTTCGACGACGCTCATCAGGCGAGGTTCTCCGGAGCGCGCCGCACGATCAGCTTCTCGGCGACGAGGACGATCAGGAAGAACGAGATACCCAGCGCCGCGGCGATCAGGTTCGTCGCCCAGAGGCCGCGCGGCTGGGTCGTGTAGTACTGGCTGAAGTTGATGATCTGGGCGCCGAGCCCGTCCGGGATCGACGACGGCAGCTCGCCGATGAGCGCGCCGACGACGCTCGCGGTCGCCGAGATCTTCAGCGCCGCGAAGATGTACGGCAGGGCCGCGGGGACGCGGAGCTTCCAGAGGATGCGCCAGTCGCCGGCCGCGTAGCTGTGCATCAACTCGAGCGCGCGCCGATCCACGGACTGCAGGCCGCGGATCGTGTTCACCGTCACGGGAAAGAACGTCAGGTACGCGGCGATCAGAGCCACCGCGCCCCAGTCTTTGAGGTTGTCCGGCAGCTTCGGGTTCGCCCAGACGACGACCATCGGCGCGACGACGAGGATGGGCACGGTCTGCGACGCCACGACCCAGGGGAGCAGTCCGCGCTGGAGGAGCCGGAAGTGCGCGAGGACGACGCCGAGGGCGAAGCCGACGAGCGCGCCGAGCCCGAAGCCGACAGCGGCCTCCTTCGCGGTGAACAGCGCCCCGTCGACCAGGATCGAGATCAGGCGCGGTCCGACGCCGCCGGGCCTGGCGTGGGCCCAGAGCGCCGCGACGATGTCGTGCAGGTGGGGCATCGTCGTGTCGTCGACGATGAACGGCCACGTCCAGCCCTCCCGCTCCCACAACCAGCGGTACCCCTCCCAGAGCCCATAGAGCGCGGCCAGGACGACGAGGAAGAGAAGGCCGCGGCCGACCCCGCGACGGACACTCGCCGCGGCCCGATCCCGGGGCCGCTCGACCGCGATCGCCGACATCGGACGATGCTTACCACACTCGGGTTAGAGTCGGCGCGTGGCCGCCCTCGACCCCAGCAGAACCGTCGCCGAGCTGAAGGAGCTGCGCGAGCTGACGGGGGACGAGAACGGGGCCCAGCGCGTCGCCTGGACCGACACGTGGGAGCGGGCGCGCGAGTGGCTGCGTGGGAAGATCGCCGAGACCGGCGCGGAGGAGACGATCGACGCGGCCGGGAACCAGTGGTTCACGCTGCCGGGCGGCTCTGAGCACGCCGTTCTCCTCGGCGGCCACATCGACTCGGTCCCCAACGGCGGCTGGCTCGACGGCTGCCTGAACGTGCTGGCCGCCGTCGAGGTGCTGCGGCGGATCGCGGCCGAAGGTCAGCCGCCGGTGACGGTGCGACTGGTGAACTGGGCCGACGAGGAGGGGGCGCGCTTCGGCCGCTCGCTCTTCGGCTCCTCGGCGGCCGCCGGCTCGATGGCCGACCAGGACGAGCTGCGGCAGCGGAAGGACGCAGACGGTGTCGCGCTGCCCGATGCCCTGAAGGAGCACGGCGTCGAGCTCGACTCGGCGCTGGAGGCCCGCTCCGAGCTCGAGGGCGCGGTTGCGTACCTGGAGCTGCACATCGAGCAGGGGCCCGTGCTCGAGTCGATGGATCTCCCGCTCGGCGTCGTGCTCGGCACCTTCGGCGTCGAGCGGCACCAGGTCACGTTTCGAGGCCAGGCGGCTCACGCCGGCTCGACGCCGATGGAAAAGCGGCGCGATGCGCTCGCAGGAGCAGCGAGGCTCGAGCTCGAGATCCGCGAGATCGCGAAGCGGACCGGGGAGGGCGCGGTCTGCACGCTGGGCGGAGTCGTGACGAAGCCGGGGATCGTCACCTCCGTGGTCGAGACCGCGGAATGCCTGCTCGACCAGCGGCACCTGAACGCGGGGAGACTCGCGTCCATGCTGCAGGAGGCGAAAGAGTCAAGTGAGCGGTTCGCCGCCGACGAGGACATCGAGGTCGAGTGGGACCGGATCTGGAACATCGAGCCGATCCTGTTCGACGAGGGGCTGATCGAGCTCGCGGACGAGTCGATCCGCGAGGTCGCCGGCACGTCCCATCGACTTCCGAGCGGGCCGCTCCATGACGCCGCCGAGGTCGCGCGCGCCGGTGTGCCAACCGTCATGCTGTTCGTGCAGAGCCTGCGCGGCCTCTCCCACACGAAGCTCGAGGACACGAAGGAGGAACATCTCGAGCTGTCAGTCCAAGCGCTCGATCGGCTTGCCGACAAGACGATCGCGCGCGTAGCGTCATAAAGAACGACAAGGAGGCGAACGATGGCTGGACTCGAGATGAAGAACTTCGATTCACCGGACGAGACGCGGCCCTTCCAGGACAAGGGGCAGGCCGAGGTCGTAAACATCGGCGGCGGCTCCGTCCTCTACGGCACGTTCGAACCCGGCTGGCGCTGGTCCGAGCACGTGAAACCGCTAGCCGGGACGGACAGCTGCCAGTCGCCGCACTTCCTCTACGTCCTTTCCGGGCGAATGAAGGTCGTCATGGACGACGGCACCGAGGGCGAGGTCGGGCCGAACAGCGTCGCCCGGATCGAGCCGGGTCATGACGCCTGGGTCGTGGGCGAGGAAGCCTGCAAGGCGGTCGATTTCGGGCCGTCGCCGTCGTACGCACAACCGCAGGCGTAGGCCAGCTTCTTCTAGAAGATCCGCACCAGCACGACGCCGGCCGCCACGAGCGCCATCCCACCGAGGCGGCCGGCGCTGAGCTGATGCTGGTCGAACCCGACCCAGCCGAAGTGGTCGACGAGGAGCGACGCGAGCGACTGCCCGGCCATGACGAGCGCGATCAGGGTGGCCGCGCCCAGGTGAGGAGCCGTCACCGCGGCCGCGACGACGTAGAACCCGCCCATCAGCCCGCCCAACCACACCCACCAGGGGTGCGTCGCCGAGCCTCGCGCGAACTTCGCTTTCCTGAGGCAGATTCCCCTGCAGATCGCGGCGAACGGCGACGAAAACCGGAAAGGAGTGGAGCCGATGGACATCTGGCATGCGTCCGCGGGTGCCGAGCAGCGAGTCAAGGCGGCTGAGCAACTGTTCGATGACCTGGTCGACCTCGAAGCGACGCGCCGCTTCCTCGAGAACGAGACCAATCACCTGCTGATCGCCTATGTCGACGGTCAGCCCGCCGGCTTCGTCTCCGGCACCGAGCTCACGCATCCGGATCAGTCCGAGCCCGAGCTCTTCCTCAACGAGCTCGGCGTCGGCGCCGCCTATCGGGGTCGCGGGATCGGAAAGGAACTCGTGGCGAGGCTCTGGGAGATCGCTCAGACCCGCGGCTGCGGTGGGATGTGGGTGCTTGCCGACGACTCGAATCCTGCGGCGCTGAAGGTCTACGCCGGCGCCGGTGGCGTCCGCCTGCCGGAGCAGGTGATGTTTCAGTGGGGCGAGACGTGATGGCGGCCTCCGCTACAAGGAGCTAGCTCCGACGACGCTGCCACGAAAGGCTAGGGCGAGAGGACGACGCGAGGGCCGGAGACTAGAGCGGGCGAAGCCGGTCTAGGCTCCGGCCGAACTCATGCGGGCGGGGACGCGGAGCGCCACCGCCCGCACGACGCGGACAGTCGCCGACCGAGACCTACTAGAGCGCGGGGCTTTGCCCCGCGCGTTTCCCGCGACGAGCGGCGTACCTGAACCCGAGCGAAAGCGCGAGCTTTCGCTCGACTCTAGCCGACGGCCGCGACGATTTCGTCCGAGAGGCTCGGGAAGTCCTGCAGGAACCCGGTGCGCTCGGACTTGAACCGCTCCACGAGCGACTCGTACTCGTCCAGGCGGCCCTGCGCCTCGTAGAGCCGCTTCGGCTGGAGGACGTCGATGTCGTCCGCTTCGATCCCCGGCACCGCCGAGGCGACGAGGTAGCCGAAGTCGGGATCGCGCTCCCACTCGATCGTCCCCTCTGCGATCCCCTTGACGATCGCCGAGGAATGTGGGATTCGCACCTTCTTCGCGCCCTCGGCGCCGGCCTTGCCGCCGATTGAGCCCGTATTCAGCACGTAGACCTCCAGCGGGTGGTCCTCCAGCAGTTCCAGGAAGCGGTTCCCCTGCAGGTCGTGGGGCATGGGGAAGAACGGATTCGTTCCCGGCACGCGCAGGAACTTCCCTTCCTCGGCCGCACCGCCCGCGGCCGTGCCGGTCGTCTCCCCGAGCATGAAAAAGGCCGCTGCTTGCGGCCCCTCGAGCTTCGCCACGGCCGGGACGATGTTCTCGTTCCGGTTCAGGATCAGGAGGAAGTGCGCCTCGTCGATCGCGCGAGTCGCCGCCGACTCGATCACCTCGAACCCGAAGGTGGCGCGGCCGTTCTTGGTGTAGCTCTCGTCGTAGAAGTCGACGTCGTCGCCGTGCTGCGACACGTTCTCGAGGTACGAGCGCGGCTGCGTCACCGCCTTGTAGATCGTCGGCTCGTCCTCGGGATTGAGCCCGTAGGTCTTGGCGAAGCAGCCGTTCTCCGTCGCGAATACCTTGCCGTCGGACATCCACGCGACGAAGTCGTCCTGGACCGGCAGCGAGCCGTTCTGCCGCGTGAAGGTGGTCGTCGTCTTGCCGGTCCCCGAGAGGCCGACGATCAGCCCGACCCGCTCGCCGCGATCGGTCGGGATGATCTTGCAACCCGCGTGCAGCGGGATCCCGCCACGGTCGTAGACCAGCTTGTTCCACATCCGCAGGAACCCCTTCTTCGACTCGCCGAAGTAGTCGGAGTTGAACACACGCGTCACGCCCTGCTCGAGGTCGACGGTGATCAGCCGGTCCTCGGGCTTGCCGGGGGCGGTCAGCCCCGGCGTGTAGATCACGGTCAGCTCCGGCTCGAAGTGCTCCGGGTCGTCCACGTGGAACCAGAGCTGCCGCTGCATGGCGGCGATGTTGGCCCAGCGTGCCTCGATGTAGAGCTGGACCGGGATACGCGACTCGGGCTGCGCGCCGAGCCAGCCGTCGACGAGGACCATCTCCCGGTCACGGATGTACGCGTCCTGCTTCTCGGCCCACTCCTCCGCGTCCTCGCGCGACATCGTGCGCGCGAGCCCGGAATCCGGATCGTTGCTGACCACGAAGGTCGAGGGGTTCGAGCGCGCGAGCACCTTTGTCTGGACGTTGAGATTCCCGTACTTGGTCGGACGCGCCTCGGGCATCTCGGCGGTCAGCTGCTTGAGCTCGTCTTCGCCCGGATTCTCGATTACACGGGCCGCTTCAGGCAGCCGGAACAGCATCTTCGCCAAGGAGCTCGCCTCCGTTCGTCACCGCGGGCGGAGGAATCCGTCCGCTCTGGCCAGGTGCGGACTATACCGCGGCTTTTGCGGCGTTATGCTCGCTTTCCTGCCACGCGACCGGGGAGGCTCCATGCTCAGCTTTGGCGTCACCGTCCTGCCCGACCCGCCCGTCAGCCGGCTGATCGAGCTGATGCAGATCGCCGAGCAGCGGGGTTTCGAATACGGCTGGACCTACGACTCGCACATCCTCTGGCAGGAGTCGTACGCGACGCTTCCGCTCGTCGCCGCGCAGACGGAGAAGATCAAGCTCGGCCATTTCGTCACGAATCCGGGCATCCGCGATCCGACGATCGCGGCGAGCTGGTACGCGACGATGCAGGACCTCTCGAACGGTCGGATGGTGATGGGGATCGGCAGGGGCGACTCCTCGCGGCGCGTCGTCGGGCTCAAGCCGGTGAAGGTCGCAGAGTTCGAGCGCCGGTGCCGGATGATCAAGGATCTGATGAACGGTCGCCAGGTCGACTGGAACGACAAGGAGCTCGAGCTGACCTGGGTCCGCAAGGAGCTGCCAGAGATCCCGATGTGGATCGCGGGCTACGGGCCGAAGGCGCTCGCGATCGCCGGGCGCGTCGGCGACGGCGTGATCATCCAGCTCGCCGACCCGGTGATCATCCAGTGGATCATGGACACGGCCCGCCGCGCCGCCGAGGAGGCCGGCCGGGACCCGTCGGATCTGAAGTGCATCGTCGGTGCCCCGAGCCACGTCTCGGACGACATCGCCGACGCGCGCGAGCAGTCCCGCTGGTTCCCGGCGATGGTCTCCAACCATGTCATGGACCTGATCGAGCGCTACGGGGAGGACTCCGAGATTCCGAGCGACCTCACCGACTTCGTCAAGGCGCGGAAGTTCTACGACTACAAGGAGCACTCGCGTGTCGGGGCCAAGCACGGGGAGTTCGTCACGGACGAGATCGTCGACCGGTTCTGCGTGCTCGGCACGGCGGAGGCCTGCGCCGCGAAGCTGAAGGAGCTGGAATCGATCGGCGTCGACCAGTTCAACATCTACCTGATGACGCACGGGCAGCAGGAGACGCTCCAGGCCTACGGCGAGGAGATCATCCCGCAGTTCACGGGCGTCGCGGCATAGACGCCCGGCTACCCTGGGCCTGTGTCCCGGGGTCTGCTCGCGGCGCCGTTCGTGCTCGGCGCACTCGCGCTCGCGGGGTGCGGCGGTAGCGGAAACGACGCTACGCCGGCGGCTCGCACGACCACGGCTCCGCCGACGGTCACCGTCGAGAAGTGCAAGGGCTCGAAATCGGCAGCAGTCCGTGCGCGGAAGACCCGGCGCCTCGCTCGCGACGTAGCACGTCTCCGCGTTCTCGCGGCGCCGATCCGGGAGAAGACCCTCGACGGGACGCCGGCGCTCTCCCGCGCCGTCGACCGCTTCCTGCTCGACGTGGCCGACCGGGACGTCCCCGTCCACGTCCGCTCGCGCTTCATCGACCGCGCCGCCGCGATCGTCGCACCGGTCTGCGAGCAGTGCTTCCAGGCCCTCGAGGCGTCGCGGCCGATCGCGGGCGGCGCGAAGATGTCCTGTGGCTAAGGTCGAGCTGTGAGTGCGGTCGCGAGAGGGCTCGACCTGCGCGCGCTGCTGGAGCTGCGTACAGCCGTGCCCGCCGACATCGAGGGGAACACGCTCCTCGTCCGCTCGGACCTTCCGGGGACGATGCAGCTGTTCCGGGTCCCCGTCGGAGGCGGTGGGCTCGAGCAGCTGACATCCTTCCCGGACCCGGTCACGGGTGGGTTCGTCCCCAGAACGGAGACGATCCTGCTCGAGCACGACGACGCGGGCAACGAGCTGACGCAGCTGTCGCTGCTCGACGCGCGTCCCGGTGCCGAGCCGCGGCCGCTGGTGCACGACCCGGCTTTCGTCCACCGCGATGTCTCGCTCAGTCGCGATGGCTCGCTGGTCGCGTACGCGACGAACCGCGAGAACGGCGTCGACTGGGCGGTCTACGTGCGCTCGCTGCGCGACGGTACTGAGCGGCGCGTCTTCGCGCGCGGCGGAGTCTGCGGCACCGCCGGCTTCTCGCCCGACGGCCGGATGCTCGTGGTGCAGCACGACAGCGGTCGGCCCCGCGACAACGACCTCTACCTGGTCGATCTCGCCACCGGCGACATCGACCATGTCACGCCGCACGACGACGATTCCTGGTTCGGCGAGCCGGTGTGGGAGCCGGACGGCACAGCGTTCTTCGTGGCGACGAACGTCAACCGCGATACCCGGGCGATCAGCCGCTACGACGCGGCGGAGCAGGAGTGGTCGGGCCTGATCGAATCCGAATGGGACCTCGAGTGCATCGGCGACGACCTCGGTCGTTGGTTGCTCGTCCACGAGAACGCCGACGGGTACAGCCGGCTCGCCCTCCACGACGTCCGCGCCGGCAACCCGATCGCCGAGATTCCCCTGCCGGGATCCGGCGTGGTCGAGGAGCCCGTGTTCGCACCCGACGGTTCGAAGCTGGCGTTCAGGTTCAGCTCCCCTGTAGAGCCCGGGGACGTCTGGGTCTGCGATCTGGCGTCTGGCCGCGTCGACCGCGTCACGGAGCTGCCGCGGCCGGTGGCGTTGGACGAGCTGCGCGAGCCGGAGCTCCACCGCTTCGAGTCGTTCGACGGCGAGTCCGTGCCGGTCTTCCTCTGGGAGCCCGAGGGCGAAGGCCCGTTCCCGGTCGTCGTGATGGTGCACGGCGGTCCCGAGTCGCAGTTCCGGCCGGCGTTCTTGCCGAGCTACACGCCCTTGCAGCAGCACCTCTTCGCGCGGGGATATGCGGTGGCGGCTCCGAACGTCCGCGGCTCGACGGGCTACGGGAAGCGGTACGAGCATCTCGACGACGTGCGACTGCGGCTCGACTCGGTCCGCGATCTCGCGGCGCTGCACGACTGGCTCGGGACCCGGTCGAGGATCGATTCGTCGCGAGCCGTCCTCTATGGCCGGTCCTACGGCGGTTACATGGTGCTGGCCGGCCTCGCCTTCCAGCCGGAGCGCTGGGCTGCGGGGATCGAGTGCGTCGGCATCTCGAACTTCGTCACGTTCCTGGAGAACACCGCGCCGTGGCGCCGGGCCGTGCGGGAGCCGGAGTACGGGTCGCTCGAGCGCGACCGCGGCTTCCTCGTCGAGGCGTCGCCGATCACCCATGTCGACCGGATCCGGGCGCCGCTGTTCATCCAGCACGGCGCGAACGACCCGCGCGTGCCATTGGGCGAGACGCAGCAGATCCACCGCGTGCTGACGGAGAAGGGGATCCGCTGCGAGCTGCTCGTCCAAGAGGACGAGGGCCACGCGATCGGCAAGCTCGAGAACCGGATCGAGACGTTCGAGCGGGTGGCGGCCTTCCTGGACGAGGTCCTAGCTCGGTAGCGCCTCAGCGATCCGTCGGCGCCCGTCGACGAGAACCGGCTCGCCGTGCGCGACGAGGACCCGCTCGATCGGCAGGTCGAGCAGCCTGCGCAGCGAGCCGTAGAACGCCGCGAGATCGTCGATCGACGGCGACGGGCAGACACGCAGCCGATCTCCGCTTCCCATGAAGAACTCCGCCACGACGAGGGCCTGATACGCGCGAAGGTAGAAGGCGACCTGACCTTCTCTGTCGCCGTCCGGGACGAACGCCTCGATTCCCGCCGGCAAGGCATCGCTCCGCGTCGGAAAGGAGAGATGGCGAGCTGCCAGTTCGTGGGCCCAAACCGTCGTGCCGTAACGCTCGGCGACGAGTTGCGCGTCCCGCTGATGCCAGGACGCCGTAAGCAGAACGGCTACGGGCAGGTTTAGGCCTTCGACGAACGCCCAGAACTCGGCCTCCTCGTCCTTGGTCAGGAGTGGATCGATCAGCACTGCGGCATCGGCGGTCCTGCAGCAGACACAGCCGACGTCTTCGGGCCAGTCGGTGGCGCCGCCCCAGCTCGGATGCGGTGCCGTCCAGTACCAAAGGCCGTGAGCGATCTCGCGCAGGTCCACCGGCCGAGCCTACGGAATCGCTCCGGCTACGATGCCCGTCGCGGCGCCGTGGCCGAGTGGTTAGGCAGAGGCCTGCAAAGCCTCGTACAGCGGTTCGAATCCGCTCGGCGCCTTGGCCACCGTGTCGCCTTTGTAACAACAGATCCACAAGGGAGTGTCCCTGGGTCATGGTCGGCAGAGCCATGGCGGGTGGGTCGGAAGTCTGACGATTCGTCCACAGGCCTCCCTTTCGCCGCGAGAAGGACGCGTGGCCGCCGAGGATCCGACGCTCGCGACCGCACGCCAGAAGGGGGATGGTCGTCCGCTCTCCCTTCCTTCAGATTGAGAGACGTCAGCGTGTACCGGGGGGTTCGCCGCCGTGACGCACCGAAGGACGAAGCTGGGTTCTGCGTGGCATCCCTCGATCGAGGGATCCGCGGCCCGGGGTCGCAAGTTCTGCGCCACACGAGCACCTAACCCGTTGCCGGGGTGGACGCGGCCGCTCGTGCGCTGTACGAGCGCTACCACCACCGGATCTTCAGGTACTGCCTCCACCGCCTCCGATCCAACGAGGAGGCGGAGGACGCCGCACAGACCGCCTTCCTCTACGCCTTCATGGGCCTCCGGCGGGGCGTCAGGCCCGAGTTCGAGGTCGCGTGGCTCTACAAGATCGCCGAGAACGTCTGCAGGACACGCCTCCGCTCGCACGTGCGCCGCGGGCAGTTCGAGACCGGCGGGGACGTCTTCCAGCTGCAGAACCTTCTCCCGACCGCGGAGCAAGTACGGGACGAGAAGGTCGACGCCCTGCCGGAGATCCTCGCGAGCATGCCGGCGAGCCAGCGCCGAGCGCTCCTCCTCCGAGAGGTGCAGGGATTGTCCTACCGAGAGATTGCCGAGCGGCTCGAGACCTCGGTCTCGGCGGTCGAGACATTGCTCTTCCGTGCGCGGCGCTCGTGCGCACGCGAGCTGAAGCGGGGCGGACAGCCGCTGCCGGGGATCCTCACCGCCGGCTCGCTCGTCTCCGGGTTCAGGTCGCTGGTCTCGAGATACCTCGCCATGGGGACCGGCGCGAAGGCGGCAGCTGTCGCCGTCGTCGCGGCGACGGGCGGCGCGCTGGTGATGACGACTCCGAACCTCGTCCACGGTTCCGGCAGCCGCGCGCACGCCGGCCCGGATCATCGACCTGCCTCTTCGGCGGTTCTCCCATCCGTAGCCGGAGTGCGCACCGCGGAGACCGGCGCCCGTATACGCGTTCGCGGTCCGCATGCCGTTCACTCCGTGCCGAAGAAGGGCGAGACGGCGGCAGCAGCGCCGGCCCCCGCGACGCAGGCGGCGGCCGATCCGGCGTCGCCGTCGCCGGACACGTCCACACTGCCAGCGGCGGCCCCGCCGGCGACGCCGTCCGAGCCGACGTCGAAGTCGACGTCTCCTCCACCGCCCGCTCCGACCGACCTGCCCCAGCTGCCGGTGACGACACCGTCGACCCCGTCGCTGCCGGTCCAGCTTCCGCCGACGCCTGCGCTACCTGTGTTGCCGCCGCCGCCGGTCCCGGCGCCGCCGACGGTGGGCGTCCCCTCGCTTCCGTAGGCTGGTCTCCGGAGAGGGGCCCCGCCGGCCTTCAGGTGCTGCCGGCGGGACCGCTCTTCCGTTTGGGGGAGGAACGGGGACCTCGGTCGTTTAGGGCGCGGAGGCCGGAAAACTTGGACGTGTCGCCGCGGAGGAGATCCCATGCTTCCGCGAGCAGGCCTCGGTACTCGTAGTCCACGAGCGACGTCTCGCTGCTCAGATACCCTTAGGGGGTATGCCGCAGACGTTGGAACGGACTGAGCTCACGCTCGAGGGCATGACGTGCGCGTCATGCGCCGCACGCGTCGAGAAGACGCTCAACCGGCTCGACGGCGTGGACGCGACCGTGAACTTCGCCACCGAGCGCGCCGCCGTCGCCTACGACCCGGCCCGGGTCGAGCTCGAAGACCTGGTGCTCGCGGTCGAGGGCGCGGGCTACCAGGCCTCGCCGTTGCGATCGGAGGATCCGGACGCAGTGGCGCCGATCCGACGCCGACTCATCGCCGCCGCCGTGCTGACGGCCCCGCTTGTCCTCATCGCCATGATCTCGCCGCTGCAGTTCGGGGGGTGGGAGTGGGCTGGACTGGCGCTGGCGACCCCGGTCGTCTTCTGGGGCGGGCTCGGCTTCCATCGCGCGGCAGCGCTGAACCTGCGCCATGCGAACGCGACGATGGACACGCTGATCTCGCTCGGCACGCTCGCTGCGTGGACGTGGTCGACGGTCGTCCTGCTCGGCGGACTCGATGCGGACACGTACTTCGAGGTCGCCGCGGTGATCACGACGCTGATCCTCCTGGGTCGCTTCCTCGAGACACGGGCGCGGCGCCGCTCCGGCCAGGCGATTCGGGCTTTGCTCGACCTCGGGGCCAAGCAGGCACGCGTCCTCCGTGGCGGCGAGGAGGTGCTCGTGGCGGTCGAGGATCTGCACGTCGGCGACCGGTTCGTCGTTCGTCCGGGCGAGAAGATCGCGACGGACGGCGTCGTCGAGCAGGGCGAGTCTGCGGTCGACCAGTCGGTGCTGACGGGCGAGTCGATGCCGGTCGAGGTCGTGCCCGGCGCCGAGCTCGCGGGCGCGACGATCAACACCTACGGCCGACTCGTCGTGCGGGCGAGCAAGGTAGGCGCGGAGACGGCATTGGCGCAGATCGCGCGGCTGGTTGGCGAAGCGCAGTCCGGGAAGGCGCCCGTGCAGCGCCTGGCCGACCGGGTCTCGGCGGCTTTCGTGCCGGTCGTGATCGTGATCGCGCTCGCCACGCTCGCGGGCTGGCTCGCACTCGGCGGGGATGCCTCCGAAGCGTTCACCGCCGCGGTCGCTGTGCTGATCATCGCGTGCCCCTGCGCGCTCGGGCTGGCGACGCCGACGGCCCTGATGGTCGGCACCGGACGCGGCGCCCAGCTCGGGATCCTGATCAAGGGCCCGGAGATCCTCGAGCGGACGCGGCGGATCGGGACGATCGTTCTCGACAAGACCGGCACGGTTACGGAGGGGCGGATGCGCCTCGTCGACGTCCAGCCGCTCAACGGCACTACGCGAGTCGAGGCCCTGCGGCTCGCCGGGGCCGTCGAGGACGCGAGCGAGCATCCGGTCGCGCGGGCGGTTGCGGACGCGGCGCGGGCAGAGCTCGGGTCACTGCCGCCGGTCACCGACTTTCGAAGCGTGCCGGGGTCGGGCGCCGTCGGCGTCGTCGAGGGCCGGCGCGTCGAGATCCAGCGGGGCGTCGTCTCCTGGGAGGGCGCGGAGCGCGCCCGTCTTGTCGTCGAGGACACGGTCAAGCCCTCGAGCGCGGAAGCCGTCCGTGAGCTGCAGGAGCTCGGGCTCACCCCGGTCCTGCTGACCGGCGACCGGCGCGAGACTGCGGAGGAAATCGCCCGCGAGGTCGGGATCGAGCGCGTCCTCGCCGAGGTCCTCCCGGACGAGAAGACGGCCGAGATCCGGCGCCTGCAGCAGCGGGGTGAGGTCGTCGCGATGGTCGGGGACGGCGTCAACGATGCGCCTGCGCTTGCCCAGGCCGACCTCGGGCTCGCGATCGGCACCGGCACCGACGTCGCGATCGAGGCGAGCGACCTGACGCTCGTCTCCGGAGACCTCCGCGCCGTCGCAGACGCTATCCGCCTGGCGCGGTGGACGCTCCGCACGATCAAGGCGAATCTCTTCTGGGCGTTCGCCTACAACGTCGCCGCGATCCCCATCGCCGTTGCCGGCCTGCTGAACCCCATCGTCGCGGCCGCCGCGATGGCGTTCTCGAGCGTCTTCGTCGTGACGAACTCGCTCCGCCTCCGCCGCTTCCGGAGCGCTCGCGCGTGAAGCACGGCTACGACAAGGATGCCCTCGTCAAGCGATTGCACCGGATCGAGGGCCAGGTGCGCGGACTCGAGCGGATGGTGGAGGAGGATCGCTACTGCATCGACGTGCTGACTCAGATCTCCGCGGTCACGACCGCGCTCGAGAGCCTCGCCCTGCGGATCCTCGACGACCACGTCCAGCACTGCGTCGCCGACGCACTCGCGTCCGGCGACCACGAGGCCGCGCAGGAGAAGAGCCGGGAGCTCCTCGAGGCAGTACAGCGCTTTGCACGCACACGCTGAGCCGCCGAACCAGGCCGCCTTCTCAGCGACCGTCCACTGCCTGACCGGCTGCGCGATCGGCGAGGTCGTCGGGATGGTGATCTCGACCCTCGCCGGGTGGGGGAACCTCGTCTCGATCGTGCTCTCGGTCGTCCTCGCCTTCTTCTTCGGCTACAGCCTGACGTTGCGTCCGGTTCTGAGCGGGGGCGTGGCCTTCCGTCAGGCCGCCGGAATCGCGCTTGCGGCCGACACGCTCTCGATCGCAATCATGGAGGCGGTCGACAACGGCTTCGTCCTCGTCGTGCCCGGTGCGCTGGCGGCGGGCCTTGGCGACGCCAAGTTCTGGTGGAGCATCGCGCTCGGCTTCGTCATCGCCTTCGGCCCTACGTTCCTCGCCAACCGCTGGCTGATCGCACGCGGCCGCGGCCACGCCGTCGCCCACGCGTACCACTAGCCGCGACTTAGTGGCTCAGAGCCACTAAGTCGTTCGGAGGCGCTGGAAACCGCCTGCTGAGCGGCCTCTAAGTGGCCCTCTAACGCCGGTCTCGGCCTTGTGGCTCAGAGCCACAAGGTTCTTCTCAGCGCGTATCGGGGAGAAATGTCGCGCGCAGGCTGAAGAGGAGCAGGAAGACCCGCACTGCCCGCGAGAGCCTGCGGCCCTCAGCGGACATCCTCGACCAGCTGGTTGCCCGGCTCGAGACCGCGGCGTTCGGCTTCCCCGGCGGGGAGCTCGAGCACGGCGTGTGCCTTCCGCCGCGCCGCCGTCCGCCAGGGCCGGAGGCCGGAGGCGACCTTCAGGACGCGAAGCTCCCGATCCAGAAAGACAGCGTCGATCGCGAAGCGCATGAACGCCGTATGGACCGACGATGCGGGGCGGAGGAGGATCCCCTCGCCGCTCGGCAGCGACTTCCGGCCGAGCAGGCCCCGCATGCGCGCGAGCGCCGTGTCCGCCAGGACACAGCGCTCGCACACGATCCGTCCGTCCTCGAAGCGAAGAACTGCGGTCACCCCTGGAACCCGATGTGGATGTGGTCGGCGTGGTTGGCCAGCGGGAACGACGGTCCGCCCAGGCCGATCAGCGAGATCACCTGCTGCGGCATCACTTCGGGCGGGAGCAGCAGGATGTCGCGGACTGCGTGCTCCGTCAGCCCGCCGGGGGACGAGTTGCCGAGGATCGACTGTCCGCCGAGAGCGGCGATGTCGACAGCTCGACCGTAGATGTGCGCCGAGACGACACCCGGGCGCGCCCACAGCCGGTGACCGGAGATGAGGCACGACACGGTGACCTGGCCGTACGCCTCGTGCAGGTACCCGATCATCGCGAGCACGCGCACGTCGACGCGGCCCTTGACGATGTCCTGCCGGCCGCCCTCGTAGATCGAGATCTGCGGCTCGGCGAGGAGCTTGGACCCGAGGGCTGTCTTCTGGCTCTCGAGCCCGTGCACCAGCGCGTCCAGGCCAACGGCCCGGTCATACCGCGCTAGCGCGATCGCGTGGTCGGCGAACTCGCTGCTGCCGCCGTAGCTGACGGCGGTCGCCCAGCGGCTGCGGTCCTGCTGCAGATCTGCGAGCCGGTTCCCCAGCTTCGCGAGCGTCGCTGCGCCCGCCGGAGTCCTCCCGGTCGCGCCCTTTGCCCGGAGAACGCCGAGCAGGAACGCCCAGTCGAGGCCCGTGCTCTTTGCCGTGGCGGTCAACTGCCGCGCGAAGGCAGGTGAGAGCCGCTTCGCGGGAGGAGTCGGATCCGGCGACGCCGAGTTCAGCCAGACCGTCGCGCCCGACTGCGGACCCTCGATCTCGGGCGCAGGCGCCGGCTTCAGCGCCGGCAGGAGCACGACCTTGGACGGCTTCGACTTCGCAGCGTGACCCTTCGCGCGCCCGCCCGCGGGTGCGGCTGCGCCTTCGGATGCTCCGCCGTCGGCGGCCGGAGCTGACTCCTCGGCCGGAGCCGACTCGGGTGCGGCCTCCTCGGCGCCGGCGGCCGGAGCCGCAGCGGGAGCCTCGGGAACATCGTCCAGGTTCGAAGCGGGTGCCTCTTCGGCTGGGGTCGATGCCGGGTCCGCCGGGGGCGCGGCCTCGGGCGCGGGTGCCTCGGCGGGTGCCTCGGCGGGGGCCGGAGCCTCGGCCGGAGCGGCCTCGGGGGCGGCGGCGTCGGTCGTGGTCGTCTCCTCGAGGGCCGCATCCTCCGCGGACAAATGCGAGAAGTTGTCGCCGGCCACCGCGGTGATCGCGGCGCCGGAGAAGAAGAGCGCAGTGAAGGCGAGCGTCGTCGCGGCTCGCCGCATGCGCGGCTTGGGCTTCGGGGTCGCGGTCTCCGCGAGCGGAGGTGCGCCGCCGAACTCCCAGTTGTCGCTATGCGAGTTCCGTGGTGGCATTGCCTGGTAGCTCCTTCGTTCGAGCGCCGTGGCCGCCACACCGGCGCGGATCGTCTTGATCACATCCATCCGCAGCCGCTTACGGTGCAAGGGATATCGAGCGCAGGAGCGCCGGCCGTGTCCCTCGGTTGGGGGAACGGTGCGACGAATCATCAATCCGAGGGATCACCCCCGCCTTCGATCGGATCGATGATCGCCTCGCAGAGATTGACCAGTCAGGCGTAGCGGCACGCCACAACGAAAGGGTTTGCAAGCGTGCCTCGCGTTATCGCCAGTACTGAAGTCGATTTCCTCTCAAGCAGCACCGGCCTTCATGGCTCAATGAATTCCTGCGCGCCCCGCCGCGCGCTCGAGCAGCCGAAGGGAGGTGAATCTCTCATGGTGTTTTCCCAGTGGATCAACTACTTCCGCGCTCGGTTCGCGAGCGAGGAGGGTCAGACGATGGCCGAGTACGGCGTCGTCCTGGCCGTGATCGCGCTCGGCGTGCTGGTCGCCTTCACCGCCCTCTCCGGCGGAATCACGAACGCGATCAACAACGTCACCGGCATCCTTGGCTAGTCAGGAACGAAACAGGAGTTGACCGTCATGCAATACGAGTTGAAAAACCGAGTGGGTTCCTGGTGATCAACACGTCGACGATCGCTTCTTTCGGACTGCTCTCCAATGGAGTGGCAACTCTGGTGAACAGCGTGGTCGGGCTACTGCCGTAAGTAGCTGGGCCATTCCCCGCGGGGCCCTCCGCGAGCGGCGAGGGCCCCGCGGGACGAAATGGATTCGGGAGTCGGAATGAACTTCAAGAAACAAAACATCGGGAGTGAGCGCGGTCAGACCATGACGGAGTTCGCAATGGTCCTGCCGCTGTTAGTGGTCCTGCTTTTCGGGATCATCCAGTTCGGCATCGCCTTCAACAACTACGTGGCACTGACGGACGCCGTCCGCGCAGCGTCGCGGAAGGGAGCCGTCTCTCGCGGAGCGGGAAATCCGGTCGGCGATTGCACGGGAGCCGCTCAAAACGCCGCCGGCGACCTGGACAAAGCAAAGCTCAAGGTCAGCTGCACGTCCTCCTGGCAATCCGGGTCCGATGTGACGGTGACCGGTACGTACCCATACAGCATCCACCTGCTCGGCTGGGTCATGAAGAGCGGCGACCTGAAGACGCAAATCAAGGAGCGAGTCGAATGAGCAAGGCCAGAAACGAACGCGGACAGACGATTGTCCTCACAGTGCTCGCTCTGGTCGTCCTCCTGGGCATGGCGGCCATGGTCCTGGACGTCGGAGCATGGTTCCATCAGAAGCGCCAGCTGCAAGCGACGTCCGATGCGGCCGCGCTGGCAGGTGCGCAGGCGCTTCCGGAAAGGCCGGGTGACGCCACGACGCTCGCGCTGGCATATGCGAACAAGAACGATGGCGGCGTCGATGCGGGCGACATCACGATTTCGGCGACGAAATACGGCAACGACACGATCCGAGTCAACAGCCACAAGACAAACCCGGGGATCTTCAGTCGTCTCCTCGGGATCGACAGCGTCAACATCCGAGCATCGGCGACAGCGACGCGCGGGAGCTATACCGGTTGGGCGCTCGGTCTCGCCCCCTGGGTCATCGACAAGCAGAGCGTGCTCTTCGGGCAAGTCATCACGTTCAAGGTCGCCTCGGGCGATCAGGCGTCGTCAGGAAACTTTGGCGGCGTCGACCTCCCGGTGCAGGAAAAGGGCTGCGGGTTCGGGAGCGGCGGGAACGACTATTACGACCTGATCGCGCAGCGAGCGCATTCGTGCTTGGTGAACGTGAACGGCCAGCTCCCAGTCGAGCCTGGAAACAAGGCGGCGACAGGCACCGCGGTGAAGGACCGGGGCGCGAAGCAGAACTTCGACCCCTACAGCATCCTCACCACGTACGCGAACGGGACTACGGAAATCACCGATTACAAGAGCGCGAATGTCATCGTGATCCCGATCATCGCGGCGTTCCATCAAGGAAGTTCCTCGCCGTTCACAGTGACAGGCTTTGCCTGGTTCATCATCACTGGGTACACGAGCAAGGAAGTCACGGGAATGTTCGTTCGCTCCGGGGCGCCTTCTTCCGCAATGTGCCCAACGCCCTCGAGTAGCACAGCGTCATGTCCGATCGGGGGATACAACCCTGACGGCTTCGCCAAGACCTACTTGATCAAGTAACCGTGACTACCACCAACTGCAAATCCACAATGACCAGCAAACAATCGAAGAAAAGGAAGAGGTAAGGAAGAGAATCGCGATGACCTATCGAGTCAGAAATATCGTTGTCGCGGTCGTTCTGGCCGCGCTTGCGGGCACTTTGACCCTCGTCTACGTGGTGAACTACAAGCGTCACGTTCAGCACGGCGAGAACAAGGTCAACGTGCTCGTCGCCGCTCGCGATATTCCCGCCGGCACTACCGGCTCGGAGGTCGTCGAGCAACACATGTTGAAGACCGAGGCCGTGCCTCGGCGTACTCTCGTTCCCGGCTGGGTCGGCGAGTCCGACCAGCTCCACAACCAGGTCGCCACCCAGCAGATCTACGAGGGCGAGCAGGTGACGGTCCGCCGCTTCGCGCCTCCGCGTGAGCAAGGTATCCGCTCGCTGATCCGCGGCACCGAGCGTGCCGCCGAGTTTGCCGGTGACGCGCATCAGGTGCTTGCCGGCACCCTGAAGGCAGGCGACTACGTCGACGTGGTCGGGGAGTGGTCCCTTCCCGATGGAACGCAGCATCACGTCACGCGCGTGATCCTCCGCAACCTCCTCGTCCTCAAGGCCGCCGATGCGCTCGTCGAGGGCGCCAAGCTCGGGCCCTCGCAGGACAACAGCTCCGTGCAGCTCCGGCTCACGGACGTGCAGTCCCAGAAGATGAACTACATCTACTACAACCCGACCGCTGACTGGTACCTGCAGCTGCGCCCGCCGACGAAGTCGACGGACAGTCCGAACACCTTCCAGGAAGACCACACCATGCTCCTCGATGGGCCCGGAAGGAGGCCGCACTGATGACCAATACACCGCACACAACTGAGCGAGAGCGCGTGCGCGTCTACTGCACGGGTTCCTGCGAGGGCTTCGAGAAGTTGCGCGAGTCCCTCGCGAGTCATCCGGAGCTCGAGCTGGTCGGCGCAAGCGTCGCAGTCGCCGAAGGAGCTGCGGCCCTGGCGGGCGGCCACCTGGACGCCGTCCTCCACGCGACCCGGGGCGCGAGTCTGCCTGCGGATGAGCTCGCAGCCATTCGTGATCAGACGCGCGCCCCGGTTCTGATCGTCGCTTCCGGCGGGTCGCCGGTCATGCTCGAGCAGGCGCTGGAGGCCGAGGTCGCCGACGTCCTGCTGCTCCCGCAACTGGTCGAGAACGTCGTCTTCGCGATCCGCAAGTCGACCCACTCGCGTGGGCGGCTTGCGGGCGCGGGGAGCGGCGGAGGCGGCCGCCACGGGAAGATCCTGACCGTCTTCTCGCCGAAGGGCGGGACCGGCAAGACCGTCACGGCCACGAACCTCGCCAGCGCGTTTGCGAAGTTCGAGGGCAAGAAGACGCTGCTGCTCGACCTCGACCTGCAGTTCGGGGACGCGGCGATCATGCTCGGCCTCGAGCCCGAGAAGACGATCTACGACCTCGTGGTCGCACCGGGCGAGCTCGACACGGAGAAGCTCGCGGGCTACACGACCAAGCACACGTCGGGCCTGGACGTGCTCCCGGCGCCGCTGCGCCCGGAGGACGCCGAGCTCGTCACCGAGGCGAAGCTCTCGCGGCTGCTGGAGGTCGCCCGCGAGTCGTACGACGTGATCGTCGTCGACACCTCGCCGTTCTTCCACGGCCCGATGCTGGCCACCCTCGACCGCACCGACGAGCTGCTGCTCCTCTCGAGCCTCGACGTGCCGACGCTGAAGAACCTGCGCCTGGCGCTGCAGACGCTCGAGCTGCTCTCGTTCCCGAAGAGCCGCATCAAGATCGTCCTCAATCGCTCCAACTCGAAGGTCGGGATGAAGCAGAACGAGGTGGAGGGCGCTCTCGGGATGAAGGTGCGCTTCGAGATCCCGTCCGACCGGGCGGTGCCGCTTGCGGTCAACCGCGGGAAGCCGGTCGTCCTCGATGAAGAGGGTGCCGACGTCTCGAAGGCGATCCGGCAGATGGCGAAGGGCTTGTTCCCGGTCGAGGAGGCGAAGGCCGGCAGGCGCCGCCTCGTCCCCGCGTTCGGAAAGGCGTAGGCGATGGGGCTCCACGACAGGCTCAAGACCACGAACGGAAACGGCTCGTTCGCGACCGCGGAGCTTGCCGGCCACCCCTCCGGGGAGGTCGCGCAAGACTCCGCGGCGCACGACCCGTACTCCGAGCTGAAGACACGGATCCACCACGCGTGCATCAGCACGCTGGGCGCCGAGCTGTTCAAGCGCGAGGCGACGGGCGACCTGACGGAGCGCGTCACGCGTGCCGTCACCGAGCAGCTCGTCCTCGACCGGACGCCTCTGACCCGCGACGAGCGGCGCCAGATCATCCGGGAGATCACCGACGACATCCTCGGCTACGGACCGCTGGAGCCGTTCCTTCGCGACGACTCCGTCACGGAGGTCATGTGCAACAGCCACGACCGGATCTACGTGGAGCGGGACGGGAAGATCGAGCGGACGCAGGCCGCGTTCGCCGACAACTCGCACCTGCTCCGGATCATCGACAAGATCGTCTCGCAGGTCGGCCGGCGCGTGGACGAGGCCTCCCCGATGGTGGACGCCCGCCTTCCGGACGGTTCGCGTGTGAACGCGATCATCCCGCCGCTGGCGCTCAGGGGCCCGACGCTGACGATCCGGAAGTTCTCGCGCGACCCGTACACGATGAACGACCTGATCAACTTCGGGTCGGTCTCGCCGCGGGCCGCTCAGTTCCTCGCCGGCTGCGTCAAGGGGAAGCTGAACATCCTCGTCTCCGGAGGTACCGGTACCGGTAAGACGACGACGCTGAACGCGATGTCGGCGTTCATCCCCGGCGACGAGCGCATCGTCACGATCGAGGACGCGGCGGAGCTCCAGCTCCAGCAGGAGCACGTGATCACGCTCGAGTCGAGGCCGCCGAACATCGAGGGCCAGGGCGAGATCCGAATCCGCGAGCTCGTCCGCAACGCACTCCGCATGCGCCCCGACCGGATCATCGTCGGCGAGGTCCGCGGCCCTGAGACGCTGGACATGCTTCAGGCGATGAACACGGGCCACGAAGGCTCGCTGACGACGATCCACGCGAACTCCCCGCGCGACGCGCTGTCGCGCCTGGAGACGCTGGTGATGACGGCGGGCGTCGAGCTGCCCCTGCGCGCGATCCGCGAGCAGGTGTCCTCCGCGTTCGACCTGCTCGTCCAGATCTCGCGTCTCGTCGACGGCTCCCGCCGGGTCACGCACATCACCGAGGTGCTCCGAATGGAGTCGGACGTGATCACGCTGCAGGACATCTTCGTGGCGAAGCCGCCGGACGAGGAGACCGCGGCCGAGAGCCGCGCCACACGCCTGATCGGCCCGCTCAAGTGCACGAGCCTGAAGCCGCAATTCCTCGAGAAGCTCGCGGTCAACGGCGTCGTGCTCCAGCCGGCTTTCTTCAGCCAGGACGACGACGATGCTCCCGCCGTCGGGATGAGTCACCAGGCTTCGAAGTTCAAGGGAGCCTTCCAATGAGACACCCCAAGCCGCTCGTGCTCGCGGCCCTCGCGGCCGCGCTGCTCGCCCTGCCCGCAACCGCCTCGGCGGGGGTGGGCCTGAAGGGCGTCGACGCCAGCGCCTATCCGACGATGCGCGCGACGGTGCTCTCGTCGGCGGGGGCGGCCGTCCGGCCGGCCGTCCGCGAGAACGGCCGCCCCGTGGCCGGCCTGACCGCCCAGAACCTCGGCTGCTCGAAAGCCGTCGTGCTGGGCGTCGACCGATCGCGCTCGATGCAGGGTGCACCGCTCGCAGAGGCTTCCGCCGCCGCCCGCTCGTTCGTGGCGGCGAAGTGCGCCGGCGACGCGGTCTCGGTGGTGGCGTTCGGCTACGGCGCCTACGCGCTCTCGCGGCCGTCGGCGTCGCCGATCGACGCGGACTCCGCGCTCGCCAACCTCTCCGTGGACGCGAAGCAGGGGACGGCCCTCTACGACGGGATCCTCCTCGCGGTGCAGCAGCTGCAGGGGGAGAACCTCGCCAGTCGGGTGCTCGTCCTCCTGACGGACGGGCACGACGCCGGCAGCCGCGCGTCCCTCGACAAGGCGATCGCAGCCGCGCACAAGGCGGCCGTCTCCGTCTACGCCGTCGGCATCGAAGGCCAAGGCTTCACTCCGACAGCCCTGCAACGGCTCGCGAGGGAGACCGGAGGCCAGTACTACCGAGCGAGCTCGGCGGCCAGGCTGACGGACGTCTATGCCTCGATCGCGTCCACGCTGAAGCACACCTGGCGGCTCGAGTACCTGACGTCGGCGCGTCCCGGCGACCGGCTCCATCTGGAGGCTTCAGTGGTCGGTGCCGGCAGGAGCTCGACCAACTACACGTTGCCGACCTCGGGGCTTGGCTTCTCCAAGCCGTCCCCGCCGTCAAAGCTCATCCCGAAAAACGCGTACGGTCCCGGCGGTCCGCTGGCCGTCGGCGTGGCCGTCGCGACGCTCTTCCTGGTGGCCGCGTTCCTCTTGCTGGCAGCGCTCCGCGGTTCCTGGGTCCGCACCCGGATCGCCGCACACGTCGGCGAGACGAAGGTAACGTCGAAGGACAAGCGCCGCAGCCAGCGGTTGGCCGCGCTGACCGCCGTCTTCCGCGCGACCGAGGGCGCCTTCGGGCACCTGCGCCAGTGGCGCAAGGTGCAGCGCATCCTCGAGCGGGCCGACCTGCCCCTGAAGACTGTCGAGTTCTTCTGGATCATGGTGGGCGGCGGCCTTGGCCTGGGCCTGCTGACCGCCGTCGCCGGCCAGCAGCCGCTGGTGATCCTGGTCGCGATGTGCGTAGGCGGCGGCGTTCCGTTCATGTACGTCCTGATGAAGATGCGCCGCCGGCTGCGGGCGTTCGAGGATCAGCTGCCGGACGTGCTGATCACGATCGCCGCCTCGCTGAAGGCGGGCCATTCCTTCAAGCAGGGCCTCCAGGCGGTCGTGGACGAAGGCCAGCCGCCCGCGAGCTCCGAGTTCAAGCGCGTCCTGACGGAGACCTCATTGGGACGGCCGATGGACGAGGCGCTCGAGGCGATGGCCGAGCGCGCCGGCTCGAAGAACTTCGAGTTCGCGATCACGGCCGTGACGATCCAGCGCCAGGTCGGCGGTTCGCTCGCGACGCTGTTCGACATGGTCGCGGACACCGTCCGCCAGAGGCAGCAGTTCGCTCGGAAGATCCGCGGGCTGACCGCGATGGGCCGGATGTCGGCCTACGTGCTCGGCGGCATCCCGTTCTTCCTCGCCTTCGCGATCACCTTCCTCAACCCGGGCTACATGAGCCCGCTGTTCCACACGCACACCGGGCACGTCCTCGTCATCTTGATGCTCTCGATGATGGCGGTGGGCTCGCTCTTCCTGAAAAAGATCGTCTCCTTCAAAGGTTGATGCCATGCTCTTGCTGCTCGTAGCCGTCGCTTGTCTCTGCAGCGCCCTGTACTTCCTCTCCGAGTTCGTCACCGCCCCGGTGCGCGAGCGCCGGAACCTCGTCACCCGCGCCACCGAGTACGGGCGGATGCGGGTCAGCCACGGTCGCGAGCTGCCGAGGTTCCGCGAGCGCGTCGTCGCTCCGTTCGTCGGTCGCGCCTCGCGCCTGATGCTGCGCGTCAATCCGAAGGCGTCGCTCGAGGGTGTCACCGCCAAGCTGATGGCGGCCGGGATGCGCAACACGTCCCCCGCCGGCTTCCTCGCCGCGCAGGCGGCCCTCGCGGTCGGGGGCGTCCTCTTCGGGCTCGTGATCATGAGCTCGTCGCCGTCTTCGACCGGCTTTCTCGCCGTGCTCGTGTTCGGAGTCGGCGGGTTCATCGCACCGAGCTTCTTCGTCTCGACGAAGGGCCGTCGCCGCCAGTCGCAGGTCTCCGCGGATCTGCCGGATGCGCTCGATCTGCTGGCCGTGAGCGTCGAGGCCGGCATGGGCTTCGACGGCGCCGTCTCCAAGCTGACCGAGCACATGGAGGGGCCGCTGATCGACGAGTTCGAGCTCGCCCTCGGCGAGATGCGCATCGGCGAGGGCCGCTCCGACGCCCTCAAGAAGATGGCCGACCGCGTCGCCGCGCCGGAGATGGCGGCGTTCACCCGGTCGATCATCCAGGCGGACCAGCTCGGGATCTCGCTGGGCCGGATCCTGCGCGTCCAGGCGACCGATGCCCGCCTGAAGCGTCAGGCCGCGGCCGAGGAGCGCGCGATGAAGGCGCCGATCAAAATGCTCTTCCCGCTCGTCATGTTCATCTTCCCGGCGATGTTCATCGTCATCCTCGGGCCGGCCTTCCTCAACCTCGGCAAGCTCTTCACCTTCTAGGGGCGGCGATGCCCGAGTCAGGGAGCACAGAGCGAGGGTTCGGGACCGGCCTTCGGGCCAAGCTCGAAGGTGGCAACGCCGTCGAGCCGGAGTCGCCGCGCTCGCCGGGCGAGGCGATCGCTGCCGCGACACTGATCCTCGATCCCGACGTAGAGGCGCTCCGAGCCGAGCTGTCGGCGTCGCTGGCACGCGAGCAGGAGCTCCGTGCATCCCTGAGCGAGCAGGGCGATGCGTTCGGGCGGGAGGTCGAAAGCGCGCAGGACGCGGCCGAGCTCGATCGCCGGGCCGCGGCACTGTCCGCGACCGAGGCCGAGCTGGAGGACCGCGAGCGGCACGTGCTCGACCGCCTCGAGGAGGTCGCCGACTCCGAGGCGCGCATCCGCGAGCTCGAGCAGGAGGTCGCGAAGACCGAGGCGCGTGTCCAGGAACGCGAGCAGCTCGTCGAGCTGAAGGTGCGCGAGCTGAAGACGGCCGACGAGCAACGAGCCAAGTCCGCCGCCGAGCTGGCCGAGCAGATCGCTTCGATCGCCAAGCGCGAGAAGGAGCTGACACGCGCCGAGGGCGGCGCTACGGCTGCGCGCGACGAGGCCGAACAAAAGGCCGCGAAGCTCGAGCAGCGGCTCGCGGAGCGCGAGCAGAAGCTGGCGGCGCGCGAGGGCTCGCTCGGCGAGCGGGAGCAGAAGATCGCCGACGGCGAGCGCGCGCTCGCCGAAACGCGGGCCAAGCTCGACGCGCAGCTGACCCAGCTCGAGCGGCGCGAGCAGGAGATCAAGTCGATGCGTCCGCCGGGCGAGGACCTCGTGCACGCGAAGGCGAAGCAGCTCGACGACCGGGAGCTGGCGCTGAGCGCGCTGGAGGCCGAGCTGAAGGCGAAGTCCGCCCGGCTCGAGCAGGCGGAGGCGCGCGTCGCCGACGCTGCTGCGACCGAGGAGCGGCTGAACGCAAAGGGTCGCGAGCTCCAGGAGACGAAGGCGCGCCTGGAGGCGCAGCTGGCGACGCTCGCGCGGCGCGAGGAGACGCTCAGCGAGCGCGAGCAGGAGAGCGCCGCCGGCGAGCGCGCGCTCGCCGAGGCGCGGGCGCAGACGAAAGACGTCGACGAGCGCGAGCTCGAGCTGAAGGCGTTGGAGGCCGAGTTGAAGGCGAAGGCCGATCAGCTCGAGCAAGCCCAGATGCAGGTCGCCGACGCGTCCGCGACGGAGGCGAAGCTCGCCGCGAAGGCGCGTGAGCTCGAGGAGACGAAGGCGCGCCTGGAGGCACAGCTGGCGATGCTCGCGCGCCGCGAGGAGGAGCTGGCGACGATGCCCGTGCCCGGCGAGGATGTCGTCCTCGCGAGGGCGAAGCAGCTCGACGAGCGCGAGCTCGAGCTCAGGACACTCGAGGCGCAGCTCGCCTCGCTGGCCGAGCAGCTCGCCCGCGACGCCAGCGGGCGCGACGAGGTGACGCAGGAGAACGCGGCGCGGATGGAGGAGATCGACCGCAAGGAGGCCGAGCTGATCGCACGCGAGGCCGAGCTCCACCGCCAGGAGGCGGCGCTTCGCCGGGCCGCCGACGCCTCCCCGTCTACGCCGGTCGACGAGCTCGCCGACCGGCGGATCAAGGCTCGCGAGGAGGAGCTCTCCGCCCGCGAGGCGCGCCTGAAGAAGGACGAGACGCTCGCCGCGTCGGCCGAGACGCGGTACACGACACAGGAGCAGAAGCTCGCCCTGCGCGAGACCTCGATCGAGCGCCGGCTCGACGAGATCGAGGCCCGCGAGCAGGAGCTGCGTCTGAAAGAGGCGCAGCTCGAGGCCGAGTTCGAGGTCCGCGAGCAGCGCCTCGAGGCGCGCGAGAAGGAAGACGCGGAGCTCGCCGAGCAATTGAAGAACCGCGAGGGTGCCCTGTCCGTCTACGTGGCGCAGCTCCAGGACGAGTTCGACCGCCGCGAGTCGGACTGGTGGCAAAAGCAGCTCGGCCACAAGCAGCCGGATCAAGCTCCGGCTGCTTGATGAGGTACGCCGCTTCGCGGTGAACGCGCGGGGCGGAGCCCCGCGCTCTTGTTCCTGCGGTCGGCGTTCGTGCACGTTGCGCGGCCGGTGGTGCTACGCATCCCCGGCCGCGTGAGTTCGGCCTCCCGTTAGACCGGCTTCGCATGCTCTAACGTCCGGCCCTGGGTCTTCTTGTCGGCGACTGCATCAACGGCCTCCAAGGCCGGCTCGTCGATCGTCAGCGTGCGCGCGTCCGCATCCACCGTCGCCGTCATGCCGAGCGGGATCGTGCAGAGATGCTCGCCGTGGCCGAGCGGGAGGTTATGGACGATCGGGACGCCGAGCGGGACGAGGTGCTCTTCGAACACGTCCTCGATCGAGCGGCTGCGCAGCCAGCCTTCCGGCTCGCGGTGCGCGTCGCACTCGAACATCTCGCCGATCGCGATCCCGACGACGCCTTCGAGCTTCCCGGCGTTGCGGAGCTGCGTCAGGATCCCGTCCACGTACCACGGCGGGCAATGGACGTCCTCGAAGAAGAGGATGCAGCCATCCAGATCGACCTCCCAGGGAGTGCCGAGCGTCTCGCGTAGGAGCCAGAGGCAGCCGCCGACCAGCGGCGCGGTCGCGCGCCCCGCGTTGTACGCGCCGATGTAGGGGTCGTCGGGCCGTGCCGGCACCTCGCCGAGTGGCTCCGTCTCGGTGAGCGCACGGAGCACCCGGTCCCTCGACCAGTCGCCGCGCTTCGCGCTCCCCATCCCGGTCAGACCGGGGCCGTAGAAGCCGATCAACCCGGTGCGCTGCCGGATCGCGACGTGGAGCGCCGTCACGTCGGAGAAGCCGACGAGCGCCTTCGGATTCGCCGCGATCGCGTCCCAATCGAGGTGCGGGACGATCTGGGAGGCGCCGTAGCCGCCGCGGAGCATCTGGATGACGTCGACCTCGGGGTCGGCGAAGAACTCGGACAAATCGCGAGCCCGCGCCCGCGGGTCGCCGGCGACGTAGTCGTCCCGCGCCTCCGCATGGGGAGACAGCTTCACGCGGTAGCCGGCCTCCTCCCACCAGCGCACGCCGCGGTCGATCTCCGACCGGTTCTCGAAGGGGCTCGACGGCGCGGCGACGCCGATCGTCCCGCCCGCCGGCAGAGGCTTCGGCTTAGTCAATTTTGGCCATGACGTGTTTGATCTGGGTGTAGTCCTCCAGGGAGTAGGACGAGAGGTCCTTGCCGTAGCCTGACTGCTTGAAGCCGCCGTGCGGCATCTCGCTCACCAGCGGGATGTGGTCGTTGATCCAGACCGTCCCGAACTGGAGCTTGCGTGCGGCGTTGAGGGCCCGGCCGACGTCGCGCGTCCACACCGAGGCGGCGAGGCCGTACGGGACGTCGTTCGCCCACGCGATCGCCTGATCGTCGTCCGCGAACTTCTGGACGCTGACGACGGGGCCGAACACCTCCCGCTGGACGATCTCGTCCTCCTGGCCGACGTCGACGACGATCGTGGGCTTGACGAAGAAGCCGCGTGAGCCGTTCGTGTCCCCGCCGGTGAGCACGGTCGCGCCCTTCGCCCGCTCGAGAAAGCCGAGCACGCGCTCCTGCTGCGCCTTCGAGATCACAGGCCCCATCTCGATCTCGTCGCCCTCGGCCGGGTCGCCGACGTGGAGGGACTCGACCGCGGGCACGAGCGCCTCCAGGAGCCTGTCGTAGATCTTGGGCCCGGCGACGACGCGCGAGGCCGCCGTGCAGTCCTGACCGGAGTTCCAGTAGCCGCCGATCTTGATCCCCTCGGCGACGGCTTCGGGATCGGCGTCGTCGAAGACGAGCACCGGTGCCTTCCCGCCCAGCTCGAGGTGGACGCGCTTGAGGCTGTCCGCGGCCGTGCGGGCGATGATCTTCCCGGTTTCGACGTCGCCGGTCAGCGAGACCAGTCGCACGTCCGGGTGCTTGACGATCGCCTCGCCGGTGGGGACGCCGTCCCCCGTGACGACGTTCAGCACGCCGGCGGGGAGGATCTCAGCAGCAAGCTGGGCGAACCGTAGCGTCGTCAGCGGCGTCTGCTCCGACGGCTTCAGCACCTGGACGTTTCCGGCTGCGAGCGCCGGGGCCAGCTTCCAGACGGCCATCATCAACGGGTAGTTCCAGGGCGCGATCCCCCCGACGACTCCGATCGGCTCGCGCCGGATGAAGGACGTGTAGCCGCGCATGTACTCCCCCGCGGAACGCCCCTCCAGGACCCGCGCCGCGCCGGCGAAGAAGCGGATGTTGTCGGAGCAGACCGGCAGCTCGTCCTTCGCGTACGAGAGGGGCTTGCCTACGTTCCGCGACTCCAGCTCGGCCAGCTCGTCCGCGTTCTCGTCGAGCGCGTCGGCGAGCTTGAGCAGCAGCTCCGCCCGCTCGCCGGGCGTCGTCTCGAACCACTCCGGCAGCGCCCGCTTCGCCGCCTCGACGGCGCGATCGACGTCTTCGGCCGACGCCCGCGGCACCTCCGCGATCGTCTCGCCGGTGGCCGGGTTGAGCACCTCCATGGTCTCGCCCCCGGCGGCGTCGACCCATTCTCCGCCGATCAGGTTCTGGTGCTTGGACACGGTGGTGCTCACTTCCTACCTCCTTCTCAGGATTCCGGTGTCCCGCGTCAGGCGCTGCGCGATCCAGACGGGGATGACGGTCATGACGATGACGAAGAACACGACGACGTTCACCTGCGGGAGCTGCTGCCCCAGGCGCAGATTGCCAAGGATCCAGATCGGCAGCGTGTTCTGTGCACCTGCGGTGAACGTGGTCACGATCACCTCGTCGAGCGACAGCGCGAACGCGAGCAGCGCGCCGGCGACGAGCGCGGTCGAGATCACGGGAAACGTGACGTAGCGGAAGGTCTGCCAACCGTCGGCGCCGAGATCCATGGAAGCCTCCGTCAGCGACGTCTGCGTCCGGCGCAGCCGCGCCACCACGTTGTTGTAGACGATCACGATGCAGAAGGTCGCGTGGCCGATCACGATCGTCCAGAGCGACGGGCTCAGGTGATGGACGGGATTGTTTCCGAAGAACGAGTTGAGCGCGATCCCCGTCACCACGCCGGGCAGGGCGATCGGAAGGACGAGCAGAAAGCTGACCGCGTCGCGGCCGAAGAAGCGGAAGCGGCTCACCGCCGCGGCGGCCGCCGTTCCCAGCACGAGCGCAACGAGGGTCGCGAGGCCGCCCGCCTTCAACGAGAGCACGAGCGCGCTGCGGGCCTCCTCGTTCTGCCACGCCGCCGTGAACCACTTGGTGCTGAAGCCCGCGATCGGCCAGCTCTGGATGTTCGACGAGTTGAACGCGTAGACGCAGATCAGGACGAGCGGGATCCAGAGGAAGAGGACGACCGCCGTCGCCCAGGCGCCGAGTCCGATCCGGGCTGCGCGACCCTCCATCAGAGCGCCTCGAACGCGCCGGTCCGCTTCGCGAGCGTGAGGTAGATGGCCATAACGACCAGCGGAACGGTCGCGTACGCCGCCGCGAAGGGAAGGTTGTTCGTGAGCCCGAGCACGTTGCGGTAGATGACGTTCCCAACGAAGTCCACGTTCCCGACGAGCGAGGGCGTGATGTAGTCGCCCAGGGTCAGCGAGAACGTGAAGATCGACCCGGCCACGACCCCCGGCAGGGCAAGCGGCAGGATCACCCGCCGCAAAGTCGTCCACCCGCGCGCGCCGAGATCTCGCGATGCCTCGATGTAGGAGTCGGGGATCCGCTCCATCGCCGCGTAGACCGGCAGGATCATGAACGGCAGCCAGATGTAGGAGAAGACGATCCACATCGCCGTACTCGTGAACGCCCAGCCCTGCTCCGGCAGCCCGACCTTGCCGAGCGACCAATTGAGCGCGCCATCGTCGTTCAGGATCAGGCGCCACGCGTAGATCCGGGCGAGGTAGCTCGACCAGAGCGGCAGCAGGACGAGGACGAACAGCAGCGTCCGCAGGCGGGGCGTCGCGATCCGCGCCATGTAGTACGCGAACGGGAAGGCGATCAGCGCGTCCGTGACGGTGACGGCGGCGGCCATCCAGATCGTCCGGAATGCGATCTTCCGGTAGGTCTCGTCGTGGATGATCGTGTCGAAGTTCGCCCAGGTCCAGGCGTGCGTGAGCTTGCCCGTGAACGCGTCGATGCTCCAGAACGCCGAGACGAAGAGGACGGCCAGCGCGGCGAGATAGAAGACGACCATCCAGCCGAGCGGGGGGAGGAGGAGGGCGACCGCCCGCAGCCACGGCCGCCGCCAGAGCACCGCCGAGAGGCGGCGGCGGGCCGCCCAGCGCCTGCGGCCCGCCTCATAAGCCTGCGTGGTCAATCGCTAGCTCTTGATGTCAGTCCAGGCTGATTGCCACTTCGTGTAGTCCATGCAGTTGCTCTTGCCGTTGCCGCAGTCCTTGACGGGCGTCTTCCAGAACTTGATCGAGTTGAAGTAGGCCGCCGGAGCATCGGCGTGGTACTGCTTGCACGAACCCTTGGCCAGCTTGTCCATGATCGCGCACGCCTTCGTGTTCGCGGGCGTCTCGCCGAAATAGATCGCCTGCTGGGCCTGCACCTTCGGCGTCGAGACCCACTTGATCCACATGACGGCGCAGTTCGGGTGCTTGGCCTTCGAGGCGATCATCCACGTGTCGGCCCAGCCGGTCGCGCCCTCCCGCGGGATCAGGTCCTTGACCGGAGCCTTCGCCGCCTGGAGCGTGTTCGTCTGGTACGGCCATGACGCGCCGACCGTGGCGCCGCCGTTCTTGAAGAGGTCGATCTCGTCGCCCGCCGACGCCCAGTACTTCTTCACCAGCGGCTTCTGCTTCTTCAGCAGGTCGACCGTCGCCTTGAACTGGGAGTCCGTCAGCTCGTACGGATCCTTGATTCCGAGCGATGGCTTGGTCTTCGAGAGGTAGAGCGCCGCGTCCGCGATCTGGATCGGGTTGTCCGGGACCGTGATCTTCCCCTTGTACTTCTTGTCGTAGAGGACGCCCCAGGTCTTCGGCGCCGGCTTCACCTTCTTCGTGTTGTAGAGAAGCGTGTTCGGGCCCCACTGCAGCGAGATCCCGTAATGGACGCCCTTGACGGTGTTGTGTGGCGGCGATTTCAGGGCCGGGATGAAGTTCCTGAAGTCCGGGATCAGCTTCGGATCGACGCCGCGCACGTCCTTGCCGAGAATCAGGCGCAGGCTGGCGTCGCCCGACGCCGAGACGGCGTCGTACTGGCCCGTGCGCATCAGCGTCACCATCTCGTCGGAGGAGCCGCCGTACTTGGCCCGCACCTTGCAGCCGGTCGCCTTCGTGAACGGCTTCACCCATTGCGGCTGGGTGTAGCCCTCCCAGGCGATCAGGTTCAGCGACCCTTCGCCCTTTCCGATCTTCGTGATCGTCGACGGGCCGCCCGCGCCCGCGCTGACACCCGACGCCGGCACGCACAACGCCGCCGTCACGGCGGCGATCAGCACGTGGCCCTTACGAATCCTCCTCATCCTTGCCCTCCTGGTTCGATCTCGAAGGTGTGCTCGGGACGCCATTCCAGACGCACCCGCTTGCCTCTCGACCCGAGCGCCTCCTGCGAGGAGGTCTCGAGGTTCTGCCTGACGACCGTGAGCTCGCCGCCGGAATCGAGCTCGACGACGTAGCGCGTGAACATGCCTGCGTAGACGACGTCGCGGATCCGCCCGGACTCGACCGTGTCGCCGCGGTCCGCGTCCTCGCCGGTCTCGAGCATGTGGATCTTCTCCGGGCGGACGGTGAAGCGGCGCCCGTCGCGCTCGAGCACGTTCGAGACGCCGACGAAGCCGGCCACGAATTCGGTCGCGGGGCGCTCGTAGACCTCGGCGGGCCCGCCGACCTGCTCGATCCGGCCCTGGTTGAAGACGGCCAGGCGGTCGCTCATCGTCAGCGCCTCCTCCTGGTCGTGCGTGACGTAGACGAACGTCAGGCCGACCTCCTGCTGGATCCGCTTCAGCTCGATCTGCATCTCCTGCCGGAGCTTCAGGTCGAGCGCTCCGAGCGGCTCGTCCAGGAGCAGCACGCGCGGCCGGTTGACGAGCGAGCGTGCGAGCGCAATCCGCTGCCGCTGGCCGCCCGACAGCTGAATCGGCTTCCGCCTGCCGACGTCGGGAAGCCGCACGAGCTCGAGCGCCTCCTCGACGCGGGCCTTGCGCGCCGTCCGGCGCACGCCCTGCACGCGCAGGCCGTAGCCGACGTTGTCGGCCACGGTCATGTGCGGGAAGAGCGCGTAGTCCTGAAAGACCGTGTTGACGTCGCGCTCGTACGGCGCGACGCGTGTGACGTCGCGGCCGTGCAGCTCGACCCGGCCCTCGTCCGGCCGCTCGAATCCCGCGATCAGCCGCAGCGTGGTCGTCTTCCCCGATCCGGAGGGGCCGAGCAGCGTGAAGAACTCGCCCGGCGCGATCTCGAGGTCGACGCCGTCGACTGCGACGACCTCGCCGTAGGACTTGCGGACGCCGACGATGCGGACGTCGGGTGTCGCCGGAGCCGTCTCCGCCATCGAGGGAAGCGTCTCAGGCAGCACCTGCGTCGCCAAGCGACTCCTCCAGCAGATCGAGTCCGCGGTCGAGCTCCTCGTCGGAGATCGAGAGCGGCACGAGGATGCGGATCACGTTGCCGTAGATCCCGCAGGAGAGGAGAACGAGGCCGCGCTCGCGTGCAACCGCAGTGACACGGGAAGCGAGGTCGGGCGTCTTCTCCGCGAACTCGAGCGCGAGCATCGGGCCGAGCCCGCGCACCTCCCCGGCCAAGTGGCTCTGAGCCACAAAGTTTCCTCGTGCTCCGGAGCCTTCGGCTCCGGCCACATTGGGACTTTGCGGCTGCGAACCGCCCGAGGCAGCCACAAAGTTCTCGAGGTGCGCGCGGACGCGTTTCCCGATCGCATCGGCGCGCTCGCGGAAGTCGGCGGTCCGCACGTGTTTGAGCACTTCGATCGCAGCGGCGCACGCGACGGGATTGCCTCCGAACGTGCCGCCCAGGCCGCCCGGAGGAACGGCGTCGATCACGTCTGAGCGCCCGGTCACGCTCGCGAGCGGCAGGCCCCCGCCCAGCGATTTCCCTGCAACCAGAAGGTCTGGCTCGACGCCGTAATGCTCGATCGCCCAAACCGGACCTGTCCGGCCGATACCCGACTGGACCTCGTCGTCGACGTAGAGGATCCCGTGCTCCTGGCAGATCTCCTTGAGGCGCGGCGGAAAGTCCTCGGGCATCGGAATGAAGCCGCCCTCTCCCTGGACGGGCTCGAGGACGACGCACGCGACATCCTCGGGATCGACGTCCTGCTTGAACAAGTGGCTCAGAGCCACAAGCGCGTCGTCCGTGGTCACGCCGCGGTAGGGATACGGAGCGGTCGTTCGGTACACCTCCGGGGCGAACGGGCCAAAGCCGCGCTTGTAGACGATCTTGGAGGTGAGCGCCATGGTCAGGTTCGTGCGCCCGTGGAACGCGTGGTCGAACGCGATCACCGCGGTGCGCCCGGTCGCGACCCGCGCGATCTTGACGGCGTTCTCGACCGCCTCCGCGCCCGAGTTGACGAGCAGCGACTTCGTCTCGGCGTCGCCCGGCCACGTCTCACCGAGGAGGCGGCAGACCTCGACGTACGGCTCGTACATGCCGACCATGAAGCACTGGTGGAGGTAGCGGTCGACCTGCTCCTGGATCGCCGCCGCCGCGAAGCCGTGGCCCGTGTTCTGGCAACCGAGGCCACCGGCGAAGTCCACGTACTCGCGCCCGTCGGCGTCCCAGATCCGCGCGCCTTCCGCCCGCGAGACCACGAGCGGCGAGGTGGCCACGCCGCGGGCGACGTAGCGGTCGCGCGCCGCGGCGATCCGTTCCGACTCGGTCCGTTCGCGGACGGCCATCAGGCGTGCTTCAGGTCGCCGAGAATCTCGGCTGCCGCGTCCTGCCCGGTCTGGACACCGCCGTTCAGGTAGCCCTGGAAGTCCTGTGAGCAGTGCTCGCCGCAGAAGTGGCAGTTGCCCTGTCGCCGATGCTCCATCCCGGAGAACTTCGTGTACTGGCCGACCTTCCAGTACGAGTAGGAGCCCTTCGTCCACGGGTAGGCCGTCCAGAAGTCGATCGTGGCTTGTCCGGTCCAGTGTCCCGCCACGTTGACATTCGGGAAGAGCGGCTGGATCTGAGTGAAGAACTGCTGCGCGCGAGACGACGGCGTACCCGACCCGAAGCTCGCGCCGATCTTGCCGCCGGTGTAGTCGACGAGGATGCCCTTCGTCCCGGGCTGCGACCGTGTCACCTCCCAGGTGTTCTGGTAGCCGGTGTCGGCGTACGTGTTGCCGTTGTTGCCGGTCCCGTACCAGAACCGGTCCTTGAACTGCATGTGCAGCTTCGAGTTCGTGCCCATGCCGAGCTCTTCGATCGCCGTCACCTTCAGAGGCTCGAATCCGGCTTTCCCGTAGTTGACGTCGCGCAGGATCGAGAAGGGGATCGCGAGCACGACGTGATCGACCGTCGTCGTGACCGTTCCCGAGCCCTGGTGAAACGTCAGCGTGAACGAGCCGCCGCTGTTCCGCTTGATCGCGGCGAGCTCGTAGCCCATGTTCAGCTGGCCCGCCAGCTGTTGCGCGAGCCGCGCTGGAACCTGGTCGTTGCCGCCGCGAACGTGGTACTTCTCGTTCGACGGCCCGAAGACGCGGAACTTGCCCTGACCGGAGTAACCGAGCAGGTACAGGAGGTTGAGAGAGCTCTGGATGCTGCACTCGGCGCCGTACTCGATGTTGTAGGCGATGTCGAGGAGCTGGCCCAGCTTGGAGCTCGCGGCGCCGTTCGGGACGGTCTCGTTCAGCCAGTCGATGATCGACATGTGGTCGAGCTCGTAGCCGCGCTGCGTGAAGTTGTCGAACAGCGTCGGGTAGCTCGCCGCCGAGACGTCCTTGTGCAGCTTCTGGTAGATGCCGTTCAGGTCGTCCACGACCTGCGCGTACGGATACGGCGTGCCGTCGAAGAAGTAGAAGTCCTCCGTCCCGTTCGGCTCGCCCGCGAGCAGGTTGTCGAGGTCGAGTCCGAGCTCCTGCGCGAGCTGGCGCATGGCGGTATGGCTCTGGTCGATCAGCTCGCCGCCGTGCTCCGCGAGCTGGCCATCGGCGAACTCGCGGATCGTCCAGCAGCGCCCGCCGACCCGCGTCGGGTGCGCCTCGTAGACCTGCGCGACGACCCCGGCCTGCCTCAGGCGGTACGCGCACGTCAATCCGGCGAGCCCCGCGCCGACGACTGCGATCCGGGGCTGGACGGCGCCGTACGCCGGCTGCGCGTAGCGTCCCATCGTCCCCGCGCCCGCGACCGCGATGCCTGCCGCGGTCGTTCGCTTCAGGAGCTCGCGCCGCGTCGTCCGAGCTGCGACGACCTCCGCGTACGCGTCCTCGACACGCTGCGCCAGCGGTGTTCGCGCCATGTTTCTCCTCCCCGACGTCGTGTGCACCGGCGAGCATCCAACATTCGCATTGCGAGTTCAAGTGACCAATCCGTTGACCCAATGCGTGGGGCGTGGTACGAATCGCCTCGCTTTGCGTAGAGCGCTTGCTCAGCCGGCCCCGAGCCGAGAGCGCCACCGAGGGCCCGTCAGTGCGCCTCGGCGGATCGACGCGCTCGACCAGGGGATCATCGAAGAGCTCCAGGCGAACGGGCGTGCGCCGTTCCGCCGGATCGCTGCACGCCTCGGCGTCTCGGAGGCGACGGTGCGGGCGCGCTACACGCGGCTTTCCGCCGACAACATCCTCCAGGTCGTCGCGGTCACGAACCCGCTCGGCCTCGGCTTCGAGCAGGCGCTCGTCGGCGTCAAGGTGACCGGTTCGCCGGAGCCCGTGGCAGATGAGATCGCGAGCTGGCTCGAGGCCGACTACGTCGTCGTCACGGCCGGCCAGTACGACCTGGTCGTCGAGCTGGTCGCCGCCGACCGGCGTGAGCTCCTCGAGCTGACCAACCGGATGCGCGCGCTGAACGGCGTCGTCTCCACCGAGACCTTCCTCTACCTCGACCTCGTCAAGCAGCTGTACGACTGGGGCTCGAACGTGCCGGAGTCCGAGTGACGAGCGCGGCGCCCGCGGTCCTCGACCTCCAGCGCGCCGCCCGTGAGCACCTCTGGCTGCACTTCACGCGGATGGGCGGCTACGCCGACGCCGACGTCCCGATCATCGTCCGCGGCGACGGCTGCTACCTCGAGGACCTGAACGGCAAGCGCTACCTCGACGCCCTCGCCGGCCTCTTCTCCGTCAACATCGGCTACGGCTTCGGCGAGGAGATCGGGGAGGCGGCCGCCGCGCAGATGCGCGAGCTGCCCTTCTACACGAACTGGTCGTACGCGCACCCGCGCGCGATCGAGCTCGCCTCCGAGGTCGCGTCGCTCGCGCCGGGCGACCTCAACCGCGCCTTCTTCGTCTCGGGCGGCTCGGAGGCAGTCGAGTCCGCCTGGAAGCTCGCGCGGCAGTACTACTCGGCGCGCGGCGAGCAGCGCAGCACAGCCGCGGTGGTCTCGACCGACAACGTCCCCGTGCGGGTCGACGAGGCGCGTGCCGTTCCGCGCATGGCGGAGCGCCGCTGGAAGGCGATCGCACGGCACGTCGCCTATCACGGGACGACGATGGGGGCACTGTCGATCAACGGCATCCCTGCGATCCGCACCCCGTTCGAGCCGCTCGTCCCGGACGTCCTGCACGTGCACAACACGAACCGCTACCACCGTCCGGTGGACGAGACCGAAGAGGAGTTCACGGCGTTCCTGCTCGCCGAGCTCGAGTTCACGATCGAGGCGGCCGGGCCGGAGACGGTCGCGATGGTGATCATGGAGCCGGTGCAGAACGCCGGTGGCGCCTTCACCCCGCCCGCGGGCTACTGGCGCGGCGTCCGGGAGCTCTGCAACCGCTACGAGATCCTCCTCTGCGCGGACGAGGTGATCACCGGGTTCGGACGCGTCGGCGCCTGGTTCGGCTCGGAGCGCTACGACATCCGGCCCGACCTGATCACGATCGCGAAGGGCCTGTCATCCTCCTACGCGGCGATCGGCGCCGTCGTCGCCACCGACCGCGTGATGGAGCCGTTCATGCAGGGCGCGAGCATGTACACGCACGGGATCACATTCGGCGGTCATCCGGTCCAGGCCGCGGTGGCGCTGAAGAACATCGAGATCATGAAGCGCGAGCGAATCGTCGAGCACGTCGCCGACACGCAGGACTCGTTCCGCGGCACCCTGTCGCAGTTGCTCGACCTGCCGATCGCCGGTGACCTGCGCGGAACCGGGTTCTTCTACGCGCTCGAGCTCGTCAAGGACAAGGAGACCCGCGAGTCCTTCGACGACAAAGAGTGCGAGACGCTGCTGCGGGGATTCCTGTCGCCGCGCCTCTTCGAGCGCGGCCTGATCTGCCGGGCGGACGACCGCGGCGATCCCGTTATCCAGATTTCGCCACCCCTCGTCGCCACCCAGGCGGAGTTCGACGAGCTCGTCGCGATCCTCGGCGACGTGCTCGAGGAGGCGTGGACGCGGATCGGGGGTTGATCGTGGCGGCCGAGCCTGCGGTGTCGCCGGCACTGAGTCCGGGCTCGGTCGACGTGCGGCTGGTCGACGTGACCAAGCGCTTCGACGACGTCGTCGCGGTCGACCGGCTCAGCCTCGAGATCGAGAGCGGCAGCTTCTTCGCCCTGCTCGGCCCCTCCGGCTGCGGCAAGACGACGACGCTGCGGATGATCGGCGGCTTCGATCTGCCGACCGAGGGTGCGATCTATCTCGGCGACCGCGAGGTCAGCGGCCTGCCCGCCTACAAGCGCGACGTCAACACCGTCTTCCAGTCGTATGCCCTGTTCCCGCACCTCTCGGTGTTCGAGAATGTCGCGTTCGGCTTGCGTAGACGTGCCGTGCGCGGGCGCGGCCTCGCGACGCGCGTCGGCGAGATGCTGCGGATCGTCGGGCTCGAAGGGATGGAGAAACGGAAGCCCGGCCAGCTGTCGGGCGGCCAGCAGCAACGCGTCGCCCTCGCGCGCGCGCTCGTGAACAGACCGAGGGTGCTGCTGCTCGACGAGCCGCTCGGGGCCCTCGACCTGAAGCTCCGCAAGCAGATGCAGCTCGAGCTGAAGGGGATCCAGCACGAGATCGGGATCACGTTCGTCCACGTCACGCACGATCAGGAAGAAGCGATGACGATGGCCGATCGGATCGCCGTCATGAACCACGGCCACATCGAGCAGCTCGGCACGCCCACCGAGTTGTACGAGACGCCGGCCACTGCCTTCGTCGCCGGTTTCCTGGGCGTCTCGAACCTGATCGCCGGCACGGTGAACGGCTCCGACACCGTCCGCCTGCGGCACGGGCCCGAGGTGCGGGTGCGGCCCGAGGCGCTCGCCGGCCGTAGCGGCGAGGTCGCCGTCGGGATCAGGCCGGAGAAGATCGAGCTCGGAGCCGGCCACGCCAATGCACTCGACGGCACGGTCGTCGAGCAGGCGTACGTCGGCGTGGCAACCCAGTACATCGTCGAGACCGAATGCGGCCTGCTGACCGTCTACCGGCAGAACGCCGCGCCGGGCCTGGACGCGGCCTCGCCGGGCACGCGCCTCACACTGAGCTGGAGCCCAGAATGCACATTCGTCGTCGACTCCATGGAGGGATCCGAATGACCGACGTCCTCACCCGACGCCAGCTGCTCGAGCGGGCCGCCGCAGGTGGCGCCGTCCTCACGGTTCCGGGCTTGCTGGCTGCGTGCGGCGGCACCAGCAAGAAGAGCGCATCCAGCTCGCACAAGCTCGCGAAGACACTCGACTTCTCGAACTGGACGCTCTACATCGACATCGACGAGAAGACGAAGCGGCGGCCGACGCTCGACGCGTTCCACAAGAAGTTCGGCGTCAAGGTCAATTACTTCGAGGACATCAACTCGAACGACGAGTACTTCGGCAAGGTCCGAGGCCCGCTCTCGCGCGGCCAGGGGATCGACCGGGACATCTTCGTGCTGACGGACAACAGTCGTTACCCGGCGCTCGTGATCGAGAAAGGGTGGGTTGAGAAGCTCGACCACAGCGCGATCCCGAACCTCAAGCATCTCGTCCCGGCGCTTCAACACCCGAAGTGGGATCCGAACCGCGACTACAGCCTGCCATGGCAGTCGGGCATGACCGGCATCGCCTGGAACGAGAAGTTGACGAAGCCGGTGCGAACGGTCGACCAGTTCCTTACCGACTCCTCACTCAAGGGCAAGGTGACCCTGCTCGACAACATGGGCGACACGCTTCCACTCGTCGTGCTCGCCAACGGCGACGACCCGACGAACATCACGGACGACGTCTTCAAGCGGGCGATCGACAAGATCAGGAAGGCCGTCGACTCCGGACACGTGCGCCAGTTCACGGGCAACGACTACTCGGGGATGCTTGCGAAGGGCGACCTGCACGCGGCATTCGCGTGGTCGGGTGACGTCGTCCAGCTGCAAGCCGACAACAAGCACCTGAAGTACAACCTGCCGACGACCGGCGGAGCGATCTGGACCGACAACATGATGATCCCGCACGGCGGAGACGTGTACACGGCCTCCGTGTACATGAACTACGTCTACGACCCCGCCGTCGCCGCCAAGATCGCGGCGTACGTCAACTACATCTGTCCCGTCTCGGGCGCGAAGGAAGTCCTCGCGAAGACAGATCCTGAACTGGCGAACAACCCGCTCATCTTCCCGCCGAAGAAGCTCCTCGACCAGGTTCACGTCGTGGACGCCAAAGCGCTGAACAATCAGGACTACGTCAAGCAGTGGCAGTCCCTGATCGGGGCGTAGAGACCGAGGCGAGGGTGTGGGCTTCGTCCACCGGCATCGCTGGCTGACGCCATACCTGCTGCTCGCCCCGGGCCTGGCCTGGCTCGCGGTCTTCTTCGTCGTCCCGCTCGGCTTTCTCGGCTACCAGTCGCTCCAGTCCGGATCGATCGACTTCGGATATGCGTTCACCTGGGCCTGGGGCAATTACTGGGACGCGATTCGCACGTACCACGGGCACTTCGTGCGATCGCTCGAGTACGCGGGGCTGGCGACGGTGATCGCGCTGCTCGTCAGCTACCCGCTCACGTACTGGATCGCATTTCGCGGGGGCCGCTGGAAGAACCTCCTGCTGCTCTTCATCATCGCCCCGTTCTTCGTCACGTACCTGATCCGGACGCTGGCGTGGGAGACGATTCTGGCCGACCAAGGCCCGGTCGTCGGCTTTCTGCGCGATGTCGGGATCCTCGGGGATGACGGCCGGCTGCTCGCGACCTCCACCGCCGTGGTGGCAGGAATCACCTACAACTTCCTGCCCTTCATGGCTCTGCCGCTGTACGTGTCGCTCGAGCAGATCGACCATCGGCTGATCGAGGCGGCGCAGGATCTGTACGCGAGCCGCTGGAAAGCGTTCCTGCGTGTGACGCTGCCGCTCTCGCTCCCAGGAGTCGTAGCCGGCACGCTCCTGACCTTCATCCCCGCGGCGGGAGACTTCATCAACGCCCAGCTGCTCGGCACTTCGAAGCAGCACATGATCGGCAACGTCGTCCAGTCGAAGTTCCTCGCGGTCACCGACTATCCCGCCGCGGCCGCGATCTCGTTCGTCCTCATGGCGGCGATCCTCGTCGCCGTGCTGATCTACGCACGTGCGGTCGGCACGGAGAAGCTCACCGGATGAGCGTCGCTGCCGAGGCGCTGCCTGTTCGTCCGGGCCGGAGCGCGCTCGACCGGGCGTGGGCCTTCGTGAGGCGTCACACCTTGACGGTCTACGCGCTGCTCGCGTTCGCGTATCTGCTCGTTCCGATCGCGGTCGTGATCCTCTTCTCGTTCAACAGCCCCGCCGGCCGCTTCAACTTCACCTGGCAGGGCTTCACGCTGGACAACTGGAGGAACTGGGACGGCGTTCCCGGTCTCCGTGAGGCAATCACGCTCTCGGTCGAGATCGCCCTGCTCTCGAGCATCGCCGCGACGGTGCTGGGCACGCTGATCGCGCTGGCATTGGTGCGCTACGGATTTCGCGGACGAGGCACGACGAACCTGCTCATCTTCCTGCCGATGTCGACGCCCGAGATCGTGCTCGGCGCGTCGCTGCTGACGCTGTTCCTCAATCTGAACGTCCAGTTCGGGTTCTGGACGATCGTGATCGCGCACGTGATGTTCTGCATCTCCTACGTCGTCGTGACGGTGAAGGCGAGGCTGATCGGCTTCGACCGCCACCTCGAGGAGGCGGCGATGGATCTCGGGGCCAACGAGCTGGAGACCTTCCGGCTCGTGACCTTGCCGTTGATCGCGCCGGCGATCCTCTCGGCCGCGCTGCTCTCGTTCGCGCTCTCGATCGACGACTTCGTGATCACGTACTTCAACGCGGGGCCGAAGATCACGTTCCCGATCTTCGTCTGGGGAGCGGCCCGCGTCGGGGCGCCGCCTCAGGTCAACGTGATCGGCACCGCAATCTTCCTCTTCGCGGTCACGGCTATGGTCGCGAACGTCCTCGTCCAGACGCGGCGCGCGAGGAACGCCTGAGCGTCACTCCGCGGCTCCCGGTGATCCACACGGCTGGTGGCTCTTCGGTTGTCGTCTGCTCCTAAGAGCGGGTTTAGACGGACGTACGGGCGAAGCCCGCACGTCCTCCAGGCGGCACTGCAAGCAGCGCCTTGGTGGCTGGACGAGGCCGGCTCGGTCGAGGTGGCGCCCGCGCTCGAGGGAGACCTCACAGCGGACGTCTGCATCGTCGGCGGGGGCTACACCGGCCTCTGGACAGCCCTCACGCTGAAGGGGCGCGAGCCGTCGGCCGAGGTCGTGGTGCTCGAGGCGGAGACCTGCGGGGCCGGCCCCAGCGGGCGCAACGGGGGCTTCCTCCACGGCTACTGGGCGAGCGCAGCCGAGACGCGCGTGACGCTCGGCGACGAAGGCGCCCGCGAGCTCGCCCGCGCCGGCGAGCGGATCATCCCGGCGGTGCGGGCGCTCGGGGCGGACGTCTGGCTACGCGAGAGCGGCATGCTGCTCGTATCGACCGCACCGGCGCAGGACGCCGCCGTCGACGCCGCGGTCGAAGCGGCCGCCGCGCTGGGGGCGACGGACGAGGCAGTCCCGCTGAGCGCGGAGGGCGTGGCCGAACGGATCCGTTCGCCCCGCTTCCGGCGCGGCGCGTTCTTCCGCGAGTGCGCAACGGTCCAGCCGGCGAGGCTCGTGCGGGCGCTGCGGGATGAGGCCGTCGGGCGCGGTGTGCAGCTGTACGAAGGGACGCCCGCGCTCGGGATCGACGGCACAGTCGTCAGGACGAGGCGGGGCCGCGTCCGGGCGCAGGCGGTGGTCGTGGCCGTCAACGCGGCCGCCGCGGGGTGGCGGCCTGTCGCGCGGCACGTCACCAACTTCGGGTCCTACGTCGTGCTCACGGAGCCGATCCCGCAGCTCCTCGACCGGATCGGCTGGACCGGCGGCGAGGCCGTCATGGACGGCCGCATGTTTCTCCACTACTTCCGCACGACCGACGATGGCCGCGTGCTGATGGGGAGCGGCTCGGGGCCGATCGGGTTCGGCGGCCGGATCGATGGTCGCTTCACGGGGGACACGGGGACGGCGGCGCGGGCGGAACGCGGGCTGCGCCGGCTCCTGCCGGACCTGGCGGCGGGACGCGTGGAGCGAGCGTGGGGAGGGCCGATCGACGTCTCTGCCGACCACCTGCCGTTCTTCGGCACCGTCCCGGGTACCTCCGTCCACTACGGCCTCGGCTATTCGGGCCACGGCGTGGGACCCAGCTGGCTCGGCGGCCAGATCCTCGCCTCGCTCGCTGTTGGCCGTGAGGACGAGTGGACCGCGCTGCCGCTTGCCGACCGGCGCGTGCCGAAGCTCCCGCCGGAGCCGCTGAAGCGGCTCGGCGGCGGCCTCGTCCGCGCAGCCGTGATCGCCTGCGAGCAGGCTGAGGAGGAGGGTCGCCGGCCAAGACTGGCCGCGCGGGCTGCAGCCTCCCTGCCGCGGCTGCTGCGGATGCAGATCGGGACGCGCTAAGGACTCGAGGAGGCCAGCTGCGCCTGGCAGTCCCAGTACACCGACGAGCCGTTCGTGCCTGCCTGCTTGCAGCCCTGACGAGTCAGATCCGGTGCGCCCTCGAGCTTCCCGGAGGTGCAGCGCTGCCAGTCACCGGTCTCCCGGCCCACGGGGGCCGACACGGCGGTGCAACTGCCGATCAGACCGGCCTTCCGCGCGACGCGGCCGTCCTTGACGGCGGCCATGAGGGCAACGATCAGAGCGGCGATGAGGATGATGCGACGCATAGCGGGCTGTCGACCCGGCGCAAGCCCGGTCCTCAGTCGTATCGGCGAAGTGCGGCCTGGCCGAGATCACCCCTTCGGCAGCCGGCGCGGCTCCGTCAACCGCGGAGGCCGCCTCGTTCACGAAGGCGCCGCTTGCGGTGCCGCCTCCAGGAGGTGCGGCATCGGGCCGTGCCTCCGTCTGCGACCGCCGGCCGAAACCTTCAGCGGAGCCCACCGCGTTCGCTGTGCGCGCGGAAGAAGTTCTCGCTGCCGGCGGTGGCCATGGCAGCGCTGGCTGAAATCTCGAGGGCGAGCGTGGCCGCTGCGACGATCTGCGCGAAGCGGTAGACCTTCCCGGAGCCCGCGCAGTCGAGCAGCTCGAGCCAGCGGCGCGCGTGGGGGAAGGTCGTCCCGCCGCCGACGGTTCCGACCTCGAGCCCGGGCAGGCGGATCCCGACGTGGATTCCGCCGTCGACGCGGCGGCCCGTGCCGTGCGCCATCGAGCTCGTCCCGACCATGCCGAGATCCTGTCCGGTGGCGGCAAAGATGGCGGCGATCGCCGACGCAGGCGTGAACGCGACCGATTGCATGCCCGAAGCGACGGCGCCGTGCGTCCCCGCGAACGACAGCTCGAGCAGGTCGTCCACGGTCGTCCGGAGCACGCGCCGCACGGCCTCCTCGGTCAGCGTCGCGTCGGCGAGGACGGTCTTGCCGTGGCCGCCGCGCTCGAAGTAGCGGTGGGACGGCTTCTTGTCCCCGCCCATGTTCGCCTCGAGGATCGCGCGCTCCGGCTTGACCGGCGCGTGCTCGAGGACGTAACCGGTGTTGAGCGCGTAGGCGTTGCGGGTCATCATGTTCGGCCCGCAGGCGTCGCCGGTCGTAAATGCCCAGAGGACGTGGCACATCGGGCCGACGACGTGCGTCTCGACCTCGCGCAGCTTGGCGTAGGAGGAGATCCAGTCCTCAGGGCGCTCGGCGAGCCAGCGGCGCATCTCGGCGACGTGCGCGTCGAGGAACCGCGCCAGCTGGACGGCGTCCTCGGTCGCCTTGCAGACGAAGCAGGATGCTCTGGTCATTCGGTCTCCGAGCACGTACGTTCGGAATCCGCCGGACTCCGAGGCCGCCCGTGCACCCCGGTAGAGCGACGCCGACAGGCCGCCCTCCGTGTGGGCGAGCGGCACGTAGACCTCGTCGCGGATACGACCCGTCTCGGCCAGGCGCCCGAACGGCTCCTCGAGCTCGTAGGCGCCCATGTCGACGTCGAGCGGGCCGACGACGGAAACCGGGACGACTGCGGCACCGGTCAGCATCTCGTTCGCCGTCGCGAACGGCGCCAGGTCGATCGCGGTCACCTCGCCGTTTAGGTCGAGCGCCTCCTGGCGGGCCCGGATCGACTCCGGGTCGTTCTTGCGCGGCCAGCGCTTCAGCTCCACGGGAGGAGCTTAGTATCGGGCTTCGTGACGACGACGATCACGGTTGCGGCCGAGCTGGAGGGAACGTTCGAGGACTTCCTCGCCGAGCTGACCCAGGCGCTCGCGGCACGTGGGCTCACGCTCGAGGTGGACAGGGTCGTGCAGGACGGGTTCGAGATGGGACACGTGACCGCACGGTCGGCCGAGCGGCTCGTGCTCGAGTGGCACGAGGCGGACTGGGACGAGAGCGTGAGCAGTGAGCTCGAGCTCCGCCGCGAGGGCTCGCAGATCGTCGTCGAGCACCGCGGCTTCGGCGGCTCCTTCTGGGATCCGGCCGAGCTCGGCGGCTGGTTCGCCGACCAGGTCGTGGCGCCGCTGCTCGCGGCCTCGGCTCCGGCGGGCCTCGGCGACTGGCTGACAGACCGCGGCGCGCGCCGTCCGTCCGGGGCCGCCAGCGCGAGCTATCGCGACCCGACCCACCACCGGCCGTCGTTCGGCGCGATCCTCGAGGGGCTCGACCTCGGCCCCGACGACGTCGTGCTCGAGATCGGCTGCGGCGGCGGTGCCTTCCTCGAGCAGGCGCTCCGCAGCGGCTGCCGCGCGCAGGCCGTCGACCACAGCCCGGAGATGGTGCGGCTCGCACGCGAGGTCAACGCCGCGGCGATCCAGGAGGGACGGCTGGAGATCAGACAGGGGAGCGCGGAGCAGCTGCCGTTCGAGGACGACACCTGCACGTGTGCGGCGATGATGCAGGTCTTCTTCTTCCTTCAGCCCCGGCCGGTCCTGGCCGAGTGCCGGCGCGTCGTCCGTGACGGCGGCACGCTCGCCGTCTTCACCGTCACCGAAGCGGCGAAGGGAACGCCGGCCGCGCCCGAGCCGATGGCGAGCCGAGGGCGCTTCTACACCGATCGGCAGCTGGTCGAGCTGGCGCAGGCCGCGGGCTTCCCCGACGCGACGGTCGAGCACCCGAACCTCGAACGTCACGCGCGCGAGGCGGGGCTTCCCGACGACGTCGTCGCCCTGTTCACCGGGGCGTCTGGAATGAGCCAGCTCCTCGTCGCTCGTTAGTCTCCCGGGGCAATGGCAACCGAGCCGCTGACCGAGGAACGGACCGAGGGCCGCGAGGCATACGCGGGCCTCCTTCGCTTCTACGAGCTCGCCAAGCGGCAGGAGTGGCAGGTGCGGGACCTCCCGTGGGGTGAGCTCCCGCCGATCCCGGAAGGCAGGGGATCGCCGCAGCGTCAGGCCCGGCGGAACGACATGTGGCGCTCGGTGCTCACCCAGCAGCTGCAGGCGGACATGCTCGCGTGCGACATGTCCTCGCAGCTCCTCAACATCGCGCCCGACCCGGAGGCACGGCTCTACTACTCGACGATGGTGCAGGACGAGTCGCGCCACACCGAGGCGTGGCTGAAGCTGATCGGCGAGGTCGGCGGCACTGCCGAGCGCGACCCGCACCTCGACAAGCTCGCCCACATGACGCTCGAGGCCGACACGCTCGAGGAGAAGGTGTTCCTGATGCAGGTCTTCTACGAGCGCCTGATCATCCCGCGCTTCCGGCTGATCGCCCGCTCCGCGCGCGGCACGGTGCTCGAGGATCTCTGCAACCGGCTTGCCACCGACGACGGCATCCACCACGGCGCCGGGATGGCGTACGAGCGCGTCCTCCTGCAGCACGCCTCGAAGAAGACGAAGCGGACGCTGGTCGAGGCCGCCAACCGCCTGCTGCCGGAGTTCGCCGCGCATGCAATGTGGCGTCCCCGCGAGCGGGCCTGGATCGGGCGCGCGATGGAGTCCCGCGACGTCCAACGGCTGCGCGAGGATCTCGAGCAGGGTGTCCGCCTCGCCGAATCGCTCGGGCTCGACGTCAGCGACGTCGAGCTCCCGTTCTCATAGCGGGATGACCGCGAGGGTGATGGACGGCGCGGCGCTCGCCGCGAAGGTGCGTGCGCAGCTGAAGGAGGAGGTGTCGGACCTCGGCGGTCTCGGCCTGGCGACGGTGCTGGTCGGCGAGGACCCCGCGTCGCAGATCTATATCCGCCTCAAGCACAAGGCGGCGGACGAGGTCGGGATCCGAGCGATCGACAAGCGTTTCCCGGCAGACACGCCCGAGGAGGATGTACTCGAGCTCGTCGCCGACCTGAACGAGGACGACGGCGTCGACGGGATCCTGGTCCAGACGCCGCTGCCGGCGCAGATCGACGAGGCAAAGGTCATGCGCGCGATCGACCCGATCAAGGACGTCGACGGCCTGCATCCCTTCAATGCCGGCCAGCTCTTCTTCGGCCGGCAGACGCTCGTTCCCGCGACGCCCGTGGGGATCATGCTGCTCCTCGACGAGTACCGGATCCCGGTGGCCGGTGCGCGCGCCGTCGTCGTCGGCCGAAGCCTGATCGTCGGCCGGCCCCTGGCGATGCTGCTCCTGCACCAGAACGCGACCGTGACGATCTGCCACTCGCGGACCGACGATCTCGCGCGGCACGCGCTCGACGCGGACATCCTCGTCGCGGCCGTGGGTATCCCCGGCCTGATCACCGCGGACATGGTCAAACAGGGTGCGACCGTGGTCGACGTCGGCATCACCCGCACCGACGCGGGTCTCGTCGGGGACGTCGATCCCGGCGTCGCGGAGGTCGCGGCGCATCTGACACCGGTCCCGGGCGGGGTAGGGCCGATGACGATCGCCGCACTGCTCGGGAACACCGTCCGCGCGGCCCGTTTCCGCCAGGGACTGCTTGCCTTCCCGCGCGTCTGAGCTAGTATCCGCGCCGCTGTATCAGTAGTGGCGGCTCGGTGCCCGGGCCGTCGCATGTTTTTGAAGGAGGAAGTAGTTGGCTCAGGGCACCGTCAAGTGGTTCTCGAACGAGAAGGGCTACGGCTTCATCGAGCGCGAGGGTGGCGAGGACGTCTTCGTCCACTTCTCGGCGATCACGATGGAGGGCTACAAGTCGCTGACCGAGGGTCAGCGGGTGGAGTTCGAGGTCGTGCAGGGCCCCAAGGGCGCTCAGGCCGCGAACGTCCAGGCTGTCTAGGCTCTTTCGGAACCGAGTAATCCGGGCCCCCGAAAGGGGGCCCGTTTC
>WNGE01000288.1_pt1 | contig 84314 bp, 83 predicted proteins | sample 5400651 | NCBI WGS metagenome assembly WNGE01 (sample SAMN13153370, study PRJNA577476) | soil metagenome | isolation source: 60 cm soil or saprolite under grassland replicate 2 | place: USA:California | collected 2016-06-15 | reverse complement strand
GATGCCGTGTGCCTGGTCGGAGAATAGAGTTTGCTGGATGAGTGCAACGTTGGAGGCTTCGCCATCTGGCTTTCCCTGGCGCCCTTGCCAGTACTGCATGACCATCGCAACGCTGGCGGCGCCACACCCTTCTTGCGGTTGTTTGATGAAGGGAACGTTAATCCAGAGCCCGCCCGGCTGCGAAGCGGTCTGCTGCGGCCACGCACAAGTAGCCACCGCGACGCACAGAAGGATTGCCTTGTGTATCAACGGGCCTCAGTGGGCGATGACGATAATTAAGATAAGCACAACGACCGCGAGCACGATCAGGGCTATATCGCGCGTGCTCAGATATCCTGCGGCGAAATCATTTTGCGCTTTGTCGGCGCGGGCGGCTAATTGCGCCAATTCATCGTCGCTCAAGTTTGGAACAGCGGCCTTCACTCTGCCTGAGTCTATATGCGCCTTCTGCATCGCCTGCTGGGCAATTGGGCTGGAGAGAAAGCTCCGGATTCTTTCCACATGTTGCTGCCGAGTTTGTGTGACGGAGGCAGCCTGCTTCTGAAGGTCAGCCTGAGAGACGATATGCGCCGTCTCCGCCATGAGGCTGGTCGGAATGGCGACAACAATGACCAGAACACAAACACAAAAGGCGGCGATGGTTTCTGGGGCCACTTCATCAGGAAATCGAATTGGCGGCCCAATTCTAACTTTGACGTGGTATGGCTTGGCTATTTTTCTGCCGGCTTGTTTCAGCTCGAACAATCCGTCAATGCGCATGGGAATTACCGGGATTCCCAGGTTCTTGACCAGCAGACCGATGCCTGACCGGAATGGGCGAATCTTGCCGTCGGTTGTGTGGTGGCCCTCCGGAAACACCAAAATGCTAGAGCCTCGGTCAACGGATTCGCCAGCGAAGGCAAAGCTGTCGCGGAATCCGGCTTCGCGGGGAAGCGGGAACAGATTCAAAAGCGAGACGCCGAGGCACCATTCGATGCGATCAAAAACTCTAAGAAAAACATTTCTGCTCGTGGGTGGAGTGCGTAGAGCTTCGAGGGCTTCTCCGCCAGCGGCTGTCGCCAGTTTGTGGCGGTAGCGGGCGGGCAGGGCAGTGAGGATGAAACCCACGTCAACATCTCCGATGTGGTTACAAACTACCAGCGCCGGGCCTTCCAGCCCACGCAAGTTTTTCCGGCCTTGAATGCGCGGCCAGCCGAGGATGAAAACCGCCGGACGTAATAAGAGGTAGTGAATGAGGAGGCGGATCCAGGTTGTCGGCCAGCGTTGGACCCAAGCGGGATAGTTATAAGTAATGCGGGGCGGAGTGTCGCCTTGCAGCATGCGCTCCAAGTCGCCGACGGTGTTCACCGCAGAGAAGCGCGTTTCGCTTAAATCGATTTGGTAGCGGTCCTCAAGCGCGCCGAGCAGCTCGACCCGATCGAGGGAGCTCAGATTCAAGTCGGAATCCAGCCGCGCACTTTTGGAGAGACTTGCCGCTGGACGCTTCGTAATACGCGAAATGAGATCGGACAAAGGAGTGATGCGCGCAGATGCTTGTCGGTCCCGTCCGTCAATAATCTGAAGGGCGGTTTCGGCAATTTCGGCGCGGCGCGGTTTTTGCGTGGAAGTCCGAGGGAAGTCTTGGCCGGACCAAATGAACCAGCGGCGTATGCGCTGATACTCGGCGAGAGTTTGGTTTGCATTCTCCACACAGCTCGCCGGATTAGCTGCTTGATCCCTCAGGATGAGAGCAGCGCAAGGTTCTGCATTGCCGCCGCTCGCAAGGGCTACTACAACCGCGTCCATTACGTCTGGTTGTTTCTTGAGCGCATTCTCCAGGTCCTCGGGATAGACGTTCATTCCTGCCGGGGTGACAATGACATCCTTCTTGCGGCCTTTAAAGAAGAGATTTCCCTCTGGGTCAAGTGCGCCGATGTCGCCAGTGTGATACCACCCTTCTGCGGCGGCAACTGGCCGCAATTCGCCGCCACTCCAGTAGCCGGATGCGATCCCGCTGCCGCGAACGAGGATTTCTCCGTCGGCGGCAACTTTGACCTCGCGGCCTGCAAGGACCTTACCGATTGAACCTTTTCCAACTTTGAAAGGGTGATTGACGCTGATGACCGAAGTGGTTTCAGTCAAGCCATAACCCTGAATAACCGCAAAACCGAGACGTCCCCAGAACTCTTCGGTGTCACGGTCGAGGGCGGCGCCACCGGAGATGAAAGCCCAGAACTTGCATCCGAACTGGCGATGAATGCGGCGGAAAATCCACCAGCGACGAAGAAAATGCTTGCCTTCAGCGGCTGAGTAACGCTTTCGGAAATCAGCAAGGCGTCCTGAAGCTTCGAGGTCGCGTTTGATCTTTTCTTTCAAGGACTGCAGCACTCGCGGGACGGCAACCAACACCGAGATGCGCTCTCGCCGGATGGCGTGGATGACCTCAGCGGGCTTGAGAGTCTCCTGAAAGAAAACCGTGCCTCGCAGGAGCGGAGGAAGGTAGATGCCGAGAAATTGGCCGAATACATGGCTAAGGGGAAGCAGATTCAAGAAACGCACGGGATGCACGAAGGGTTCGTATTTTAAGTAGGACTTGATTTGTTGTTCGAGTGGGTTGACGTTGGAGAGAACGTTCCCATGAGTGATTACAACGCCCTTGGGCTCGGCGGTGGTTCCTGAGGTGAAGACGATTTCAAGTGCGTCTTCGGAGTTGATTTTTTCCGGCTCGAGTATGGCTGGCGAACGAGTCTCCAGCGACTTTTCTAGATCCTCGAGAAACAACGTGGGTAGTCCGGGTTGCGCATGATCCCGAGTGCACATGAGAAGCCTCGCATTCACTTGCTGAAAAACCCGAAGAGCGAAATCTGGCGAAGCGGCATGGTCCATGGGAACGGCAATTACACCGCGGTTGGCGCATCCGAAGAAGGCGGCGACCCAGGCGGCAGAGTTCGGGCCCCACAGCATGACCCGGTCGCCTTTGCGGATTCCGCGGGCAGTCAATTCGCGAGCGAAACGGAAGGCAGTCTCAGCGACTTCGTGATAGCTGCGGCGGGTCATGCGATAGCCGCTGCGCTCGGCGTAAGCCTGTTCGCGGCTAAGACGCTCGAAGTCCAGCAAGTATTCGCCGAGGCTGGTGCGCACGAACTAAGCGTAACTCATTTAGGTGGGCCGTCTCTCTGCGCAAGCCAAGTGGTCGGTCCCGACCTGTTTTGGATGTACTTAGAGCACTTGCCCTCGGGTTCAGCTTTCGCCTAAAATCCCGACGTCTCGGAAGTCTCAGGTTTGCAGTCCAGTTTGCCTTCTCTGGCCGACAGAGTCGTTCGCGGTTTCCCCGCGCGGAGGGATTCGTCGATGAGTTTCGTGGCGTAGACAATTCTTAGAAGGCTGCCGAAGCCTTTGTTGCTCGTTTTCCTGATATTTGCTCTCGCTGCTGCTGCTCGGGCGTGATCCGCTGCTATTGGTGAGCAATTTATCGCGCGGTTGTCTGTCGCCCGCAACCGAGAACTTAATGGGGCAGGTTTAGGGGTTCGCGGGCGAGGGCGGGCCACACACAACTGCACTCCGAGCTTCGCTGGACCGGACAGCCGAGGGGGGCTGTTACCACACGATCCAGCCCCTTGACCAGCCAACCCAGTCGTACACTCCCTTCCGGTAACCCTTAGTAACCATACGAATCCGACTGTCCAGCCGTAGAATGACCATGTCCGAACGGCCATCCCAGGAATGCTCCAGGTGTAGCCGCCCGGATGGTCATTCGTTCTGCCGGTCAATCCGGGAGAAGCACGGATCTGGAGTCCGCAATCTTATGGCGTTTGGTTTTGGGTTCAACAAGCAGAAAGTCCTCAGCGCTGCGGAGAAATTCGTCCAGCAGGGCAAGTTACAGAACGCCATCTCTGAGTACGAAAAAGTCCTCAAAGCTGATCCAAAAGATCTGACCGTAATGAATACGGTCGGTGACCTTTACTCTCGGCTGGGCGATAACACCAAGGCCGCAGAGTGCTTCAAGAACGTTGGCGACGCCTATGCCACCCAGGGGTTCACGGTGAAGGCGATCGCGATGTACAAGAAGCTCGGCAAGCTCAAGGCTTCCATGGAATGCGTGCTGCGGCTGGCCGAACTCTATACCCAGCAAGGCCTGTTCAATGATGCGCGTGCGCAATATCTGCAAGTTGCCGAAGATTTTTTACGATCCGGACAACTGGACCAGGCGGTAAGAATTTTTCAGAAGACCCTGGAAATGGACCCTGACAACGTTTCCATGCGCACCAAGCTCGCGGAAGTCTATATACGGCTGGGGAAGAAAGAAGAAGCTTGGAAGATTCTGACATCTGCCGCCGAAAGCCTGCGAGCAAAAGGACATCTCGCCGCGGCTGAAGAAATTCTGCAGCGCATGTTGAAGCTCGAACCGGGGAACAGCTATGCGCTGGTGCTACGCGGCCGCGCGCTGCTCGAAGCCGGTGACTTCGCTGCTGCCATCGAGTGCTTAAGCAAAGTTTCAGATCTGGACAGTAATCCTGATGGGCTCCGCGCCCTGTTCCACGCTTATCTGCGCAGCAAGCGCTTCGAAGATGCGGCCACGCTGGCGGGCAAGCTTGCCAACGTTCACGATGACGTTACAGCGGTGACCGAATACAGCGAAGCGCTGCTCGAAGCGCAACAGTACCGGGAAGTCTTACAGGTCTATGAGCAGTATTCAGATCGCCTGCTCCGCGCCGATTCCGGCAAGCTGCTCGAGGCCTTGCGGTCAGTAATTCGGCATGTGCAGGACGATCCCCAGGCGCTTGAGACTGTGCTCACTTTATTCCAGAAGACGGGTGAAAACACTCATCAGACAGAAATTTATGAATTGCTGGCGCACGGATATGTCCAATCGGGCGATTTGGAGAAAGCGCGGGAGTACTACCTGAAGTTGATGCAACTGGAGCCTGCAAACCAGATGCACGCGCGCAACTATCAGCAGGTAATGGAGAAGGTCGGTACCTCAAACGCGGAGCACCTGATCACCGCAGAAGAGGGCGCGGCGCTGGTGGACGAACTTGAGGCTGCGGCTCCGTTCATTGATCAACGCTATGACGATGAGGTTGCACTGGCGGTGCGGGCCGCACTGACCGATGCGGAACTATTCATCTCCTACAATATGCCGGCCAAGGCGCTTGGGCCGTTGGTCACAGCACTACTTCAGGCGCCCCGGGACTTGCGTCTCAATCAAAAGCTGGTAGCGCTGCACACGCGCGCAGGAAGGTTCGCGGAGGCGGGTGCATGTTGCCGCACGCTGGAGAGCATTTACCACGACGCCGGGCATTCACAGGAGGCATCGCGCTACGGCGATCTCTCCGCCAAGTATGAAGAGCGCGGTGGCGCCAGTCTCGCCAAGGCGCAGGAGACGGCTGGTACGGATGCGGGAACTGAGAAGGGCCATGCAGCGCAAGAATTCGAAGTCTCGATTCCGCTGGATGAAGTTCCTGGAGAGGATGCTCAAGAAGTTCCTGCGCCTGCCGGGGGCAAGATAGCCGCCGCTTCTGCTTCAGGACTATTTTTTCACGCCACCACGGCGCCTTCTGCAAGCGTGGAAGCGCCGCAGGCGGAAATCACGCCGGCTCCGGCTGCGGAAATTGACCTCTCATCGGAGTGGGAGCAAGATTTCTCCGTCGAAGTTCCACTGTCTGCCGCGGAGATCGAACCGCCAGTCATACCGGAAGTATCGAATTCTGCGGAGCAACTCGAGAGCACCCCGCCAGGGTCACCGAACCTCGATGAGTCTATCGAGGAGGTTCGATTCTATCTCGGACAGGGGATGACGGACCAGGCGGAGCAAGTACTTATCAAGCTGGAAGCGATCTCACAAGGCTCTCCCGAACTCGCGGTCTTGCGCCTGGGAATCGAGTCTGCGAGACAGCATTCTGCCGCTCCTAAAGAGGATGTTTCTGTTGAGCCTGCCGCGGTAGAACATGAGGCAGCTCCGGCGACGGTCAATGCGCAACCGTGGCCGAGTGAGCGCCCTGTACTCCAAGACATTGTCGCCGACCTAGAGGCTTCGCTGGGCGAGGGTTTCCTCGGAAAGGCATCATCCGCGCAAGCGTCCGCGTCTGAGCCCGTCTCGGAGAACGCCAGCGCTCAAGCAAGCGAGTTCCGCTCAGGAACCCTCGATGATTTTGTTTCCGATCTGGAAGCTTCGCTGGGCAGCGATACTGTAGTCGAGAGCCCTCGCAATGTTCCGGCAGTGAGCACTGGCAAAATGCCAACGGCTAAGGCGGCCGCCGCCTCAATGACAACTGGGGCAACCCTGTCCGCTCCCCATAGCCAAAGCTTGACACCCACAGAGCAATCTACCCAGACGCCAACATTCGATTCCGCGCCGGGAATTGATCTTTCAGACATGTTTGGCGAGCTGAAGCACGAACTCGAAGAGGGTGCCGGCGGGACTGCCGATGAAGATCCAGAGACCCACTACAACCTGGGTGTAGCGTTCCGGGAGATGGGTTTGCTCGATGAAGCAATTGGCGAGCTGCAAAAAGTTTGTCAAGCAGTTGACCACGGACACGCGTTTCCGCAGCTCATGCAGACTTATACCTGGCTGGCACAATGCTTCCTGGATAAGGGTGTCCCGGAGGTAGCGGTTCGGTGGTATGAAAAGGCGCTGAAGCTTCCCAGTCTAGATCAGGAAACCAGAACCGCATTACACTATGAACTTGGTTCTTCTCTTGAAAGCGCTGGAAACAATCCGGCTGCGCTGAGCAATTTTATGGAAGTGTACGGCAACAACATCGACTACCGGGATGTTGCCGAGCGAATCAAGGCCCTCAGGTAAAATAGCCGAATGGGATTGAATCCTGCGGGCTGTATTTTCCGGCTCCGTCACCGGAGCGTGTTGTGACCGCCGACCCGAAGACCATCCCAATCGAGAACTCACCGGACCATCCGCCCACTGCCATGCAGGGTGATCATTTTGCGAACTCTACCCCCGGACGCAACAGGGTAGGGGGCTGGCATATCTGGTTATGGCGGCTGCGCGCCTTGCTGTTCGTTACCGTCTGCGCGACGTGCGGAGTGCTTCTTCTGATTTTGCCCTGGACTCCGCGATGGACCGACAATCCCCTCCTGTTGAGTTTCCCATCGTTGCGCCAGCTTGTTGCCAGCGGATTCGTAAGAGGATTGTCCAGCGGCTTGGGGCTGCTCGACCTTTGGCTGGGGTTCTGGGAAGCGATCCATTATCACGAAAGTTCGATTTAGTTCCTTCACGCTGTCTCTTTGCTGAATGGGCGCGGAAATGGTGAAGACTTGCTGAAAAAAGACGACAAGAATCCGGACGACGGGAAGATCGCGCCGCTAGCGTACGAGAACCCTCAATTTCTGAACAGTCCCGATGGCCGGATCTTGCGGATCATGTCGGAATACGTGGAACCGTTGGCGCGATTCAGACGCGAGCAAATTCAGGATACTGTGGTGTTCTTTGGCTCGGCACGTTTCCAGAGTCTGGTGGACGCGAACCGGCACATGGAGGATATTGGTTCGGGTGCCGATGACGGAAAGCGCAAACTCGCGCAAGCCGGGATAGATATGGCGCGGTACTACGAAGACGCGCGCCGGATGGCCCTTCTGCTGAGTGAGTGGGCGGCCCAAATTCCGGCCCGGCGGCGACGGTTTGTGGTCACCACCGGCGGCGGACCGGGAATTATGGAGGCGGCAAATCGCGGGGCCCGGGAAGCGGGATCGAAAACTATCGGACTGAACATTCGTTTGCCGTTTGAGCAGTACCCCAATCCATACATAACTCCGGCTCTGAATTTCGAATTCCACTACTTCTTCATGCGTAAGTTTTGGTTCGCGTATTTGGCGAAGGCGTTGGTCATTTTTCCAGGGGGGTTTGGAACTCTGGATGAATTGTTCGAAATCTTGACGCTGGCGCAAACCCAGAAGCTGGCAAAGAAAATTCTGGTTGTGATTTATGGCCGCGAGTACTGGGACCGGCTCATTAATTTCCAGACCATGGTGGATGCGGCGACGATTTCTGCGGAAGACCTGGAGCTGTTCCGGATAGTGGACAGCCCGGAAGAAGGCTTTGAATTCCTGCGCGAGGGCCTGACTCGATACCATCTTGAGACGGAGCGGCCGCGGCGGGCGGGGGGAGTTGCACCCGAGATCGCGAAGACGAATCCATAGAGCAGTAGTCAGTGGTCAGTTGCTAGCGGTCAGTTAGCGATTCGAGAGCATTTCCCGACTGCAACTGGCCACAACGACTTACCACTGGCTATTGGCCACTTCTTTCTCCCTTGCTTCTTTACTACATCACAGATCGAGCGCAACTTTCGGGAAACGAAGATGAGCGCCGCGAACGCCTGCTTGAGAAGATTGCAGAAGCCGCCCGCGCGGGAGTTGACCTCGTGCAGTTACGGGAGAAGGACTTGGGTGCGCGGGATCTGGAGTTAATGGCGCGCGAAGCAGTGACTCGAGTCCGCGATTTCAGCCGGAAGACTCGCCTTTTGGTCAATTCCCGGACCGACGTTGCGCTCGCGGCGGGCGCTGATGGTGTGCATCTGAGATCAAAGGACATTTCGGCGGCAGAGGTGCGAACAATCTGGCGAACTGCGAATGGTCCTGGCGAACCATTGATTTCGGTTTCATGTCATAGGCCTGCTGAGGTGCTCGCCTGCGAGGAAGGGAGAGCGGACTTTGTTGTATTCGCTCCGGTGTTCGGGAAGGAAGGCCCGCCGCAAACGCCCGCAGGTGTGGATATGCTGCGAACGGCTTGCGGTCACAGGGTCCCGGTTCTCGCCTTGGGAGGAGTTACCGTCGAAAATGCTCAGTTATGCACGGAAGCGGGCGCGGCGGGAGTAGCGGGAATCCGTCTATTTCAAAACGGTGATATCACAGAGATCGTTGCGAAGTTACGGGGCTAATCAGCCCGCTTTCACTTGTTCGATGCCGTGGCGTCGCGGCGGGCAGAGTTAACGGCGAGCTGAAAGCATGCCTAGGATCTCTTGCAGGCCGTGACGGAGCCGCTTGAGGTCACTCGCAGAATGAGCGGGAAAAGGCAGTGGCACCTGGTTCTTCTCGGTCTTCACGTCGAAGCGGAGTTGCTGGCGCGCGCCGGCGATGGTGAATCCCTCTTCGTATAGAAGCTTCTTTATGCGCAGCACAGCTTCTACGTCCTTGCGACGATACATCCGTTGCCCGGTGCTGCTTTTGACCGGTTTGAGCTGGGGGAATTCTGTTTCCCAGAAGCGAAGGACGTAGGCAGGAAGCCGGCAGAGACGCGAGACCTCCCCGATGCGAAAGTAGAGTTTTTCCGGAACGATGATCTCGGGCGTTGGCTTGGTCTTCGACTTGGTGTGAGTGCTCATCAAACTTCAGAGCTGGCCTGGTGGTCGCCAGATTCGCTCCACCGTTTCTAGCATGATCTGGCGTGCGCGGCAACATCTTCTGGTGCAAGTAAAAAACCTCTCGACTTTGTTTCTTCGAGAGGCCTTTCAAAACCTAATTGCGAAAACTTCTCGCGTACTCTTAGTGCTTCTTCTTTTTTGCTGCCTTTTTCTTTGCTGGCATCTATTTCCTCCTGGACGATTTTCCCTCGACATCGTTACTCAGGGCCCATTGCTACAGATGACTACCAATATTTAGCATCGGTATCATCACTACCTCAAGATATTGCGGTCTCTTTATGTTGTTGTCAACAGAAATCTTTAACGAATTTGTTCGTGGCATGACGCGGCGGAGAAAACGGACGACCGACGCACAGCTCGTTTCATTGAATTCTGGCATTGACCGCGCGGACATCCGAACACACTTTTGGGGAATCTGGCTCGCTGACGCCTGATAGCGCGAAACTGGGCCAGTCCGCGCAACCACAAGCATGATGCTAGAATCTGTTGTTTTTGACCGGAGGCCGGCGTATGCAGAAGACCATGCTCGCAGTAGTGAAGCCAGCCGCCGCCCCCGGGGCAGAAATTCGTGAGATCAGAGTACCGGAATTCGGCCGTACGGAAGTTCTGGTTAAAGTAAAGATCGCATCCATCTGCGGAACCGATCTGCACATTTATGAATGGGACCGTTGGGCGCAGGGGCGCATTCATCCTCCGTTGGTTCCAGGGCATGAGTTTTGCGGTGAAGTAGTTGCCTGCGGTGACGAAGTTACCAGTCTGAGAGAAGGCGACTTCGTTTCAGCCGAAATGCACGTAGCCTGCGGCAAGTGCCTGCAGTGCCGCACCGGCGAAGCCCATATCTGTCAGAACGTCAAAATAATCGGCGTCGATACCGACGGAGCATTTGCCGAATATGTAGTCATTCCGGAATCAAATATCTGGAAGCTTGACCCGGCGATCCCTCAAGAATACGCGTCGATTCTCGACCCGCTAGGGAATGCCGTGCACTCGGTGCTGGCAGGGGAGATTGCAGCGAAGACAGTGGCGATTACAGGTTGTGGTCCCATAGGGCTCTTCGCCATTGCCGTGGCGCGCGCGGTGGGTGCAGCGCGGGTATTCGCAATTGAAGTCAACCAGCATCGCCGAAAAATTGCGGCGGAGATGAAGGCCGACCTGGTACTCGATCCATCTTCGCGGGACGTGCGTGCCGCCGTTTTGGAAGAAACCGGAGGTCTAGGCGCAGACGTCGTGCTTGAGATGGCTGGTCATCCGACGGCAATTCGTACTGCATTCGATATCGTGCGGCGTGGCGGGCGCATTTCCCTTCTGGGGCTGACTTCTAGGCCCATTTCTCTGAATTTCTCTGAAGACATCATTTTCAAAGGGATAACGGTTCAGGGCATCAACGGTCGCAAGATGTATCAAACCTGGTATCAGATGACTGCGCTTCTGAAAGCAAAAAAGTTGGAATTGCACCCGGCAATCACTGATCGCATCGCGATGAAAGATTTTTCTAACGGGATGGAGAGGCTGAAAACTGGCGAAGCTAGCAAGATTCTGGTTTATCCCAACGGCACAAGGTGATCTGACCAGCGGGTGATCGGGCATCGGATGATCTCGAATCCCAATTTTGAGCGATCACCCGATGGCCGGATGCTCGGATCATCCGATCCGCTCACGCACCTGCCGGCATCTTCACAATTTTTTTCTGGATCGCGTAGGTAACTAACTGAGCCTTGTTGTGGATGTTCAGCTTGCGCATCAGATTGAACTTGTGGGCTTCGACAGTCTTCACGCTCAAGCCAAGAATCCCCGCAATTTGGCGGACGGAATTTCCTTCGGCCAGCATTTTGACGACTTCCCGCTCGCGCGGAGTTAGAGTTGAGCCTCGGGCCATGCCGGAGGTTGATCTTGAGCGGAAATCGTCCACCAGTTTTCCGAGCACTTGCGGGCTGAGATATTTTCGCCCGGCGTTCACGTCGCGCACGGCGCCGATCAGGCGCGGGGCGGGGGCGTCTTTCAGAATGTAGCCAGACGCGCCTGCGTCGAGACACTGCAGCAGGTACTCCTCGTCCTCATACATGGTGAGGAAGATCACACGTCTGCCGGGGAGTTCGCGGGTAATCCGGCGCGAGGCTTCGAAGCTGGAAAGGCCAGGCATGCCGATGTCCATCAGGACGACATCGGGCCGCAGCATGCGGGCCTGGTCAATGGCCTCTGCCCCATCCCGGGCTTCGCCCACAACTTGCAGATCGGGCTCACTCTCCAGCACTCGGCGAAGGCCCTCGCGGAAGAGTGTGTGGTCGTCAACGATAAGGCATCGAATCGGCATTGCGTGTGGTTCTCAACTAACTCGCGTGCCTAAGCCCACGGACAGCAGACTGTTCGCGCCTTGGTGCGCTATCCGTGATCCAGGGAAGCAGAATCCGAATGTGAGTACCCTTTCCTTTTTCTGAGTGGACTTTCACTGAGCCGCCCAGAGCGGCGGCCCGTTCGCGCATTCCGGTGAGTCCGAATCCTCTTTCGCGGACGTTCCGGGTCGAGAACCCGATTCCATCATCTTCGATTTCCAGGCACACCTTATTGCCGGCAGGCGCAAGGCGCACTGTGAAGTTTCTGGCATGGGCATGCTTGGCCAGATTATGTAGGGCCTCCTGCGCCGAACGATAGAGGACCACCTCGATATCGTGGTCCAGTGGCTCGAAATCCTCCGGCAAGTCGAGATGAGGTTTGATAGAGGTTTGCCGTACCAGAAGTTCCGCCTGCCGCCTGATTGCCGCAACCAGGCCCAGTTCTTCAAGAACGCGCGGAGAGAGTCTTGCGATGATCCGCCGCAGACCTTCGATCGAGCGATCGAGCACTTCGAGAGCTTCCTGAATCTTCGACCGATGTTCCTTGCTCGAAGCGTCCCCTGCCAGCATTTCCAAATGAAAACGCAAGACCATGAGAGCCTGCCCGGTTTCGTCGTGCAGTTCGCGGCTGATGCGGCTTCGTTCTTCCTCTTGGGCCTTCAGCAGTTGCCGTGAAAGCTCCGCGGCGTGCGAAAGAGTCGAATCAATTACCTCGGTCTTCGTTGCTCTAGCGGGCACTACTCACTCCATGGGTAGCCGGGACGTGAAAAGCAGACGAAGTGAGATTTCATAGCTAAGACCTGGATCCATCCTAAAGTGCGCACACCCTGACCACGAGAGCGCATCGGCAGGTTGTTTGATGAAGACCGGAGTTCCGGGTTTGCCCGGTCAATCGGCTACAATCCAAGGACGGTGCTGCAATACTTCACGTCTGGAGAGTCGCATGGGGAGGCCCTGGTGGCCTTCCTTTCGGGTTTACCGGCCGGCGTGGAGGTGGACCTAGAGTTCGTCAACCAGGAGCTTTGGCGGCGGCAGCAGGGTTACGGGCGGGGCGGGAGAATGAAGATTGAGCGGGACACGGCCCACATTCTCTCCGGGGTGCGGCACGGCAAGACGATCGCATCGCCAATCGCGGTGGTTCTGCAAAACCGTGATTGGAAGAACTGGCAGGAACAGCTTCCGGTGGAAAAAGGTGATCCGACCCTGCACAAACGTGTCGCTTCCCCGCGGCCTGGACATGCCGATCTAGCAGGCGCCTTGAAATACAACTTCCCTGAGGCAAGATATGTGCTGGAACGCGCCTCGGCGCGGGAATCGGCAGCGAGGGTGGCGATTGGGGCCCTGGCGAAGCTGTTCCTCAAAGAGTTAGGGATTGACGTGTTGAGCCATGTTGTTGCGGTCGGGGCAGCGCAGGTGAAACGGGAAATCCCGTGGCAGGAGATTCAGGCAATTTGCAGCCGGGAGGAGATATTGCTCAACTGCGCCGATCCCGAAGTCGAGCCGCACATGAAGGAAGAAGTAGATAAGGTCTTGCGCACCGGGGATTCCGTGGGCGGGGTTTTCGAGGTTGTGGCGCACAATGTTCCGCCAGGACTGGGCACTTATATACAGTGGGACCAGCGGCTGGATGCACAACTTGCGGCAGCAATTATGTCGTTGCAGGCGGTGAAGGCGGTCGAAATCGGGGCGGGAGTGACTGCGGCCTATTCTCCGGGGTCTACGGTGCACGACGAGATCGGATATACGGGAGAGTCTTTCACGAAGTTTTCGCGGACCCGAAACAATGCCGGTGGAATCGAAGGTGGGGTTTCGAACGGCCAGGAGATTCGGGTTCGCGGGTACTTGAAACCTATTTCGACGCTGCGCCGTCCATTACAATCAGTGGACTTCGCGACTCGCGAGCCGGTGAAGGCCGCGTATGAGCGTTCCGATGTGTGTGTTGTGCCGGCAGCCGGGGTGGCTGGCGAAGCTATGGTCGCGCTTACGCTTGCACGGTGTGCGTTGGAGAAGTTTGGCGGAGATTCGATGACGGAGACGTGTCGAAATTTTGAAGGGTATTCGGAGCAGTTGAAGCGCTATTGAGAAAGTTCGAAAGCTGGGGCTAACGCCCAATTTTTTTGGGATTGAGGCGGCACGGCTGAAGCCATGCCCTCCCGAACGGCCGATCACCAAAGGTGACAGCCGACTGACTGAAGGCGACAGCCAACGCCGAACGACGAACGACCAACGACGAACGACCAATCATGATCTATCCCATCGTAAAGTTTGGAAATCCTGTTCTGGAAAAGCCTGCCGAGCCGGTCACGGAATTCGGCGATGATCTTAAGAAGCTGGTCGAGGACATGTTTGAATCCATGTATGCGGCCAGAGGCGTCGGACTCGCGGCGCCGCAGATCGGTATTTCGAAGCGGCTGGCAGTGATTGACGTGACTTTCAAGGAAGACCCAGCGGCAAGGCTGATATTGGCGAACCCAGAAATCATTCACAAAGAAGGCAAGCAAACCCAGAGCGAGGGATGCCTGAGTATTCCCGAATTTCGCGAGGAACTAACCCGCGCTAACAAAGTCACAATTCGCGCTCAGGATGTGAATGGCAAATGGTACGAGAGGACCGGGGAAGAATTGCTGGCGCGAGCTTTTCTGCATGAAACCGATCATTTGAATGGAAAGCTCTACATCAGCCATTTGAGCGCGCTGAAGCGCGACTTGATGAAGAGGAAAATAAGGAAGCTGATGAAAGCGGGACAGTGGTGAAGAATTGAATCAATGAGGGATTTTAACCACCGACAGTTCGACATTCGCGCTCAGAGGGCAGCTACGCGAGGACCACTGACCACGGGTGACCTGATCACCGGCCACTGGCTCTTGCCGTCTCCACTGCTCTGAGCACCGCCTGCGCCTTGTTCATAGACTCCTCATATTCGGTTGCCGGATCGGAGTCTGCCACAATTCCCGCCCCTGCCTGCAGGTATGCCTTTTTCCCTTTCGTCAGCATGGTCCGAATGGCGATGCAGGAATCAAGGTTCCCGGCAAAATCTGCGTAGAGCACTGAGCCTCCATAAATTGCCCGTCGCGTGGATTCAAGTTCTTCGATGATTTGCATAGCTCGGACTTTGGGTGCACCGGTCAGTGTGCCCGCCGGGAAACATGCCGCAAAGGCATCCAGCGCGTGAAGTTCGGGGCGCAGCTTACCTTCGAGCGCCGACACGATGTGCATCACGTGCGAGTAGCGCTCTACGTACATCAGGTCCTTCACTTTCACAGTCCCGTACTCGCTGACCCGCCCGAGGTCGTTGCGGCCTAGATCCACGAGCATGACGTGCTCAGCGCGTTCTTTCTCGTCGCTCAACATCTTCTCTTGCAGGCGCTGGTCTTCAGCCTCATCTCGCCCTCGCGGATGCGTGCCGGCAATCGGACGATACTCGAGCTTACGCCTCGTCACACGCACCAGCATCTCCGGCGACGAGCCCAGTACATGAGTGTCATCCATTTGCAGGAAATACATATAAGGCGAAGGATTCACCGCTCGCAAGGCACGATACACGTCAAACGGCGGCACTTCTGGCGTGAAATCCAGGCGTTGCGAGAGCACGACTTGAAAAATGTCTCCCGCGGCAATGTACTCTTTTGCCTGCTTGACAGAGTTTTCAAATTCTTTGCGACTAGTCGCAGGACGAACTCTGAGCTTGCCGCGTTCCTTGCCAAGGACCTGCCTCGATTGTCCCGGGCGCAACCCCGCTGTCAATTTCTTTTCCAAGACCGCAATATCAGCAAGTGCGCGATCGTAAGCTTTGCGCGGAGTTTCATTGCGCACATCCGCGGCGGCAATGATGTGAATTTGGTGCCGCAGATGGTCGAACGCCAGCAGCCGGTCAAAAAACATCAGCACGCAATCAGGAAGCTGGAGATCGTCTTTCGTCCGGTCGCCAATGTTCTCCAGTCTCCGAACAATGTCGTACGAGCAAAATCCCACCGCACCGGCGGTAAACGGAGGCAATCCGGGGACAACGGCGGCCCGATGCTGCTGCAATAGTTCTTTTGCGATCTGGAACAGGCTGCCTTGCAGCACTTCTCGCTTCTTCCCTCTTTCCACCGCGACTTCTTCACCCCGCGTGCGCAACTGCATGTACGGACGTGCGCCCAAAAATGTATATCGCCCAATCTGCTCCCCACGTTCCACTGATTCCAAAAGAAACGCATGGTTTTCTCCACGCGAAATCGCCAGGAAAGCGGAGACCGGCGTAAGCAAGTCCGCCATGACGGACTTCACGACCGGCACGAGCGTTGCATCTCGCGCTAGCCGGGAAAATTCTTTGTAATCGGGCCGGATCATCGGAAAAGTTCACCGTCAAAAGCTTTTAACCGCAAAGGGTCGCAGAGGTCGCGCAGAGTGCGCAAAGAACTGCTTCTTGGCGAGCTGGGCGAAATTGGCGGTTAAAGGCTTTTCAACTGGTGGAGATCAAAATAACACAAGGAGACTACAGGATTTTCTTGCCGAACGCTGAGAGCGCTAGCTCCACCGCAAGGTCGGCGGTGCGGTTGTGTTCGTCTATCACCGGATTCACTTCCACAATTTCGAAGCTCACCATTCGCCCGTGATCGGCGATAATTTCCATCGCCAAGTGTGCCTCGCGGTAGGTCGCACCGCCGCGCACCGGAGTTCCCACACCCGGCGCGTCCTCCGGATCAACCCAGTCCATATCGAGTGATACGTGATAGCCGGCAGTGCCGCGTCCAGCGATACGCAGCGCTTCTTCCATTACTGTGCGCATGCCACGCTCGTCAATGTCGCGCATGGTGAATACGTCAATGCCCGCCTTGCGGACATTTTCTTTCTCGATAGCGTCAATGTCGCGCACCCCCACGAGCACGCAGTTTTCCGGCGCCACTTTCGGCGAAAAATTGAAAATGTTAGCCAGCTCCGCAGGCCCTAATCCCATCGTCGCGGCGAGTGGCATGCCATGCACGTTTCCGCTGGGAGAACTCTCCGGAGTATTGATATCGGTGTGCGCATCAATCCAGATCAGCCCTATCTTTTGGCTCTGTCGGCGATAGAATTCCGCAACCCCAGCAACCGTCCCTGCCCCAACCGAGTGGTCCCCGCCCAAAACCAATGGCACTTTCCCAGATTCCAACGTCTTGAGCACAAGGTCGGCATGCTTGGTACACGTCGCGGTGATTTCTTTCAAATACTTTGCATGCGGATCACCTTCCTTCTTTTGTTCCGCTATCGCGACAGAAATATTTCCCGCGTCTTCGACCACGTGTCCAAGCTCTTCCAACCTGGCTTCCAGCCCCGCCACCCGCACCGCCGAAGGCCCCATGTCCACGCCGCGTCGAGATTGCCCAAGATCGAGAGGCACACCAATGACGCGAATCTTCTTCGGGGTGATACTTGTGTCGGAGGTAATGTGCGCTGTCATCTTGAAAATTGAATCATTGAATCATCGGACCATTGAATCATTTGAATCACTGAAAACTCCTATCGGATGTAAACGATTCAATCCCCCGATGATTTCAATGATTCAATTCCTCACGGGTACAGCCGGTGCAGCGTTCTGGCAAACGGGATGGTCTCCCGCACATGCTCCAGTCCGCAAATCCACGCCACCGCGCGCTCAATTCCCATGCCGAAGCCGCCATGTGGAACTCCGCCATACTTGCGCAGATCCAAGTACCATTTGAACGACTCTTCAGGCAGGCCATGCTCCCGGATACGCTGCAGCAACAGATCGTAAGAAGCCATGCGCTGTGACCCGCCGATGATCTCGCCATATCCTTCCGGCGCCAGCACGTCCACGCACAGTGCCAATTCCGAGCGCTGCGGATCGGGCTCCATATAGAACGCCTTCACTTGCGCGGGATAGCGATGAATCATTACCGGCTTATCAAACTGTGCGGAAAGATAAGTCTCGTCCGGGGATCCGAGATCGCCTCCCCATTCGAACTTGCTTTCCAGCGTGCCTTTCGCATGCCCTTCCTGCAGCATCTTTACCGCCTCATCGTAGGCGATACGCGGAAACGGGGTTGCAATGTTCTCCAGCTTCGAAATATCCCGTCCAATAGTCACGAGATCGGCACGGCGCTTCTCCAGGCATCTCTTTACGAGAAAGCTAATCAGGCCTTCGGCCAGATCCATCAGATCATCGAGATTCGCGTACGCGACCTCTGGTTCAACCATCCAAAACTCCGTCAAGTGACGTCGAGTCTTGGATTTTTCCGCACGGAATGTCGGCCCGAACGAGTACACCTTCCCCAGGGCCATGGCTGTCGCTTCGATGTAGAGTTGCCCGGATTGCGTCAAATATGCTTGCTCATCGAAGTAGTCAACGGGAAATAGCGTCGATGTTCCTTCGCAAGCCGCGGGCGTGAGAATCGGCGGATCAGTAAGTGTGAAGCCACGGTCGTCAAAGAAGTCGCGCGCCGCTTTGATGATCTCCGCGCGCGCCCGCAGGATGGCAGCCTGTCGCGGAGTTCGTATCCAGAGATGGCGGTGGTCCATCAAGAAATCAACGCCGTGCTCCTTGAGCGATATGGGAAATGGCTCGCTCTCCGAAACTCGCTGCAGCACCTGCACGTTTGAAACGTCGAGTTCGTATCCCCCGGGCGCTCGTTTGTCGGCTCTCACTTTCCCTTCGACAATCACACTCGATTCCTGGGTCAAACTCTTGACTGCGTCGAAAACTTCCGGCGGTACTGCATTTTTGGGAACAACTCCCTGGATGATTCCGCTCCCGTCGCGAAAAATCGGGAACAGTAACTTTCCGCTTTCACGCAGGTTGTACAACCAGCCGCGGATCGTGACTGCCTGGCCGTCGTGCTTTCCGATTTCCGAGATTGTAGTTACAGGATTCATTTCCGAGTCTGTCTCGCGTTATTCTGGCACCGTAAAACCGCGTGGCCGCAAGCCACCCCGGACGAGGGCGTCCGGGCTACATAATCAAAATGGATCTTTAGCGCGCTCAACGGTTGTAGCTATGCGGGTATCAGGTTCCCAAAGATTTCGCCCATTTTCTCAACCGGATTGACCTTTTCGTTCTCTTCGATCTCCAGCAAGAGTGGTGGCTTGTGCGGCGCTTCACTCAATAACCCTAGTGTCTGCTTCCAATCAATAGTTCCCGCACCCGGCCAAAGATGGGAGTCACGGTCTTTGGCATTGTCATGAACATGTGTGGAGTGAATATGATTCTTCACCGTTTCGAACGCCGATGCCACGTCGCTCATGATATGCGCGTGTCCGGTATCGAAACACACCCCGACATCATCGAAGTGCGAGGTACGAATAAACTCCACCAGGCGTTCGGGCGCAGACAGTTCGTTCGGTATGTTCTCGATCAGCAATCGAACGCCCAGAGGCTTGGCAAAAGCGCGCAAATGCTCAACCGAAGTCATGGCTGCTTCAAACTTGCGCTCGTTGTAGGACTCATTGGGGACGCCGATATGCTGAATCAGAAATCGAAATGGAATCTGCTCCGCCAATTCGATGGCGCGTTTGATTTCATCCATGGCTTCAATGCGGGCGCCCCGGTCGGTTGAAGCCACATTAATCGGCGCAGCGCCGGTACGGCCCCACTCGTAGTCGGCATACAAGGGGGCGTGCACCGAGTGCAATGGCACCCCGCTGGTGCGAAACCAATCCGCGATCTCGCGGACATGCTGCTTGCGAGCCGCTCTTTGACGTAGATGTAAGTGGAGATCGCTCTGAGCATTATCTTTGTTTCGCGGCTGCCCCATTCCTCGCCTGCAAACCGGGACTTCTGAGGCTAGCCCACAGACTTACGGCGAGTCAAATGGCAGCGGATTCTGGTAGTGGGCTACTTTCAAAGTAGCCCACTACCCGGATTCTGGCCGGCTATTTTCTCCGCGCTTTGCGTTTCCTGGTACCAGGGGATTTCGCCTTTGCTGTCACCATTTCGTAGGAGTGCTCAATCAAGGCCTCAAGCTCGGGACCGGTCAGCACATCCAAACGATCCAACTGGACCCACTTGTAGCGCCCCACATAGGGAGCCGGAACAATCCCGTCGCGCTCCGTCAGTTCGGCAAATGTCTCTGGATTGCACTTGAAGGTAATTTTTTGCGGTACGAAGCCAAGCGCCAGCACGGCAAAAATCTTCCCGTTGATCTTGAAACACAAATCTTCTTCCCACTGTAAATTCTCAGTCGCGTGTGGAAGCGACAAGCAGAACTTCCGAACAGAGTCCACCGTCATGCAAGAAATCCTGAAGCGAAAATCCGGGAGCGCTGTTACACCTGCTCCCGCGCTTCTCCCAGCGTAACGCCCACGTCCATCTTCTTCTTGCCACGATAGATCGTCACTTTCACCACGTCGGCGGCGCGATGGCCGTTCATGATCCGGGACAACTGTTGCTGATCTTGTACTTCCTGACCGTCCACCGCCACGATCAGATCTCCCCCAACCATAATTGCATTGTTCCCCAGATAAGCGCGTTCGGTTCCTCCGCGTAAGCCAGCACGCTCGGCGGCCCCACCTGGGGTGACGCGCACGATGAGCAGCCCGTAGTCCGAGGCGAGACCGAGATCACTCGCGATATCTGGGCTGATCGGAAGCGTGAGTACTCCTAGCGCGGGCCGCCGCACTCTGCCCAGAGTGAGCAGGTCGTTCAACACCGCTTTCGCAGTGTTAACCGGGATCGCAAAGCCAATTCCTGCGTTCTGGCCAACACTGGAAGCAATCATCGTGTTAATGCCGACAACTTCGCCGTGGGAGTTGAGCAACGGGCCTCCAGAATTGCCGGGGTTGATTGCAGCATCGGTCTGAATAGCCTCATCGATGGTCACACCATCGGGTTCCTGTACTGACCGAATGGAGCTGACAATTCCGCTGGTGAGAGTGCCGGCCAAACCAAATGGGTTCCCAATCGCATAAACTTTCTGCCCGACCTGAAGATTTCGCGAATCTCCCATAGTCATGGGTACAAGGTCCGGCGCCTTGATTTGTACAATCGCCAAATCGTGGGACCGATCAGTGCCGACAACCGTAGCGCGGTACTTCTTCCGGTTATGCAGGGTGACTTCCACTTGCCGGGCGTCAGCGATGACGTGGTAGTTGGTAAGCACATGCCCGTCGCGATCAATAATGAAACCGGATCCCTGTCCTTCTTGCGGCACCAGCCCGTAAAAGAAATCGAATGCTACAGCCTTCGACGTAACGTTCACGACCGAGCCAATGTTCTTGTGATAGACCGAAATATTATTCTGTTCTTCCGAATCCAGCGGCTCGTTCCCCGCCGCCTGAGTAATCTCGACTTTCGCTCCCGGCGAATTCACGGTGCGAAAGGTTCCTGAACGATAGGTTGTGTAATAGAAGAAAACGCCGACGAGGAGGACCGCAATCGCAATCGGTCGTAGCACTTTCATGGCTCGCAATACCTTACCTTCTTCCGAAGTTATTTGGCACTCTTGTGGACAGAATATTCTACTGTGCTTCCGTCTTTGAGGTCTCCCAGTCGGATCTCGTTTACCGAGTTCACTCTTGATTGATGGCCCAAGTTGACAAAACCTGCCGTCCTCTCTACGGTAGCTGCAATCTTCGATCCCTTGACTCACACGTCGAAATGGCAAGTTGCTGTAGGGTTATTGCTCCTCACCGTGGGCGCTCTCGCCATCCATGGCTACCATCCTTATGCCGAAGATGCCGAGATATATCTTCCCGGAATTGAGAAAAATCTGCACCCAGAACTCTTCCCGGTCGGGGCAGAGTTTTTCGAATCGCACGCGGGACTGACGTTGTTTCCTAATCTGATTGCCGCGTCAGTTCGGCTGACTCATTTACCCTTCGATTACGCTCTTTTCGGGTGGCATCTTGGGGCTATCTTCTTGCTTCTGCTCGCCTGCTGGGAGCTAAGCGGCAAATGTTTCGCCACGACAAATGCGCGATGGTGCGCTGTCGCATTGGTGGCCGCGCTCCTCACCCTTCCTGTTGCCGGAACCGCGCTCTATCTCATGGACCAGTATCTGAATCCCCGCAATTTGGCCGCCTTCGCCGGTGTCTTCGCAATCGTTCGCACCCTGGAACAAAAATACGTCAGGGCTGGAATGTGGCTTGTTTTTGCGGTTGCGGTACATCCCCTAATGACGTCTTTTGCGCTTTCATTTTGCATCCTGTTAGTCGCGTTGAGGAAATTTGAGAATGCCTTTACGATGGCAGTTGCCCTCTTGCCATTTGGGATCTCGCTCGCCCCTCCCTCGGCGGCGTATCACGAAGCCGTGCGGTTTCACATTTCCCATTACATCCTGCAGTGGCAGTGGTATGAATGGATGGGAATCGTCGCCCCGGTCGCCCTCTATTTGTGGTTTCGACGAGTCGCTCGCTCGCGCGGCCTCAATGAGCTCGCGCTGATGTGCCGAGCCTTAATCTTTTATGAGCTGGCGTATTTTGCTGCGGCGCTGATCGTCTCAGTGCCGAAGCGGTTTGAGAGTCTTGCTCGGATACAGCCGCTACGCAGCTTGCATTTGCTCTACATACTGCTGTTCTTGTTCTGCGGAGGCTTCATCGCGGAATACGTCTTGAAGAAACATGCGTGGCGATGGGTTTTGTTTTTTCTTCCGCTCGCAGGAGGGATGGCTTTCGCGCAACGTGCGTTGTTCCCCGCGAGTTCCCACATCGAATGGCCCTGGGGTGTTCAGAGGAATCAATGGGCTGAAGCGTTTACTTGGATTGGGCAGAATACGCCAACAGAGGCTGTTTTTGCGATAGATCCGTTGTACTTCGAAATTCCAGGCGAGGATACGATCGGCTTTCGAGCTCTAGCTCAGCGGAGCAGACTAGCCGATGCCGCTAAAGATAGCGGGGCCGTCTCCATGTTTCCGCCGCTGGCTGAAAAATGGTTTGATCAGTATCAAGCTGAGAAAGATTGGAGAAAATTCAGCGCGCAAGATTTCAGCCGACTGAACCAGAGATACGGGGTTACCTGGATCGTGCTGCAGACTCCTGGAGTTCCGGGCCTCACCTGCCCCTATCAGAATTCATCAGTGCTGGTTTGCCACCTTGGCCCGCCTCGGATTTTCTGAGGTGTTCGTCGGCAGAGTCCTTGGTTTTCTTTTTCGGAAAAGTAAGGTGCTGGGGTTTTCCGCGGTGATTTGTGATCACGTGCTTTGTTCGCTGCTTACTGCGCCTCGAACATAATAACCTGCCACATTCAGTTCCAACCTGCGCCCGGCCGGATTGAAAATGCGAAACTGTCCCAATCCCCATTTTTGCAGAGCGAATTGAAGAGTCGTTCCAAGCACTCCCAGGCCATAGGTCACGCTACGGCGGAAATTAATCGATGAGGCCTCAGGGAAATACTTGGTTGGACACGACACTTCTCCAATCTTGAAACCGAAATAGGCGCACTGTGCCAGCATCTGGTTATCGAATACAAAATCATCGGAATTTTCGAGCAACGGCAGTTTGGTCAAGACCTCGCGACTGAACGCGCGATATCCGGTGTGATATTCAGAAACCTTGATCCCCAAAAAAAGGTTTTCAAACGCAGTCAACAAACGATTGAAGATGTACTTGTAGACGGGCATCCCGCCCCGTAAAGCCTGCCCGCCAATGATTCTCGACCCCAGTACCACGTCGTAGATTCCGTAGCCGACCATGCTGGCCATTGCGGTCACCAGCAGCGGAGTGTACTGATAATCGGGATGCAACATGATCACGACATCCGCGCCTTCCGCCAGCGCTTCCCGATAACAGGTTTGCTGGTTACGGCCATATCCGTAATTTCGGTCATGCACAAAATGCACCAGACCGAGCTCGCGCGCGACCTCCACGGTGCGGTCCGCGCTGAAATCATCTACCAGTATCCGGACGTCAACAATTTGCGGCAAATCCTGCACTGTCGCCGGGAGCGTCTTCTCCGCGTTGTAAGCGGGCATCACAACCGCTATTCGTTTACCGTTGAGCATTATTGGTTCGTTAGCTCAGGCGCGAAACCGCGCTGATTTACACTCATCATAAATCATGCTCTTGCCCAAAACGTTTCCCGTTCCAACCAGCGGCACGGTTCTGTTGCACGTGGATTTCCTTCTCACCGGAGTCGTGATGACATTTCTCGGCCCGATGCTTCCCATTCTTTCCACACGCTGGGCACTCACTGACTCTGGATCTGGAACCTTGTTTTTTGCGCAGTTCTTCAGCTCAATGTTTGGCATGCTTCTCTCCAGCGTTCTGGTCCAGCGCTGGGGCTATAGGCTAACTCTAATTCTCGGCGTGGTGCTGATGGCGTCAGGAATGATTCTGCTCTCTTCCGGCCCCTGGCTTCTGGGGATCGCCTCAATCTGCATCCTGGGGGTTGGCCACGGAATCACTACGCCTGCTGGAAACCTCAGAACGGCAGAGGTCAATCCTCTAACCAGCGCCGCCTCGCTGAACGTCCTGAACTCGGTATGGGGAGTCGGCGCTATGGGTTCCCCTTTTCTGGTCGCACTTGCCAAGAACGCCAACCATACCTCGTGGTTCTTGTTCGGTACCGCTGCGGCGTTGTTCGTGCTCCTGGCGGTGCTCGCGATCACACGATTTACCCCCGACACTCGAGCTCAACTCGGTCCGAACGCGCTGGGCACCAGTTTTTGGAGCTATCGGATTCTGCCGCTGATTTGTGCGCTGTTCTTCATCTACGTCGGCACCGAACAATCTTTTGGCGGGTGGGTCGCTACTTACGCTCATCGCATTGAACCCGGGCAGACGACCTTCTGGACGATGACACCTTCCTTCTTTTACGGAGCATTGCTCTTGGGACGCGCTCTTGCTCCCCCGGCGCTGAAATTCGTTCCGGAGACAACCGTCGCAATTGCTGGGTTAGGCGTAGCCTTGCTGGGAGGCTTGGCCCTCGTATCGGCTCGGAACATGACCATGGTCGTCGCCGGCGCTGTACTTGCAGGCCTGGGGCTTGCATCCATTTTCCCCATCAGCGTCGCTCTTCTGCAACGATGGTTCGGGGAATCGGCCCGCGTCGCGAGCGGCGCCGTCTTCGCCAGCGGCAACATGGGAGGTGCAATCCTGCCACGAGTCGTCGGTGACGTTTCGAACCGTTTCGGAAGCCTGCGCCTTGGATTTTTTGTGCCACTGATCGGAGTCGCAGCAATGCTGGCCTTTTACATCGCGAGCGGCATTCCCCGCGGGCAGATCCGACAAGAAACGGACATCTAATTCCGATGCTTCCTTCGTGAAACTTCGTGCCCTTCGTGGTTTATTGCCTTCCCTGCTTTATTGATAAACTAATCATCAGAGCTCATGCCACGCACACTCTTCCAAAAGGTTTGGGACGAGCACGTTGTCTCGACGTCCACAGGCCAGCCACCGCTTCTCTATGTGGACTTGCATCTCGTCCACGAGGTCACGTCTCCACAGGCATTTGACGGTCTGCGGGTTGCAAATCGCAAAGTTCGCGAGCCGTTACGCACCATCGCGACAGTTGATCACAACATTCCCACCGAGCCGCGCGGCACTCCGATTTTCGACCCAATCGCGAAACGTCAGATCGAGGCCCTGCAGGCAAATTGCCGCCAGTTCGGCGTCCGCCTCTTTGACATGGATTCTCCCGAGCAGGGCATCGTCCACGTAATCGGCCCCGAACTCGGATTTACCCAGCCAGGAATGATCATCGTCTGCGGCGACAGCCATACCAGCACTCACGGCGCGTTTGGCGCATTAGCATTCGGCATCGGCACATCGGAGGTGGAGCATGTGCTGGCAACTCAATGCCTGCCTCAGCGCAAGCCCAAGACCATGCTCATCCACGTAAGCGGCAGACTGGGAGAGGGCGTCTCTGCCAAAGATCTTGCCTTGGGAATCATCGGCAAGATTGGAACTGATGGCGCGACCGGCCATGTGATCGAATACGCAGGGGAAGCGGTGCGCTCACTCTCCGTAGAAGGGCGCATGACCCTGTGCAACATGAGCATCGAAGCCGGCGCTCGCGCTGGCATGGTCGCCCCGGATGAAACTACTTTCGCCTACGAGAAAGGCCGCCGCTTCGCCCCTCAGGGAGCTGACTGGGAAGCAGCCGTCACACGTTGGCGCACGCTGCCCTCCGATCCCGGAGCCAAGTACGACACTGTCGTTGAAATTGACGCATCCGAACTAGCGCCGTTCGTTACCTGGGGCACGAACCCGGGCATGGTGGTTCCCATCACCAGCCGCGTTCCTGAGCTCCCAGCGAATGGTTCCGACCGAACCGCTGCACAACGAATGCTGGAATACATGGGCCTCGAACCCGGCGTCCCAGTTGAGCAGATTCGGGTTGACCGCGTGTTCATAGGCTCATGCACAAATTCTCGCTTGGAGGACTTGCGCGCCGCCGCTCGCGTCGCCAAGGGCTACAAGGTCGCCTCTGGAGTTCGAGCCATGGTCGTGCCAGGATCGCAAAGCGTGAAACACGCCGCTGAGCAGGAAGGCCTGCACAACATTTTCCAGCAAGCCGGGTTCGAGTGGCGCGAGTCGGGCTGCTCTATGTGCCTGGGAATGAATCCCGACATCCTGCGGCCAGCCGAGCGGTGCGCGTCGACCAGTAATCGCAATTTCGAAGGCCGCCAGGGGCGTGGCGGGCGTACTCACCTTGTGAGTCCTATGATGGCGGCAGCAGCGGCCATAACCGGCCACTTTACCGATATCAGAAATTGGCAGTTCAACTAATGCAGCCATTCCGAAGGCACACTGGCAAGGTCGCGCCGCTGTTCCGCGCAAACATTGATACCGACCAGATCATCCCTAAGCAATTCCTTAAGCGCATCGAGCGCACCGGCTTCGGCGAATTCTTGTTTAACGACTGGAGAAGATCAGCCGAAGGCGTGCCCGATCCATCGTTTGTACTCAATCAGCCACAGTACTCAGGCGCAAGCATCCTGGTCGCGGGCAAGAACTTTGGCTGCGGTTCTTCTCGCGAACATGCCGTCTGGGCGCTGTCTGACTTCGGCTTTCGAGCAGTGATTGCACCTTCGTTTGCAGATATCTTCGCCAACAACTGCATGAAAAACGGCGTACTCGCTGTCGCGCTGGCCGAGCAGGAAGCGTCCGAGGTCGCACGTCGAGCCTCTGAGAGTGCCCCCTACCAGCTGACTATTGATCTCGAATCCTGCTCTATCGCAGACGGCCAGGGTTTCACGGCAAAATTTCAGATTGATGAATTCACCCGCCACTGCCTGCTCGAAGGTCTGGACGAAATTGGCCTGAGCCTGCAACACGAAGCGGAGATCTCGGCATACGAATCGGCACATCCGGCTCCGCCTGAGTGGCGATCGCGGTGAACCAGATGCGTAGGGCGCCAATACCCACCTATAATCCTCTCCATGCGCGGCTTGTTCCGAATCTTGTGGATGGCACTGGCGCTGCTAATCATCGCGCTGGTATCCGCGCTCACTGCCATGCGTTTCGCAATCCACGGCCGCGAGGTCACCGTTCCAGATCTCAAGGGAAAAACTCCCATTGAAGCTCGACGGGTAACCGAAGACACCGGACTTGCGGCGCAGGTGGAAAGCAACTACTACAGTCCGACGATTCCGGAAGGCAGAGTGCTGTCGCAAGTGCCCCGTTCCGGAACGATTGTCCGACGAGGATGGGAAGTTCGCTTGGCATTGAGCCTGGGTCCGCAGCGTGTCACCATTCCGCAAGTGGTTGGTAGCAGCGAGAGGGCTGCGGCTATCAGTATTGCCCAACGCGGTCTGGAACTCAGCTCAGCGGCTCGAGTGCAAATCTCCAATGCGCCTGCTGGGCAAGTGCTCTCCCAAAATCCTCCGGCAAACGCCGCCGACATCTCCGCTCCCAAAGTCAGTCTACTCCTTGCTGATGACCCTACTCCTGAAGCATTCGTGATGCCGAGTTTCGTTGGACAACCGCTCGGGAGCGTACGAAACACCTTGCAGAACGCGGGATTCTGGGTCGGAAAAGTGACGATGGTTCCGCCGGAGACACCTCCGGAACCCGCCAACCCGGTTCCGCCAGCGGCCGCAATCCAAGCCCCCGCAGAACCATCTTCGGCATCGTTCGTAATATCTCAAGACCCCGCGCCGGGAGCGAAGGTGCTCTCGGGTTCTGCAATCAATTTTGTGGTGAGGTGATCCACTGCTGGGCGATCCGGCGTTGGCCTATGCAGCGTGAGATGATCCCGTAACGTGTGCGCACACACAGCCGCAACACGGCGGAATAATACAGCCCTGGGCGCAAGCCCTAGATAGCAGCGAAGAAATCATTAGCCCGGAACGGGCGAAAGAAACGTCTTCTCCAATCAGAAGCCCGTCATGATCAATTCCTCGCAATGATCGCTGCAAAGAAACCATCGCACCGGTGCACTCCCGGGATCGTCCGCAAATAAGGTCCGCTCACCAGCGAATCAACTTCCTCCCATGTGAGTTCACCGTTCGCGCGCAGCTTCTGCAATTCATCGCGACAGTTGACCAAACAAAATGGGGGATTTGCCACCAGGACCTTCTCGACAACTTCTGAGTTCTCTTCCGGCTCAAGCGAGCAGGTGGAATATACAATCCGCCCACCAGGAGCTAAGTGCTGCATTGCCGCACTCAAAATCTTTGTCTGATACTCGTGCAGTCTCGGCAAATCCTCCGGCTTCAACCGCCATTTGATCTCCGGATTTCGCGCCAGAGTCCCCGTCCCTGAGCACGGCGCGTCCACGAGGATTCGATCAAAGCCTCCACTGAACGGAATCGCCCGCGCATCCGCCGAAACTACTCGCACGTTGCCAGCGACACCAAGTTTCTGCAGAAGCGCCGCCCGCCGCGGATGCAGGTCCATCGCGACAATTAAAGCCTCCGGATTTCGTTCCGCGACGATTCGTGTTTTTCCACCCGGTGCGGCACAGCAATCGAGAATGTTCTCGCCGTTCCCAACCAGCAGCGCAACCAGTTGTGAAGCTTCGTCCTGAACAATCAGCCGCCGTTCGCGAAATGCTTTGGTCTGTGTGATGTCGCCGGATGTCACCGTGAATGCCGTTGAGAGCAGCTTGCCAGGTTCGATTTGAATTGCTTCTGAACGCAGCTCTTCCAATGTGGGGACAGCCGCCCTCGGCTGTCCGGTCGAGCGCAGCTCGGATGATGCCGCAGCAAATGACCCGGGCCCCAGGCCCGGAGGACAGCCGGGGGCGGCCATCCCCACATCTCTCTGAGCACTGGTCATGCGAACGACGGGGCTCGGCGCGGACTGGTTGTACTCGCAGATCTTGCCTGCGATGTCCGAGCCGTAAATTCGTGTCCAGCGCTCAACCAGCCAATCCGGGTGTGCTGATTTCTCCTTCAGATCAGAAGGCACTCTGTCGATCTTGCGCAACACAGCATTGACCAACCCGGCGGCAGAACGCTTGTGTGCGGCCTTTACCAACTCCACACTCTCATTGACGGCAGCATGCCTGGGGATCCCGTCAAGAAAAAGAATTTGATAGACCCCCAGCCGCAATGCCGTAAGCACCTCCAAATCCAATTTTGCGAGTGACCGCTCCGGGATTTTTCTTGACGCCGACCAATCTGCTGGCGCCCGATCTTCAGATGAACGCCCGTAATGCCCCGCGATCTTCTTATCCAGAACCCCACGCCAACGCAGCACTCCCATAACGAGTTCCGTCAGTAACCCGTGGTCGGCTGGAGAAAGCTTCGCAAAACGAGACGAATGCAGCAGCTCCGACGCGTAGGCATCGGTAGTCTCAATCCGCAGCAGGATCTCAAACGCCGCCGCGCGGGCAGGGGAAACGGGCATGAGGAACTATTCTAGAGGCATCGGGTAATCGGAATTCGGGTGATTGGATCATCGTTGTCCGGCTACTCTTTCTTTTGGTATCGCGTCTTGTAGGCATACACCACCGCGAGCAGAGGTGGGGCCAAGACTATTCCCCAGAACGGCCAGAGAATTCCGAGCACAACGGGAGCTAGCATGGATGCCCAGATTGGTACCTTGGCCGTCCTCCTCATGATGTACGGTTGAAGTAACAATCCGTCCACCACGACAATAACGGCGTAGAGAATCAGCACCCGCAGAGGATGCGCCCAATCCCTCCACGCGATTGTAGCCGCCAGCAGCGGACCGACTAACCCCAGGATGGGGCCGAAGTGTGGCACGACCTGGAGCACTGCCGCTAAAAGCGCCCACAAGGGAGCCCATGGGACATGCAGAATATAGAGCCCAACCAGCCACAGTACTCCCACCGCCAACGAGTCCTGGGCCTGGGCGCCGGCCCAGTTCTTCAGCGCGCTGCCCGTGATCCGCAGATGGTCCCCGAAACCCATGACCAACTCTTTCGCTCCCGACTGGGCTCAGGACGCCGTAGGCGCAGTTGCGTTTGCACGGCGACACTTGAGCGCCACCATCCAGCAATCGGATTCTAGTCCACTATGAAATCGCCATTACGACACGGCTACCAACACTCACCTTTAAGTTCCTCCGGTATCATGCCAGAGTAATCGCGGTCTACTAGCTTGATATGCGAACAATTGTTGCGGCGCTGTTGCTGATTGCCTTTCCGGCAGGCGTTGCTGCCCCGCCGGCATCGCTGCAAGCGCAATGGACTGAGAAAGAACGCGCGCTGGAACAGTTGTACGCTCAGTATTGGCGCACGGAGTATCAGATTGCGCGTGGCGATTCAAAGCTTTCGTCGCTCCAAATCCAAAAGCAAATTCGGGAAGCCGAAATTGAGCCGGAATTTTTGACCAGGCTCAAAGCGGCAAAGTTCCGCGATTCCCTGCTACGGCGGCGGCAGCAATTATTTTTGGAAGAAGCGGCCGTCACCAAAATCTCCTCTGATGCGGCCTTGGCAAAGCTAGTCGAGGAGATCACCCGTCAAGAAGGCGACATGCGTTACGACGCCGGCAGCAATCCAATGACCCGCTCAGAGCTGAATAATCTGCTGGGCCATGAACCTAATCGCGAGCGGCGGCGGCAGGCCTGGCTGGCGCAACAGCAGCTCACAGCAAAAACCGGCGAAGGCATCCGCCGCGCTATGAAAATGCGATGCGCGCTGGCGGCGCAACATTCGAGTCGCTCATTCGTCGACCTGATGCTCAGCCATAAGGGTATCCGCAGCCGGCAGCAGTTGCTGGCCTGGTTTGAAGAAATCCAGCGTGAGACTGAGCCCGAATACCAGAGACTGCTGGCGCGCATCAAGACAGATCTACAAGTCGAAACGGTTGAGCCGTGGGACCTCGATTACTACTTTTCCACTCTCACCGGCCGCATCGAGGAAAAGAAATTCGTGCCCGAGCGGGCGTGGGAACAGGTGAAGCGCGTCGCGGCCACGCTGGGTTATGACTTCGACAAGCTGCCAGTGGATACGACTATCACCGAGATTACTTTCGGTGGCGGCACATATCCGATCGGGTATCGCAAGGAAGTCAAGATCCTGGTGAATAAGTACAGAGGTCTGCGCTTTGTGGACACTCTTTTCCATGAGTCGGGCCATGCGCTGCACTACAGCTACGATTTTGAGCCGCAATCGACCGGCAGCTCCCAACCTTCCTTCATTCTGCAGGCGAACTTCGCTGAGCCTTTCGACGAGGGGCTCGGGCAGGTCATGGCGCTGATGATCTACCGCCCTCAGTTCGCGGCCGCGGTCTTTGGCCTGACGCCCGCCGAAATCACGGCTATTAATGAATCGTATCGGCTGAAATCACTGTATGACCTGAGGGGAACGATCGCCGATTCCATGTTCGAGTTTGCCGCTTACGAAAATCCCGATCAGGATTTTGCTGTGCTTTATGACCGCGTTGCGTCGAAGTATCTTGGCGTGCCGATGCACGGCGGAGGTGCCTGGGCTTTCGACCCTTTCTTCGCCTCTGGGCCGATTTACTTACAGAGCTATGTGTTGGCGGAGATGGTGGGGCGCCAGGTGCACAATTCTCTAACGCACCGGTTTGGAGAGCAATGGGGCGTTGACACGGGTAATTTCTTGAAGGAAAAATTCTTTGCCCGCGGCGGCCGGCTCACGCTAGACGAGATCATGGAGCAGGGTACGGGCGAGCCCTTAACAGATAAATATCTGATTCGCGCGCTGGCCGGCTTTCAACAGGCGGACAGATTCTAGTCTCCGAGTCTTTCGCCTGTCTGCGGACGATAGCCGTGAACAAAATCGCTCGCGGAGATTCGTTTCTTGCCCTCAGGCTGGACTTCCAGTAACTCAGTCGCGCTATTGTTTGCGCAACCTACGAAGATCCGGCTATCTCTTATGAGAAGTTGCGCCTGAGAGACTTGTTCCGCCGCTGGTTTGATTGCCGTAATGTTCAACCCTCTTGCACGAAAAGTGGTAAAAGCGCCCGGCCAGGGCTGGAACCCGCGAAGCCGATTGTAGATTTCCCGCGCGCTGCGCCCAAATTCAATTCTTCCATCTTCCTTCTTCAACACCGGAGCAAGTGTCGCCTGCGCATTGTCTTGTCTCTGCGGCCGTATGGTATCGGCCTGAAGCCCTTGAAGCGTTTCGATCATCGAGTCCGCCCCAATCGCAGCCAGCTTTGGCGCGAGAGTTTCCGCAGTGTCCTCCGGCGCGATTGCGATTTCTTTTTGAAACAGGATGTCGCCGGTGTCGAGTCCTTCATCAATTCGCATGGTAGTTACGCCGGTGACTGTCTCCCCGTTGGCTATGGCCCACTGGACCGGGGCCGCCCCGCGGTATTTGGGAAGAAGCGACGCGTGAAGATTGATGTTGCCATGTTTGGGAAGATGGAGCATCCACGGTGGGATAATGCGGCCGTATCCTACGACGATGATTGCGTCCGGATGAATGGCCTCGAGCTTCGCGCGCAGTGCTTCGTTTTGTTTGATTTTCTCGGGTTGGTATATTGGCAATCCCAATTTTTCAGCGGTTTGCTTGACCGGTGAAGGTACAAGGCCGAGCCCGCGGCCTTTTGGACGATCCGGTTGAGTCACGACCAGACGCACATTGAACCCATCGACCAGCTTCTGCATCGTGGGAACCGCGAATTGCGGCGTACCGCAAAAGACAAGATCGATGAGCCGGCTCATGCAGCAATTGAATCATACCTCTGTGCTCTGCTGTGTCCTGTGTGGCTGATACAGCCTTTAACCACAGAGGGCACAGAGTTTCACAGAGGAATTTCGCAGGAGAATTCCAGTGCTCTGTGCACACCGGGCATTACCGTTGCTGCCACCATCTGTCTTGAGAATCGGAGTTGTAAGATACAGGCGGGTACAAGCACTCACATGCACAGCGAAACCGCCCGTGTCGAAGCGTTCTCGGATGGTGTTTTTGCCATCGCGATCACGCTGCTGGTGCTGAACCTGAAAGTTCCATCGGACCCGGCGGGATCTCTGGGAGGCGCGCTTGCCCGGCAGTGGCCGACGTATGCGGCTTTTCTGATCAGCTTCGCATTCATCGGGATTATGTGGGTAAACCATCACCGGCTGTTTAACCACATCCGGCGCTCGGACAACTGGCTGCTGTTTCTGAATCTGTTGCTTCTGCTGGGAGTCACGTTCGTCCCCTTTCCCACTGCCCTTTTGGCAGCCCACTTTGGCGCAACGGATAAGACCGTTGCAGCAGTGGTCTTCAACGGCACCTACTTTGTGATTGCGGGCTTCTTCAACGTTCTGTGGCGTCATGCGGTCCGCGGCGGGCTGTTGGACTCCGCGACGCAGGAATCCGCAGCCGCGATTTCCCGGCAATATGCGGTCGGACCGATCTCTTACCTGATTTGTTTGGGCTTGACGTGGATCAGTGTCCCCGCCAGTCTTATTTTGAATATTGCTCTGGCATTCTTTTTTGCGCTACCGCCGAAGGAGCGGAGTACTCGGGATCGAGCATAGATGCAAAATGCAACGAAATAGTTGCATTTTTTGGTTACCTGGGCGTAAGATGAAGCTGGATGCGGCTTTTGGCATCCGGTTCTGTAACAAAAACTGCCCTTTCTTCCTGGGTTCGCACAAACGAGTTGTCTCAATGCCGAGGTAAGCAGGTTTGCCTCTAACCAGCTTTGGAGAGACCTCTTATGTCCTGGTACGCGTATTGCCTCACTGAGCAACGGAATCTCACCAATGGAACACGGACTCGCCGGCCCTTTGTGCTAGACGGTATTCAGGGCGTGAATGGCGCAACAGTTCTCAGCTACCCGAGCGGAGAATTTGCGGTAATCGTCAGCGAGTTTGATCGTGCGAACCCCGGGCTCGACGAAAAACATGTTTTAGAGCACGCCAAAGTGGTAAGTGTCTGTTTCCGCCAAGGCACTGTGCTGCCATTCCGATTTGGAACCATTTTCGACAGCGATGATTGCTTGAGGCATGCGGTCCGTGCCAATCGGCGCGCTTTCGGTCTGAGCGTCGCGCATCTTAAAGGCAAGGCCGAGATGCACGTGAAAGTCCTAGTCAGGGACGGATCACTAAGGCAATTGCAGGATGTGAAGATTCCAGACACAGTCGGCGGCGAATATTTGGCTAAGTTGCGAGAAAAAGCCATGTGCGACCGGGAACGCCAGACCAAAGCCAAAGCGCTTTCGGTGCAAGTACATAGGTTGTTTAATCCGCTGGAGGAAGAGATCAGTTGCAAGCGGGTTGACACCGACGGAATGCTGATTGATATTGCCCACCTGATTGATTCCAAATCCATTGAAAAATATCAGAACCGCTATAGCAGCGCTGCCAAGCAGTTGAAGAACTGCGAGATTTCGGTGAGCGGGCCCTGGCCACCTTACCATTTCCTACCTGGTAAGTTGAGGACTGTGGCGTAGATTCGCGCTAAACAACCTCTTTTTGCCGAAAGATAGATGTGTTTCAGAAACGACCGCGGGTGATCGTCTGCGCCGCGAGCGCGGATATAGCCAAAGCTGCAAGAACCGCAATTCCTGAGCCAAGCCACAGCACGTGGCGCGCACGAGCATTGGCGATTTCGATGTCCGCCAGAGGATAAGCTAAGCGGGCCGAGCCTCCGGAGACCGGCACGGCAACATAGAGCACTGGCGTCCCGAAAGCGTTGCGCCTACGGGCGTCAACTCCGATCTCTCCCCGTAGTGCAGCCACAAATTCCGGGCGTCGCCCTTCGTTTTCCAGGGAGGCAAGAGGAACTTCCGAGTCTGCTAGTGCCTTTCCGTTTGTATCAATGACCGTCGCCCGAGCGCCTGCGTTCAATCCTTCCTGGGATGTAATGTCCGCGATTTTGTGCTCGCGATCGGTTTCCACACGGGCGGCGAACATCCGCGCCTTGGCGGTGAGGTCGCGCTGGATTTCTTCGCGCAAAACGTCTCGCCAGTAACGGTGAACACCGTAGCCGACGCCGACTGCAGTGGCCACAATCATCGTCAGGAAAGACGCAAACAGTACGAGAAAGATGCTCAGCCAGCCGGTCCTGCGGGGAAGCACTTCGGATTCATTTGCCATTGGTGGTCAGAGCCATTGACAGCAGGGCCTTCTGTTCGACGTCATGAGCTTTGGCAGAACCGGTAGCGGGACTGGGGCTGGCCGAGCGTTTTACCGAAAGCACCGACCGATCACCCGCGAGGTGCCGCAGCCGCGGCAGCATGTAATTGAGCGGACCCATGTTTGCAGGCTCTTCCTGAACCCAAACAATTTCTCGGGCATTGGGATGATGGGCGAACTCCGCAGCGAGCTCCGACTCAGGGAAAGGATAGAGCTGTTCAACCAGAGTGATTGCGATATCTGCCGCCTGCTTCTTTTTTCTCTCAAGGCGCAGTTCGTGTCCAATCTTGCCGCTGCAGAGGAGGATTCGGCGAGCCTCGGTTGCTTCCTTTTCTGGGCAAACCCTGAGGAAATTGCCATTCGAAAACTCCTCAATGGAAGAAGCTGCATCTGGATGGCGCAGCATGCTCTTAGGGGTAAAGACGATCAGAGGTTTGCGCCAAGGTCGCAACGCCTGCCGCCGGAGCAGGTGAAAGTATTGGGCGGCGGTCGAGGGCTGGCAGACCTGGATGTTGTCGGTGGCTGCCAGTTGGAGAAAACGCTCAATCCGGGCGCTTGAATGTTCCGGTCCCTGGCCTTCGTATCCATGAGGCAGAAGGAGCACCAGACCTGAGAGCAGGTCCCACTTGGCCTCGCCAGCAACGATGAATTGATCAATGATCGCCTGCGCGACGTTGGCAAAGTCACCAAATTGAGCTTCCCAAAGGACCAGAGTCTCAGGATAGTCTCGGCTGTAGCCGTATTCGAACCCGAGGACGCCTGCCTCCGATAGGGTTGAGTTGTAGATCTGACACTGCGCCTGGTTTTCCGATATGTGTTGCAGAGGAACGTACTCCTGCTCGTTTTCGATATCGAGAAGCACCGAATGTCGCTGATTGAAGGTGCCGCGACGGCTGTCCTGACCACTCATGCGGACCGGGAACCCGTTCTTCACCAGGCTGGCAAAGGCGAGGGCTTCAGCCATGCCATAGTCCACAGGCTGCTTTCCTGTGCCCATCTCTGCTCGTAGCTCAAGCAGCTTTTTGACCTTGGGATGAATATGGAAATCGTCAGGATAGGTCGTGAGCCGTTCCGTGAGTTGACTCAGCTCTTCCAATGGGACCGCGGTTTCTACTTCGTACTGTGGTTTCCAGCGCCGGCCTTTATACTTGTCCCAATAGTCTGGAAGCTGGCGCATGCTGGGTTTTTTCTTTACGCTGCCGGCGCGCTTCTGGGCTGACTCCAGTTCTGCCTTGATTGCATCAGCGCGGGATCGAGAGTCCTCAATGCCAGAATCTTCCGCATAGATTTCCCAAAGTGGAGGGTGATCCTTGATGGCTTTGTAAATCAGCGGTTGGGTAATCGTGGGGTCATCCACTTCGCTATGGCCATGCCGGCGATAACCGACGAGATCGATGACAACATCGCTGCCGAATTGATAACGATAGTCAAGCGCAAGACGGCTGACGCGAACGACTGCGTCCACGTCTTCGGCATTGACGTGAAAAATAGGAACGTCCTGGCGGCGAGCGAGCTGCGCGGAGAAGCGGGAAGAGTGCAGCTCGCGGGGAATGGTGGTAAATCCGATCAGGTTGTTGACGATCACGTGTACGGTCCCGCCCACGGTGAAACCAGGAATATCGGCGAGATTGAGAGTTTCGGCAAAGACCCCCTGTCCAGCGAAAGCGCCATCGCCATGGACGAGAAGCGGAAGGAACTGTCTGCGGCCGCGCTCGCCTTCGCGGTCCTGCTTAGCGCGAGTGCGACCTACGGTCACGGGATCGACAGCCTCGAGATGGCTGGGATTTGAAACCAGATGAATATGGAGCTTGGCCCCGCTGCGAGTGGTGTACTGCCCGGTCGCTCCCATGTGGTATTTCACGTCGCCGCTGCCCAGTACGCTGCGCGGGTCCACGTCTTCGAAGCCGGCAAACACTTCTTCGGGAGCGCGTTTTGCGATGTGCACGATCACGTTCAGTCGCCCGCGATGGCTCATCCCCATTACCAACTCGACGGCCCCGTATTGACCTGCGCCCTCGAGGATTTCATCCACGAGCGGAATCAGCGCGGTGACGCCTTCCAGTGAAAATCGCTTCGTGCCAAGATATCTCTGCTGCAGGACTAGTTCGAACAGGTCGGCGCGAATTAATTGATCGAGGATGTATGCTTGGTCAACGGAAGGTGGTGGACCTTCCAAACGTTGCTGAATCCAGCGGCGGCGCTCAATATCGGGTATGTGCGTGAACTCAGCGCCAATCGTGCTGCAGTACACGCTGCGGGCTTCGTCTGCAATTTCTCCTTCGACCTGAAGGTCGGGATGTGGCGCGGGTTGTAAGAACCCAAGTGGATCGAGGTCAGCTTCCAGATATCCCCATTGGCGAAATGCGTCGAATATTCGTTCACGCTCGCCACTTGGGACTTCCATCAGTGCTGTTCCAGCGGAGTTGCCGGTTTTTGGGTGTCGGGTCGGCATATGAACATCTATAGGATAAAGGATGCGGAAGCGGGTAGGAGTGATTCGGAAGTGACTTTGGTACGAATGAGCGGGTGCGCCCGAGGAGTCAAGAGTCTTCTTCGGATTTCTCACCGTAGCTCAAGCACCCTCATCTGGGTGGGCGGACGAGGGCGTCCGGCCCTGCGTGGATCGGGTGGCTGGAACTACTTAAGGAAGATTACGAGTAGCCTTCCGTCGGAGTGATATCCGCCGCCGCTTGCGTTCCTGGCTTCCTGTACGGGATTTGGCGGTAAGTAGTAAGTTGTGCTCTTCACTTTTCCGGACTTTTCCAGGCTCTGAGCGATGTTCTCGCGCTCGTTGTCCACCTCGGGATCAATCTTGTGGGTGAGCTTGCCGGTACGAATGTCTTTTTCAAACCCGATGTCGTGGGTTCCGGCACCGACCCAGATGGTCTCTCCATTCCAGGTGAAGGGCGCCTCCACAGGCGGAAGTGATGACGACTGGCAACGACGGCATAGGCCTGTGCCTGTTCGTAGCCGAAATCCTGCATACGGTCGAACAAGTAAAGATGGCTCATCGGCATCTCTAAGTAATCTTTCTTTTGGTAAGTGTTGATGACAGCCTTGAGACCGGCCTCCTTGCTGTCCACGTCGGCAACGTGCCAGTCGGCGGCTTGCAGCGCAGCCTGAGCAAGATCCTGGCTGCTGACAATGATGAAGTTAACCATGTCGCCCAGATTGCCGGCGTGGTCATGGACTCTGCGTGGGAGTTCGTCAATGTGACCACGCAGATCGGCATCGAGCAGGACTGTCGGAAGCTTGAGACCACCCGCGCTGTTCGCGCTAGCTGTCGCTGTGGCAGCGCCGTTGCCGGCAACTGCAGAGCTCTGCGAGTTTTTCGTGGATTCTCCGCCAAACTGGCCTTTCAGCCAGACCTTGGCGGCTGAAGACAGTTGGTCCTTAACGTTTCGCGGTTGCGCGCTGGAGGAATTCTCAGCATGTGTGACTTTCACTGAGACGTTCAAGATGCAATCGGACTTCGTTGCCTGGTTGATGCCAAGAAAAAGATGTCCCCCGGTCTCAACCCGCAGTTCGTGACTGACGCCCACGAGCGATGCGGCTCCGTTTTCAGAAGTCTTCGCGATAAGGGCTCCCACGGGTGCACTTGCAAGCGGTAATTGTTCAGATGAACTAGCCGCAGTCCCTTCGGGTGCGCAAGTGTTGTCGGATCCAGGCGCAGCTTGGGCCGTCAGCGACAGCGCATCGCTGGGGGAGAAATCAAGGAGTGTGTCGGTCCAAGGTTGGGACGCGGAGACTGTGAAGGAATGATCAGCAGGATCGGGAGTGGTTTGAGAAACTGCGGCGAGGCTGCAAAAAAGGGTTAAGAACCAAACCGGATAACGATGCATGGCACCCTCTCGTACTCGAAACTGAAGGTGCTTTCATTATGCCAAAAAACAGCTACGGTCTGGGAAAGGCGCGAACCGAGTCTTGATGAAGCCGTGTCCTAACTGCTCTTTCGCCCTTTCAGGGCTTGGTCAATTTCCACTTCCGCCCAGGGCTTGCGCCCTGGGCTGTAATCTTCCGTCGCGCTCCGGAAATGAAACAACGTCCCACTTTTTCCGTGGACATCGAGTCGTGACACATTCTCGTGCTGTCGGACTCGAGACAAGCCATGCGTTTATGGCCAGCGCTTGGCGCTGTCTTCCCAACCAGCCGCGCGGGCCGTGGGCTGCACCGCTGCAACTTGCGGCTGCGGGATACGGATCGGTTGCTGCGGGGCGGGCGCAGAGGTAGCGAGAGTCGGCTTCGCGGTTGCGTTCTCGGAACCGACATCCTTGTCGTCGGAAAGCAGCGGGGCGGCAACGCGCAATGCTTCGACTTCCTTTTCGAGCCGAGCCAGTTCGAGTTCTTTTTGCCTCAGAACTTCGTAGACATTCTTCATACTTGGCACCTGTTTTGGAGAAGCGTTCGTGAAAAGCAATTGATCGAACTTTATGCAGCTACGAACAATTTGTCAAGAAATAAGCGTTGCCAGAAATAAGCGTTGCCAGAAACGTTAAAAAGGCCGCGCGAGAATTGAATTTGTTACCGCATGCAAGTCCATCGCAAACAATTGGTGTACTCTCTTTTTTGATGAGAGTTGTGGCGACCCTCGGTTTCTTGTGCATGATCCTCGTGCTCGCACCACTTTCGCGGGGTGCGCCGCAGGCTGGGTCTCCAGCTGCCGGGACTGAAGATTATTCCGGGATGTACTCGTTCCTGCGCGAAGGCGAATTCATGCAGGTTACGATCGAAGAAAAAGGCAAAGTTAGTGGGTTCGTTTCTCGATTCGGGGACTCGGAAACCGATCGTGGCGCATTCCTGGACCAATTCTTCAAGTCAGGGAAATTCGATACCAACAATCTCAGCTTTACAACCGAGAGCGTTCATGGGAGCTGGTTCACTTTCGAGGGCGTATTTGAGCGTGGTCCGGGCAAGAAACCGGAAGATGAAGCCTACTATGTACTCCGTGGAACTCTGACCCGCTTCGTGACCGACGCGGAGAAGAAAACCACGTCGGAGGCAAGGCGAGTGGAGTTCAAGTCGTTCCCGAGAGATGCGGCACGCTAGCTTACTTGGAATGCCAGAATCCCAAACACAAGCGGCGGGCGAGGCATCGCCCCTCGACCGCTGGCTTCTCAGATGGACTGACTGGGTTGCGTTGCTCGTCGTAGTCGCGGGTTGCCTGTTGCGATTGCGGGCTGCCACCGGGACTTTTCTGAACCCGGATGAAGCGCTGCACTTCTCGGTGGCGAACCAAAGCTCTCTGGCGGCTGCGTACCACGCCAGCCTTACCCTTGCTCATCCACCCCTACTAGTTTTGCTGCTTTACTTCTGGCGGGCCGTCGGAACTTCAGAATTCGTGCTTCGCCTGCCCTCGGTGATCGCCGGCACGATTTTTTGTTGGATATTTTTTAGGTGGCTGAAGGCGACGTTGGGAAGCGCGGTTGGCGTAACCGGCGTCATTTTTATGGCCCTGCTGCCGCCGCTGGTTGCGCTGACCGCAGAAGTCCGGCAGTACTCATTGCTTTTGCTTTTCGCAGCTTTGGCGACCTCTCTCCTTGAGCGAGCGCTCTCGAAGAATTCCGCCGCCCTGATGGCACTCGCCTCGACGAGCACGTGTCTGGCTGTGTTCTCGAACTATTCGGGATTGCTCTTTGCCGTCGCTCTTGGACTATATTCCGGCCTGCGTTTCTTGATCCGTCAGTATCCTGCTCGGATGATCGCAGCATGGGCGGCGGGTCAGGCCACAGAAATAGTTCTTATTGCGTTTCTGTATCACGTGCAGATTTCAGGCTTGAAGAATAGCTTTTTGGCTGAATGGGCGAACACGGAATGGTTGCGACGTTCCTACTTTCACCCCGAGCACGACAACCTCGCTGCTTTTGTTCTGGGAAGGAGCTTCGCGGTCTTCCAGTTTGTTTTCGGCCAGCAAATTGTCGGAGACATTGCGGCGCTGATGTTCCTGGCGGGAGTCATATTTCTCCTGCAAAGAAAATTTCAACAGCCGGGGTCGGAGCAGCGGCTTTTCGGAATTTTTCTTCTACTGCCGTTTGCAATCAATTGCGGTCTGGCCGTTGCGCGCCGCTATCCTTATGGCGGGACACGCCACTCGGTATTTCTCGCAATGTTCGGGATTGCGGGAATAAGCGTTTTTCTTGTCCAGATTTCGCGGCGTATTCCCGCCGTAGCTGTCGCACTGGCGGCTTTCGTCGTCGTCGCGTGCTACGCATTCGGGTTTCATCACCAGCCGTATATGACGCGGGAGGACCAAAGCTCTTTCCAAATGGATCACGCAGTTGAATTCATTCGCAGCCAAATTCCGGCGGCCGATCCTATTTTTACGGATTACGAGGCGAGTCTCATGCTCGGATACCACCTTTGCCGGCATCCAGCGCCGGGGGAAATTACGGATCCAGGATTCCATGAGTTCAGTTGCGCGGGACATAAAATCATTGCCACGTCTGGTCGAGTGTGGATGTTCACTGAGGAAACATTTCCAGAGAGCTGGGATGAACTGGTGGCGAGATATCGGCTGAAGCCCAACAGCAGAGTATGGGTGGTCCACATGGGGTGGGGGAGCAGCGTTATTCCAAGGTTGCAGATCGCGCGCGACGATCTCAGGCTGGAAGGGTCACAGTTGTTTGGGCGGAATATTTCGGTGTTCGCAATGACGGTACATTGAAGCCTCGGAAGAGATGCGAAGTAGCCTGGAAGATCAGACCGGTTTTCACTTTCCCGCCAATTTCGTGTATCTCTTGATTTGATCTTCTGTGATGCGCCTGGCTGATGCGGGGTCGGTGTAGAAAGTGCGATACCACTCGACAGTCCATGCAATTGCGTCGGGGAGCCGAAGAGCAGTCGTCCAATTGAGACGCTCGTGGGCTTTCTCCGTGTTCAAACGAGCGGCGTGCGGCGTCGAGTCGGCGGTCCGTTTGCGCTGGAGAGTTGGTTTCTGGGAGCCCCACAGCCGCATGAAGTGCTCCGCTAGTTCTTGTGTCGAAATTGTGTCTTCATCCGGCGGAGCGAAATTCCAAGGTCCACCATAGGCAATTCCGGATTCGTAAAGGTGCTGGCCAACCACCAAACATGCTCGGGCACTTTCGAGTACGTGCTGCACAGTGGTTGCGCGGGATCCATCGTGAATCACGACTTCGTTTCCCGATGCGATACTGAGCACGAGTGCAGGTATGAAACCCCCTTCACTCCAGTCCCCGCCGCCGATTGGGTCAGCGGCGCGCAGGGTGGCGACTGAAGTTGTGCCATCCTTAAAGAAAGTTCCCGTGTACGCGGAGGCTGCTAGTTCGGCGCAAGCCTGGCTGGAGCTGTAGGCATCGGCGCCGCCGAGCGCATCCTCTTCGCGACAGTTTTTGACGTTCTGATAGCAGGTGTCGCTGGTCACGATCACAACAGAGCGCACGGACTTGGTTAAGCGCGCTTCTTCGAGAATGTGGACGGTCCCCATCACGTTGACACCGAAAGTTTCCACCGGCTCCTGAGCGGAGTAACGCGAGTGACGGGCAGTGTGAATCAAGATTTCGGGCTGAAATTCGGCGAAGGCTGTGGCCAACGCGTTCCGGTCGCGCAGATCTCCGAATATGGAAGTGATTCCCCTATCGAGCATCGTGGCGTCAAAAAAATTTGGGCGAGTAGAGGGAGGCGGCCCGAATCCGCAAACCTGCGCTGCAAGTAATTTCAGCCAAGCGACTAGCCATCCGCCGTGAAAATCGGTGTGGCCGGTGACCAGCACTCGCTTTCTACGATAGAAGGTGGACAAAGAATCCGACATCAGCGGAGCCACAAGATGACAACCACGGCAAGGGCGGTGACGAGCAGGCTGGCGACTGTATATCCGTGTGCGGCGATCCAACTTTCCTGCTTATCGATGGTGAACAGCTCCCTAATCGCAGTGGAGCTGGCGGGTAGCTTCTCGCAATCCAGACACAGGGTGCGTCCTAGGGAGACCGGAAAGCCGCACGACTGACAGAGTTGCACTTTCGCATCCGACAGCGAGGAAGTCTCGGGAGGGGTCGCGGTAGGCGGCGCCGCTAGAGTAGCCTGCGGTGAATGCCACAATGCCGGTGCCGGTGTGGAAGGTTTCTCGAGCCCAGGCTCCAGGATTCGGCTTTCTGCCTGTTCCGCCGCCTGCAGATGATCGAGTGAAGTATTGACCATTTCCGCTAGGGGATATACCGCCTGAGAATCAACGGAGCTGAAGCCTGTATGTTTTTTCGCAAGCTCGAAGAATCCGCAAACCTCTTGGTTCCTGATTATGGGCACTGCGAGAACGGAGAGGGTCGCACCTGCAGCCGAGCTAGCCGCCTTGCTCGTCTCGATACATTTTCGAATGACCTCTCGATCGTGGTCTGCAGGGCTGCCTGTTTCTGGAACCGAGGATCCACTGGAAGCACAATATTTGAAAGTTATCCCGTCCTTAATTGCGATGGCGGTGCCAACGGCGCTGGTGAGGAAGCGGGCGCGCTCCGCTAACAGATGCACGGATGCGCGGAATTCAAGGCTGGCAGTTTGAATCAAAGATGGAAAGGCGGCGACACGCGAAGTTTGGCCGCCGGCGTCGCCATGTAGAGGGGGGCCAGGGTTCGATGTTCGGGATCTCGCGTTGTGGTCCATGGGCAATGACTCGGAGTGTCGCTCCATCGAGCCTAAGTGTCAAGAAACAATGGACCTGAGGCTTCTCAAAAGTCACTGGATCGAGCCAGGGCGTTGTATCGAGGCGAGAACCTTGCTGCCTCTGATTCCTGAAACCGGGCACTCCCGAATCGGCACTAACCCTAGATTACTAATGTTTAGCGTCATAGTCAGGGCAAAAGCTCGCGTGCGTAATGTCCGATGTACCAGTCGTGCCCCGACGCATACAATTTTCCAAAGAGCGAAGGCCCGGTTTAGGCAGTGAGAGCCAACCTCAACCGATGGCGAAGGTGCTTAGAACCCTTCGATACGCAGTAGAGCAGTGTCAGGTAGTGGTGTTCATCGTCGATTCTGCGGGACAGTTTGAATACGCGAACCACGCCTTCGAAACAGTAACCGGGTATTCGACGGGGGAAGTTAGCGGCCATAACCTGAGTCTGATCATGGCTGATGCGGTGGAACGTGAGGCCTATCATCGGCTGCGAGAGGAAGCTCTATCGCGGGGTATTTATCGCGGTCCTCTGAACGTGCTCTGTCGAAACGGAAGTGTCTGCGAGCTTGACCTTGCAATTACGGCGGTGCGAGATCGCACGTCACAGAGCACCAGCCTTGTTTGCACTGCTAGAGATTTGGTGGCACAGCGCGAGCTCGGGGCCGAGACGAGCCACGCGAGGCGTGTGGATGCAATCGGTACGCTAGCCGGGGATGTGGCGCATGACTTCAACAACCTGTTAATGGTCATCGGCGCATACGCGGAACTGGTACTGCACGCGATGACCGCCGAAGACCCATTGTGCGGTCATCTGAATCAAATCCTGGCGGCTTCGCACCGTGCCAGGGACCTAATGCACCGGCTCCTGATCGTAGGACGCTCGAATATAGCGGGAGTGCATTTGGTCTCGCTGAACTCGATCGTCGAGGAAACCTGCCATCTAATTCCGAAGCTCCTGCGAGAAGACATTGAGTTGGAAGTCATACTTGGCAGAGATCTCGGTCAGATCAAGGCTGACACCGGTCAGATCGAACAAGTGCTGCTGAACCTGTCGGTAAACGCTCGAGACGCTATGCCGAACGGAGGCAAGCTAAAAATTGAGACGCGTGCCGTTCGCTTGAACGGCAGCAACGGGTATGCCGGGGCAGCTGGCGACTATGTTCTGCTCACGTTCACAGATTCAGGAGAAGGGATTGCCCCCCGGCGGAACTCTCCAGAATTTTTCAAGCCTTTTACACAGCGAAGCCCTCAGAAAAGGGAACAGGACTGGGTCTCGCCATGGTTGAATCTATCGTCGAGCAGAGTGGCGGTTTCATTCTCGTGGAGAGCAAGTTGGGCGCAGGCAGCACATTCAAGCTCCATCTGCCGGTGGTTGCGCGCCCGGAAAATCATCTTGTGAGCTCTCCTGCCGAAGAAATGCCAATCCTCGGGGGCTCGGAAACTCTGCTTCTGGTCGAAGATGAAGATCCTCTTCGCGAGGCCACGGCGGAGTTTCTTCGCTCGGTTGGCTACAAGGTATGCTCCGCGCGCAATGGCGAAGAAGCAGTGGAGAGTCTCCGCGCTTGCGCGAGCGGATTCGATCTACTGGTCAGTGACGTCGTAATGCCGCGATGAGTGGCCCCAGGCTAGCAGAAATCATGGCTTCGCGGTGGCCGCAAGTGAAGATGCTCTTCGTTTCCGGGCACGGAGAAAGTGTAGTGCTGCAAAAAGGACTGCTGGATCTGAACGAGCATTTTTTGCAAAAGCCTTTCCCGATGCCTCTTTGGCTGCGAAGATACGGAAGGTCCTTGGAGTCCCGGTGGCCCTTCGCGCCGCTGCCGCCGCCTCAGCTGGATGATTCAGGCACTCCCGTATAATTGCATTCCAACATGGGTCTTTCAGTTTCGCGCAGCGATACCGGTCCTGATACCAAGCCTTTTCTGCTGCCCGTCAGTCAAACCGAGCGTGTCCGCTATCTTTCTTTGGGAGTGATTGTTCTCCTGTGGGCTGCGATTTATCTTTCCAGCATCTTTACTCCCGCCCTTCTTGATGACGTGGACACAATCCATGCCGAAGCGGCCCGGGAGATGGTCGAGCGAGGCGACTGGGTCACTCTTTACACAGATGGAATTCGCTACTTGGAAAAAGCCCCGCTCATGTACTGGGGAGTGGCGGCTAGCTACGAACTGTTTGGGGTAAAGGAGTGGAGCACGCGGTTGCCACTGATGCTCGGTGTTTTGGCGCTTCTTCTGGTCAGTTATGAAATCGGCAGACGTGCCTATGGCGAGCGGGCCGGGCTGTACTCTTCCGTCGTTCTCGCAACTTGCCTAGGCCCATACATTTTTACAAGATTTCAGATTCCGGACGTTATTGTGGGACTCTGGCTCGCCCTGAGCGCATTCTTCTTTCTTGTCTCACTCGAACAGGAGAAGCCATCGCGATGGGTTTGTTGGGGATTCGCTGCCACGTGCGCGTTGAATGTACTGACCAAGAGCCTGATCGGCCTAGTGTTTCCGCTGGGCGCGGTCTTGTTGTATCTGCTCGTCACCGGAAATCTGCGGCACATTCTTAAGTTGCGACTTGTGTCGAGCACGCTTGTTTTTCTTGCGATTGCGGCTCCGTGGCACATTTTGGCAGCGCTCCGGAATCCTGCTCAGGGAGCAGTGCGCGGTTTTCTGTGGTTTTATTTCGTCAACGAGCAGTTCCTTCGCTACATAGGGAAGCGTGTTCCAGCAGGATATGACACGGTTCCGCTACTGATCTTTTGGGCATTAACCATCCTGTGGCTTGCTCCGTGGATGGTTTTCCTGCCCCAAGGACTCAAGCAGGTGCCGCTGTTCGGGAGCGGGCTGCGGAACCGACTCGATGCTAGCCAGCGCGCGAGTCTCTTTCTCTTCATCTGTGCGCTCGTGGTGGTTGGATTCTTCACTTTGTCCACGCGCCAGGAGTACTACACATTGCCCGCGATCCCCGCTATGGCGGTGCTCCTGGGCGGATGGTTAGGTAAGGAAAGCGCATCGCCTGAGCGCGAATGCCGAAGTTCGACAATTTCGTCCGCCGTGTTGTTCGCGATTGTTGTTGTAGGGTCGCTGGTCGGAATTGCCCTGCTGATTTCATCCAAGTCTGCTGCGCCTGGGGCAGACTTGGCGGACCTTCTTCAAAAAAACCCGCAGGATTATGACCTCGCACTCGGACACTTTCTTGATCTCACGCCAGAAGCTCTAGGCCTGTTTCGTCCTCAATTGATAGCTGCGGTGGCCTCGCTGTTCATCGGGGCAGGTGTCAATCTCTGGCTGCGTTACAAGCGCAAGCCGGAATACGGGAATATGGTCCTGGCCGCGATGATGGTTGCGCTGTTGGCCTGCGTGCACTCGGCTTTTGTAACCTTTTCCCCGATTCTTTCCTCAAAACAGCTCGCCCTGGCCATCAAGAAGCATTACCAACCTGGAGACGTTGTTGTAGTTGACGGTCAATACCATCAGGCATCCAGCTTGAATTTTTATCTGCGCACGCCCATTCGCGTGCTGCACGAACCGAGTGGAAATCTCTGGTATGGCTCGAAGTTCCCGGATGCTCCTCGTGTTTTTGAAACCCCAGCGTCATTCGCGCAGCTTTGGGTCAGCCCAAGCACAATATTCCTTTGGACAGACCAGGATGTCCCGAGGGAGTTGCGGGAGTTGCCACACTATTTTCTTGCTCGGAGTGGAGGGAAGTCCATTTTCACAAACCGGGAATTGCGTCGGTGAGCGTGCTTTTCTGGCGTGTGCTGCTTGCGATCTCAGCATTCGGCTGGGTTAGTTCATCGGTGTTTCTGGTTCTTCTTTTGATCGCTGCCATGCGTTTTAGGAGACGATCCAGCGAGGCACAGCGTTCGGCGCTGGATGTGCCGCCTGATGAGCTTCCACCAGTCACGATCTTTAAACCCGTCCACGGCATGGAAGAGCGGCTGGAAGAAAACCTGGAAAGTTTCTTTCTCCAGGACTATCCAGATTTCGAAATCTTTATTGGCGCGCGCAGTGCTGATGATCCCGCTGTGGCCCTCGCTGAAAAGCTGCGGGGCCGTTATCCAGGGGTGAAAAGCCGCGTTGTGATTTCTGGTCCGCCGCAGTGGCCGAATGCGAAAGTATTCACACTTGATAAGATGCTTCCGCTTTCGAGAAACGATTTCTTCGTGATTTCGGATAGCGATGTGCGAGTGGGACGAGATTTCCTGCGAAATGTGATTCCGCCACTGTTCGACCCCAAGCTGGGTCTGGTCTCGTGCCTCTATCGCGGAGATCCTGATTCAGACTTCTGGTCTCTGCTCGAAGCTCTGGGAATGTCGGTGGAAATGCCCTCAGGTGTGGTGATGGCGGACATGCTGGAGGGTATCCGTTTTGCGCTTGGCCCGGCGGTCGCGTTGCGGCGTGACGCTCTGCAAACGATAGGGGGGATCGGCGCGACAGCCGGCTACTACTCCGACGATTATGTACTCGGAAACAAAATTTGGGCGAAAGGGTACAAGGTTGTTTTCTCACATTACTTCGTTTATCACGTTCTCACTCCGCGGCCCTTTCTCCGGACGCTGGGCGACCAGTTGCGCTGGATGAAGAGCACCCGTCACTCGCGCCGCTGGGGCCACATCGGTACAGGGCTGACGTTCGCGATGCCGTTCGGCTTGCTCGGACTGGGCGCGGCGGCCGCACTTGGAGAGGTGCGGGTGGGACTTGCGTTGTTGGGGAGCGCGTTCTTGAACCGCATGATTCAGTCCGTCGTGGTGGGATGGGGAGTGCTCAAAGACCCGCGAGCGCTGCGTCTTTGTTGGCTTTATCCTTTACGCGACTTGCAGGGATTCGCAGTTTGGGTCGCGAGTTTTCTGAGCCACAACTTCTGTTGGCGAGGGGAGCGATATCGGTTCACGGATGAAGGAAAGATTGTCGCGCGGGACAGAACTCACGAGGAAGTGCACGTCGCATGAGGTGTCCACCATTCGGAGTGTCGCAGCCCTTCCGGCGTAATGATTTCAAAGCTTGCTTAACTTTCCGTTTCTCAGCTTGAAAAGTTCGCCGCGCCACCAAACAGTGTTCCCGGCGAGTCCTGCCACCCATACCCCAAACGCGACGAAATCGCGCAAGGGAAGGCACCACAATGAACGGAGTACTTCTTTGTCCTGCAATACGAGCCTTCCGGTTACGATGGCCATCGCCATCCGAGCCAAGACCGCGGCTGCGAATATCTTCCAGGACCAAGTCGCTCCCCGAGCCAGTAGTACCGTGAGCGTCGCCCACGGCAGGGTGAAGGTTAGCAGTAGACCCGCGTAACCTGCCGGCCTGGAGGCGCGGATAGTCCTTGCCCAGCGCAACTGGTGAGTAAAGAATCCGGAGAAATCGTAAGCCGGCAAGAAGGTTTCGACGATGGATGTGGAGAGCTCTACTTTCAGATTTCCTTCGGCAATGCGCCGTCCCAACTCGTAATCGTCGGCGAGATAGTCCGCAATGGATTCAAACCCGCCGATGGCTTCCATGTCACTTTTTCGAAGCGCGAGTGTGGATCCCAACCCAAAACGTAGCCCGCCTTCTAGTTGCCGCGCCACCAAGACTCCGGCGGCGAAGTCGGTGCTGAGTCCTAACGACTCTAGTCTCGAAGGGAAAGTTTGTGCTTGAACTCCGCGATAAAGACATGTGACTAGCCCGATATGAGGCCGCTGTAACTCACTGATGACGGTGCGCAGATATTCCGGCTCCACTCGTATGTCGCTGTCGTTCACTAGCAGCAAGTCATATTTCGCGACTTTCGCCATCTGCGCAAGGGCGTTTACTTTTCCATTTGCGCCCACGACCTTTTCGCAGTGCAACAAATGGATATCGTGTTTGGGAAATTCATGCAGCAATCTTTCAACTACTGCAACTGCGGGGTCGTTCGGTTCATTAATCCCAAACAGAATCTCGTACTGTTCGTAATTGAGCAGGCAATGGGAGCGGAGACACTCGTACATCTCAGGATCGGTTCCCTTTAGCGGCTTCAGGATAGAGACCGGCGAGAGTCCCTTAGCCTCCGGGTTGGTTGGAGTTCGCCGCAAGAAGTACCGTGTCGCTGACCAGATAGACAAAGCGCAGTAACCCATGCTCAGCGCGGTTACGAGAGCAACAAGTCCTGGGACGAGTTGATTCATCAGACTGTCTTTTCTACAGGAATAAGAGCAGAAAGCAAAATAGGGATGGCGCTGCCTGGTCTGAGGGCAGCTACTTTAAGTTTCAATTCCTACATAACAAACTCGTCCGACTAGGTAATCAGATGCGGATTCGCCTGTTTCCAAGGGAACTACTTCTACGGAATAACTCTGATTGTGCGGCCTAAACACCAGGTTTCTGCCTGCTAGTTCCACATATCGGACGATACACGTGCCTTTCCGGCGCACTGCATACATGTTGAGTTCGCCTCTGCGGTATGGCTGCAGGGAATCGTAATGACGGTCAATCAAAACGGTCGCCCCTGGGAGAAGGCGGGGGTACATGCTCATTCCGTCGTCGGCCGCGACTCTGATGGCTACAAAACGTTCCCATCCGCTTCGCTTACCGTGCAGCTCCGGTCGCAGCTTGCGAAGGAAGCTTCGCTTGAATTTCTGGATCTCCTGCACGTTCATGCTCATTACCAGCGGCTGGGTGGCGGCGATGGAGCCTTCGACCACAAAAATGTTTTCGAATCCATCCTCGCTAGGTGGGGGGATGCTGGCGCGCTTGTTGATTTCGGCGGGGTCGAGCAGATCGAGGACTGAAAGATGTTGGACGCTCAACACGCGGTCCATGCCTTCCAGGCTGAGACTTCGCTTACGGTTCAGAAAATTGGAGATATGGGCTTGCTTGAATCCAGTTTGCTCGGCCAGCCTTAACCCCGTCAGACCGCCTTCGTCGATGCGCCCCCAAATCGTTTTTCGCAGGTTCTCTTGCAGGCTCTTGAATTTCATGGGGGGAGTATACACTGCTATATATCAAGATGCTATTTATATGCTGTGGTCAATCAGCTAATAACTAACCATCGCCTGACTGGGCGGGGGGGGGCGGTCGGTCGAAAGTTTTCCAACAATTTCCACAAAAGGAATGAGGCGGAGTGTTATAACAAGTGGCTATTTACTATGGAACTACAACATCTACAAGGAAATGCAATTTTACTTGACCGCCAAAAACGGTCGGCTATAGGATCAGTATTCCAACCCCACAGCTCGCTTTCGAGGGGAGAAAGAAGGGCTCATGCCGCCAGTCCCAGGGGAGGGTGAGGAGGTTGGGTTCGCCGAGTTTCGCCGCAAAGTCCGCGGCGCAGAGGTGCTCTCTGCCGCCATGGAGCGCCTGCTAAAATCAAATTCAATTCAATGGCAGAGTCAGCGTCATCATCCAGAATGGCCGGGTCTTGAAGTCCGGCTATGAAGAGGGTTACTTCCGGCACCGGCCCGCTACCTGAGGGCGGGCGCAACGAGATCCCTAACTAAATAGCCTAGACAGGTTTTCGTAATCGTGAATAAATTTCTGCAAAGGATGACACAATATTCTTTTCAAAATGCTATTCTAAAAATAGAGGACAAAAAGAGCGCGCCTTTCGGTGCGCTCTTTTTGTTTTCGGAGTAATCATGCCAAAACGCGCTCCCACGATGCCGTTCGCTGTCGATCTTCCATTGCTGCGTCGCGAGGTGGCTGAGTTGATCGCAAAGAACGCGGTACCCATGGTGCGGCAAGCTATAGAGTCGGTAACCGAGGAAGGCCAGTACCAAGCTATCAAATATCTTTTCGAGATGATCGGGCTCTATCCGGCGGCGGCACAGGACGAATCTCTATTGCGGGAGTCGCTGGCGCGGACGCTGCTGGAGCGGCTTGGGTTGTCTGAGACCGCGGTGCAGGAGCCAGTTGAGCGCACGAAAAATAATCACAGAGCCTGATCGCTTAGAATAATAAATGAGCTCGGGCCGGCGGTGGGAAATGCTTTTGCGGCAAGCGCTGCGACGTCAGATGAGAGTTCTGACGTCCAAGCCGACGGCGCTATCCGGAGCAGGCTTGCATCAAGGGGGACCAAGGAATTTGGGGATCGACATCACGTGGATTACGGCGCGCATTGCCCTGGGTGGTGGAATTTGGACTGCCGACAACATGGCGGAAATCGCGTGCGCTGGAATCACTGACATTATCGATATGCAGATCGAGTTCGACGACACTGCGCTGGCCGAGGCTCATGGAATCAACGTCCTGTGGAACGCGACCGACGACGATTTTCAGCCGAAGCCACCCCAGCTGTTTCAGCGCGGGGTGGATTTTGTGCAGCGCGCGCTGGAAGAAGAAAATGGAAGAGTGTTCATCCACTGCGCCGCTGGAGTGCATCGCGCCGCAATGATGACCTTGGCAGTACTGTGTTCCCAAGGATGGGAGCTGGAAGATGCTATGCGGACAATTTCGTTACGACGTCCGGTAGTGGATTTTGCCGAGGTATATGTTGAAAGTGTCGAGAAATTCTTGGAAGAGCAGGTAAGGGCAGGGAACTAGTAAGACCGTCTACTCGGAGGAAGAATCATGTCGCACTCAGGCCGCCAAAGATGGCGGCTTTTCTGTTTGGCACTGTGTTTGGTGCTTGTCGTACACCGAGCCAGTTCGCAAACGCCGCAACTCACGACTGTCAGTGACACCGTGTATCGGGCGGATGGTTCTCCAGCGGCCGGCACCTTACTAATTTCGTGGCCCGCATTCACCGCCGCAGGGGGCGCGACCGTTGCGGCCGGAAGCAAGAGTGTGGCCCTAGGACAAACGGAAGCTTGAATGTACAGCTCGCCGCCAACGTGGGAGCGGCGCCGTCCGGCACGGTCTACACCGTGACGTATCAGTTGACCGACGGCACAGTGAAAACTGAGAGCTGGTCGGTTGGTACAGCCTCGCCACAGACAGTGAGCACGGTGCGGACCCTGGTGGGGACTTCATCTCCATTGGGACAGATCGCTTCTCAGCAATACGTGAATGCCGCACTCGCGAATGTTGTTCACCTGAACGGAGCGGAAACGATTACAGGCGCGAAACAATTCACCGTGCCGCCGGTGCTTCCCACGCCATCGCAGTCGGGGCAGGCAGTGAACAAGGCATATGTGGACGCCTCCGTGGCAAATGCCGGCAGTGGAAATTTTGTGGCCAAAGCTGGCGACACAATGAGCGGGCCGCTCACCCTTCCAGGGGATCCAACCGCTCCTAACCAGGCTGCTAATCGGCATTACGCGGACGTAGGAATTGCGTCAAAAGCGGACTTGGTCAACGGGGTTGTCCCAACCACGGAACTGGGCAGCGGTACCGCGAACAACGGGGCTTGCCTGCACGGCGATTCTACTTGGGGTGGATGCGGAAGCGGCGGGGGAACTGGATTGACTCCGGGTATGCTCGCAATTAAATACGCTACCGACTTTGCGTGGACGCAGAATCCCGGCGCAGATCTGAGCGTCGCGGGATCGAAGACGGTCAGTTTAGCCGCTTGCACTGCCGGCATAAGCGGCTCTGAACCGCAATATTACGTTTATGTTTCGGGAACTGGTACGGCGGAGGCGGTACTGGTTACCGGCGGGACGTGCGCAGGAAATGGTCAGCCAGGGACGCTTCAATTCACCACCGTGAATTCTCATACTGCGGGATACTCGGTCGGGAGTGCCTCGGGAGGACTGCAGGAGGCGCTGGTTGCGGCGCGCTTTACGCCTTCGAATCCCACGGGGAGCTCACAATCCGGCAAAGTGATTGTTCCGCCGGGCGAGCTTAAGGCTTTCGCGCGAGTTTCTGTCCGCGCATCGAATCTCATGGTCGATTTTTCCGGGTCCATTGTCGAATGCTGGATGAACGATGCCTGCATTTACGTGGGAGACAGCTCTAACTCCAATCTGTTTCAAGACATTACTCTGATCAATCCCCGGGGACGTCCTACCGTGTCCGGCGGGCAGAAACCATTCATCGAGGTCCGATGGAGTGACGCCGGCTGGGGGGCCGTACAACGACCAGAACTTGGCGGGACGTTTCACTACGCAAACTTTCACTTTGCCTCGTCTGGCTAAGACTCAGAACTACTTTCTGCGCCAGTTTGATGCCTCAACGCCACCACGGTACTCGCGTTTTTCGGCGGCGTTGCATATTGATTATCCGTTTTAAAGGCGCTGCTAGCTGCTAGCTTCTAGCAGGCTTGGACCCACGCTCTCCGCCACGATTGCTAGGAGCTAGAGGCTAGGAGCTAGAAGCTGATTTCTTATGACTAATCGAACCGACGAAGCACACACGATTCTTCTAAGCATCCGCTTGTGGTGCGCATTACCGACAACGACTTTCAGTGCGAAGTGCTGGAAAAGTTGGCGCGCCTGGAAGCCAAAATGGACATGCTGGCAGGCGGCAGTCAGCCCGGACGCATGAAGCAAGTCGAAGATAGAGTCGGCACGCTGGAGCGAAACGACATCAGGCGCAGCGTTTACGATCGTTTGCTCAATGCGACCATCACTATCGCGATCAGCGCAATGATTGCGTTCCACGACAAGTGGTGGAAGTAGGGCCCTGTTTGTGGAAGTGTTGTTTGGGGACCTACAGGTCGGAGATCACAGGAGTGCGCGATGAGATTCAAGACGAGGGTGGTAGTGGTGGCGCTGCTTGTCCTTACAGGCTGCGCCGCTCGTCGCGGGCCTGCGTCTTTTCGTACGGTCGTAAGTCCGAATTGCTTGACCGCGCCGATCGTAATGAGAGGCTGTGGCCTTTCAACGGAGCCTGCCCGCTGTCGCTCCGTCGAGCTCCGTTACCGCGCCGATTGCGCAGGGATTGACGCCACTCAGACCAGGAAATAACAAAGGCTAAGGATGACTTTGGAGCCGAATCCTGCGGATCAGAACCGTCTTAGGGCTTCCAAGACGCGCTCGACTTCCTGTTCGGTGTTGTAATGCACAAGCCCAATGCGGAGGAAGCCACCGTCTTTCTCCACCCCCAGCCGCTCGGTCAGATTGATGGCGTAATAGTTGCCATCCCAGGTGAAGATGCCTTGATCGCCCAGCTTCGTGGCGAGTTCCAGCGGTGAATGTCCGTCAAACCTGACGGCGAATGTTGGGCAGCGCGAATCCAGTTCTGCTGGGTCGCTGATTCCGTACAGCCCCAATCCGGGAATTTCGCGAAGACCGCCGAGAATTTGTTGCATCAGATTGCGTTCATGCGCGCGGATAGCGCGATAGGCAGATTGCAGCATCTCTCGGCGCGTAGGGGCGAGTGCCCTCACCCGCCCACCCCGGACGAGGGCGTCCGGGGCTACGTGTTTCCGCCCCAGCTCCGCGAGATACTCTACGCAAGCCGTGATGCCAGCGATGCACTCGTGACTGAGCGTGCCCCACTCCCAGCGCTGCGGAACGGCGTTGGTGTCGGCGCGGACTTTGTAGGGTTGGAGCCGCGCAAGGTGCTCACGCTTGCCGTACAGAACGCCCATGTGCGGACCAAAGAATTTGTAAGTTGAGCATGCGAGGAAGTCGCAGTCCAGTTCCCGGACGTCAATCGGCCCATGGGGCGCATAGTGAACAGCGTCAATGTAAGCCATCGCTCCGGCCTGATGCGCAAGACGAACAATCGCTTTTACATCATTGATCGTGCCGACCGCGTTGGAGGCATATCCGGCGGCGACGATCTTGGTTCGGGAAGTGATCTTACTCGCCAGGTCATCCATGTCGAGCGTGCAGTCTTCTTCGTGAATGTCGGCGAATTGGATTTTGACTCCGCGTTCTTCGAGGGCCCGCCAGGGAGAAACATTCGCGTCGTGATCTAGATGCGTTACTACGATCTCGTCTCCGGGCCGAAGTTCGCGGCCCATTGACCGACTCAGTGCGAAGGTGAGCGAAGTCATATTTGGGCCGAATACAATCTCGTCGGCATCACCGCCCAGGAAATCGCTCATTGCGGAGCGCGCCCGGGCGATCACTTGGTCAGTGTGGCGACTGGTAGCGTAGGCTCCGCAGGTATTCGCGTTGTTCGTGCGGAGATAATCGGAAATCGAATCAATCACTTTCTGCGGGACTTGGGTTCCGCCTGGCCCATCGAGGAAAGCGGCGGGATATCCGTTTACGCGTTGGGAGAGAGAAGGGAATTGGGTGCGGACCCAATCGAGATTAAGCGGTTGAGTAGTCGGTGCCGCGGCGGACTCGATCGCAGGGTTGGTCATGTTGCTGCTGAGATCTCGAGATCGTCGAACTTACTCGTTCTGGTGAAAGGCCGTCAGCGGCTGAAGCCGGCCATCATTTTTGCTGATTACGGCACGGCTGGAAGCCGTGCCCCTTCAAAGCCGTGTGTTTTTCAAAACCCAGGTGTCTTCAACCCGTGCTTAAAAGCTCAGAGCTCAGAGCTAAGAGCTGAAAGCTGAAAGCTGTCTCTCACCCCATCACATTGGTGTGCTCGGGCTGGATCTTGAACATTACGCGGGATTCGCCAGACTGCCGGTAAGGATATTTGTCCACGCCAAGATATTTTTTCGCCATTTTATCTATGTGCGCATCGGCGCCCTGCTCGCTGATTTCGACCACGCGTCCACGAATTTCCAGATAGCGGTACGGATTGTCGGGATCGATAATTGCCAGCGACACGCGCGGGTCGCGGCGAATGTTCTTATCTTTCTGGCGTCCCTTGGCGCTATTGACGATGACAAGATCACCTTCGACGTCGCACCAGACAGGCGTGACTTGCGGTGAGCCGTCGGGCATTAACGTGCCCAGACTGGCGAAAGCGCGTTTGGTAAAAAGATCGCGGTACTTATCGGGTATGACTTGCGACACGAGTTCCTCCTTGCTAGAACCCCACGTCGAGACATTATAGACGGTGATGACGGCAGCGGACACTCAGCGCTCAGGCCACGATCTGTGAGGTCGCGCACGTGTGTTCGAATGGTTCCGTGCCCTAGTAATGATTTCTGCTCGTCGCGTCCTGAGAGGTTGCTATAGGTTCTTCCATAGTTCGACGCGCGGGTCTTCTGGATTCAGCTTCGCCAATTCACGCAGGAGTTCTTTGGTCTTCTCGTCGCGCGGCATGGGAACGGTCACTTTGATTTCTACGATTTCATCGCCGCGAGTTCCTTCCTGCGTCGCGGACGGTACGCCTTTTTCGCGCAGTCGCAGCTTTTGCCCCGACTGCGTCCCGGGAGGAACTTTCAGCAACGCGCGGCCATCGATGGTGGGAACTTCAATCTTCGAGCCGAGAGCGGCCTCGGTTGCGGTTACCGGGACAGTGATGTAAATGTCATCGCCATCGCGACGAAACACGGGATGGCTTTCGGTGCGAATGATGACGTAGAGATCGCCCGGAGGGCCGCCATGCAGGCCGGCATTGCCCTTGCCGGGAATGCGAATGCGCTGGCCGTCACGGGTGCCCGCCTTGATGCGCACTTCGAGCGGCTCGGTGCGGCTGACCACGCCTTCCCCGTGACACACTGGGCAGGTGGAGATGTTTTTTCCCGTTCCGTGGCAGCGCGGGCAGGTCACGTTGAACTTCATGCGTCCCCCGGTTTGCTCGATCGTTCCCTTACCTTTGCACTGCGGACACACGCCCGGCTGCTCGATGTAAGCGTTGCCGTGGCAATTTGTGCAAACATCCTGGCGCGTAATGTTCAGGCGCATGACACCGCCACGAACCGCCGTCCAGAACGGAACGTTTACCTGATACTCGAGATCGCTGCCCGGTTCCGGACCTTCCTGCGCGCCTGCACCGCCGCGTCCGCCACCTCCAAAGATTCCGGAGAAGATGTCGCGAAAGCCGCCACCTGCGCCGGTGGTACGTTGGCCGCGCCCCCCTTCGAACATGTCAGAGAAATCGAATCCGCCAAAGTCGAATGGAACGCCCTGGCCAGCGTTCCCAGGCTGTCCGCCGGGAAATCCGCCAAAGCCTCCGGCTCCGGTTGGACCTCCGCGCGAGTAGGCTTCGGCGGCCGCGGGATCGATGTTGTCGGAATAGAAACCGAGCTGGTCGTAAATCTTGCGCTTCTTGGGATCACTGAGGACGTCGTTGGCTTCGGAAATCGCCTTGAACTTTTCCTCGGCAGTTTTGTCTCCGGGATTGACGTCAGGATGATATTTGCGCGCAAGTTTGCGAAACGCCTTGCGGATCTCGTCAGCCGAGGCGGATTTCTTTACGCCTAGAAGTTCGTAATAGTCTTTTTTTGTGGTTGTCGCCATGTGTCAGCAATCAGCACTCGGCATTCAGCACTCAGCTTAGGATGACAGAGATGTTTCCGTTTCCAACATTCCTGGGCGCTCATATTTCGCCGCATCCACGTACACGGGAATGCGGTGCACTCCCTGGTGCGTAGGCGCGAAAACGTACCAGCGTTTTTCCTGTTCTACGAATGCTAAAAAGTAATCTTGCCCTTTGATTTGAAATTGCAATTCACTACCCCTTTACTGCTCGGGCCTGAAGGCCCTCGAAATATTTCTTGTAATCCTCTTCGGTGGCACGGCTAAAGCCGTTCCCTGATACGAAACCTGCTGACCAGGGTGCCCCATCCTTCCCGCGCTTTTGCGGGAGGGTGGGGATTCTGACTTCTCGTCGTAGGTTATGAAAGTCAAAATCCCCGCCCTGTCTCGCCAAAAACGCGAGACAAGGGCGGGGCACCCTTCACATCCACCGCGCGCTCTGGAAATCAGCTCATTTCTTATCAACATCCACATACTCGGCGTCGATCACGCCTTCGTCTTTCTTGGCCTGACCGTTGCCGCCGGGCGGCGGACCTGCCTCCGTGCCCGAACCCGCAGCGCCACCCGGGGGCGGAGTTTGTGCGGCCTTGTACATCTGCTCGGCAAGTTTGTGCGAGGCCTGTGTCAGCGTTTCGCGCGCCTTGTCCATTTGTGACTTATCATTCGACTCGAGCGCCTTCTTGGCGTCGGCGATTGCGTTTTCGACGTCACCGCGGTCGGAGCCGGAGATTTTGTCTCCCTGGTCGCGCAGCATTTTCTCGACGCTGTAGACCATCGAGTCGAGCTGGTTCTTCGCGTCAATCGTCTCGCGCTGCGCCTTGTCTTCGGCCGCATGCGCATCGGCATCTTTTGCCATGCGCTCGACTTCTTCCTTCGACAAGCCGGAAGACGACGTGATCGTGATCTTCTGGTCTTTTTGCGTCGCCGTGTCTTTCGCGGTCACGTTGAGGATTCCGTTCGCGTCGATGTCGAACGTGACCTCGATCTGCGGTACGCCACGCGGAGCCGGCGGAATTCCAGTCAAATGGAATTTGCCGAGAGTCCGGTTCTGCGACGCCATCGGACGCTCGCCCTGCAGCACATGTACTTCAACCGAAGTCTGGCTGTCGGCTGCGGTCGAGAACGTTTCCGTCTTGCGCGTCGGAATCGTAGTGTTGCGCGGAATCATCGGCGTCGCCACGCCGCCCAGCGTCTCAATCGCCAGTGTCAGCGGAGTCACATCGAGCAGCAGCAGGTCTTTCACTTCGCCACCCAGTACGCCGCCTTGAATGCCCGCTCCTACTGCGACCACTTCATCCGGGTTCACGCCCTTGTGGCCTTCCTTGCCGAAAAGCTCTTTCACCAAATTCTGAATGCGAGGCATGCGCGTCTGTCCGCCGACCAGCACCACTTCATTGATCTTGCTGGTGTCAACGCCCGCGTCTTTCATGCACTGCTTGCAGGGACCAACCGAGCGCTGAATGATGTCTTCAACCATGCCTTCGAGCTTTGCCCGCGTCAGCTTCTTCACCAGGTGCTTCGGGCCGCTGGCGTCGGCGGTGATGAAGGGAAGATTGATCTCCGTCTCCATCGTCGTTGAAAGCTCGATCTTGGCGCGCTCCGCTCCGTCACGCAGACGCTGCAACGCCATCTCATTGCCCTTGCCACGGAGATCGAGGCCTTCATCTTTCTTGAATTGGTCAATCAGCCAATCGACCAGCCGCTGATCAATGTTGTCACCGCCGAGGTGGGTGTCGCCATTCGTCGCTTTGACTTCAATCACGCCTTCGCCGACTTCAAGAATCGAAATATCAAACGTCCCGCCGCCGAAGTCGTACACGGCGATGGTCTCGTCCTTACCTTTGTCGAGGCCGTAAGCCAGCGCTGCCGCCGTCGGCTCGTTGATAATTCGCTTTACATCGAGTCCGGCAATCTGCCCGGCGTCTTTGGTCGCCTGGCGCTGCGCGTCATTGAAGTAGGCAGGCACCGTGATGACCGCCTCCGTGACCTTCTCGCCGAGGTAGTCTTCCGCCGCCTTCTTCAGCTTTTGCAGAATCATGGCCGAAATCTGCGGCGGGGTGTATTCCTTCCCCTGCGCCACAATCGCCACGTGATCGCCCTGCCGGACAACCTTGTATGGGACCATCTTCATTTCTTCGTTCACTTCGTCATAGCGGCGTCCCATAAAGCGCTTGATCGAATAGATCGTGTTCTCGGGATTGGTAATGGCCTGCCGCTTGGCCACCTGCCCCACCAGACGCTCGCCGTTCTTTGTAAACGCCACCACCGAAGGCGTAGTCCGCCCACCTTCCTCATTAGGGATAACCTTGGGCTCCCCACCCTCCATAACGGCAACGCAGGAGTTGGTAGTCCCGAGGTCAATTCCGATAATCTTGGCCATAAATCTTCTCCTTGTACAGCGTATAAGTGCTTTTAAATCAACGTACTCACGTATGCTTTCTGTCGTATGATAGGAGTTGAGTGAGTTGTTGTCAATGTTTAGATGCGAGAGGGGAAAGGTGGGATGCGGGTAATCCCCTTCCTTTGCATCACACCTATTGTGAGCGGAAACGCACTCCTGAGTGCCTCTTGGGGCGCCAGCGTTACCTTCGCCGAGATGCGTGTGTAACTTGTCCGCCATGGTGCCCTGAGATAGGTTCCTTCTAATCGGAGGTCGAGGTTAGTGACTTGAAGAATTCGATCGGGGCGATTCTCTTGATTTTCATGCTTGCGACGCCGGCACAATGCGGCCAAGCCGGATCATCTACGCAGCCCGCACCAACCATTGAGCAATGCCGAGTCACCGCGAATAAATTGATCGCTTTGTCGACGGCAGACCTGGCGAAGCTGCAAGGCCAGATGACTGCCGGAGATGAACTGGTGTATTCGGCACAATTAGCGAAATGCCTTGAACAGTATCCGACTGCACTCTCCCAGGCGCAGAACAACAAAGTGGAGCGGTTTGTATAGCACCTCGATGCTGACGTGATCGGGCGTCTGTTCGATTTTACGCAGCGACATGGGCTGGCGGACAAGTTCAACGATGAAGAGGAAGTACGCAAGCAGAAATGAAGTGTCCCGATGCCTATTCTAAATCGCACCTTGTCCCACAGGGTGTCCCGCTCAAGCTCCCTTTGGTGGGGGCTTCCGTCTGCGCGCCGCCTTCACTGCTTCATCTCACCACAGGTCACGTAGGGGCCGGGTGCCCTCACCCGCCCAGCGGAGCAACGCTCCGCAAAGGTCTTGGCGAGCAAGGCTCGCCCGCCCGGACGAGGGCGTCCGCGCCTACGTGTTCATTGATCCAGGACGGAGCGTCGCTCGCCAACGTCTTGCGATGCGTTGCATCGCCGGGCGGGTGAGGGCACCCGCCCCTACATGTTTCGTGGTAATTGTTCGCTATTACAAATTGACCACTGGTGAATACGGACTCTCAATCGGCTTCCGCCATCACCAGGGATACTCGTTTGCGACTCTGACTAGTCCTGCCCGCGCGGGATTCTGCAAAACATAATCAATCTTTGCGTCCAGACTCTCAGCCGAGCGCAGTACATGATCGAACGACTCTTCCTGCCAAATAACTTCGTGGCAACGAAGCCGCCGATTGATCGCATGTGACGACGTTCCCTTGATCGCCTTCATGATCTCGGGCATTGGAAAAATCATTCGCCGATTTTCATCTGTCAGTGATGTGAGAATCATGTGCACGTGATTGGGCATCACGACGACCACGCGCAGGTTGTATTTGTTGTCATGATCGTGCATGCAGCAATCGAAGACGATCTGCCGCGCCCAATCATGTAACACGCGGCGGTGCTTGGTAGCGAAGGTGATAAATGGGGCTTGTAATCGCGCTGCAGATGAGGCAGGTTGCGACGATAAAAGGTCACGCACGCATTCTTGCTCTGAAATGCACGTTCAGGCAGGCGCAAGCCGAGAAAAGTCCTGGTCGTATCCCGATTTGAAACTCCACCACGGCTCACGTAGGGGCGGGTGCCCTCACCCGCCCGGCGGAGCGGCGCTCCGCAATATCTTGGCGAGCAAAGCTCGCCCCGCCCTGACCCTTCGACTCCGCTCAGGGCAGGCTATGGGTATCAGGGCCTAGGCGATCATCAATCGAGGGCGAGAAATCGTGCATTGAGCATCGGCCAAACTCTTGCGATGCTCCGCATCGCCGGGACCGGAAAGCTACCAAATAGAGCGACCATCTCATTCGCCGACGAGCTTCTGATATTGCGGCGGCACCGGTTCCAGACTCTGCAGATTGAGAAAATTCGGTACTTCCCTCGGCGGCCAGTTTTCCGCGCTGCTGGACACGATTTGAGAGTCATACGGAATGAACCGAAGCGACCTAGACCCCAGAGAGTAATCCGCGCATGAACCTCCGGCGTATTGGGCGTAGTACGATTTCTGCTCGTTTGCCGGATACCAGCCCTTGGCCAACAGGTGACCCTTATTCCACGGTTTCTTGCTCTCGTAGATCCCGTCTCTGCGAACCACGGTCACGTCGAGCACGACAGCCCGATCGTCGAGCAGCCTGCGACGCGCATCTGCCTCCCAGCCTGCTCTGGGAGAAGTCCATGTAACGGCGGCGATCCGCTTTTGCCAATACGCGACAGCTTCATCAGTCGCTTGCGCGGGCGACTTGCATCCTTGGATTTCGATATCGAGAACGTATCCGCGAAGAGACGGCTCCGGCAAGCAGAAGTAGAGCGTTGCCACAGTTAGAACTGATCCCAAAGTCCACAATGTCTGCCATTGTCGGAGGGCCGGCATGTGAAAGATTCGTGAAACAGCGAAGAAAAGCAGGCCAAGGAATGCTCCGCCCGGGCCAGTTATAAAAATTCCTACGAGCGGCCCCTGATTGGCGTCTGGATTGAGAATGATGGGTCCTAAAAAGCCGGCTGCAAAACCCACCCCTCCCAAAATCAGAACCCAAAAGAATATGGAAGGGGAGCGGGATTCGGAAAAGAATGTAGCCACTTAGCTTGTGTCCTCTGCCCAAAAAAGAAAATAAGCGCAATAGCGAGCACGGAATAAGGGATGATGGCGCCCCAGTATTTCCATGGCTCCTCGTCGCGCCGGAATGTGCGCCCCCATAGGCCGGACTTGACATAGACTTCGCCAGTCATGAAGCTATACACCACATAACTGGCAGCGCACACTCCGAGAATCTGGAATATCCCGTGCATAGCCAGTCCGTACCGGCGATGCAGATCTTCAAGTGCCCCGAGAAAGGATACAGGCACATTTGTCCATCGGGATGTTCTCATTCCGTGACCGCCATTACGTGAGTCACACAAGGTTACAGGTTTGGCTGATTAGATAACTGTGTCGGCTCCTTATCCTCCGAGCCTTGGTTCGTTTGAGCGCACCAAGTCTACTCGCTCGCAAGGAGCCGACACGGTTATCTAATCAGCCGATTGTTCAAGGGAACACTTCACGGTGCCAACCGCAATCAAGTTCGCAGCTCACCTACTATTTATTGGCGATGTGGATGGTTTGCAGGTAGACGCTTAGCTACCACATTTCTATTCATACTCTGAAATATGCCTTTGCCACATTGATCCAAGGTGTCGCATCGGCACTTCGTCATCAACTTTTTGAGCACGCCTCGCACTGCTTTTATTCCATCCATCAGATGATCCAACTCCGCAAGCTTTCTTTGGGAGAGCGTTCGCCAGCGCTCCGAAGGGCGAGTGATGTCGCGGAAACCAAAGAACAAGTGTCGGATTTCAGTCAATGTAAAACCGAGTTGGCGCGCACGCTGAATGATTGCCAGGCGGTAAAGCACGGTGGTGTCGTATCGTCTCTGTCCGCTCATTCGCGGGGCCCGTGGAAGCAATCCAATTCTCTCGTAGTACCGAATCGCCGATGCTTGGAATCCAACTTGCCGCGCCACCTCAGAAATCGTTAATTCGGGCATAAAGGACATTCTAGATCACCCCTTCCGATCAACATCCGAACGTTGACAGATTCTTTACAAAAAGCCCCTTGCCTTAAAGTCAACTTTAAGTTGTAGCGTAACGGATAGAGCGACAGAGCGTCCGGAGCTTTGCCGCCAGGAGGAGAAGTACTAATGCAGAAAATGAAATCGCTATTGATATTCGTTCTGTGGTTGAGTTCCGGCACCATTTTGGTACAAGTCGGGCAGCAGCGCGTTGACGCCAAGGAAACTGCCAGCCTCGACGCAGAACGGGAAAAGCACGCTCTGCAGATCTTGGCAAAGCTCACTGAGAGAGTGATCGTGTCTGCGGCTGATGCCATGCCCGCCGACAAGTATGGCTTTGCGCCAACGGATGGTGAATTCAAGGGCGTGCGTACCTTCGGTCAAATGGTGAAACACCTGTCCGCTACCAACTACATTCTGGCGGCGGCAGCCTTGGGAGAGGAGCCACCGGCAGATGCTGGCGACGAGCTTGGGCCTAAAACTGTCAGAACTAAAGCCGAAATTCTTAATTACCTGAATGGCTCATTTGCGCAGCTGCACAAAGCAATCGATGCTATTGGCCAGAAGACTGCGCCCGTCAAATCCTCGCCGATCTCGCCACTGAAAGCCGCGGAGGCAACTCGTCTCGCATTGGTGGTGGAGTCCTTGGTGCATGCTTTTGATCATTATGGACAAATGGTCGAGTATTTGCGCATGAACGGCGTGGTTCCACCCGCGAGTCGGCCATGAAGCATGGCTCTGATGACATGCCGATAGCTTGCTGTTTGACGAGCGCAGAACTACGCGAGCGTGAGGCAGCGCTCCTTGCCCAATTTAGGTCTGCTGTGATCGAGACTGAGGAACTCCGGGATGGGTATGCTTTCCGCGTTCCCGGCGATCGCATGTGGGTTGCGATCATAGCGAAAATGATTGTGGCAGAAAGGGAGTGTTGCCCGTTCTTGACATTCGAGTTGGTTGCCCAACCTAAAATGGGGCCGGTAATCGTCCGCGTGACTGGCCCCGCTGGTAGCAAGGAGTTCTTGAAAACTATCTTGTGTAAGCCCCAGGCGGCTCTCTAGCATTCTGGGGTGGTCGGTTACTCGGGACAAACCGAAAAACAGCAAGGACGACTGCGAGGAAGGCCCCATGTCACGGATCTCGACGCAAGAGTTCGAACGACTGCCGCTGCGGGTCCACGACTTTCTTGCCGGCGTGCCGCTGCATGACGTGTGGGCCGTCGATCTGCCGCGGACGCGCTCGGGCATCACGCTGGATGAGTTTTTGCGGACGGCAAGCACGCGTGTGTGCACACTCTCGCCGGTCGTGCGCGCGCTCCTAAACGTCCGTCTCTTTGTCGGCCGGCTACTTGGGTGGGACCGTGAGCCGGTCGCGTGCGCCTGGGAAACCTTCGCAACGCGTCTGACAACCGCCGATCGCTCGAAGTCCCTTACGCTGGCGGGCACGCGCGAGGGACTTTTCCGCATCGTGTACCGCTTCGAAAACGAGCAACTCCTCGAGGTGATCAACCGCACCGCCCACGGCGCGGCGCTGAGCGCTCTCGTCGAAACGGCAAGTGCATACCGCTTCTACTTTGGCGTTTACGTGCGCAGCGTCGGCCGCTTCACGCCCGTCTACATGGCCCTGATCGACCCGTTCCGCAAGCTGGTCGTCTATCCGTCGCTCCTGCGTACAGTCCGCGCGACCTGGAACCAAACCTTTGGCACAGCCTGACAACCGGACACGTTTTTATTGCATAGGTGCTCGCGGACATTCTGACGCGTGCCCACCCTGCTTCCATCCACCACGGATCACGTAGGGGCGGGTGCCCCCACCCGCCCGGCGGAGCGGCGATCCGCAAGCTCTTGGCGAGCAAAGCTCGCCCGCCCGGACCCTTCGACTCCGCTCAGGGCAGGCTATGGGCGTCCGGGCCTACGTGTTCATCGCTACTGTGCTGGGATCAAATCAAATTTGCCGGACGATTCTTCGTAGAATAGCGCGCCTAGTTTCTTGTCTCCACCGCTCCAATGCTTGTGTCCTCCGGGAACACGTATGAAATCCCCCGCCGCTACGCGCTTTTCACCGGCGTCGTCCTTGTACAAATAAGCGCCCTTCACTACGACTATCCAAACATCGTTGGTGTGGATGTGCATCCCGGCGTCGAATCCCGGCACGAACTTAGTGTATGTGCCGTGTGCTCCCGTGTTGGCATCTCCCCAGATGGCGGCCATGGAGACACCGGGGTTCATTTCATTGAACTTCGCCTGATCGGGGGAAGCAAAGACGACTTGTTGGCTTCATCTTGCTGTCCCTGCACCCGCCCGATGGACCACGCGACCATGAGCGCCGCGGCCACTCCAACAATCAACAGTGATCGTTGCATGTCATCCTCCTCCTTTTTCGATTGCAGTTCTCCGCTCCAACCTAAGGCGCAGGCATTTTACACCGGCTAACGGAGCCCGCCCTAAACCGCTCTCTCACTCCAGAGGGTGCCCCGTTCAAGCTCCGCTTGGGCGGGGATTTTCTTTCTGTGAGCGTACCTTCACTGCGGGGAAGACTCCAGCGCACTCCCGCTTGCGGGCGGTCCACTGCGGGTCAATTTCCACGCCCATCTCAACATTCGCATAATGACGAAAGGACGAACGTAGGGTGCCCCGTCCCTTCGACTACGCTCAGAGCAGGCTCTTATCCGCGCCGTCTTTTGGCGACAGGGCGGGGATTTGACTTTGACCGGACACGGGACCGAGACAGGAAATCAAAATCCCCACCCTCCCGCGAAGAACGCGGAAAGGGTGGGGCACGCGGCGGGATGAACATCAAAATCCCTGCCCAAGCAAAGCTTGGACGGGGCACCCACCGGGAGAGCCAGGCCTTCGGGGGTAGGCACTCGGCTCTTAATCATTCGAGCGAACCCCGTTCTGCTCGGCATGAAGATAAGCGCGAAGGAGATCAGGCTGAGGTCCCGAGTTCGGTCTCGCGTATCAAGGTCAAGGTTCGCATCGCGTCCTCGACGCGCTCCAGCTCGCGATCGTGCACAAGCGGTTCCTGGCACAATGCATGCCACCGCTCTCGAAGAGCATCCTGCGCAGTATTGATTCGAGCTACGGCCTTTGTGGGATCAGTCTCCAGCACCGCCGCGGCGTACAACTCTTCCCAGATTCTTGGTTCAGCCATCTCCATAACAGACCTTCCTGACAGAAATCGCACACGCGAGATCAACTCTTTCACGCAGTACCTGTGTTATTAGAGACGCGTCTTGTCGACGAAAAGTGCGTAAAGAGTAGTAAAGAGTTGTCTAGCGCTGCGACGCGGGCGGCCCAAAATTTGGAAGGCTGGAACCGTGATTGTTCGTGCTACTCAGAACTTTGTCGACAAGAGTGTCCGACCCACACCGGCAATGCACATGTACGCAGCTCCACCCACCCTTGTCATCCTGAGCGGAGTCGAAGGACCCCAATGAATGCCAGCATGACGAGTGGCGCCAAAAGGCATTCTGACGAGGGGCGCGTGGTGAAACCTCCCTGAGCAATTCCCCACCTTTCGCAGACGGCGCGAAAGATGGGGCGCCCGAACACGCGTGCAATGTCGCCGCGGGCTGAGATAGGCGGGCCATGCCCACTTTTGATTATTCCTGCTTTGACTGATCACTCTTCGAAAATGTTGACATGTTATGCACATGAAAGTATGCTATAAACATGTCGAAGATGATCCAGCTTCGCAATGTGCCTGATACGCTGCATCGCAGCCTGAAAGCACGTGCAGCAATGGCAGGCATGTCACTGTCGGACTACCTGCTGGCGGAGATTAAGGAGATTGCAGAGCGTCCAACATTGGCAGCGTTGCGTGAGCGTCTGCACAAACGTAAGCCGGTTGAGGTTCAACTTGACACCGCTCGCCTAGTGCAGGAAGAGCGCCAGGCGCGGTGATAGTTCTGGATGCGTCTGCCGCAATTGATTGGCTTCTTCAAACATCTGCGGGAAAGCAAATCGAGAACCGAATTTATTCGCGTAACGAATCTCTGCATGCTCCTCACCTGCTGGATCTGGAGGTGGGGCAGGTACTGCGGCGCCTCGTGCGGGAAGTTGCAGTCTCAGCACATCGCGCGGATCAGGCGATTCAGGATTTGCTGGACCTTCGGCTTACTCGCTATCCCCACTTCGTGTTGCTGCCCCGCATTTGGCAACTCCGTCACAATTTTTCAGCCTATGATGCAGCATACGTCGTGCTTGCGGAAAAACTCGGCGCTACATTGGTTACCCGCGATGCCCGCCTGGCTTCTGCTTCCGGACATACCGTGCGCATCGAGGTGTTTTGATTCGACCTGAGGACAATATCCGGCCCTGCACGAATTTGTCGGACAAGAATGTCCGACCCACACGGTCAATGCTCATAGTCGCAGTTCCACCAACCATCCCAAGCCCCTGCTAACCGCCGGACCTCCGCGAACGTCTAAGATGCTCGACTAGGTGGGCCTGGGATCGGCGGCCCGTTTCAGCAAAATTTGGGATTTGCAACAGGAGGCGTTTCCCCATGATTAAAACCGTTTTTCGAGGATGTTTCTGCCTATTGATAGCAGCCATGCCGGGCGTAAGTCCGGCGCAATCGTTCGTACTCGATCTGCCTCTCCCGAGCCAGCGGTCTGAGGTCTCACAAAGAATTGGGATCACCGATGTCACCATCAACTATCACCGGCCTTTGGTGAAAAATCGCAAGGTCTGGGATGGCTTGGTCCCGTATGGCAAGGTCTGGCGCGCGGGCGCCAATCAAAACACTACGATCACCTTCAGCGATCCGGTCATGATTGAAGGCAAGCCACTCGACAAAGGGACGTATGGGTTGCACATGATCCCGAATGCCGATGAATGGACGATTATTTTTTCGAAGAACTCGACCTCCTGGGGATCTTTCACTTACGACCAGGCGGAAGATGCGCTCCGCGTAACCGTGAAGCCCAGGGCTGCGGATATGCACGACGCGCTCACCTACGATTTCGACCAGTTGCAACCGGATTCGGCGGTGGTGGAACTGGAGTGGGAGAAAGTCGCAGTGCCGTTCAAAGTCTCGGTGGATGTGCACGATGTGGTGCAGGCCAGCCTGAAGAAACAGCTTCGCAACATATCGCAGTACACATGGATGAGCTGGGACGACGCGGCCAATTACCTGCTCACGGAAAAGGTTGCGCTGGATGATGCGCTGACGTATGCGAATAAGTCAATCGAGAATGAAGACCGCTACGACAACGAGATGACGAAGTCGAAGGTCCTGACGGCGCTCAATCGTAAGGACGATGCCGTAGTGGCGGAGAAGAAGGCGCTGAATCTTGCCAACCCCTTCCAGACCCATTTGTTCGCTCGCCAGTTGCAGGGCGAGAAGCGGAGCGAAGAAGCCTTCGCGATCTTCCGCGAAAACGCGAAGAAACATCCCGACCAGTGGTTCGTGCATTCGGGCTTGGCCCGAATGTATTGCGCGCAGGGTAAGTTTGAAGACGCCGCCAAGGAAATGAAGGTCGCTCTGGCGGGAGCGCCGGACAATCAGAAGAGTTACGTGGACGGCTTGGTGAGACAGCTTGAGGCCAAGCAGGACATAAATCAATAGCATCGGCGATGCAGGCAAAGCCGCACCTGGTGTCGCCGCACCTTCAAATTGTCGGCGGGCGGACCGCTTGGATCATGCCGAAGCGGTCCGCCTCAGCAGAATAAAAGGACGAGGGAATGATGAAAGGGCGCAAATATATTCGGATGTATCTCCTGGTCTGCAGTTTGGTTGTCGTCGTGCGACCGCTTCAAGTGCTCGCGCAGAATTCAGACGCGGCGAAAACTGGATCTCAATCAGCCGTCACCGCGCGGGACGGGCAGCGCGATTTTGATTTCGAGCTCGGTACTTGGAACATTCACTTAAAGCGACGGCTGCATCCTTTGACGGGATCCACTACCTGGGTGGAATTTGATGGTTCTTCGGTTACCCGGAAGGTTTGGGATGGCCGCGCTCAGCTGGAAGAATTTGAAACCGATAGTGCGGCAGCTGGCCACATCGAAGGTCTCACCCTGCGTTTGTACAATCCCGAATCCCACCAGTGGAGCCTCTACTGGGCCAACAGCAAGGGTGGTCCTATCTTCCCACCCCAGATCGGCGAATTCAAGAATGGACGCGGTGAGTTTTACGGCCAGGACACATTGAATGGCAAGCTTATCTTTGTTCGATTCATTTGGTCGGATACCACTACGAGGAAGCCACATTTTGAGCAGTCATTCTCGGATGATGGAGGCAAGACCTGGGAAGTAAACTGGATTACGGACCAGACGCGGGTGCAAGATGAATCTGACAAAGCGCACTGAACTCCAGCTGCATACAAAGACGGCATTCGTGCGACTGGGATAACAAATTTAAGGAAACGGGCGCAACGGGCACTACCGGTTACTGACGCTTAGTTCTTCCAGGCGAGGCTCAAGATGCCGCCGAGGAATTCGGCTAGGCTCCCGGCTTCCTGCCTGGCGGCGCGGCGCACCCATACCGGCACCTTGACGAACGGTTCGATGACAACTTCGACGCGGCTGCCCTTGATTTCGTGGCGCCAGATTCCTTCCATGCGGCCGTTAACGAGGAGTACCGGCGAAAGCCAGCCCTGCGGCCGATAAACACGGCTTCGCAAATTGCCTTGCAGCAGGTGCTCGGCGTGTTGGGATGCGGCGACCACATAGTGATCGAAGGCGGGTAGCAGGCTGACCGAGCGCATCGGCGGAAGCTGGCACGCCTCGCGGGCGTGGGCGGTGAGCATCCAGGCCTGCGTACCATCCAACTCGACCGGAGACACCTCTTCGCCGAGCGCCGCGATCCATCGCCGAGCATTGGAAATGCCGCCGCCACCCCACCAGCGCGCGAGATCGCGATAAGTAGCCGGACCATACGCCGCCAAGTAGCGGCGCGCGACCTCGGCTTGCGCGGCCATGGGCAGATCCGCCGTCGGTGATGCCGCAATCCAAGTATCTGGATGGGTGAACCGGACGCGCTGACCGACGCTCGGCCCGAAGCAAAGGCGGCCGGTTAACGAAGCCGGTTTCAGAATGGTGCCCCAACTCCCTTCTGCGAGCTTCGTGCCCAACGCGGCTGACCCAGTGAGCCGAGCTACCGCCTGGGCCAGTTCGTCACGCGTTAATACGCAGCCATCAAGTGCGGTTCCGATGGCTTTGGTCAGATCGTCGAGTTCGTCAAGCGTGAGGCCGAATCGGCGCCACAATGCGGGTCTTCGATAGCGTGGATTCATGCTCAGGGCGGCATGCCAAAGCGGTAGCTCGCTGGCGGGAAGCAAGTGCAGCGTGCCTCGCATGGCCCATGTCTTGACGAGGGTGCGATCCTCCCAGAGGGCGCGCTGAACGGCCCGCTTGTCGAGGTCTTCGACTCTGGCCCACAAGGTCAGCAGGGCCGAAGACATCACTTGTGCGTGCAAACCGCAAAGGCGACTGGCGACCGCGAGCATGCTGCCGGCAGGCGCTCGTTGATCGAGGTGATGGCGCCGCACTCGCCACGCCGCCGCCCGAGACCAGGTAAGCTTCAGCATTCGGTAACAATTATGCCAGCGGATCGCGGTGGATGACCTAGATCTCCCCATACCGGAAGCACGTCACAAGGTGATCATTCACCATCCCGACCGCCTGCATGAGGGCATAGCAGATAGTCGATCCGACGAAGGTGAAACCCCGCTTCTTCAGGTCTTTGCTTATCGCATCCGAGTCAGCGGTCCGGCTTGGAACCTGATTCAGCATGTTCCATGCGTTCACTCGTGGCTTGCCTCCAACGAATTGCCAGAGGTAGTTGTCGAACGAGCCGAACTCGCTCTGCACTTCCAAACATGCCTGCGCGTTTTTCACGACCGACAAAATCTTCAGGCGGTTTCGGACGATGCCTTCGTTGCGCATCAGCGAGTCCAACTTCCGCTGGTCGTAGCGGGAAATTTTCTTCGCATCAAAATTGTCGAAGGCTGCGCGATAATTGTCGCGCTTCCTGAGAATGGTGTCCCAACTGAGGCCGGCTTGCGCGCCCTCGAGCACCAGAAATTCGAACAAAACACGGTCATCGTGCTGGGAGACGCCCCACTCGCGGTCATGATAAAGAATGGCCAGATCGTTCCGCGCCCAGTCGCAACGGATTACTTTCTTTTCTGCTGCTGCCTTCATTTAACTTGCACCGGAAATTCGTTTGTACCCGATTCAACGACGCGGGTCCTCGCAAAGAATCGTATACCATTATTTTTCCTACAGTAAAAACGGTACGGCCGTTCGAGCCAAGCGTCTCATTCCTCCTAAGGCAAACCGCGGCCAAATTACAGCCCAGTGATCGTCTATTACAGCCCAGGCCTGATCGTCTAAACGTCATAGTGCGCCTATCTTCGGCTTGAGTTCCGAAATGCGAACCTACTGGAGAGACTCACAATTCAGTTTCGGTACGCTCGATTCGTAATTCGCTCCATGTAGGTCGCTCCAATAGAAGAGGTAACCCTATGAATCTGAAAAAGTCCTTCATCATGGTTGCTGTGAGCATCCTCGCGATGATCGGGACGCAAGTTCAGGCGCAGGATACGGCAGCCGATCGCAATACTGTGACGGTTCCGACCGGGACCAAGATTTCTGTCCGCAACGACGAAGCCATCGACTCGCAGAATGCTTCCGAAGGGAAAAGTTATTCAGCTACCGTCATTCAGGCTGTCGAGGGCGGTGCGGGAGAGGTGCTGATTCCTAAAGAGTCCCCGGCCGAATTGGTAATTGTGCAGACTTCGACAGGAGGCACAACGGGCAGCCCGCGTCTGGTGCTGGATCTAAAATCCATCACGGTTAACGGCCATCGTTATCACCTCAGCACGGAAGACGTGAGCCAGAGTGGCAAGCAGGGCATCTGAAAGAATCGTCGTACGGCCGAGATGGTGGGTGGCGGTGCAGCTTTAGGCACTCTGCTGGGCGCAATTGCCGGTGGCGGGAAAGGTGCGGCGATTGGCGCGGTCGCAGGTGGTGCCGCGGGCGGAACTGCGCAAGTGCTCACACGAGGCAAGCAAGTAAGAGTTCCGGCGGAAACTATTCTGAGCTTCCAACTGGAGAAGCCGCTGCATTTAATCAGCAGCGAATGAAGCGGAATTCTCTTGCGCTGAAAAACTAACCTTGCGCGATGCTCTGCACCCACGTGGTCAATGCGTGCCACGCGGAAGTCATGCCAATCGGAAACCGAAGCTGCTCGACGATGATCACGAACAAGCCAGCCCAGATCGTGGCGCGATGCACTTTGCGCGTGGACCACAAATCGTAGGCGACAACCAGCAGCAAAAAGAGCCAGACAAAGGCGCCGTCCATGTAGGGATGGCCAGTGATCGCGGCGAACGGCGGCCTGCCGGTGGGAGCATCCATCAACGCGATGGTGGCAATCAGGATCAGACGTTTGTGGCTCGAAGGATTGAACCGGGCTCGATAGGCGAAGAAGATTAGCGTCGAAAACATCAGCATGTCGCTGAGGGGGATCGCATAGAACGTTTTGGGATCAATGCCTGAGCCCGGCGGCGCAAACCCTCGCGCGAGCGAGTTGGTCGCGGCCAGAAACCCCATTATGACCATCAGACACGCCAACCCGAAACCAATCAGTCCCAGGCGCCGATGAATATCCACGCGGCCAGCCGACACGAGAGAAATCTGAGCGACCAGCAAGAGAATCCAGCTGGAAAATATCGCACCATGAATGTGGATGATCACACTGGGCAGCGGCGCGCGGAATACACCGGCCAGAAAATAAGTACGCGCGAATCCAACAAGCACAGTTGCAAGGATCAGCAGCGCCATGCCTGAAAAAAAGACATCGTCGGAACGACGGCCTATTCTGATCGCTTCTACATTCTTTTGCGGTAAAGCAGCTGTAACCATGAATCCTCCGCAACCAGGTGGTCTCGCCACGAAACGTTCCTGAGCAGCACCGGAAGCGAAGAGATTTTATCCGATGTCTTGCAGTCCCTGGTAAGAAAAAATTCAAGAATCTTCTTGCATCGCGCGGGATTTCCCGTAATCTCAACAATGCGAACTAACTCCAGCTTCATTCTCGGAATTAGCACCGGGAGGCCCACCAGCAGGGTAGCTGAGAGTGATTCGCTCAAGGAGGAAGCCGTAGAAATTGGCAACAGCTAGCGCCGCACGTCAGGAATTCTTATCAGGAAATCTCACCAATCGTAATCCCACGCAGAAGAAATCCGTACGCCTCACCCTTTGGCCGCTGGTCGCCGCCACCTTCTTCATGGTTTCGGGCGGCACATACGGCACTGAAGACATCGTCCACGGGGCCGGCTATGGTCGCGCCATTCTCATTTTGCTGCTCACTCCGCTGCTTTGGAGCTTGCCGACCGCCTTTATGATCGGAGAGCTTTCGAGCGCCCTGCCATTCGAAGGCGGCTACTACGCCTGGGTGCGCCGTGCCATGGGCAACTTCTGGGGATTTCAGGAGGCCTGGCTCTCGCTGGTTGCTTCAATCTTTGACATGGCGATCTACCCCACGCTATTTGTCGCCTACTTAACGCGGCTGTTCCCGTGGTTCGCGGTCAATCATCGCGGAGTGATGGTCGGCCTCGCCGTCGTAATCGTCTGCGCTCTGCTGAATATCGCGGGCGTGAAAGTGGTCTCGACGACTTCGTTGTGGCTGTTCTTTGCCCTTTCAGCGCCATTCGCGCTAGTTGTAATTCTTTCGCCGCTCAAGTATGGCGGACTGCTTCATGCCGTGACCGCTCCGACCACTTCCAAAGTTGACTTGATCGGTGGCTTGCTGATTTGCATGTGGAACTACATGGGTTGGGACAATGCCTCGACCATCGCCACGGAAGTCGAGCGTCCACAACGGACCTATCCTCGAGCGATGCTGGCGGCGGTAATCATTGTCGCCCTAAGCTACATCGTGCCGGTGGCTGCAGTGTGGATGACGCGACTTCCGGCGGGTGCGTGGGAAACAGGTTCATGGGCCGACATTGCGGGACTGCTTGGCGGGCCGTTTCTTCGCGTCGCTCTGGTGGTCGGAGGAATGGTCAGCGCCTTCGGGATGTTCAACGCGCTGTGATGAGCTACTCCCGCTTGCCTCTCGCCATGGCGCAGGATGGGATGCTGCCCCGCATCTTCGGCAAGCTGAATCGTCGGCGTGCGCCTTGGGTCGCGATTCTGGCTTTGGCAATCGGCTGGGCTTGCTGCCTGGGACTTGGCTTTGAGCGGCTGGTGACCATTGACATTCTTATCTACGGCGCAAGCCTGACGCTCGAATTCCTTGCGCTCATCGTGCTGCGAGTCCGCGAGCCAGAACTGAAGCGTCCGTTTCGGGTTCCGGGCGGGATGTTTGGCGCGATCGCGGTTGGCGTTGCTCCCGTCCTGCTACTCGGCTTCGACCTGGTTCGTAGCCAGACCGAACAGGTATGGGGCATGAGCTCTTTAGCTCTGGGAGCGATCGTGATTGCGGCGGGAGTGCTGGCGTATGTCCTGAAGCAAACGCTCAAACCGGCAGGCTGGGCACAGCCGGAACCGGCAGCGTAAACCCACAAAGGACACAGAGGAATCGGAACCTCTGTGGAACTCTGTGTCCTCTGTGGTTATGCTTTAGACTCTGATTGTGACCAAACGCCGCTCCAAAGGCGCATACATGATCTCGGCCGTTGCCGAGATGTATGGAATTCATCCGCAAACCCTAAGACTCTACGAGCGTGAGGGTTTGCTGAAGCCGTCCCGCACCGAAGGCAATACCCGCCTCTATACCGACGAGGATCTGCAGCGCCTGGAATTCATCCTGAACCTGGCACGCGACTTGGGCGTGAACATCAGCGGCATTGCCATCATCCTGCAAATGCGCGAGCGTATGGAAGAGATGCAGCGCCAGATCCAGGATTTCGTGAAGTATATTCAGGAAGAAGTTCTCTCGCGGGCAAATGCGGCATCAGATCCGTCACGCGGGGCCATCGTGCCCATTCGACGCTCATTTCCCCCCGCTCCATCTATCCGCAAGAAGTGATCGCTATTCCCGGCATTCGGCTTCTTTCGATTGTGTCATCCCGAGCGCGCCTCGAAGGCGCGAGAGGGACCTAACGAGGCCCACCCCTTCCAACCGGCGTATGCAGAAACCTACGCGGTAAATGCGCGGCCAACTCTTCGCGTCACCGGACGGCATCGAATCTGCATGCTGACATAAGGTCCCTCTCGCCCCTTCGGGGCGCTCTCGGGATGACATTCGTTTGGGTATGATCAGTACTTAATGCTCGCTTTCAAGCTTATCTATAGCGATGGCTATTATCTGCCCATCGGCCAGCATGTCTTTCCCGCAGAAAAGTACCGGCGCGTGCATCAGCAATTGATCGAAACCGGTGTGGCCGATGCGTCTGATTTCCTAAATCCCTCGGCGGCATCGGATCAGGACATCCTGCTCGTACACACGCCTCAGTATGTGAACAAACTCAAGACTGGAACACTCTCCGCGTCGGAGGAATCGCAATTGGAGGTGCCCTATTCGCCCGAGTTGGTGCGCGCCTTCTGGCTTTCGGCGGGCGGGTCAATTCTGGCTGCGGAAAATGCCCTAAAGGATGGAGTTGCGGTCAACATCGGCGGAGGCTTCCACCACGCCTTCCCCGATCACGGTGAAGGCTTCTGCATGATCCACGATGTAGCGGTCGCAATCCGGCGCATGCAGCGGGACAACAAAATTCGAACTGCGATGACGGTGGATTGCGACGTTCACCAGGGCAATGGCACCGCCGCAATCTTTGCGGGAACGCGGACCGCAAGTGAGCCGCTGCCATCGAGTGCCCCTCCGGTGTTGGGCCGGCGTCCAGTCATGCGTGAAGCGCATGTAGGTGATGTGTTCACGATCTCGCTGCATCAGGAGAACAATTACCCGCCTTTGAAGCCGTCTTCGTCGATTGACGTGGACCTACCGGACGGCATCGGTGACGACGATTACCTGGCGTGGCTCGATAATGCGCTCAGCTCAGGCCTGCGCCAGTGCGAGCCGGACTTGATCTGCTACATCGCAGGAGCGGATCCGTATCGTGAAGACCAGCTCGGCGGATTGGCACTGACAATGGAGGGATTGAAGAAGCGAGACGAACTTGTGTTTCGCGTGGCGCACTCGCGAGGCATACCTGTAATGGTCACGTATGCTGGCGGGTACGCATTGCATGTGGAAGACACAGTAGCAATCCATTGCAACACTGTGCTTGCGGCAAGAGATGTCCGTGCTTCCATGTCGCGAGCGTAAGAGAGCCCGGCACTAAGCCGGGCTTGGACATTGCACGCGCGGCGGACGGAAGGCGTCGCCGAGACGAGAGAACTATCTAGTACAAGGTACGGGTCTTACAGCTTTCCCGCTGCCGCTGCCATTGCCTTTGGCATTTCCTGTATTGACGACTTGTCGTGTTTCTGCTCGGAAGGCGTCAACTGCACGCTGCCGCGGAGCAAAGCGCCATCTTCAACACTGATGCGCTGGCTGACGATGTCGCCGGTGAGCGAACCTTCGCTGCGAATATCCACGCGGTCGCTGCACTCGATGTTGCCGGTGACCTTGCCCATAATGACAACTTCGCGCGCCGAAATATTGGCAGCGACAACGCCATTGCGGCCGACGGTCACGCGATGATCTTTGAAAGTGAGCGTACCTTCGATCTTGCCATCTATGTAGAGTGACTCGTTGCCGCTGACCTCGCCCTTGATCACGAGCGTGCGTCCAATGGTGGCTTGCTCGATCGGCGAAGTGATCGTCTTTACCGGAGCGTTAGGATTCAGGGTTGAGGGTGTGTACTGCGTTTTCTGAGCGTTGTCGGTTGAGTGCAGCATCGGGAGCCTTCCTTTTGTTGTCCGCGCGTTGCGGCGAATTGATTGGGTAACAGTGACTATGGCACGGGTTACGAAAGGACGGCAGGTTACGGAAGGACGAGTACGGAGGTATATGACGCTTCGCGCGTAGCCAAGAACCGCTTTAGTTTCTCCAACGGAAAGAAGTGATTCTGTCTGAGGAGAGAGGCTTTTAACCTCAAACATCGCAAAGGTTGCGCAAAGCGCGCGGAGAAAAGCTCTTCTTTGCGGCCTTCGCGTAAGCTTTGGGGTCTTTACGGTTAAAGGCTTTTCACGAGCCGGCGTTCAACTCCTGGCCAATCTGTTCCCACTCGGCAATTCGCGCTTGCAAATTCGCCCGATTTTGGTTCAGCTCTCGCGTGAGACGGCTGGTTTCCTCCACGCTGACGAAAGTTTGCAGTGAGCTTTCGCAGGCCACGATTGCGGTTTCCAAGGCAGAGATTGTTTCTTCCAACTCTTGCGCACGGTCCTGCATTTGCTTGCGCTTGATGGGATTCAGGCGTTTCGATTTGCTGTCGGGAACCGCGGGAGTTGCGTGGTTGCCATTGGTGGGTTGCGGAACCTGTGCTGAGCTTGTGACCTGCTCTTGCAACTTCGCGGCGCCGCCCTGCTTGCGCCACAAAAAGTCCTCGTAGTTGCCGGGATAGACCTCCACGCGACCACTGCCGATCTCGAAGACTCGCGTCGCCAGCTTGTCAATGAAATAGCGGTCGTGGGAAACGAAGACTACGGTTCCGGTGTAGCCGCTTAGCGCGTGCAGCAGAACATCTTTGGCCCGCATGTCGAGGTGGTTCGTAGGCTCGTCGAGCAGCAGGAAGTTTGCCGGATGAAGCAACATCCGAAGCAGGGCATAACGGTTGCGCTCGCCGCCCGAAAGCACGCCGATGCGCTTGAACACTTCTTCTCCGGAGAACAGGAAACAGCCGAGCAGATTGCGCAGATCGGTTTCCCGCGAGGATGGCGAGACCCGGCCAATGTCGTCAATCATGCGCGCATCCTGATCCAGTTCTTTGTATTGGTCTTGCGCAAAATAGTCGAACTGAACGTTATGCCCGAGGCGGTACTCCCCTTTGGTGAGCGGTTCGATTCCAGCCAGCAGCTTGATGAGCGTAGATTTTCCCGCGCCGTTCACTCCCACCAGAGCAATGCGGTCGCCGCGTTCGATCATGAAATTTACATTGCGAAACACTTCCTTTTCGCCGTAGGACTTTGCGACATCCACGACCTCAGTCACGATTCTGCCGCTTGGCTTTGGCTGCGGGAAAGAAAAGTGAATGGTCTTTTCTTCCTCGGGCAACTCGATCCGCTCGATTTTCTCCAATTCTTTGATTCGGCTCTGCACTTGCTTGGCTTTCGTCGCCTGAAAGCGGAAGCGGTTGATGAAAACCTCTAGTTGCTCAATCCTTTCGCGCTGGTTGCGATAAGCGGCCTCGAGTTGTTCCTGCCGCTGCGTCTTCTGCGAGAGATACTTTTCATAATTGCCGCTGTATGTCCAGATCTTCTTGTTCCAGATTTCAATGGTCCGGTTGACCGTGACATCAAGAAAATAGCGATCATGCGAAATCAGAACAAACGCAAACGGATAATTGGACAAATATTCTTCCAGCCAATTACGCGACTCGAGATCAAGATGGTTTGTTGGTTCGTCCAGCAACAGAAGATTGGGTTTTTGAAGCAGAAGTTTGGCGAGAGCAATCCGCATCTGCCAGCCGCCGGAGAATTCTTCGGTTTGCCGATGCCAGTCTTCCGGACGAAAACCCAGTCCCGCGAGGACCGTTCCGACCTGCGCCTCGATCGCATATCCGTCGTGAGTGCGGAATTCGTGTTCAATGCGGTGGTAGCGTTCCGCGACCTGCGTGTACTCGGCGGATGTATGGTCAAGTTCCGCCATGCTGGAAGTGAGTTGCTCCAGTTCTCGTTCCAGATTCTGTAGGCGGGAAAACACGGACATACATTCCGCAAAAACTGTATGTCCTGAAAGAGTGAGCCCGTCCTGCGGAAGGTATCCGGCCCTGATTCCTTTCGCCACACTAACGTTGCCGTAGTCCAGTGTTTCTGAGCTGGCGAGAATCTTCAGAAGCGTAGATTTTCCCGTGCCGTTTGCACCGACCAGACCCACGCGGTCGCGTGGCGTGATCAAGAGATCGGCGCCTTCGAACAGGAGCTTGTGCCCATAGCGCTTTCCGGCTGAGTTGAGCTGGATCATTTCTCTTGTCTTTATCTTCTCATGCAAAGAAGAGCGAGAGCTCAGTCACTGTTGTGAGAGGACTGCGTCCCAGAGGGACGATTGAAAATAGCCCGGCGTTTCAACGCCGGGACTCGAGACGCGACAGCCAGTCCCGTAGGGACGCCTGAAAATGCCAAGTGTGCCGACCGGTACTCACTTTGCCCCGCTTCACACCCGCCACTGAAAGTGGCGAGCTATTGGCAAATATCCCTCTGGGATGGAGGATGGGAAGAAGCCGAGTCCTGATCGCCACCGGCTCACTTAACTAATTCAGCTTCGAGGCTCCGCATGGTATGCAGGACGGTCGCGATCACGTTTTCATCTCCGATGGTGGTGTTGATCATCATGTGATAGAGGGACCGCGTCGGCCAGTCGGCGCCGAAGTAATGTTTAATAAAGAGCATGCGTTCACGATCCACGGTATCCACCAGGTCTTCGGCATCGTGCAGGGTTTTTCCCAGGTCTTGAAGACGGCGCAGTTTATCGCCTCGAGGGGCATAGAGGAAAACGTGAAACACGTCTGGACGGTCGCGCAGGAAATACGGAGCGCCGCGGCCCACGATCACGCAATTGCCCTGTTCTGCGATCTCACGCATTACCTGTTCGCCAACTTCCACCATGCGGTCGGGTCCGAAAGGCTGGTGTTCTAGGTGCATGCTGCGCTCGTAACTGCCGCGCCAAAAGACCTTCACCAACCGTTGGAAGGCGCTGTCCGTGCGCTCTTCGCACATAGAGACTGCGGAGGAGTCGACGTTGGCAACTCGGGCGATCTCAGCCGTGAGTTCCTGGTCCCAAAGCTTCCAGCCGAGTTTCGATGCCAACTGCCGGGCGATCTGTCCCGCCCCACATCCGTACTCGCGCTCGACAGTGATGATCCTGAACATGATTTCAGCCTGGACGGGCGAGTGAACTTTACCGTATCCAGACTTTCGGTTCAACTGACATTCCTGGGCGCAGCACGTGTTGCTTGGTCTCGCCCGGATCGAACGTAATCTTCACAGGAATTCGCTGGACGACTTTCACATAATTGCCGGTCGCGTTCTCCGGCGGCAGCAAACTGGTGATGGCGCCACTCGCGCCCGCGATGCTCTGCAAGTGGCCTTTGTAGTCCTTGCCGGTCATATCCACGGAAATCGTCACGGCCTGATTTGAGCGCATCTTGCGAAGCTGAGTCTCCTTAAAGTTCGCTGTAACCCAGATGTCGTCCAGATTGATGATGCGCATGAACTCCTGACCCGGCTGTACGTTTTGCCCTACTTCGACGGTGCGATTGGTGACAAACCCGCTTACCGGCGAAACAACGGTTGTGTATTGGAGATTCAATTGTGCGGCGTCCAGTTCTGCCTTTTTCTGTTCAACAAGTGCCTCGGCGGACTGCGCGCGCGAACGAATTGCCGAGACCTGTTGGGGACCAGTACGCGCACCCCTCGCATTGGCTTGGGCTTGCACCAACTTGCTTTGTGCGGCTTTAATCTGCTGCTGGGCCGCGGCTAATCCGGCGCGCGCCGCATCCACGCCTGCCGCCCCGGCCTGCGCCGCGGCATAAGCTTGATCGTATTGTTGCTGAGATATTTCCTGCTTCGATACTAGCTGTTTGTAGCGGGCAAGATCGTTTTGAGCTTTTACATTATTCGCATCTGCTTGCGCGAGTTGGGCGCCGGCAGCATCAGACTGCTGCCGCGCGGCCAGTAGCGTGGCCTGAGCCCCCTCGACTTCTGCCGCAGCTGCGGCCAGTTGACTGTTAGTGCTGGTGGAAGTGATAGGAACATTTACTCCCGCGGCCTTCGCAGCAGCAACTGCGTTGTCGTAATCAGCTTTCGCGCTTGCGACGAGCACCTGGTAATCCCTGGGGTCGATCTGAACCAGCGGCGCTCCTGCCTCTACGTACTGGTTGTCGCTGACCATCAACTTCTCGACGTGTCCTGAAACCCGAGCGCTGACCGGATTCAGGTGGCCATCAATTTGGGCATCATCAGTGGATTCGTAGCTATTGAAATAGCGCCACAGAAAGAATCCAGCGACCAGCAGCACGACAATTCCAATGATCAGAAACATGCGGAATCGCGGGTTTCGCGACTGGAACTGCTTCCACTTAAGATCGCGTTCCGAAAGCTCGGGGCGGCGTTGCTCCTGTCCCTGGCTTTGAGGACGCCGCGGTTGCGTCTCAGTTTCCTGTGCCATATTTACTTGTTTTCCAGATATTGCCTGACGCCTTGCTCGGCAAAGCCAATAGCACGTGCCAAAAATACTTTCGCGACGTTATGAGCATAGAGGCTGCCAATGTAATTCTCATTCGCCGAAGCAACCGTTTCCTGCGCCTGGACCACTTCAAGGTTGTCGGCAACTCCCGCTGTGAACCGGTCGCGCGCCTGATCAAGGGTTTGGTTGGCCAAGTCGAGAGAACTTCGCGCGACTTCCACTTGATCGGCCGCGGCTGTCAGGTCGAGCAACGCGGTGCGCACTTCGTAATCAATCTGTGCTCGCAGGTTCTCTAACTGCTGGCGGTTTTGACGCAGTGTGGCTTCTGCCTCAAGAACGTCGGCGTGCGCGCGGCCGCCGGCGAATATAGGAATCGCCAGAGTTGCACCCACTTCGAAAACGCCGTGAGACTCTCCCACATTGACTCCGGCTGCTCCATAATTGCCGGCAAAGTTCAGGCTGGGGAAGTGCTCGGCGGTTGCCGCCCGGCGAAATTTCTCTGCGGCCCGCACCTGCTGAATCGCAGCCTGATAATCCGGGCGCGAGGCATAGGCGCGACGCAGAGCTTCGTCTAAATTCATCGGGGTCAGAGGCTCATACGGGGCCCTCTCTGTCAAATTAAATTCTTGGCCGGGAGGGAGGCCGATGGTACGGGCGAGCACCAGTTTCTGCTTGGCGTAGTTATTTCGCGCCACAATCAATTGCTGCTGCCGAGTCTGAAATTCAACCTGCGCGCGTAACGCATCAATGGCGGGCACCAGGCCGGCGGTCTGCTGATCATGAGCTTTGTTGTAGAGCGCTTGTGCGGATTCTACTTGCGCTTGAGCGGCGTCCACCCTGGCGGCGGCGGCGATGGTGACCAAATATTCATTACCCGCCGAAAGCACCACCAACTCGCGGGCGTCGTTGTACTTATATCGGGCGGCCAATTCGTTGGCCCGCGCCCCACGCTCGCGCTCAAGATAGTGCCAGTCAAATATGGGCGCGGTTACGTAGGCGCGCGCATCGAATATTCCCACAGGACCAATGACCGAGGGGATACCAGGAAACGAAAACCGAAAGCCCAAAGCGGCGAGATCAATCTGCTGCGCACTCTGGGTTGCCGCAACGCTGATATTAGGAAGCAGGTGACTCAATTCCTGCCACTTTGCGCCTCGCGCCGCGAGCGACGTGTCGCCGGCAAGCAGTAATCCGAGATTATTTCGCAGCGCGCGGTCTATCGCCTCTTTGAACGACAACGGCAGCACGCCAGACGTCGCTTTGCCCTCGGGCGCGCTGCTGCGGAAGGGATCCTGCCCCGTGCTCAAACTTGGCAAAGAAAACGAACTGCCACCGGAGTCAGAGTCGCCGGAACCTTGATTCTGGGGAGAGCTCCCATACCCGACACCCTGCCCTCCCGGTACGCCTGACGTCTGGGATCGAGCGGCAATAATAAGCAAACAGAAAGTCATCACACACGTGAATATCGTTTTCTTCCGGATTGAATTCATCGTGCTCAGGTTGTCTCAGAACAACGCGCAAGGCCCGTCCGCGACAGCTTATGGATTGGCTTGCTCACCTTATAGATGCAAATGATTGTACCTACGGTCGCTACTGGGAAGATAGGCTTAGCGAAAAGGCCGCACTTGCAATGGCGTTTCCGACCGAACTAGCCTGCGATTTCCTGCTTTCTCGATCGTACACAGCGACGAGGGTTGGCTCGACTCGCGATGAAGTTCATCGCAACGAGCTGAGAATGTCTATCGGTCACTCCATTGTGGCCGGTCTAAACTTGGTATGTTCCAGGAAGATTGGCACCACAAGGAGGCGACGTGGAGTTTGTAATGTTTGAAGATGTGGACGGCTTGGAAGTTTTTGTAAATCCCGAACGGGTTATTTGGGTCAGAGAGTCTGGTCACGAAAATACGATCATCAGTTGCGGAGACGACGACAAGTTCATGGTGCGCCTAAGCCCTGCTCAGGCCGTTGCCGTTTTGGGCAAGCCGGTGCGCTAGAATCATGCGCAACAGTTTTTCCCGGCTCATGCTTCCTCCGAAATGTGCTTCCGCGGATTCCCAGGGAGTAATGGAAAATTCTGTCAGGCTAAATCGACGGGCCAACCGAAACTCGGTTCAAAATTATTGGATGGTATGCGCGGCAGTTCCTACAATGAAGTTATTGGTCGGGGCGATAGGATTTGAACCTACGACCCCCTGCGCCCAAGGCAGGTGCGCTACCAGGCTGCGCTACGCCCCGACATGAAAATGCTCTTCTGATTCTAAACCAGTTCGGCCAACTGCACTGCGGAAGGAGTGCCTGTTTTTCGTGCACTCCAAAGCTC
>WNGE01000488.1_pt1 | contig 85011 bp, 87 predicted proteins | sample 5400651 | NCBI WGS metagenome assembly WNGE01 (sample SAMN13153370, study PRJNA577476) | soil metagenome | isolation source: 60 cm soil or saprolite under grassland replicate 2 | place: USA:California | collected 2016-06-15 | reverse complement strand
GCCCCGGCAAGGACCAGGAGTGGCGGTGTCATGCTGGCCCTCGAAGGGCGACCGCACCAAGCCATCTCCCGGCCCCCGCCGAGTTCCAACAGAGACTCTCTCAGAAAGCTCCGTCGGAAGGATGGTGCCCTAGTGACCGCGCGGCTGCTGGAGCTCGACCGGGCGCACGTGTGGCACCCGTACGCGCCGATGCCCGGGAGCCGGGATCCCCTGGTGGTCACCGACGCCGAGGGGGTCCGGTTGCGGCTGGCCGACGGGCGGGAGCTGGTCGACGGGATGAGCTCCTGGTGGGCGGCCATCCACGGCTACCGGCATCCGGTGCTGGACCGGGCGGTACGCGACCAGGTGGGCCGGATGAGCCACGTGATGTTCGGCGGGCTGACCCACGAGCCGGCGGTGCGCCTGGCCGGCCGCCTGGTCGAGCGGACCGGGCTGGACCACGTGTTCCTCTGCGACTCCGGCTCGGTCAGCGTCGAGGTCGCGATCAAGATGTGCCTGCAGTACTGGCGCTCGCTCGACCAACCGGCCAGGCACCGCTTGCTCACCTGGCGGGGTGGCTATCACGGGGACACCTTCCAGGCGATGAGCGTGTGCGACCCGGAGGGCGGGATGCACCGGCTCTGGCGCGGGATCCTGCCCGAGCAGGTGTTCGTCCCCGAACCACCGGCCACGTTCGATCCGGCCTACGTGGCGGTGCTGACCGGGGCGTTCGAGCGGCACCGCGACGAGCTCGCCGCGGTGATCGTGGAGCCGGTGGTACAGGGAGCCGGCGGGATGCGGTTCCACGATCCGGCCTACCTGCGCGTGCTGCGGGAGCTGTGCGACCGGTACCAGATATTGTTAGTTTTCGATGAGATCGCGACCGGGTTCGGCCGCACCGGCGCGTTCTTCGCGGCCGGGCATGCCGGGGTACGCCCGGACGTGATGTGTGTCGGCAAGGCGCTGACCGGCGGTTACCTGTCCCTGGCCGGTGCGCTGTGCACCTCCCGGGTCGCGGCGGGCATCTCCCGTGGTGGTGTGCTGGCGCACGGCCCGACGTTCATGGGCAACCCGCTGGCCTGCGCGGTCGCCAACGCCTCGCTCGACCTGCTGGACACCGGCGGCTGGCGGGGTGACGTGGCGCGGATCGAGGCGGGCCTGGTCGCCGGCCTCACCCCGCTCGCCGCGCGGCCTGGCGTCCGGGACGTCCGGGTCCTCGGCGCGATCGGCGTGGTCCAGCTGGACCGGGACGTGGACCTGGGCCGCGCCACCGACGCCGCGGTCGGGCAGGGCGTCTGGCTGCGCCCGTTCCGGGACCTGATCTACACGATGCCCCCGTACCCGACCGGGGACGACGACGTGAAAAAGATCACCGAGGCGATCGCGGCCGCGGTCGCGGCGAGCACGGAGGACTGATGGAGACCTTTGGGGAGCGGTTGGTCGCCGCGGTGGCTCGGCGTGGTCCGCTGTGTGTTGGTATCGACCCACATGCCGCACTCCTCCGCGCTTGGGGACTCGACGACGACGTCAACGGGCTGGAGTCGTTCAGTCACACAGTGGTGGAGGCGATCGCCGATCAGGTCGCGATCGTGAAGCCGCAGTCGGCGTTTTACGAGCGTCATGGGGCTTCGGGCATCGCGGTTCTTGAGTCAACTATCCGACACTTACGACGTGCCGGGACGCTCGTACTCCTCGACGTCAAGCGCGGTGACATCGGCTCGACGATGCAGGCGTACGCCGATGCGTACCTTGATCCATCGAGCCCGTTGTACGTCGACGCGATCACCGCGAGCCCGTATCTCGGGTTCGGATCGTTACGTCCGTTGATCGATACCGCCCTCTCCCACGGGGGTGGTGTCTTCGTCCTCGCGGCCACCTCAAATCCCGAAGGAGCGGCCGTGCAACGTGCACGAGCAGCGGATGGGCGTACCGTGGGACAGGTCGTCATCGATGAGATTGCGCAGGTCAACCGAGGTGCGTACCCGCTGGGAAGCATCGGGGCGGTGGTCGGCGCGACGGTCGGCCCGAGCCGGTACGACTTCACGTCGATCAATGGTCCGATCCTCGCGCCGGGCCTCGGCGCCCAGGGCGCGACGCCCGCCGACCTACCCGCCGTGTTCGGTACGAACCTGTCCGCGGTCGTACCGTCGGCGTCCCGGGAGATCCTCTCGGCCGGTCCGGATCTCGCCGCGTTGCGCGCGGCGACGGCGCGAATTCTTTCCGCCTGCCGGGACGGTGTCGCGGACAGTGCCGTTGACCAGCTACGCCCTAAGGTGGACCCCGGCGTTGCCGAAACTGGCGTTGACCGCTAGTTTTCCCGGCGCTGGGAATCACATGCACAACACGATTCACAAGCCCGGCCGCGACCAGATGCGGCCCGGCGAGGGACCTGAGGAGAACTGGTGCCGCTCCCCACACTGAGCCCGGAACAGCGCGCCGCCGCGCTGGAGAAGGCTGCGGAGATCCGCAAAGCCCGCGCTGAGCTGAAGGAGCAGCTCAAGGCGGGTAAGACCACGCTTGCGGCGGTCCTTGAGCGGGCCGAGACGGATGACGTCGTCGGCAAGCTCAAGGTCTCGGCCGTGCTGCAGGCGCTGCCCGGCATCGGCAAGATCCGGGCAACGCAGATCATGGAGAAGCTGAAGATCGCCGACAGCCGCCGGCTGCGCGGCCTCGGCGATCAGCAGCGCAAGGCACTGCTTGGGGAGTTCTCTGCCGGCAAGTGAGCCGGACAGGGTAGAAACAAGCAGTGAGCAACCACGACGACGCGCGCCCGGCCGCCCGGCTCACCGTCCTCTCCGGCCCCTCCGGGGTCGGCAAGGACAGTGTGATCGAGCTGATCCGGGCGCGCTCGCCTTGGGTGTGGCTGTCGGTCTCGGTCACCACCCGCCCGAAGCGCGACTACGAGACCGACGGCGTGCATTACCACTTCGTCGACCGGGCTGAGTTCCACCGGCTGGTCGAGACGGAGCAGCTGCTGGAATGGGCCGAGTTCGCCGGCAACCTCTACGGGACGCCCCGGGCACCGGTCGAGCAGGTGCTCCGCCAGGGCAAGCCGGCCCTGTTGAAGATCGATCTCCAGGGCGCCCGGCAGGTCCGTAAGGCGATGCCCGAGGCGCTGCTGGTCTTCCTCGCCCCGCCCAGCGTGGAAGAGCTGCACCGCCGGCTGATCGGCCGGGGTACCGAGGATCCGGAGACCATCCGGCTGCGGCTGGAACACGCCGACGAGGAGCTGGCCGCCGAGCCGGAGTTCGACGTGACCGTGGTGAACGACTCGGTCGAGCGGGCCAGCGACGAGTTGGTAGGATTGCTCGGTTGCTTACCTGTCTCGCACACATTGAGGGTGCCGCCGTGACCGTCGCCAATCCTGAGGGCATCACCAATCCGCCGATCGACGAGCTGCTGGAGAAGAGCTCGTCCAAGTACGCGTTGGTGATCTTCGCGGCCAAGCGGGCGCGCCAGATCAACGCATACTACAGCCAGCTCGGCGAGGGTCTGCTGGAGTACGTGGGACCGTTGGTCGAGACCACGCCGCAGGAGAAGCCGCTGTCCATCGCCATGCGCGAGATCAACGCCGGCCTCCTGGTGGCCGAGCCCATCGAGGGGTAGTTCCCCGTTGGCCGCTGAGCCACCATCGGTGATCCTCGGCGTGGCCGGAGGGATCGCCGCCTACAAGGCTTGCGAGCTGCTGCGCCTGTTCACGGAGTCCGGACACCGCGTCCGGGTGGTACCGACCGCGGCCGCGCTGCGCTTCGTCGGCGCGCCGACCTGGGCGGCACTGTCCGGGCAGCCGGTCGCCGACGAGGTCTGGGCCGACGCCCACGAGGTACCGCACGTGACTCTCGGCCGGCAGGCCGACCTGGTGGTGGTCGCGCCGGCAACCGCCGACCTGCTCGCCAGGGCCGCCCACGGGCTCGCCGACGACCTGCTCACCAACACCCTGCTCACCGCCAGGTGCCCGATCGTGTACGCCCCGGCGATGCACACCGAGATGTGGGAGCACCCGGCCACCGTGGCGAACGTGGCGCTGCTGCGCGACCGGGGCGCCCTGGTTATCGAGCCGGCGGTCGGCCGGCTCACCGGAGCCGACACCGGCAAGGGGCGGCTGCCCGATCCGGAGGAGATCTTCGAGGTCGCCCGGGCCGCCCTGCGTCGCGGTGGTGCCGCGCCGCGCGACCTGGCCGGCCGCGAGGTGGTCGTCACCGCCGGGGGTACCCGGGAGCCGCTGGACCCGGTGCGGTTCCTGGGCAACCGCTCGTCCGGCAGGCAGGGGTACGCGTTCGCGCGTACCGCGGTCGTCCGGGGTGCCCGGGTCACCTTGATCGCCGCCCACGTGGACCTGCCCGAGCCGGCCGGCGTGGAACTGGTCCGGGTCGGTACCACCGAGGAGCTGCGCAAGGCGACCGTGGCAGCGGCGCAGTCGGCGGACGTGGTGGTGATGGCCGCGGCACCGGCTGACTTCCGTCCGGTCCGGTACCGGAGCTCGAAGATCAAGAAGACCGACGACGGTGCCGTACCCACGCTGGAGCTGGTCGCCAATCCGGACATCGCGGCCGAGCTCGGCGCCGCCAAGCGACCCGGGCAGGTGCTGGTCGCGTTCGCCGCGGAGACCGACGACGCGCTGGCCAACGGGGCGGCCAAGCTGGTGCGCAAGCGCGCCGACCTGATCGTGGTCAACGAGGTCGGAGGGCAGCTCGGCTTCGGTACCGAGGACAACGCCGCCACCGTGCTCGGCGCGGACGGTTCGGTGCTGGAGCTGGGCCGCCGACCCAAGGCGGAGCTGGCCGATGCGGTCTGGGATCTCGTTGTCCGGATCCTGACTCCACCGTCGCACCAGCCGGGGGGTTGATGCCGTGCCTGGTTGCGTGCGTAGACTCCGAGAAAATTCCTGACCCGTCGAGGGGGTATTGAGTGGCACGCCGCCTGTTCACGTCCGAGTCGGTGACCGAGGGTCACCCGGACAAGATCGCTGACCAGATCAGCGACGGAGTGCTCGACGCGCTTCTGTCGTCCGATCCGCGGAGCCGGGTGGCGGTGGAGACGCTGATCACCACGGGCCAGGTACACGTGGCCGGGGAGGTCACCACCAAGGCTTATGCCGACATCAACACGATCGTGCGCGAGACGATCCTGCGGATCGGGTACGACTCGTCCAAGAAGGGCTTCGACGGCGCCTCCTGCGGCGTGAACATCGCGATCGGCTCGCAGTCGCCGGACATCGCCCAGGGCGTCGACTCCGCCATCGAGCTGCGCAGCGGCGAGTCGGACAGCCTGCTGGACTCGCAGGGCGCCGGCGACCAGGGCATGATGTTCGGCTTCGCCTGCTCGGAGACGCCGGAGCTGATGCCGCTGCCGATCGCGCTGGCGCACCGGCTGGCCCGCCGGCTGGCCGCGGTCCGCAAGGACGGCACCATCCCCTACCTGCGCCCGGACGGCAAGACCCAGGTGACCGTCGAATACGACGGCCTGACCCCGGTCCGGCTGAACACCGTCGTGGTGTCCAGCCAGCACGCCCCGGACATCTCGCTGGACTCGCTCCTCACCCCGGACGTCCGCGAGCACGTCATCGCCCCCGAGATCGAGGGACTCGGCCTGGACACCGAGGGTTACCGGCTGCTGGTCAACCCGACCGGCCGGTTCGAGGTCGGCGGTCCGATGGGCGACGCCGGGCTGACCGGACGGAAGATCATCGTCGACACCTACGGCGGGTACGCCCGGCACGGTGGTGGCGCCTTCTCCGGCAAGGACCCGTCGAAGGTGGACCGCTCGGCGGCGTACGCCATGCGCTGGGTCGCCAAGAACGTGGTCGCCGCCGGGCTGGCCGAGCGCTGCGAGGCCCAGGTGGCCTACGCGATCGGCAAGGCCAAGCCGGTGAGCCTGTTCGTCGAGACCTTCGGCACCGAGACCGTACCGGTCGACCGGATCGAGAAGGCCATCCACGAGGTCTTCGACCTGCGACCGGCGGCGATCATCCGGGACCTCGACCTGCTGCGCCCGATCTACCAGCAGACCGCCGCATACGGCCACTTCGGTCGCGAGCTGCCCGATTTCACCTGGGAGCGCACCGACCGTACCGCCGACCTGAAGTCGGCGGCCGGCGCCTGACCGGATCGCTTGACGGCCGCGCCGCGGTATGCGGCGCGGCCGTTCGCGTCCCGGCGCCCTGGTAGAAAGTCGGCATGCCCCCGCGTAGCAGGGCCGAGCGGGAGCCGGCCGAACAGTCGCCGGTTGCCCGGGTCTGCGTGGACGTCGGGCTCCCGCACCTGGACCGGCCGTTCGACTATCTGGTGCCGGCTCAACTCGACGTTGCGGCACAGCCGGGGGTACGGGTCCGGGTCCGGTTCGCCGGGCAGCTCGTCGACGGGTACCTGCTGGAGCGGGTGGACACGTCCGGGCACGCCGGCCCGTTGGCGTACCTCGAACGGGTGGTCTCGGCCGAGCGCGTGCTGAGCCCGGCGGTTCTGGCGCTCTGCCGGGCGGTCGCGAAGCGCTACGCCGGGACCCTGGCGGATGTGCTCCGGCTGGCCGTACCGCCCCGGCACGCGGCGGCCGAGAAGGCGGCCGGCGACGTGCTGGCGGCCGGTGCACCTGCGCCGCCGGAGCCGACCGCGTGGAGCGCCTACCGGGCCGGGGACGGCTACCTCTCCGCGCTGGCCGACGGGCGGGCGCCCCGGGCGGTGTGGACCGCGCTGCCCGGCGAGGACTGGCCGGTCCGGCTCGCCGAGGCGGTCACCGTGACCGTCCACAGTGGACGGAGTGCGGTCGTCGCGCTGGCCGACGCCCGGGACCTGGGCCGGCTGGACGCGGCGCTGCGTACGGTGCTGGGGGAGGGGCGGCACGTCGCGCTCTCCGCCGCGCTCGGGCCGGCCGAGCGGTACCGGCGGTTTCTGGCCGCCGTGCGTGGCCAGGTACCGGTCGTCATCGGTACCCGGGCGGCGGCGTTCGCGCCCGTACCGGACCTGGGGCTGGTGGCCATCTGGGACGACGGCGACGACCTGTACGCCGAGCCGCGCGCCCCGTACCCGCACACCCGGGAGGTGCTGCTGACCCGGGCCCAGCTCGCCGGTGCCGGAGCACTGCTCGGCGGGTACGCCCGCAGTGTCGAAGCCGAGCAGCTGCTGGACACCGGTTGGGCCCGGGAGCTGATCGCGTCCCGGGAGACCACGAGAAACCGGGCTCCCGCAGTCAGCCCGACCGCGGACGATCCACGTGACCAGAGCGCCGCGCGGCTGCCCAGCCTCGCCTGGCGGGCGGCCCGGGACGCGCTGGCCGCCGGTACCCCCGTGCTGGTGCAGGTGCCCCGGCGCGGTTACCTGCCGGCGGTGGCGTGCGCGCAGTGCCGTACCCCGGCCAGATGCCCGCACTGCCACGGACCGCTCGCCCTGCCCACGGCCTCGGGCACGGCGGCCTGCCGGTGGTGTGGCCGGACCAGCGCCGGCTACGCCTGCCCGGCCTGCGGCGGGCGGCGGCTGCGCGCGGCGGTGGTCGGCGCCCGGCGCACCGCCGAGGAGCTGGGCCGGGCGTTCCCCGGGGTGCCGGTGCGCACCAGTGGGCGGGACGAGGTGCTGGCCACCGTGCCCGACGAGGCGACGGTGGTGGTGGCCACCCCCGGGGCCGAGCCGGTTCCGGACAAGGGCGGCTACGGCGCCGTTCTGCTGCTGGACACCTGGGCTCTGCTGACCCGGGCCGACCTGCGGGCCGGTGAGGAGACGCTGCGCCGCTGGCTGGCCGCTGCCGCGCTGGCCCGGCCGGCGGGGCAGGGCGGCCGGGTGGTCGTGGTGGCCGACGGCGGGCTGGCTCCCGTGCAGGCGCTGGTCCGCTTCGATCCGGGCTGGCTGGCCGGCCGGGAGCTGGCCGAGCGGCGGGCCCTGGGCTTCCCGCCGGCCGTCCGGATGGCCTCGTTGACGGGTAGCTCCGGCGCGGTGGCCGACCTGCTCGCGGCGGCCCGCCTACCGCCGGGTGCGGAGCTGCTCGGGCCGGTCCCGGCAGGCGGGGAGCAGGAGCGGATGCTGGTACGGGTACCCAGGTCGGCCGGAAACGCGCTGGCCGACGCGTTGCACGCGGCGGCCGGGGTACGCAGTGCCCGGAAGGCACCGGAGCCGGTCCGGGTCCAGGTCGACCCGCTGGAGCTGCTGTGATCGCCCCGCGGGGTCGACGCGATTTGTTGTTCAGCGGAATATTGCTTGAGCAACAGATGCTGTAGCCTGGTATCCGAGCCGACCAGGAGGTCGTCATGCCAGCCGTCACCGTTGACAACATCCTCACCCTGCCCCGCGTCGCCCAGCCCGATCCGGGTACCGCCCGGCAGCGTCCGGTGGTGTCGGTGACCACCGCGCCGAAGGGGTTCGAGGGCGAGGGCTTCCCGGTCCGCCGCGCCTTCGCCGGCGTGGACCTGCGCGCCCTGGACCCGTTCGTCCACATGGACCAGATGGGCGAGGTGGAGTACGCGCCCGGCGAGCCCAAGGGCACCGCGTGGCACCCGCACCGCGGCTTCGAGACGGTCACGTACATGATCGACGGCGAGTTCGCGCACTCCGACTCCAACGGTGGCGGCGGCCTGATCACCAACGGCGACACCCAGTGGATGACCGCCGGTGCCGGCATCCTGCACATCGAGACCCCGCCGGAGCACCTGGTCGCCAGCGGCGGTCTCTTCCACGGTTTCCAGCTCTGGGTCAACCTGCCCAGGACGCTCAAGTTCGCCCCGCCGCGCTACCAGGACATCCGCGCGACCAGCGTGGCACTGCTCTCCTCGCCTGACGGCGGCGCGCTGATCCGGGTCATCGCGGGCGAGGTGGCCGGGCACGCCGGCCCCGGCGTCACACACACCCCGATCAGCCTGGTGCACGCGACGGTCAGCCCGGGTGGGTCGCTCACCCTGCCCTGGCGGCAGGACTTCAACGCGCTCGGGTACGTATTGGGTGGCTCGGGAACGGTCGGCGCCAAGGGCCGGCCGATCGGGAGCGGCCAGCTCGCCGTGTACGGCGACGGGGACGCGGTCACGGTGAGCGCCGACGCCCGCCAGTCCGGTCCGGCGCAGAACCTGGACGTGCTGTTCCTGGGCGGTCAGCCGATCCGGGAGCCGGTGGCCGCCTACGGCCCGTTCGTGATGAACACCCGCGCCGAGCTGATCCAGGCCTTCGAGGACTACCAGGCCGGGCGGCTGGGCAGCATCCCGGCCGCGCACGCCGACGTACGGGGCGAGGCATGACCCGGGTCGTCGACAATCCCGGGGCGCGGCGCTTCGAGGCGTACGTCGACGAGGCCCTCGCCGGGTTCGCCGAGTACGAGCTGCACCCCGACCGGATCGTCTTCATCCACACCGAGGTCGATCCGGCCTTCGAGGGGCGCGGAGTGGGCAGCCAGCTCGCGGCCGGAGCGCTGGACGCGGTCCGGGAGCGCGGACTGCGGGTGATAGCACGGTGCCCGTTCATCGCCGGCTACCTGTCCCGCCACCAGGAGTACGCCGACCTCCTGCGCAGCCACTGATGAGCAACCTGGAGCGGGCACCTTCGGTCGTCGTCTGTGGCGACGTGGCGCCCGGCCCGCCCGAACTGCTCGTCGGGCGGGACGTGGTGCTCGGCGGTACCCGTGGCATGACGGTCACCCGTACCCTGCCGCATCGGGACCGCCGGATGGTCGGCGCCTGGTGCTTCGTGGACCGGTACGGGCCGGAGGACATCACCGGACGCTCCGGCATGCGGGTACCCCCGCACCCGCACACCGGCCTGCAGACGGTGAGCTGGCTGCTGGCCGGCGACATTCTGCACCGGGACAGCCTGGGTAGCCGCCAGCTGATCCGGCCCGGGCAGCTCAACCTGATGACCGCCGGCCGGGGGATCGCCCACGCCGAGGAATCCCCGGCCGGGCACGGGCCGGTGCTCGACGGGGTACAGCTGTGGGTGGCGCTGCCCTCGGCGTACCGGGCCGTCGGGCCGGACTTCGCACACCACGCCGACCTGCCGGTGCTGCGGTACCCGGACGGCACCGTCACCGTCATCATCGGCGAGCTGGCCGGGGCGGTGTCCGGGGCGCGGGCGTACACCCCGATCGTGGGGGCCGAGGTGACCCTGTCCGGCCGGCTGGACCTGCCGCTGCGACCCGAGTTCGAGTACGCGGTGCTGGTGCTGTCCGGCGCGGCTGCCGTCGACGACATCGAGCTGACCGCCGGACCGCTGCTCTATCTCGGTACCGGACGTCCGGGGCTGTCGGTCCGGACGGCCGCCCCCGCGCGACTGCTGCTGCTCGGTGGCGAGCCGTTCGAGGAGCAGATCGTGATGTGGTGGAACTTCGTCGGTGGCAGCCACGAGGACGTGGTGCGGGCCCGGGCGGACTGGGCCGCGGCCGATCCTCGCTTCGGCACGGTCCACGGGTACGACGGCGACCCGCTGCCCGCCCCGGTACTCCCGGCGACCGCGCTCAAGCCGCGCGGCCGGCACCGGTAGAACGAAGCGGCTCCGGTCGATCCGTAGACTGGAGGGACTGTTCGTCGCAAGGAGGCCCGACCCGTGAGCGTCACCCCGATCCGGCTGCTCGGCGACCCGGTGCTGCGCAGCCCCGCAGATCCGGTCGTCGACTTCGACAAGGAGCTGCGCAAGCTGGTCGAGGACCTGATCGATACAATGCGGGACCAGTCCGGTGCCGGTCTGGCCGCCCCGCAGATCGGGGTCGGCCTGCGGGTCTTCGCCTTCGACCTGGACGACGTGGTCGGCCACCTGGTCAACCCGGTCCTGGAGTTCCCGGACGAGGAGGAGCAGGACGGGCCGGAGGGCTGCCTGTCGATCCCGGGGGTGTATGTCGACACCAAGCGCCGGCTCAACGCCGTGGCCAAGGGCTTCAACCAGCACGGGGATCCGGTGCAGATCGTCGGGACCGGGACGATGGCGCGGTGCGTGCAGCACGAGACCGACCACCTGGACGGGGTGCTGTTCCTCGACCGGCTGGACACCGTGCGGCGCAAGGAAGCCATGAAGGAGATCCGGGCCAGCGAGTGGTACCAGGCCGGCATGCGGATCAAGGTCAGCCCGCATCCGACGCCGGGCCAGGTCCGCTGAGATGCGGCTGGTTTTCGCGGGTACCCCGGCGGTGGCGGTACCGTCCCTGGACGCGATCGCGGAATCCGGGCACGAGCTGGTCGCGGTGGTGACCCGACCGGATGCGCCGGCCGGGCGCGGCCGGCACCTGGTCCGTTCCCCGGTTGGGGCGTGGGCGCACGAGCGGGGCGTCGAGGTGCTCACCCCGCAGCGTCCCCGGGAGCCCGCCTTCCAGGAACGGCTGCGAGAGATCGCGCCGGACTGCGTACCGGTGGTCGCCTACGGCGCATTGGTGCCGCCCGGTGCGCTGGCGATCCCCCGGTACGGCTGGATCAACCTGCACTTCTCGCTGCTGCCCGCCTGGCGGGGGGCGGCGCCGGTACAGCACGCCGTGCTGCACGGTGACGAGGTGACCGGGGCGGCGGTGTTCCAGCTGGAGGAAGGGCTGGACACCGGGCCGGTGTTCGGGACGCTCACCGAGCCGATCCGTGGCAGCGACACGTCCGGCGACCTGCTGGAGCGGCTGGCGGTGTCCGGGGCGCGGCTGCTCGTCCACGTGCTGGACGGGATCGAGGCGGGCACGCTCAAGCCGGTACCCCAGCCGGTGGACGGGGTGTCGCTGGCCCCGAAGGTGACCGTCGAGGATGCCGAGGTGCACTGGAGCGAGCCGGCGTTCGCGGTGGACCGGCGGATCCGGGCGTGTACCCCCGCTCCGGGTGCCTGGACCACGTTCCGCGGCGAGCGGGTGAAGCTGGGTCCGGTCCGCCCGACCGGTGGCGCGTCCGGCCTCGCCGCCGGGGAGATCTCGGTCGGCCGCTCGGGTGTACTGGTCGGCACCGGTACCGGCGCGGTGGCGCTGGGCGAGGTGCGCGCCGCCGGCAAGAAGGCGATGCCGGCCGACGCCTGGGCTCGCGGAGTCCGCCCGGAACCGGGGGAGTCCTTCACGTGAGTGGCCCGAGGCGGCCGCCCAGCACGCGCGACCAGCGTGGCGGGACCAGGCCGCCGCGCGGTGGCCGGCCGATGGTCGATCCGGCGCGGCAGGCGGCGTACGAGGCGGTCGCGGCGGTACACCGGGACGACGCGTACGCCAACCTGGTGCTCCCCCGGATCCTGCGGGAGCTGCGGCTGGACGGGCGGGACGCGGCCTTCGCCACCGAGCTGACCTACGGCACCCTGCGTACCAGCGGCACGCTCGACGCGATCATCGCGGCGGCGGCCGGTCGGGAGGTGGGCCGGATCGACCCGCCGATCCGCGACGCGCTGCGCCTGGGCGCATACCAGCTGCTGCACACCCGGGTACCGGTGCACGCGGCGGTGACCTCGACCGTGGACTTGGTACGGGCGGTGGCGGGACCGGCCGGTACCGGCTTCGCCAACGCGGTCATGCGCCGGATCGGCGGCCAGCCGCTGGACGCCTGGATCGGCTCGATCGCGCCGAGCCAGGCCGCGGACCCACTCGGGTACCTGGCGGTCGCGTACGCCCATCCGCTGTGGATCGTGCGCGCGTTCGCCGAAGCGTTGCACGGCGACCTCGACCAGACCGCCGAGCTGCTGGCCGCCGACAACACCCCGGCGCTGGTGCACCTGTGCGCCCGACCCGGCCGGATCGGGGCGGCCGAGCTGGCCGCCGAGGTCGGCGGCGAGGTCGGCCGGTACTCGCCGTACGCGGTGTACCTGCCCGGCGGCGCGCCCGGCGAGCTGGCGGCGCTGGCGAGCGGCCGGGCACACGTCCAGGACGAGGGCTCCCAGCTTGCCGCGCTGGCGCTGGCTGAGGCCGGGCTGGACGGCCCGGACGCGCGCTGGCTGGACCTGTGTGCCGGACCCGGCGGCAAGGCCGCGCTGCTCGGCGCGCTCGCGGCCGGGCGCGGCGTCGAGGTGACCGCGGTCGAGATCGCGCCGCACCGGGCCGAGCTGGTCCGGCACGCGGTCGCCGGCCTGCCCGTCGAGGTCATCGAGGCCGACGGGCGGGAGCTGGACCTGGCCGGCTTCGACCGGGTACTGGTGGACGCGCCGTGCTCCGGGCTCGGGTCACTGCGCCGGCGGCCCGAGTCGCGCTGGCGCCGCCGGCCGGCCGACCTGCCGCCGCTGACCCGGCTCCAGCGGGAACTGCTGACCGCCGCCTTCCGGGCGGTCCGGCCCGGCGGGCTGGTCGGCTATGTGACCTGCTCGCCGCACCTGGTGGAGACGCGGGTGACGGTGGCCGAGGCGGTACGCCGCTCGCCCGTGCCGGTGGAGCTCGTCGATGTCCGGCCGGCCCTGCCCGCCGGAGTGCCCGACCTCGGTACCGGACCGGCGGTGCAACTGTGGCCGCACCGGCACGGTACCGACGCGATGCACATCGCGCTGCTCGCCCGGCGCGGATAGCGCGGGATCAGACCGGTGCCGCGAGCCGATGCACGTGCATCCGTAGACTGGGGTTCGTGAGTATGCCGTCGCTGATCGTCGCCCCGAGCCTGCTGGCTGCCGACTTCTCCCGCCTCGGTGAGGAGGCCCGAGCCGTTGAGGGCAGTGCCGACTGGCTGCACGTGGACGTGATGGACAACCACTTCGTACCCAACCTGACCATCGGGCTGCCGGTGGTACAGAGTCTGCGCGGGGCGACCACGCTGCCGCTCGACGTACACCTGATGATCGACGCGCCGGACCGCTGGGCACTCGGGTACGCCGAGACGGGCGCGTACAACGTCACCTTCCACGCCGAGGCGGCCGAGGACCCGGTGGCGCTGGCCAAGGATCTGCGGGCGGCGGGCAGCCGGGCCGGGCTGGCCATCGACCGGGACACGCTGGTCGAGCCCTACCTGGACCTGCTGCCGCACTTCGACACCCTGCTGATCATGACGATCAAGGCCGGCTTCGGTGGCCAGGAGTTCCTCCCCGAGCTGCTGGAGAAGGTCCGCGTGGCCCGTCGCCACCGCGACAGCGGGCACCTGGACCTGCGCATCGAGGTGGACGGCGGGATCACGGACGAGACCGTGGAGGCGGCGGTGGAGGCCGGTGCGGACACCTTTGTCGCGGGTACCGCCGTCTATGCCACGGACGACCCGGCCGCGGCCGTGCGGGCACTGCGGCGCCGGGTCGAGACGGCGGCCGCGCGGTGACCGGGCCCGGCCCGGCGGCCGGGCCCGACCAGCCGACCGTGAAGAGCGGCCAGAGCCTGATCCTGGTCGTCGACGACGACCAGGACATCGCCCGGTTCGTCCAGGTCAACCTGACCCTGCAGGGCTTCGACGTGGTGGTGGCGCACGACGGCGAGCAGGCCCTCGCGGTGGTCAACGAGCGGCAGCCCGACCTCGCCCTGGTCGACCTGATGATGCCGAAGGTCGACGGGCTGGAGCTGACCCGCCGGCTGCGCGCCAACCCGCTCACGGCATCGATGCCGATCATCATGTTGACCGCCCGGGGGATGACCGTCGACAAGGTGCTCGGGCTCACCGCCGGGGCGGATGACTACCTGGTCAAGCCGTTCGACACGCTGGAGCTGGTGGCCCGGGTCAACTCGACGCTGCGGCGCAACCAGGAGTACCGCGAGGTGTCTCCGCTGACCGGCCTGCCGGGCAACACCCGGATCCTGCGGGAGATCACCGACCGGGTGAAGGGCGGCACGGCGTACGCGGTCTGCCACATCGACATCGACCGGTTCAAGGGGGTCAACGACGCGTACGGGTTCGCCCGGGGGGACGAGTTCATCTCCGCCCTGGCCCGGTCGATGCACCGGGCGGTGGTCGAGGTCGGGCTGCCACCCGCGTTCCTCGGGCACATCGGCGGCGACGACTTCGTGCTGGTCTGCACGCCCGAGCAGGTACGGCCGCTGACCACGCGTACCGTCGAGGACTTCGAGGCGGCCGCGGACCGGCTGTACGACCCGGTCGACTCGGCGCGCGGCTACCTGGAGATCCCGGACCGGAAGGGCAACATCCGGATCGTCAACCTGGTCACCCTCTCGATCGGGGTGGCCCTGTCGACCAACCGCAATTTCACCGACCCGCGCGAGGTGGTGTCCGCCGCCTCGGAGATGAAGAGCGTGGCGAAGAGCCAGCCGGGGTCGTACGTCGCGATGGACCGGCGTACCGGCGGTGTGAGCTAGGTCGCGCGCGCGGGTTGCCCCGGCGTGCAAGACTGCAGGGGTACCCACCACGCGCTGGCGGGACTCGGTGAAATTCCGAACCGGCGGTGATCCAGGCGTGACCTGGTAAGCCCGCGACCCGGACGACCTCGTGTCGTGCGGTGGACCTGGTGAAAATCCGGGGCCGACGGTCAAAGTCCGGATGGGAGACAGCGCGCGGCAGGGCCGGTGTCCGGCCGGCTCTGGGTCCGGCCGTCGGCGTCGTGCCGTCCGGCCGGTCGACGGGCCTCGCCCGTCCCGCCGTTCATCCCCCCGCCCGCGCCGACCGCGCGACGAGAGGGGGACCGGCGTGTTCACCGGGATCATCGAGGAGTTGGGCAGCGCTGTCGCGCTGGAGGAGCGGGGGGACGCGGCCCGGCTGACGGTACGCGGCCCGATGGTCGTCAAGGACGCCCGGCATGGCGACTCGATCGCGGTCAACGGGGTCTGCCTGACCGTGGTGACGGTGGACGGCGACATGTTCACCGCCGACGTGATGAAGGAGACCCTGGACCGGTCCTGCCTCGGCGCACTGCGCGAGGGCGACCCGGTCAACCTGGAGCGGGCCGCCACCCTCGGTACCCGGCTCGGCGGACATCTCGTGCAGGGTCACGTCGACGGGGTGGGTACGGTCGCCGGCCGCTCGCCCGGCGGGCGCTGGGAGGTGGTCCGGATCGGGTTGCCGCCCGGGCTCTCCCGCTACCTCGTGGAGAAGGGCTCGATCACGGTGGACGGCGTCTCGTTGACCGTCACCTCGGTCGACCGCAACGAGTTCGCGGTCAGCCTGATCCCCACCACCCTGGCGCTGACCACGTTGGGACACAAGGGCATCGGCGCACCGGTCAACCTGGAGGTCGACGTGATCGCCAAGTACGTGGAGAAGCTTCTGGGGGGAAAGTCATGAGCGTCTTCGGGACGATTGAGGAGGCGGTCGAGGCAGTCGCGGCCGGGCGGCCCGTGGTCGTGGTCGACGATGCCGACCGCGAGAACGAGGGTGACCTGATCTTCTCGGCGCAGCTGGCGACGCCGGAGCTGATGGCGTTCACCGTCCGGTACACGTCGGGGTTCATCTGCGCGCCGCTGACCGAGGCGGACGCGGACCGGCTGGAGCTGCCGCCGATGTACCACACCAACCAGGACCGCCGGGGCACCGCGTACACGGTGACCGTCGATGCCCGGGAAGGGGTGAGCACCGGCATTTCCGCCGCCGACCGGGCCCACACGGTGCGGCTGCTCGCCGACCCGACCACGTCGTCGGCCGATCTGGCCCGGCCGGGGCACGTGGTGCCGTTGCGCGCCAAGGCCGGTGGGGTCCTGCGCCGGGCCGGGCACACCGAGGCGGCGATCGACCTGGCGGTGCTCGCCGGGCTGCGCCCGGCCGCGGTGCTCTGCGAGCTGGTCAACGACGACGGAACGATGATGCGGGTACCCGAGCTGGAGGTGTTCGCCAAGGAGCACAACCTGGTGCTCGTCTCGATCGCCGACCTGATCGCCTACCGCCGGCGTACCGAGCGGCAGGTGGAGCGGGTTGTCGAGGCTCGGCTGCCCACCCGGTACGGGCTGTTCCGGGTGCACGGGTACCGGTCCAACGCGGACGGGGCCGAGCAGGTCGCGCTCGTCCACGGCGACCTGGGCGACGGGCAGGACGTGCTGGTCCGGGTGCACTCCGAGTGCCTGACCGGGGACGTGTTCGGCTCGCTGCGCTGCGACTGCGGTCCGCAGCTGCAGGCCGCCCTGCAACGGGTCGCCGAGGAGGGGCGCGGGGTGGTGCTGTACATCCGCGGGCACGAGGGGCGAGGCATCGGCCTGCTGGAGAAGCTGCGCGCCTACCAGCTGCAGGACGATGGCGCGGACACGGTGGACGCCAACCTGCTGCTCGGGCTGCCCGCCGACGCGCGGGACTACGGTACCGGTGCGCAGATCCTGTACGACCTCGGCGTGCGTACCATGCGGTTGCTCACCAACAACCCGGCGAAGCGGGCCGGGCTGGAGGGGTACGGGCTGAGCGTGGTCGGCCGGGTACCGCTGGCCAGCAGTCCACATCCCGAGAATGTCCGGTACCTGCGGACCAAGCGGGACCGGATGGGGCACCTGCTGGACGAGCTGGACGATGTGGCGGAAGGGTTGGCGTAGCGATGGGGGCGTTCGGCGTACCAGATCTGTCCACTGTGGACGCGAGCGGGCTGAGCCTGGCCATCGTGGCTGCCCGCTGGCATCACGAGATCACCGACCAGCTCCTGGAGCGGTCGCTGGCCGCCGCCAAGGCGTGCGGGGTGGAGGACATCACGGTGGCCCGGGTGGCCGGCTCGGTCGAGCTGCCGGTCGTCGCCCAGGCGCTGGCCCGCCGGCACGACGCGGTGATCGCGCTGGGCGTGGTGATCCGTGGCGAGACCGCGCACTTCGAGCACGTCTGCCGGTCGGTCACCGATGGGCTGACCCGGGTCGCGCTGGACGGGTCGACCCCGGTGGCGCACGGCGTGCTCACCGTGGACAGCGTGGACCAGGCCCTGCAACGGGCCGGGCTGCCGGACTCCAGCGAGGACAAGGGCTGGACCGCCACCGTCTCCGCGCTGGACGCGGCCCTGACGTTGAAGAAGGTGGGCTAGGCCGCCAGTTTCCACCTGGCCGGGTCGTCGGCCAACGTCCGTGTCCAGGGCCGTGCGCCGCGGTGCCGGTACCAGCCGGCCAGCCAGTGGCCGACGGCCAGCGGCGGGATCAGCACGCTGGTGACGAGCAGGGGTACCGGCTCCCGCCACGCGCCGGGCGCGGCGCGCAGTCGGGCCACGAGAAAATCGCCGGTGGCGGCGAGCCAGCCGAGTGCGGCCAGCGTAGCGATTCCGGGTCGGCCGGCTGCTATGCCGGAGGCGCCTGGACCGACGGTCGGCGCGCCGCCGCGAGCGGCGGCCAGGGCCAGCGCGGCGCAGCCGAGCAGCACGGTGACCGCGTGCCGGTGCCGGCGGCCCATCGGAACGGCCAGCAGACGGTGCCAGTCCGGGCCCCACAACCGGCGCAGCAACGCGTCGTCGGCGTTGCCCCGCTGGCTGCGCAGGCTGACCCAGGGGCTCTCCGGCCGGACCGGGTGGGCGGTGCGGCGGGCGCCGAGCACCAGGCGGTACCCGAGCCGGGTGACCCGGTAGGCGAGGTCGGCGTCCTCCCGGTATGCCCGGGGGAACCGCTCGTCGAAGCCGCCCACGCGGTCCAGTGCCGCCCGCCGGTACGCCATGTCGGCCGTTGCCCACCAGGCGTGCGCCAGTCCCGCCGTACTGGCCGCCCAGTCGGTACCCGCCCGACCCGCCGGCCGGGGTACGGTCAGCCGTCCCTGTACCCCGCCCACGTCCGGTGGCTGCCGCAGGTCCTGGACCAGCGTGGCCAGCCAGTCGGGCGGGGGCAGCACGTCATCGTCAAGGAACGCGACCCACTCGTACCGGGCCGCCCGCCAGCCCGCGTTGCGGGCCGCGGCCGGTCCCCGGCGGCTGCCCGAGTCGTCCACCACGATCAGCTCGACCGGTACCGGCGGGTCCAGCAGTTGCGGCCGAAGCCGTTCGAGCAGCGCCGCCAGGCAGGCCCGGCCGACCGTGGGGATGACGATCGAGACGCCCTCAGGCATCGGGGCGGGCCGCGATGGCGTCCCGGCGGACCGCGAGGGCGTCCCGGCGGACCGCGAACGGGCCGAGCGCGAGCAGGTCGACCGGCGCCGAGCCGAACAGTTCGAGGGCCTCCCGCGGGGTGTCCACCATCGGCCGCCCGGCGGTGTTGAGCGAGGTGTTCACCACCACCGGCAGGCCGGTACGCGCCTCGAAGCCGGCCAGCATGCGCGCCGTCAACGGGTCGGTGGCCGGGTCCACGGTCTGCACCCGGGCGGTACCGTCCACGTGTACCACCGCCGGGATCCGCGCGCGCCACTCGTGCCGTACCCGGTGCACGAACAGCATGTACGGGCTGGGCAGTACACCGTCGAAGATCTCCGCGGCCCGCCCGTCGAGCACCATCGGCGCCACCGGACGGAACTGCTCACGTCCCTTGACCTCGTTGAGCCGCTCGGTGTTCGCCTCGTTGCCCGGGTGGGCGAGCAGCGAACGGTGCCCGAGCGCCCGGGGCCCGTACTCGCTGCGCCCCTGGAACCAGGCGACCATCCCGTCGTCGGCGAGCACCTCGGCGGCGAGGTCGGCGATCGAGTCCGGTCGGGTGTACGGCAACCGGGCCCGGCGCAGCTCGGCTTCCAGCTCCTCCTCGGTGAACCCACGGCCGAGAGCGGCACCGGGCATCGGGGCCACCCGGTCGCCCTCCAGCGACGCGACGTGCAGCGCGGCACCCAGGGCGGTACCCGCGTCACCGGCCGCCGGCTGTACCCAGACCCGGGCGTACCGGCTCTGCGCGGCCAGCCGTGCGTTGGCGACACAGTTCAGCGCCACCCCGCCGGCCATGGCCAGCGCGCGCGGGCCGCCGGCCGCGTCGTACAGCCAGCCGGCCAGGTCGAGCAGCACCTCCTCCAGCCGGACCTGGACGCTCGCGGCCAGGTCGGCGTGCTTGTCGGCCATCGCCTCACCCGAACCCCGGCGCGGGGCCAGCGCGCCGAAGTCGACCGGCCCCACCTGGAATCCACCGGACGGCGTCACCGCGATGAGCTCGCGCAGCAGGTCCAGGTGGCGTGGCTGGCCGTAGGACGCCAGGGCCATCACCTTGTACTCGTCGCTGGAGCGCAGGAAGCCGAGGTGCTCGGTCAGGTCCTCGTAGAGCAGCCCGAGGGAGTGCGGCAGTTCCTGGGTGGCCAGCGGCTCGAGCAGCCCGTCGCGGTACCGGCCGGCGAGGTGGCTGGCCCGCTCGCCCCGCCCGTCCAGCACGAGGACGGCGCAGTCGCCCTGGCCGTACCGCACCGGGGCGGCCAGCGCGGCTGAGGCGGCGTGCGCGACGTGGTGCGGTACGAACATCACCCGCTCCGGGTCGAGCCCGTCGAGCAGGTCGGCGAGGAAGTACGGGGCCCGGACCGCGTACTCCTGGCGCAGCCAGTCCCACGGGTCGGTGATGCCGAGCTCGTCGGCGGGCCGGCACAGGCGCGGGTCGAAGGAGTACGCCACCGCGTCCAGCTGGTCCGGCCGCAGCCCGGCGTACGCCAGGCACCACCGGGCGGACAACTCGGGCAGCTCCCAGGCGGAGAACGGTACCGGCCGTTTGCCGTGCTTGCGCCGGGAGAACCGCTCCTCCTCGGCAGCCGCCACCACCTGGCCGTCGAGCACGAGCGCGGCCGCCGGGTCATGGAAGATCGCGTTGATGCCCAGTACCCGCATGCCTCCCGGTACCCGCGAATGATCCGGCCAACCGCGGGTAACCGGACCTCATGGATCGTGGAAACAGCAAGCACGGGCCGCGCCTCGACGACGAGATGCAGCGCGAGGTCCGGCCCCTGCTCCAGGGACAACCCGGCGGCGGCCGGGTGGCGGAGTGGCGTGATCCGGAGGCGCCCGGTGAGGACCAGCTGGAGCATGCCGAGTTCCCCGAGCCGGGTCTGGACCTGCCGGGTGGGGCACCGGAGGGGATCAGCGAGCCCGAGGCGGAGCAGCGGGCCCGGTTCGCCAGCTACCTGAACCGGTCGCTGTTCCCCGCCGGCCCGGCCCGGCTGCGCGCGGCGGCGGGGAAGGCACATGCGCCGGCCGACGTGCTCGCGCTGCTCGACCGGCTACCCGAGGCGGAGTACCTCAACGTGGCGGAGGTCTGGCAGGCGCTCGGCGGCGGTATGGAGTCGCGGCGCTGGTGAAGATCAGGGCGGAGGTACGAGGTGGACCACCTTGGTCGCGGTCAGCTCGTCGAGCAGCTCCGGCCCGTACCCGTACCCCTGCCCGCTGCCGCGCCGCGGCTGCGCCGCCCCGCCCGGCGCCCCACCGAACACGTCGTTGACCTTCACGGTGCCCACCGGCAGCTCGCGTACCGCCTGCCGGGCGTGTGCCATCGACCGGGTCAGTACCGTCGCGGCCAGCCCGTACGGCGACGAGGCGGCGCGCCGTAGCGCGTCCTCGAACGAGTCCACCACGGCGACCGGGGCCACCGGCCCGAACGTCTCCGCACGCATGACTTCCATGTCGTCGGTACAGCCGGCGAGCACGGTCGCCGGGTAGAACGAGCCCGGACCGTCCGGTACCACGCCGCCGGTCAGCAGGCGCGCTCCGGCCGCGACGGCGGCGCACACCTGGTCGTGTACCGCGTCCCGGAGCCGCCCGTCCACCAGCGGCCCGAGCTGCGTCCGTGGGTCGGTACCCGGTCCCATCCGCAGGGCCCGGGCCCGCGCCACCAGTTCGTCCAGGAACCGGTCCGCCACCGCCCGGTGCACGTAGATCCGCTCGACCGCCACGCAGATCTGCCCGGCGTTGGCGAACGCGCCGAGTGCCGCCTGCCCGGCCGCCCACGCCGGATCCACGTCCCCGTCCACCACGAGCGGATCGCTGCCGCCGTTCTCCAGGAGTGCCTTGGCACCGGTACCGGCGCACGCCGCCGCGATGGCCCGGCCGGTCGCCGTGGACCCGACGTGCGCGACGACGTCGAGGTCCTGCCGCACCAGTTGCGCGCCGACGCTTCCGTCGCCGACCAGTGCGCTCAGCACACCCTGGGGCAGCTGCTGCGCGATCAGCTCGGCCAGCCGGGCCCCGGTACCCGGGCTGCGTTCGCTGGGCTTGGTGACCACGGTGTTCCCGGTGACCAGGGCGGCGCCGATCAACCCGCAGGCGACCGCGACCGGGTCGTTCCACGGGGTGAGCACCCCGACCACGCCCCGGGGCTCGTACACCATCAGGTCGAACGCGTCGGACGAGCCGGCCAGCGAGCGCCCGCGATGAGTCGGGCCGAGCTGGGCGTACTGCCGCAGGGTGGCCACCCCCGCCGCCACCCCGGCCCGTGCCTCCCGCTCCGGCCGACCCATCTCCCGGGTGTTCAGCCGGGCCAGCTCGTCGGCGTGCGCGGCCACCGCGTCGGCGGCCCGGCCCACCGCGTCGGCCCGCTCGGCGGCCGCGGTAGCGGCCCACGACGGCAGCGCCGCGCGGGCCACCGCGACCGCGGCGGCGACCTCGGTCTGGCTGGACATCGGCAGCACGGTGACGGCACAGCCATCGGCCGGGTCGCGAACTTCGACCCGGCCGACGGCGAGCATCCCGGTCACGGCTCGGGCCGCTCGATGGTGCCCCGCCAGGCGCCGGTCTCGTCACCATGGGACTCCATGAACTCGCGGAACCGCTCCAGGTCCGTCCTGAGCTGGTGGCCGACCATGCCGGTCTTGTCGGCAAGCTGCTCGACCATGCCCTCGGGCTCCAGCTCAAGCTGCGCGGTGACCCGGGTGTGCGTCGGATCCAGCCGGTGGAAGGTGACCACGCCACCCTGCTTCGGTCCGGACACCGAGGTCCAGGCCACCCGCTCGTCCGGGATCTGCTCGGTGATCCGTGCGTCGAACTCGCGGGTCACGCCACCGATCTCGACCACCCAGTGGGTCATCGTGTCGCCGAGCTGGCGTACCTCGCGTACGCCGGACATGAACCTGGGGAACTCCTCGAACTGGGTCCACTGGTTGTACGCGGTGCGCACTGGTACGGCCACGTCCACCGACTCGGTCTTGCCGGCCATGTGGTTGCCTCCTTCCTTCCGCCGCAGGATCGCGGGGCTCATCCCATGGCGTACCCACCGGCTCGCCGGGCATGCCTCCGGTGCCGTCCGGCGAGGGCCGGTGGGATCGGTAAATGCAATGCGGACGAGTCTTTGCGCGAGGCGGTCCGTCGTCATATGGTTACAACGGGTTCGGGTTTCTTCGCGTCCGCCGCTCAGAGCCGCCGGACGACCCGACCCGACAGCGCTCAAGAAACGGGCGCTCGCAGCCAGCGCAACACCAGCGACGAAGTGATCGGGCATGGCCGTTGAGGGGACGGACCATAGCCCGACCCTCCGTCGTTCCCAGGCGAGGAGTTTCCATGCCTGCCGCACTTTCTTGCCTGATCCGGTCCGATGGTGGGGAGGAGCCGGGATCCGGCGCCGCCGCGTTCGACGAGATGATGTCCGTACTGTTCGCGCGCCTGGCGCAGCGGCCGGATCAGCGGGCCGTGCTACGGGAGCAGATGATCGAGGTATGTCTACCGTTGGCGGTTCGGTTGGCCCGGCACTACCAGGGTCGGGGGGAGCCGTTCGAGGATCTGGTACAGGTCGCGACAGTGGGGCTGATCAAGGCGATTGACGGGTACGACCCGGGCCGGGGTCCGTTCTCGCACTATGCCGGCCCGACCGTGCGGGGGGAGCTGAAGAAGCATTTCCGGGACCGCGGTTGGAGCGTGCGGGTACCGCGCCGGTTGCAGGAGCTGAAGATGGAGATGTCCCGGGCGCATCAGGTGCTGACCCATGCGTTGGGGCGGGCGCCGTCGGTGGCGGATCTGGCCCGGTATCTGGACGTGGACGAGCAGCACGTGCTGGAGGGGATGGATCTGGCGCACGCCTACCAGCCGGTATCGCTGGATGCGCCGGTGTCCGGGCAGGAGGATGCCAGCGATCTGAGGGAGTTGCTGGGCGGGCGGGATCCGGCCGTGGAGAGCCTGGATGATCGGATCACGCTGGCCGGGTTGTTGCCGCAGTTGCCGGAGCGGGAGCAGCGGATCCTGCAGATGCGGTTCTCCGCGAACATGACCCAGTCGCAGATCGCCGGTGAGATCGGAATTTCGCAGATGCATGTGTCGCGGCTGCTGGCGCAGACGTTGGCGTGGCTGCGGGAGGCGATGAGCGACGATGTGGTGCCGGACTGGCCCGGGCTGTCCGGCCCGACCCCGGTCAGTAGCACCGGGTTGCTGGGCATCGATGTGCAGCGGCTGGCCGGCGGGATCGTGCTGGTGGCGGTGGCCGGCGAGGTCGACCAGGACAGCGCGCTGGAGTTGCGGGCGGTGCTGTGCGAGGCGGCGATCGCCGACCGGCCCTGGTGCGTGCGCACCGATCTGGCCCGGGTACCGCTGATGGACGCCGCCGGGGCGGCCGCGTTGCTGGCCGGGCGGCACGCCGCGCACCACGCCGGCGCCGATTTCCGGGTGGAACGCCCCCGGCGCCCGGTGATCGAGGTGCTCTGCCGAGCCGGCCTCGGCGCGGTGTTCGGGCTGACCCGGAAGGCTCCGCTCTACCGGGTGACGGCCAGCGCCGCCCACACCACCTTGCCTTGTTGAGCCGGCGTTGAGCCCCAACTCGACGCGGTCTGTTCGACGATGAGCAGGCCCCGGCCGGTGGACGCGGACGAGTCGGGGTCCAGCCGGACCGCCGGCCGGCAGTCCTCGTCCCGGACCCCGATGTGCAGGTACCGGGGGGTCCGGATGAGGGTGAGCTCGAACGGCGTACCGGCGTGCCGTACCGCGTTGGCGACCAGTTCGGAGGTGACGATGCTGGCCGACGCGACCAGCTCCGGGATCCGCGCGATCAGGCAGGCCTCGGTGGCCAGGTCCCGGGACCGCCGGGCGACGCCGGGTACCGGCCGCATCTGCTCGCGCAGCCGGAACGGCGTCGGTGCGCACCGGGCCAACGCGAGCGCGGCCGCCCGGTCCGGGCAGACCGCCACCGCGCGGTCGACGGCCTGCCCGGTGAGCATCGAGCGCAGTACCGGGTCCGGAGCGTGCAGGATGACCGGTACCCCCGGCCACAGGCTCGCCCGGTGGGCCAGCGCCGCGAACGCCAGGAGCGCGGCCGGCTCCGCACAGCTCACCCCGGACAGGTCGAGCAGGAGCGCATCGGGCTGGCCGGTCAGCACCTCGGTCACGGTCGTCTCGGCGGTGCAGATGGTGGTCTGGTCGATGCCGCCGATCAGCCGGACGGTCGCGACTGGACCGTCGGACTCGATCTGGGTGTGCAGCCGGGTCATGAGCCGTCGTTTCATGGGACGCCGGTCCAACCGTGGGGTGGCCGGGCACGGCGGTTTCCGGCACAGGATAACCACGACACGCCTGATCGTGCTCGCGCTGTCGGTACCCGATGCGTAAAGTGTGGCCCGATGGCGCTCCGGTAGCGGGAGACAGCGCATGACAGCGGAGCAGTCCACCCTTCTGGTCGAACCGGTCCCTGTTGAAGACACCGATTCGCTGCTGTTCCGTCTGACCGGAGACCTCGACCTGACCACCGTCGATCGGCTGCGCGCCGTGGTCGGGCCGGCCTGCGGTTCCGGCCGTGAGATCATGCTCGACCTGTCCAAGCTCACCTTCTGCGACTCGACCGGGGTCGGCACCTTCGTCTGGCTGCACCGCCAGGCGACCGCCGCGGGTGGCCGGCTGCTCCTCGCCGCCCCACGCCGGCCGGTCCGCGAGGTGCTCAAGATCAGCGGTGTGGACCGCGCCATCCCGGTCTTCGGCCGCAACCCGCTGGCCGGTCGCATCCCGGCGCCCCCGGGCGGCACCGACCAGAGCGGCTGAGCCCGCTCACCGGTCCAGCGCCTCGCCCTCCTGCCTGGATACCTTGGCCGGTTTCGCCGGTACCACCTGGGCGGCCATCACGCACGCCTCCCGCGCGTCCGCCGGGTTGAGCGCGGCGACCAGCTGCGTCAGGCCCCCAGGCGCGGCCTGGCCGGTCAGCGTGACCAGGTCCCGGGCCACGTTGCCGGCCTGGGTACGCCGGCTGTCCACGATCGCGTCGGTGTAGAGCACCAGGGCATCGCCGGTGCCGAGGACGAGCCGCGCGGACTGGTATTCCGAGTCGGGCAGCAGCCCGAGCAGTACCCCGGGCGGTCGGGGTGGCAGCGTGGCGCCCCCCTGCCGGACCACGAGCGGTGCCGGGTGCCCGGCCTGCGCCCAGGTGACCGTACGGGCGACCGGCTCGTACCGGGCGACCAGGAGGCTGGCCAGCAGCGGCTCATCGAACTGTCCGGTCATGTCGCCGTTGAGCATGGTGAGCAGCCGTCCGGGTGGAATCCCGGCCAGCGCCAGACCGCGTAATTCGGCGCTCAGCCGGGTCATCGCGGCGGCCATCTGCACACCGCTGCCGTAGCCGTCGCCGACCGCGAGGACCGTACCGCCTTCCTGCAGCGGTACCGCCTGGTAGAAGGCGCCGCGCAGGTACAGCGAACTGTCCGCGGTGCGGTGCCGGGCGACGATGCGCAGTCCAGGCCGGGAGGTGGTCAGCTCCGACGGCACCGACTCGGGAAGGACCGGCGGGCGGCGGGCCTCGCTGGCCACGCGCATGCGCTGGGTGGCCAGTCGGCGCTCGGTGCGCAGCCGCTCCGGCTCGATCCGTGGTTCCCCGCCGCGCTGGGCCACCGCGAACAGCTCCACGGTGGCCTCGTCGCTGGCGTCGGACGCCGCGGTGACCGGAGCCCGGGGCCCGGGCCCGAGCACCGACAGGCTGCGGTCGACCAGCCGGGCGGCGAGCTCGGACAGCCGCAGGTTGTGCTCCTGGGAGAGCCGGGAGAGGTGGGTGAACGCCTGCTCCGGAGTGCACCCGAGCCGTTGGGCCAGCATGCCCTTGGCCTGCTCGATGATTCCCCTGGTGCGCATCGCGCGGCGCAGCCCGGCTATCTCACCGGAGAGACTGTGCAGCCGCGCGGTCAACTCGTCGCGGGTGGAGGGGTCCGCGGGTTCCACCGGTTCACTGTCGCACGTCGTAGGCCGGTTGTCACCTTTACGTGACATCGGAAGTGGTGAAGTTTGTCCTGGTCGCCCCCGGGTAGTGAGGCCGGCATGAACGAGTGTCGATCAGATCATGAGTGACCTGCTCGGCCGGTTCGGCGGGCTGCGGCTGCTGATCCTCGGCGACGCGCTGCTGGACAGCTGGCTGAACGGCCACCCCAGCCGGCTCTGCCGGGAGGGCCCGGTGGCCGTCGTCGACCTCGACGAGCGCGGCGACGCGTGCGGTGGCGCGGGAAACACCGCGGTCAACGTGGCCGCGCTCGGCGCCGGCGCCGCACTGGTATCGGTGGTCGGGGCGGACGCCGCGGGAGACCGGCTGCGCGGCAGGCTCGCCGCCGCCGGGGTCACCCAGAGGCTGGTGGTGGTACCCGGACGGGGTACCCCGGTGAAGAGCCGCCTGCTCGCCGACGGGCAGGTGGTGGCCCGGATCGACGAGGGGGACACCGCGTCGGTACCGGAGGCGTACGCGCGCCGGCTGGTCCGGTTGGCCCAGTCGGTCGTCGACGAGGGCTGCGACGCGGTCGTGGTCTGCGACTACGGCGCCGGTACCCTGACCGGGCCGGTACGCGCCTGGCTGCGCTCGGTACGCCCACGGCTGGGCCGGCTCGTGGTGGACGCGCACGAGCTGCGCCGGTGGGCATACCTGAGCCCGGATCTGGTCACGCCGAACGTGGCCGAAGCCGCGCGCTTGCTCGGCACGCCACCGCCGATCGGTCCGGGGCGGGCCGGCTGGGTGGCCGAGCACGCGGCACGGCTGGCCGAGGAGGCCCGGGCCGGCACGGTCGCGGTGACCCTGGACGCCGACGGCGCGGTGCTGATCGAACACGGGCGGGTGGTCGGGCGTACCCACACCCGGCCGGTACCGCCGGTGTACGCCACCGGGGCCGGAGACGCCTACGTGGCCGCGTTCACCCTCGGGCTGGGCGCCGGAGCCGGCGTACCGGAGGCGGGTGAACTGGCCCAGCGCGCGGCGGAGAGCGCGGTCTCCGGTACCGGTACCGCGGTCTGCTCCGTCACTGACCTGGCCGGGCCACCGGTCCTGGTCGACGCGGCCGGCCTGGGCCGGCTGGTGGCCGGTCACCGGGCCCGGGGCCGGCGGATCGTCTTCACCAACGGCTGCTTCGACGTGCTGCACCGGGGCCACGTCGGCTACCTCGCCGAGGCGAGCCGGCTGGGTGACGTGCTGGTCGTCGCGGTCAACTCGGACGAGTCGGTACGCCGGCTGAAGGGCCCGGACCGGCCGGTGAACCCGGTCGAGGACCGGGCGGCGGTGCTCGCCGCGCTGGCCTGCGTGGACCACGTGGTGGTGTTCGACGAGGACAGCCCCCGGGAGCTGATCGAGCTGGTCCGGCCGGACCTGTACGTCAAGGGCGGCGACTACCCGCCCGAGCTGATCCCCGAGGCCGAGCTGGTCCGCGGCCTGGGCGGCGAGGTGCGGGTGATGGCCTACCTGCCGGACCTGTCGACGTCGAAGCTGATCGAGCGGATCAGGTCGGCATGAGCGCGCTCTCCTGCGCGAGGTGGAACACGCTGTAGGCCTGCTTGATCACCGGGTGGGCGACGTTGCGGACGCGTACCCCGCCGGGGGTGGTACCCCGCTCCGAGCCGTGGTGCGCGTGGCCGTGCAGGGCCAGCGCCGTCGGTGCCGAGTCGATGGCCTGGCCGATCAGGTAGGAGCCGAGGAACGGGAAGATCTCCAGCGGCTCACCGGCCAGCGTCTCCGGGATCGGGGCGTAGTGGGTGAGCGCGACCAGCACGTCGCACTCCAGGGAGCGCAGCGCCGCACCGAGCCGGTCGGCGCTGGCCGAGGTGGTCCGGATGAAGGCCTTCATCTCCGGCTCGCCGAAGTCGCTGGCGCACCGGCCGGCGAAGCCGCCGCCGAAGCCCTTGGCGCCGGCCACGCCCAGCCGCAGCCCGTCCAGGTCGAGCACGGTACCGGTGCCCTCCAGCACGGCGATCCCGGCGTCCACCAGCACGGCGGTCACCTCGGCCGCCTGGTCGGCGTGGTAGTCGTGGTTGCCCAGTACCGCGATCACCGGTACCGGTAGGCCGCCGAACTCGGTCGCCACGCAGCGGGCCTCGGCGACGGTACCGTGCCGGGTCAGGTCACCCGCCAGCAGCAGCACGTCCGCGCAGTCCGCCAGCTGCTCCAGCGCCGGCCGGTAGCGGCCCAGCACGTCCGCGTCGAGGTGTACGTCGCCGACGCCGGCCAGTCGGATCACGGGAGGACCTCGTGGTCGGTCGGGGCGGCGGCCCGGGTCAGCCCGATGTCGCAGCACAGCTCGACGTCGGGCAGCGCCCGGTGGACCAGCTGCTCGATCTGCTCCCGCCGCTCGGCGCTGTCCACCTCGCCGGACAGCACCAGGCAATGTTCCCGCCGGGTCAGCGTGATGCCCTGCTCACCGAGGTTCGGATGTTCGGTGAGCAGGCGTTGCACCGCCGCCTCGGTGTACTCGTCGAGATGGTTCACGGCCGGTCCTCCAGCTTGATCACGTCCAGCTTCTCCAGCAGTACCAGGAACGCCTGCGCGTACGGCGACTCCCTGGTGTTGTCCCGGACGCGGTCCCAGTCGATCTGCTCGCGCAGCGACCGGGCCAGCGGCAGTGCCTTGGCGAAGTCGCAGTAGTGCTGGCCGAACGTCAGCAGCTTGTGCTCCATCAGCACGGTAGCCGAGATGACCGGCACGAGGATGGCGCTCACTGAGATCGGCGTGGTGTCGGCCAGGGTCTCGTCGGTGACCGGCCGGTCCACCGGACGGAAGATCAGATCCACCATGAAGTCGTCGTCGTAGACCTTGACGAGCCAGTCCTCGGGCGGGCGTACCGTCCGGAAGCCGGCCTCGGCGAGCGCCTTGAGGGCGGCCTCCACGTCCCGTTCCCGGATCAGGAAGTCGACGTCGTGGTCGGGCGAGGTGCCGCCCCGGGCGTACGCGGCGAACCCGCCGGCCAGCGCGAACGGTATCCCGCTCGGCTTGAGCACCGACGCGACGCGCTTGAGCGTGGTCAGCAGGTCCTTGTCGCTAGCGACGGACATGACTGGCTGGTACCCCCTCCGGTGGCCGATCACACGAGGTGGGCCCAGGTTTGATGTTGAGAAGCGCGGGAAGCACTTCTCCGTGGGGGTTATCGGCGACAGGAGTGGAGCACGAGGACGGTTGACCGAAGCGGTCCTCTTCGACCGGGACGGCACCCTGGTCAGGGATGTGCCGTACAACGGCGACCTGGACGCGGTCGTACCGGTGCCGGGGGCGCGGGAGGCGGTGGCCCGGCTGCGGGCGGCCGGCCTCCGGGTCGGCGTGGTCACCAACCAGTCCGGCATCGCTCGGGGTCTGCTCGGCCGAGCCCAGGTCGAGGCGGTCAACGTCCGGGTTGACACGCTGGTCGGCCCGTTCGACGACTGGCAGGTCTGCCCGCATGAGGAGAGCGCCGGCTGCCGGTGCCGTAAGCCCGCCCCCGGCATGATCCACGAGGCGGCTCGCGCGCTGGGCACCGTACCCACCAGATGTGTCGTGATCGGCGACATCGGCCGGGACGTCGCGGCGGCGGCCGCCGCCGGCGCACTCGGCGTGCTGGTACCCACCGCGGTGACCCGGCCCGCTGAGGTCGCCGCCGCCCCGGTCGTCGCGCCGGACCTGCGCGCGGCGGTGGACTGGGTGCTGGCCCGCGACTTCCCGGTCGGCCCGGGTGGCTCCGGCGGGCACGTGCTGGCCATCCGGGTGGACTCGGCCGGTGACGTGCTGCTGACCGGCCCGGCGATCCGGGCGTTGCGGGCCGGGGCCGACCGGCTCACGCTGCTCTGCGGCCCGCGCGGCGAGGCTGCCGCCGCGCTGCTGCCCGGGGTCGACGAGCTGATCGGCTGGCACACCCCGTGGATCGACCCGGAGCCCAAGCCGGTCGACCCGGTCAAGGTCAACGCGCTGGTCGACCGGGTCGCCGCGCTGGCCGTCGACGAGGCGGTCGTCTTCACCTCGTTCCACCAGTCCCCGCTGCCGTTCGCGCTGCTGCTGCGGCTGGCCGGGGTGCTGCGGATCAGCGCGATCAGCGTGGACTACCCGGGCGCGCTGCTGGACGTCCGGCACCGGGTGGCGGACGGGCTGCCCGAACCGGATCGCGCGCTGTCGCTGGCCGCCGCGGCCGGCTTCGGCCTGCCGCCGGGGGATGACGGGCTGCTGCGGGTACCCGTACCCGCCGGCCCGGTCGGGCTGCCGCGCGGCTACGTCGTCGTGCATCCGGGCACCAGCGTGCCGGCCCGGGCCTGCCCGCCCGAGCGGGTACGCGCGTTCGTCCGAGGGCTGTCCGTGGCCGGACACCGGGTCGTGGTCACCGGTTCTCCCCAGGAACGGGAGCTGACCCGGTACGTCGCCGGGGACGAGGCGCTGGACCTCGGCGGCCGGACCGGGCTGCCCGAGCTGGCCGGGATACTGGCCGGGGCGGGCTGCCTGGTGTGCGCCAACACCGGTCCGGCGCACCTGGCCGCGTCCGTCGGTACCCCGGTGGTGAGCCTCTTCGCGCCGACCGTCCCCTTTGGACAGTGGGGCCCGTACCGGGTCCCGCACGTCCGCCTCGGCGACCCGCTGGCGCAGTGCCGGGACAGCCGCGCGGCCACCTGTCCGGTACCCGGGCATCCCTGCCTGACCTCGATCTCCGCCACGGACGTGGTGTCCGCGGTGGACCTGCTCGTGGACGGCCGGTCGTGAGGATCCTGCTCTGGCACGTCCACGGGTCCTGGACCACCGCGTTCGTCCAGGGTGGACACACCTACCTGGTACCGGTCAACCCGCAGCGGGACGCGTACGGGCTGGGCCGGGCCCGGACCTACCGGTGGCCCGACGACGTGCTCGAGGTCGGCCCGGTCGAGCTGCGCCACCAGGACGTGGACGTGCTGCTGCTGCAACGCCCGGAGGAGCTGGAACTGGCCCGGCGCTGGCTGGGTCGCCCGGTGCCCACGGTCTTCGTCGAGCACAACACCCCGAAGGGTGACGTGCCCGACACCCGGCACCCGATGGCCGACCGGGACGACCTGACCCTGGTCCATGTCAGCCACTTCAATGAGTTGTTCTGGGACAGCGGGGGTACCCGGACGGTCGTGATTGAGCACGGCATCCCCGACCCGGGACACCGGTACACCGGCGAACTGGCCCGCTTCGGGGTGGCCACGAACGAGCCGGTACGCCGCGGCCGGGTCACCGGTACCGACCTGCTGCCCCGGTTCGCCGAGGTGGCCCCGCTGGACGTGTACGGCATCGGGGTGGCCGCCCTGCCGCGACACCTCGGACTGGCTACGAGCGTGCTGGAGGCGTACGACGACCCACCACAGGAGTTCCTGCACGAGCAGCTGGCCCGCCGCCGGGCGTACCTGCACCTGACCCGGTGGACCTCGCTGGGCCTGTCCCTGCTGGAATCCATGTTCCTGGGCCTGCCCGTGCTGGGGCTGGCCGTCACCGAAGCGGTCCGGGCCGTCCCGCCCGGTGCCGGGGTGCTCTCCACCCGGGTCGACGAGCTGGTCGACGCGGCGTACTGGCTGCTCGCCGACCATCGCGCGGCGCGCCGGATGGGCACCGCCGCCCGTACCGCCGTGCAGGCCCGCTACGGCCTGCCCCGGTTCCTGGCGGACTGGGACCGACTCCTGAAAGAGGTGATCTGAGATGCGTATCGCCATGATCTCCGAGCACGCCAGCCCGCTGGCAGTGCTCGGCGGTGTCGACGCCGGCGGCCAGAACCAGCATGTGGCCGAGCTGTCCGGCGCGCTCGCCGGGGACGGTCACGACGTCCGCGTCTACACCCGCCGGGACAGTCCCGACCTGCCCGCCGAGGTACGGATGCGACCGGGGGTGACGGTCGAACACGTACCGGCCGGACCGGCCGAGCCGATTGCCAAGGACGAGCTGCTGCCGTACATGGGGATCTTCGGGGAGTGGCTGCTCGGCCGGTGGCGGGAAGGATCGTGGGTACCGGACGTGGCGCACGCGCACTTCTGGATGAGCGGCCTGGCCGCGCTCACCGCCCGCAGCCGGTTCCCGGTACCGGTGGTGGTCACCTACCACGCGCTCGGCTCGGTGAAGCGCCGGCACCAGGGCGAGGCGGACACCAGCCCGCGCCAGCGCATCGGCTACGAGCGGGTACTCGGCCGGCAGGCCGACGGGGTCATCGCGCAGTGCTCGGACGAGCTGCAGGAGATGATCAACCTGGGGGTGCCCCGCGAGCGGATCTCGCTGATCCCGTCCGGGGTGGACGCCGGACACTTCACCCCGCAGGGCCCGGCCGCCCCCCGGGGCGAGGCGCCGCGGATCCTGTGCGTCGGGCGGCTGGTGGAGCGCAAGGGCTACGCCGACGTGATCCGCGGGCTGCCGGCCGTACCGGGCGTCGAGTGCGTCATCGTCGGCGGGCCGCCGGCCGAGCGGCTGGACGCCGACCCGCTGGCCGGCAAGCTCCGCGCGCTGGCCCGGGCGGTCGGGGTGGCCGACCGGGTCCGCCTGGTCGGCGGCGTGGGCCGGCAGGACATGCCGAAGTGGTACCGGTCGGCCGACGTACTGGCCTGTTCGCCGTGGTACGAGCCGTTCGGGCTGACCCCGCTGGAGGCCATGGCCTGCGGCGTACCCGTGGTCGCCTACGGGCTGGGTGGGTTCACCGACACCGTGGTCGACGGGGTCACCGGGCACCTGGTACCGGCCCGGGACCAGCACGCCCTGGCCGTCACGCTGCGCCGGCTGCTGCGCGAGCCGTCCCGTCGGCTGGCGTACGCCACCGCGGCCCTGGACCGGGCCCGCAGCTGCTACTCCTGGCGGCGCACCGCCGACCAGCTCACCCGGCTCTACGCCCGGCTCTCCGGACGCGAGCTGGCCCTGGCCGAGCCGGCGGTGACCGGATGAGTGTGAGTAGCCGGAGGATTGTGGATGATCACCTTACCGAGCTGGTCAACGCGCTGCTGTCGTTCCAGGACGCGGCCGGCGTGCTGGCCGACTGGGGTCGGGTGCTGGCCCGGGTGCTGGGCGAGGGTGGCCGGCTGCTGGTCGCCGGCAACGGCGGCAGCGCCGCCGAGGCCCAGCACCTGACCGCCGAGCTGGTCGGGAAGCTGCGCGCGGACCGGGTACCGCTGTCCGCGCTGGCCCTGCACGCGGAGACCTCCAGCATCAGTGCGATCGGCAACGACTTCGGCTTCGCCGAGGTGTACGCCCGGCAGGTGCGCGCGCACGGGCGGGACGGGGACGTGCTGCTGCTGCTGTCCACCAGCGGGCGCAGCCCCAACCTGCTGGCCGCGGCCGACGCGGCGGCCGAGTTGGGGGTACACCCGTGGGCGTGGACCGGCCCGGCCCCCAACCCGCTGGCCGCCCGGTGTACCCGGACCCTGGCGGTACCGTGCGACGACCCCCAGGTGGTGCAGGAGCTGCACCTGGTCGCCGCGCACCTGCTCTGCGAGTACATCGAGGCGTACCTGCCGGCCGTGCTCGGCTCCAGCTACGCCGAGGCGGTGACCGCATGAGGCCGGTGCGCCTGGTGGTGGTCGGAGACGCGCTGCTGGACCGGGACCTCGTCGGTACCGTCGACCGGGTCGCCCCGGACGCGCCGGTACCGGTGCTCGCCGCCAGCGGCAGCGTGGACCGGCCGGGCGGCGCCGCCCTGGCCGCCGCGCTCGCCGCCGACCAGGGGGTCGAGGTGACCCTGGTCGCGCCGGTACCCGACGACGCGGGTGGGGCCCGGCTGCGCGCGCTGCTCGACGAGGCGGGCGTGGCGCTGTGCGCGCTGCCGGCCGACGGTCCGATGCCGGAGAAGATCCGGATCCGGGCCGGCGGGCAGATGCTCCTGCGGGTTGACCAGGCCGGCGTGGCGGCCCCGCCGCTGGGCCGGCTGCCCCGGGCCGCGCTGTCCGCGCTGCGCGGCGCGAACGCGGTACTGGTCAGCGACTACGGCCGGGGTACCACGACACAGGCCGAGCTGCGCCAGGTGCTCGCCGAGGTGGCCAAGCGCCGTCCGGTGGTGTGGGACCCGCATCCGCGCGGCGGCCTGCCGGTACCCGGAATCCTGCTGGTCACCCCGAACGAGGCCGAGCTGGCCCGGCACGCCCCGCCGGACGGCGCGAACGGCCGGCTCGCCGGGGTGGCCCAGCGGGCCGCACTGCTCTGCGACACCTGGCAGGTTCAGGCCGTCGCGGTGACCCTGAGCGCGGACGGCGCGCTGGTCGCCCAGGGCGGGACCACCACCCCGCTGGTGGTGCCCGCACCGCCGTGCACCGCGTCGGACACCTGCGGCGCGGGCGATCGGTTCGCCGGCACGGTGACCGCCGCGCTGGCCCGGGGCGCCGTGCTGTCCGAGGCGGTCATCCAGGCGGTCGCGGCGGCCACCGGCTACGTCGCGGCCGGCGGCGCGGCGGCCTGGCGGCCGGGTCGCCCCCCGCGGGCGTTCGAGCCGGCGCGGATCGGCCTGACCGCGGCCGCGGCGGTGGTCCAGGAGATACGTGCCCGCGGGGGTACCGTGGTGGCCACCGGCGGCTGCTTCGACCTGCTGCACGTCGGGCACCTGTCCACCCTGCGCGCCGCCCGCAAGCTGGGCGACTGCCTGATCGTCTGCCTCAACTCGGACGAGAGCGTACGGGCGCTGAAAGGCCCCACCCGCCCGGTGGTACCCGACTGTGACCGGGCCCGGCTGGTGGCCGCCTTCGACTGTGTCGACGCCGTGGTCGTTTTCGACGAGCTGACTCCGGACCGGCTGCTCGACGAACTGCGCCCGGACATCTGGGTCAAGGGCGGCGACTACTTCCTGGACGGACCGGACGGCGAGCCGGCGCTGCCCGAGGCGGAGCTGGTCCGCAACTGGGGCGGCCAGACGGTGGTGGTGCCGTACCTGTCCGGCCGGTCGACCACCGCACTGATCGCCGCGAGTGAAGGAGGGGTCTCGTGAATGTCCTGGTGACCGGAGGAGCTTCCGGGCTCGGCGCGGCCGTCGTCGAGGCGGTGACCCAGTCCGGCGGGAAGGCGTACGTGCTGGACCGGGTACCGGTGGACGGGGTACCGCACGTGCTGGTGGACCTCGCCGACACCCGAGCCGCCGAGCGGGCCACGGCCGCGATCGCGAGCCAGGCGGGCCGGCTGGACGCGCTGGTCACGGCCGCCGGGATCGACGTACCGGGGCGGCTGACCGACATACCGGCGACGGACTGGGAGCGGGTCATCGCGGTGGACCTGCTCGCCCCGGCCGCGGTGATCCGGGCCGCGTTGCCCTTCCTGCGCCCGGGCGGCAACATCGTCACCGTCGCCTCGACCCTGGGCGTGCGGGCGGTGTCCGATGCGACCGCCTACTGCGCGGCCAAGTTCGGCATGGTCGGTTTCACCCGGGCGCTGGCCGCCGAGCTGGCCGGGCGCTTCGGGGTGACCCTGCTGATCCCGGGCGGGATGGCGACCCGGTTCTTCGACGGGCGCACCGAGCAGTACAAGCCGGGCCCGGACGCGGCACTCAACGATCCCCGGCACGTGGCCGGTACCGTGCTGTTCGCGCTCTCCCAGCCGCCCGGCTGCGCGGTACGCGAGATGGTGGTCTGCGCGGACCGGGAGAGCAGCTACCCGTGAGTGTCGTTGTCCTACGCGCACTGGGCATCGGTGACCTGGCCACGGCGGTACCGGCACTGCGTGGCCTGCGCGCGGCCCGGCCGACCGAGGAGATCGCCCTGGCCGCTCCGGACCGGCTGACCCCGCTGGCCCGGCTGACCGGTGCGGTGGACCGGGTGGTACCGGTGCACGGGCTGGACGCGGCCCGGATCCCGGTATCCCCGCCCCGGCTGGCGGTCAACCTGCACGGCCGGGGACCTCAGTCGCACCGGCTGCTCGCCGGTACCGCACCGGAGCTGATGTTCGGCTTCGCCTGTCCGGCCGCCGGGTTCCTCGATGGTCCACAGTGGACAGAGGACGAGCACGAGGTACACCGGTGGTGCCGGCTGCTCGCCTGGTACCGGATCGACGCCGCGCCGAGCGACCTGATGCTGCACCGGCCGGCGGTTGCCCCGCTGGCCAACGGTGTCACCATCGTGCACCCGGGCGCGAAGGACCCGGCCCGGCGCTGGCCACCCGGCCGGTTCGCCGAGGTCGCCCGGCAGCTCAGCCGGGCCGGGCACGACGTGGTGCTGACCGGCTCGCCCGCCGAGACCTGGCTGGCCGGGCGGGTCGCCGAGCTCGCCGGGCTGCCCGCGGACCGGGTGCTGGCCGGGCGTACCGACGTCGGGGACCTGGCCGGGCTGGTCGCCCGCGCGCGACTGGTGGTCTGCGGAGACACCGGCATCGCGCACCTGGCCACCGGGTACGCCATCCCGTCGGTACTCCTGTTCGGGCCGACTCCACCGGCATGGTGGGGTCCGCTCGTCGACCTCGACCGGCACCGCGTGCTGTGGCACGGCGACCGGGTCCAGGCGCGCTCGCCCCGCCGCCAGGCCGGCCCGGGCTGGCGCCAGCCGCACCCGGCCCTGGCCGCGATCTCCGTGGACGAGGTGCTCGACACCGTCGCCGAGCTGGGCCGGACCGCCCGTGCGGCTGCGGCGTAGCGACCCGTCCGGCCCCGGGTACCGGCGCCGGGGCCGGATCCTGCTCGATGTTGACGGCAGCCGGTTGGCCGACCCCGCGGCGCGGGCCCGGATCGCCGAGCTGGCCATCCCACCGGCGTGGCGGGACGTGTGGATCTGCCCGGATCCGCGCGGGCACATCCAGGCGGTGGGCACCGACGCGGCCGGCCGCCGGCAGTACCTCTACCACGACGTCTGGCGCCGGAGGCGGGACGAGCAGAAGTTCGACCACGTCCTCGAGGTCGCCGAGCGGCTGCCCCGGCTGCCCCGGCTGCGCCGGCGCCTCGCCCGAGACCTGTCCGGCGATGATCTGGGACGGCCCCGGGTGCTCGCCGCCATCGCCCGGCTGATCGACCAGGGCCTGTTCCGGGTCGGCAACGACCAGTACGCCAAGGGTGACGACGCCACCTTCGGGGTGGCCACGCTGCTCCCGTCGCACCTGCGCATCACCCGTACCGGCATGGAGTTCCGGTACCCGGCCAAGGGTGGCATCGAGCGGGTCTGCGTGGTCGACGACGACGAGGTACGTGCCGTGCTGACCCAGTTGCGCCGGCGCCGGGACCGGTCCCGGTTGTTCGCCTTCCGGGACGGGGACGGCTGGCACGAGGTACGCAGTGACGACGTGAACGCGTACCTCAAGCGGGCCAGCGGGATCGAGATGACCGCGAAGGATTTCCGCACCTGGCACGCCACGGTACTGGCGGCGATCCTGCTGGCCGAGCACGATCCGGCCGGGGTACCGCTGACCGGCCGGCGGCGTACCGTCGCCCGGGTCGTGCGCGAGGTGGCCGAGGAACTGGGCAACACGCCGGCCGTGGCGAAAGCGTCCTATGTGGACCCTCGCGTCGTGGATCTCTACCACGACGGGGTGACCGTCGAGTTGCCACAAAGCGACCGGCGCGAAGCCGTCGAGCGGGCCGTCCTGACGATGCTCCGGGATGCCTGAGCGCGCCATGGCGACAACCGAGCAGCGGCTCGCTGCCATCATGGCGGCGTGAACGGCGACAGGGAACCGCGCCTGGGCATCGATATCGGACGGGTCATCATCAACGGGCCGGCGCACACCGGCGGGGACACCGCCTTCTTCCAGGGTGACGAGGCGACCATGCTGGCGACTCCCGAGATGCCCGGCGCGATCGAGGCGATCGAGCGGCTGGTCTTCCGGTTCGGGGGGCGGGTCTGGCTGGTCTCCAAGTGCGGCCCCCGGACCCAGGTCCGTACCCTGCGCTGGCTGGACGGGCACGACCTGTACGCCCGTACCGGCCTGCCCCGCGACCACGTCCGGTTCTGCCGCAGGCGGGCCGACAAGCGCACGCACTGCGAGGAGCTCGGGCTGACCCACTTCGTCGACGACCACCCGGAGGTACACGCCGCGATCCGCGGCGTCGTCCAGCACCAGTACTTGTTCGGCCCCCAGTCCGGTCCCGTACCGGAGTACGCCCAGCACGTGCCGACCTGGCCCGAGGCGGAGCGCCTCATCGAAGCCACCCTGAGAGGCTGAGCCGATGCGGATGGCAGACCTGCCCGGCGGTTACGGCGGGACTGACCCCGGGCCGGGTAAACCGGGCGGGGCGGCTGCGCGTCGTACCGGTGTGGCGCCCAGACTGGGGTCCCAGACGTGGGACGGGGTGGCGATGGCCGACGAGACGCGGGCCACCGGGTGGACCGCTGACGAGGCGGTCACCCGGTTGTTCTCCGCGCACTACCGGCAGCTGGTACGGCTGTCCGTGCTGCTGCTGGGTGACCGGTCGGCCGCCGAGGAGCTGGTCCAGGACGCATACGTCCAGCTGCACCAGCACTGGAGGCGGCTGCGCGACCCGGACCGGGCGCTCGGGTACCTGCGCACGTGCGTGGTCAACGGGGCCCGGTCGGCGCAGCGGCACCGGGGGGTGGTCGACCGGTTCGTGGCCCGGTGGCGGCCGCCACCGGACGTACCGAGTGCGGAGTCCGGGGCGTTGGGCATCCTGGAACACGAGGCGGTCGTGGCCGCCCTGCGGGCGCTGCCGGCCCGGCAGCGGGAGGCGCTGGTCCTGCGTTACTACGCCGACCTGTCCGAGAGTGACATCGCGGAGGCCATGGGGATCAGCCGGGGCGCGGTGAAGAGCCACGCCTCGCGCGGCATCGCCGCGCTGCGTACAACATTGGAGGCGGCGCGATGACGGAGTGGCGGACCGAGGAGGCGCACGAGGAGGCACTGCGCCGGGCCCTCGCGGTCGAGGCCGAGAAGGTCGACATCGCCCCGGACGCGTTGGCGGTCATCCGGCGGAGGATCGCCCGGCGCGGGGAACGTTGGTGGCCGGCGTGGTTGCCGCGCGGCCTGGTCCTGGTCGGCTTCACCGGGGGTACCGCCCTGGTGGCCGCCGCGCTGGCCGCGGTCGTCCTGCTCGGGGTGCCTCGCTCCCACCCCCCGACGAGCGCTCCGGCGGCGCCCGTCCAGGGTGGGCCGCCCAGCGCCAACCTGCCGGTCTACTACGCCGGTTCGACCAGCTCCGGTCCGCGCCTGTACCGGGAGTACCACCCGATGCTGGTGGCGGACAACGGCCCGGGCGCGAAGGCGGCGGCCGCGGTCAGTGCGATGCTCCTGCGGCACAGCGCCTTCGATCCGGACTACACCAGCCTGTGGCCGGAGGGGGTGACCGTCCGGTCAGCCGTGGTCAAGGAGGACACGGTGGCCGTGGACCTGGCCGGGTTGCCAGCCGGCTCGGGCGGGGCTGACCGGCCGACCGTGCGGACGAGCCTGGAGCAGCTGATCTGGACGGCGACCGCGGCGACCGGTACGACCAAGGTGCGGCTGCTGGCCGAGGGGCAACCGGTCACCACGTTCCGCGGGATGGCCGGCCTCGGTGCGGTGCTCACCCGTGGGCCGGCGGTGGACGTACTCGCCCCGGTCTGGTTGATCGACCCGCAGCAGGGTGCCCCGGTCGGGCACACCGTCAAGGTACGGCTGGCCGGCAGCGTGTTCGAGGGCGCGGTCCGGCTCCGGGTGCGTACCGGCTCCGGCGCGGTGGTCAGCGACCAGCCGGTCAAGCTCAGCGCCGGTGCCCCGCAGCGGGGTGAGGCGCAGCTGAGCGTGACCTTGCCCGCCGGTGCGTACACCATCGAGGCCTACGTCGTCTCCACCCGGGACGGCAGCGAGCAGTACCTGGACGGGCACCAGGTCACCGTGCCGTGACCGTTGTGCAGAATTGTTCGGCCGCGCTATCGATCGCCGACGATCCTTCTCTACGGTGTCGCCATGGTATTGAAGGCAGTGAAAATGCTGACGGCGGTGCCGGCCTGGCTAGCGTCCCCCGCGGGCCAGGCCGGCCCAGCCTTTCATGACCAAGGTCCCGGGCCGTCCGGGACGTTCTGCACTGCTCTACCCCCCACCTCCCGCCGGATCCTTGACTTGTCAACAAAGAGACGGGCTACCTCAGGGAGCGGAAATGAAGCGCAGGACTCTGGACATCCTGTTCAGCGCGGGTGGGCTGCTACTAGCTGTCCTCCTGCTCATCGTGGGCATCGTGTTCACCAGCAATGCCAACTTCGCCAAGAACTACGTCACCACGCAGCTCAGCGAGCAGAACATCAACTTCAAGACCGCCGACACGCTGACCGCGGAGGAGAAGAAGTCCGCCTGCCTGGTGCAGTACGCCGGGCAGCAGCTGACCACCGGCAAGCAGGCCGAGTGCTACGCCAACGATTTCATCGGGCTGCACCTCGAGTCGGTCGCCGGCGGCAAGACCTATGCCGAGATGGGCACCCCGCAGAGCCAGCTGCAGGCGCAGGTGACCCAGGCGCAGAAGACCAACGACCCGAACCTGGCCAACCTGCAGAAGCAGCTGGCCACCGTGACCCAGCAGCGGGAGACCCTGTTCAAGGGCGAGACCCTGCGCGGGCTGCTGCTCACCTCGTACGGGTTCAGTGTCTTCGGGGAGAAGGCCAGCCAGGCCGCTTGGGCCGCGTTCATCGCCGCGCTGATCCTGGCGCTGCTGTCGATCGCCGGGTTCGTGCACGCGCTGGTCACTCCGAAGAGCCGGACGTTCGGCGCCGCGGAGGCCACCGAGGTAGCCAAGGAGAAGGTCGCCGCGAAGGCGTAACGGACGACCGGTGAGGATCGGGGCCCCGCTACGGCGGGGCCCCGGTTCTGCATGGTCGTTTCCGGCCTGGGTACCGGACACAGATGACTGGGATACCGCCGAGCGACCTGACCGACGAGGATCTGTTCCGTGAGCTGAGCAGCCTGCACCGCACCCGGCTGGACGCCCTCCGGCACGCGCCCGACGACGCCCTGACCGTGCACCTGGAACGCACCGTGGAGCTGGAGACGGAGTACCTGCACCGGCGGCCGGAGCGGGAGGTGAACCCGGAGCGGCTGACCCTGGAGGCGGACCGGTGAGCCCGACGCTGACCCCGCCGCTGCCGGCCACCCTGCAGGTCGAGATCACCTCGGCGTGCAACCTGCGCTGCGCGATGTGCCTGGTGCGCTACCGGCCGCCGGTCAACAAGCTGGCCGGCGCGCTGCCCCTTGGGCTGTACCGGCGCCTGCTGGACGAGCTGCCCGGGCTGCGCCGGCTGACCCTGCAGGGCCTGGGCGAGCCGCTGCTGTCGCCGTACCTGCTGGACATGATCCGGCTGGCCAGGGCCCGGGACATCGAGGTGGGCTTCAACTCCAACGCCACCCTGCTCACCCGTGCCCGGGCCGACGAGCTGGTGGCCACCGGGCTGGACTGGCTGCACGTGTCCCTCGACGGGGCCCGGGCGGGCACCTACGAGGCGATCCGGGAGGGCGCGGACTTCGGCAAGGTGGTCACCAACCTGGCCGGCCTGGTCGAGGCCAAGCGCGCGGCCGGCTGGGACAAGCCGTGGATCCGGGTCGTCTTCGTGGCCATGCGGCGCAACATCGCCGAGCTACCCGAGCTGGTCGAGCTGATGGGTACGGTCGGCGTGCAGGAGGTACGGGTCCAGAACCTCTCGCACGACTTCGCCGATACGCCGGACGGCGGCCAGTACGCGCAGATCCGTGACTACACCGCCGCCGAGGCGTTGTGGACCGGAGCTGACCGGGACGCGTCGGAGGCGGCGTTCGCCCGTGCCCGGGCAGCCGCCGACCAGCACGGGCTGCTGCTGCGGCTGCCGCACCTGGACACCCGGCCCGGCGCCGGGTGCACCTGGCCGTGGGACGCGGCCTACGTCACCAGCGCCGGGGTCGTCCAGCCGTGCTGCATGGTGATGGGCGACGACCGGGTCGCCCTGGGCGACCTGGCCGTCGCGTCCTTCCCGCAGATCTGGTACGGGCCGGCGTACCAGGACTTCCGGGCCCGGCTGGCCGGCGACGAGCCGCCCGAGGTGTGCCGCGGCTGCGCGCTGTACCAGCGCACTTTCTAGTCGGCCCGGCGCACCTTCCAGTCAGTCGCGGCCCCGGCCGCTGAGCGCGTCGCGGACCCGGTCCACCAGCCCGAGCACCGGACCGCCCAGCTGGTTCAGCGGCGGGGTGTCCGGGGCGGCCGGATGCGGGCGGGTCGGCGCGACCTTCTTCACCCGCTGGATCTTCTCGCCCAGCTCGACCAGGTCCTGCTCGCCGCACGCGGTACGCAGTCGGGGGAACAGGTCGGTCTCCTCGTCCGCGATGTGTCCACGGATGTCCGTGATCAGCTGGGCCAGCAGACCCTCGAACGCGGGGTTGGCCGGGTCCATCCCGTCCAGCTCCTTCATGGTGCGTTCGGCCGCGGCGTGCTCCTCGATCTCGCGGTCGGCGAGCGCGTCGCCGCCGGGCAGCACCTCCCGGGTGGTCGGGTAGAGGTACAGCTCCTCGGCGACGGAGTGCCGGACCAGCTCGACGATCACCTGGTCGGTCAGCTCCCGGCGCCGCTCCAGCTGGGTCGCACCGGTCTCCAGCTCGGTGAACATCTCCTCGACCTCTTGGTGGTCGTGCATCAGTACATCGATCATGTCCAACTTCTCGGCCATGGCTACCTCCCTGTTTCGGTGCTACCCGACCGGGTAGCCGGGTACACATGCCGGATGTGCACAAGATCGCGGTACTGCGGGCGAACGGGTTGGGCGACTTCATCTTCGCGCTGCCGGCGCTGGACGCGCTGCGTCGCGGGTACCCGGACGCGGAGATCGTGCTGCTCGGCGCGCCGTGGCACGCCCGGTTCCTGACCGGCCGGCCGGGACCGGTGGACCGGGTGGTCGAGCTGCCGCCGCTGCCCGGGATCCGTCAGGCGCGGCCGGGTGAGCCGACCGGGGACCCGGGCGAGCTGCTGGCCGCGCTGCGCGCGGAGCGGTTCGACCTGGCGCTCCAGCTGCACGGCGGGGGGCGGTACAGCAACCCGCTGGTGGCGAGCCTGGGTGCCCGGATCACCGCCGGGCTGCGCGCACCGGACGCGCCGCCGCTGGACCACTGTATCCCCTACGTGTACTACCAGCCGGAGGTGTTCCGCTATCTCGAAGTGGTCGGGCTGGTGGGGGCGCCGGCGGTGACGTACCGGCCGAGCCTGGCGCTGACCGACGACGACCGCAAGGAGGCGGCGGCGGTCGTCCCCGGCGACCGCCGGGAGCTTGCGGGTCGGCGCGGTCAGCACCGCCGGGAGCTTGCGGGTCGGCGCGGTCAGCAGCGCCGGCTGGTCGCCCTGCACCCGGGCGCGACCGACGAACGGCGGCGCTGGCCGGCCGGGCGGTTCGCCGCCGTCGGCGACGCACTCGCCGCGTCCGGCGCGGAAATCCTGGTCACCGGTACGGCACCGGAGCGCGCCGCGGTCGACGCGGTGACCGGGGCCATGCACCATCCGGTCCGCCCGCTGGTCGACGAGCTGTCCCTGGGCGGGCTGGCCGCCCTCTACGCGCGCTGCGCCCTGGTGGTCGCCAACGACACCGGCCCGGTGCACCTCGCCGCGGCGGTCGGCGCGCCCACCGTCGGCATCTACTGGGTCGGCAACTTCATGAACGGCGCCCCGGTGGACCGGACCCGGCACCGCCCGCTGGTCTCCTGGACGCTCAACTGCCCCGAGTGCGGGCTGGACTGCACCCGTGACCTGTACCCGGCCCGCGGCGGCGGCTCCGGGTGCGACCACTCACCGTCGTTCGTCGCGGACATCCCCACCGTCGAGGTGGTCGACGCGGCCGTCCAGCTCCTCGCGCAGTAGCTCCTCGTCGTAGCACTCCATGCCCCGGTCGGTGAGCGTGGTCGGGCTCTCCAGGTGGTATGCCCCGCTGGGCAGCACCCCGGCCGCGCCGGACCGGGCCAGTACCCGCAGCTGCGCGGCCACGTCCTCGCCCACGTGGTCCGGCGGTACCCGGTCCCAGAAGTCGTACCCGCCGGCCGCCACCAGCGCGGCCCGGTCGTACAGCACGCAGGCGCCCAGCCAGGCCACCTTGTACGCGCGCCACTGCCCGGGGGCCAGGTCCAGCCGCTGCGTCAGGTGCAGCAGGTTCGCCGCGGCGTGCAGGTTGGCCCGGCGCCACTCCCGTCCCCGGGGCCGGATCCGCTCCGGTACCGGCCGGGTGGTCCACTCCTGGTACGCCTTCTCCTGCTCCGGCCGGTGATCGTCCATATAGGACAGTCCGTGCGGGAAGTTGCCGACGAAGCCGCAGCCCAGTTCATCGATCGCGGTGAGCATCCGTGCCACCGAGCCCGGCTCCAGCCACACGTCGTCGTCGAGGAACAGGATGTACCGGGCCCGGGACCGGTCCAGCAGGAAGGCCCGGTGCTCGGCCATCCCGCGCCGGGGCAGGTGCCGGCGCAGCAGCACCGGGTGGCCCCGGTGGCGCAGGATCCGCACCATCCCGGCGACCGCGCCGTTCGTCCAGGCCGGCGCGCTCCCGGACTGGTCCGAGACCACGACACCGAACTCCTCGTCCTGCGCGCTCAGCCCGGCCAGCGAGGCGGCCAGATCGGCCGGCCGGTCACGGGTGGGGATCAGCACGTCCAGCCGGCGGTCCCGGCGGAAGTCGGCGGGTGAACCGGGATCGAGCGGTCGACACATACCGCCTGCCGTACCCGGGTACAGGCGCCGGTATGCGGTACACGGAATTGTTGGACGAGGTACGCCAGGCGGGCGTACCCGAGCCGGTCGAGGTCGCGGTCAGTGCCGTGCTCACCACGCTCGGCGAGGAACTGCCCGCCGGTACCGCCGGATATCTGGCGACGAACCTGCCGGCCGAGGTGGCACCCCGGGTCCGGCGCAAGCGACCCAGCGACGACGAGGGCGCGCACCTGGACCGGGGGCACTTCCTCACCCGGGTGGCCCAGCGCAGCGGCTGCGAGCCGGACGAGGCGGACCGGCAGGTGCGTACCGTCCTGGCCGCGGTATCGCACGCGGTACCCGACGCGGTCATGGTCGACGTGGCCGTCGCCGTACCGGCCGACCTGCTCGACCTGATCCCGCCGGTACCCGGTCCCCGCTAGCCCGGCCCGACCTGCGACAATCGGCCCTCGTGAAGACCTTCGAGGAGCTGTACGCCGAGCTGTCCGCGAAGGCCGCCGCGCGTACCCCCGGATCGTCGACGGTGGCCGCCCTCGACCGGGGCGTGCACTTCATCGGCAAGAAGGTCGTCGAGGAGGCGGCCGAGTCCTGGATGGCCGCCGAGCACGAGGGCCCGGAGCGGGCCGCCGAGGAAATTTCCCAGCTGTTCTACCAGGCGCAGGTGCTGATGCTGGCATTGAACCTGAAGCTGGAGGACGTGTACCGACATCTGTGACCTTCCCCGTTCACGTCTGATCGATAAGGAGAAGGTCATGCTGAGAATCGCCGTCCCGAACAAGGGCACCCTGTCCGGCCCGGCCGCCGAGATGCTGCGCGAGGCCGGGTACCGCCAGCGGTCCGACGACCGCGATCTGATCTGCCGCGACGTCGACAACGACGTCGAATTCTTCTACCTGCGGCCACGCGACATCGCCACCTATGTCGGCTCCGGCGACCTGGACCTCGGCATCACCGGCCGGGACCTGCTGATCGACGCCGGCGCCGGCGCCGAGGAGATCCTCGACCTGGGCTTCGGCGGGGCCACCTTCCGGTTCGCCGCCCGCCCGGAGACGCTCACCGAGCTGGCGCAGCTGGCCGGCCGGCGGATCGCCACCGCGTACCCCGGCGTGGTCGGCCGGCACCTGACCGAGCTGGGCATCGACGCCGAGGTGGTACGCCTGGACGGCGCGGTCGAGAACGCGATCCGGCTCGGCGTCGCCGACGTGATCGCCGACGTGGTGTCCACCGGCTCGACGCTGCGCCAGGCCGGGCTGGAGCCGGTCGGCAAGCCGATCCTGGAGTGCTCGGCGCTGCTGATCCGCCGGATCGGTGATCCCGGCAACGGTCCGGTCACTCAGCTCCTGCGCCGGCTCCAGGGCGTACTGGTGGCGCGGCGGTACGTGATGCTCGCCTACGACGTACGCGCCGACCGGGTCGAGGCGGCCTGCGCGCTCACCCCGGGCATCGAGTCACCGACCATTTCGCCGCTGCACCGGGAGGGCTGGGTAGCGGTACAGGCGATGGTGCTGCGGGCGGAGGTACACCGGATCATGGACGAGCTGTACGAGGTGGGCGCGCGCGCGATCCTCGTCACGGACATCCACGCATGCCGACTGTGAGAACGATGCCGACGGTACGCGCAAAGCCGATCAAGGCCACCCGGGTGGCCTGGGTACTGGCTGTCCTGGTGGTCGCGGTGTTCGCCGTGGTGGGCACCACGCTGCGCGGGGCCACCGACAGCGGGAAGGGCGTGTTCCAGGCCGGCGACCAGTGGGCGATGATCGCCCTCGGGGTGCTCGGCGCGCTCGGCATCCTGATGTTCACCCGGCCCCGGGTGGAGGCGGACGAGCGGGGCATCCGGGTACGCAACCTGGTCGGCGGCTACGACCTGCCCTGGGACGTGGTGCGCTCGGTCCAGTTCACCCGGGGCGCGCCATGGGCCAGCCTGGAGTTGCGCGACGACGACCTGATCCCGATCATGGCGGTCCAGGCCGCCGACAAGGGATACGCGCTGGAGGCGATCCGCGGGCTGCGGGCCCTGCTCGCCGCCGCCCGGGCCGGCGAACCGGGCCCACAGCCTGGCGAACCGGGCCCACAGGCTGGCGAACCGGGCGCCTGACCGTCAGCCGCGCTTGGTGAGGCGCACCTCCAGCCCGACCCCGTCGATCAGCACCTCGCCGCCGCCGAACGCACTCTCGGCCGCCAGCCGCCGGAACCGGGCCGGCGAGTGGGCCCGCCGGCGCAGCATCGCCAGCGTCGACCGGACCGCGATGCTGTTCAGCCGGCTCAGCCGCATCTGCTGGACCTCCCGCGCGATGTCGGCCCGGGAGGCGTCCCGGTTGAGGTCCTGGATCACCGCGGTGGCGCCGGGCCGGAGCACCCGGTGCATCTCGTCGAGCGCCCGGACCGGTTCGGTGAAGTTCTTGAACGCGGCCTGGCACACGACGAGGTCGAAGGAGTCCGGGCCGAACGGCAGGTCGGCCACGTCTCCCTGCCGGAAGTCCACCGGTACACCGGCCTCCCGGGCATTGCCACCGGCGATCTCCACGAAGGTGTGGCTGATGTCCAGCCCGGTCACGGTGTATCCGAGCCGGGCCATCTCGATCGCGTGGTACCCCGGCCCGGGCGCCACCTCGAGCACCTCGGCCCCGGCCGGCAACCCGGCGGTCACCTGTACCGCCTGCTTGCGGTACACCTCCATCTGGTTGCCCGAGCGCCGCTGCCGGGCGTACCACCGGGCCACCGACCCTTCCATCTCCGGTACCAACTTGAACCGCTTGCGCTGCCCGTCACTCATGACGGAACTCCTCTCCTGCGGGTGTGGTGTCCCGGCCCACGGCAGAAGAACCCGGCTATCGTTGCGGTTGCCACCTTGTACGCCAGGTTCCCGTGTCCCGCGGGACCGGTACGGGGTTCCGACCCCGGCCGCGGTGTTCCCGCACCGCGACCGGGGTCTCCTTACGTGGTCGTCCGGACCTCCTCCAACAGTTCGGTCCAGCCCGGCGGGGGACCGCCGGTCGCGTGGTACTCGCGCCACTCGGCGAGGCCGGACAACGTGCCCTCGCCGATCTCCTTGAGCAGCGAGCGCACCCAGGCTGCCTCGGCCTCGCGCATGGCCAGCGCGTATTCCCCCTCGATGAGGAAGACCCGGGCCACCTCGCGGCGAGCCTCCTCGAGCCCGGCCCGGTCGGCCGCGATGCCTTCGTCGAGCGCGCGCAGCCGCTGTTCCAGCAGCGGGGTCACCTCGTCCGGCGGGAGTACCCCCAGCACGGACAGGGCGGCCTCGAAGCGCATCAGCTCCGGTTCCGGCTCGGCGACCAGTTCGTGCACCCACTCCCGGATCTCGGCCCGGCCGGCGTCGGTGATCGCGTAGACGGTGCGCTCCGGCCGGCGTCCCTCCCGGTTGCTACCGGTGGCCTCGATGAAGCCATGCTTCTCCAGGTTCTGCACGACGGTGTAGAGCGAGCCCCACTTGATCTTCATGTTGCGCTCCTTGCCGGTACGCCGGAGCACGCTCGCCATCTCGTACGGGTGCATCGGCTGCCCCGGTGCGAGCAGGGCCAGCAGGGCGAGGGCGAGCATGTTGCCCACCTTGCGGCGCTTCGCCACGGGTAACCACCTCGCCTCCGAATACTCGTACACGAGCATACGTGCCAGGTTTGCCCGGCGCAACGGCGGTTCTCATCTGCGTGTTACAGTGTCCGGGTCGACCAAACTGTGCGTTGCCCTCGGACAGCGCACAGTGTGCCAAGCGGAGCGCCCGCTCCCACCCGTTGGCCACCGAGCTGCCGGGTCCGGTCCACCGCCTGGGGAACATTTCACGCAGGTGGCGCGTTCCGTCGTTTGTCTGACGGCGACCGGTCGAGCGGGCCCTGGCATACGCCGGGGCCTTCTTCTTGGGGCGGGTCGCCATACCTGGAAACTGACTTGAGGAGGCCCCATCAGCGTCGAACCACGCGTCAACGAACAGATCCGGGCTCGAGAGGTCCGGCTGGTCGGCCCGGAGGGCGAGCAGGTGGGCATCGTGCCCCTGGAGCGAGCCCTGCAGCTGGCCGGTGACGTGGACCTGGATCTGGTCGAGGTGGCGCCGATGGCCCGTCCGCCGGTGTGCAAGCTCATGGACTTCGGCAAGTACAAGTACGAGAGCGACATCAAGGCGCGCGAGGCCCGGCGTAACCAGCAGCAGACCGTCATCAAGGAGATGAAGCTCCGGCCGAAGATCGATCCGCACGACTACGAGACCAAGAAGGGTCACGTGGTGCGGTTCCTCCGGGCGGGCGACAAGGTCAAGGTGACGATCATGTTCCGCGGTCGCGAACAGAGCCGGCCGGAGCTGGGATTCCGGCTCCTGCGCAAGCTCTCGGAAGAGGTCGCTGAGCTGGGGTTCGTAGAAGCCGCACCGAAGCAGGACGGCCGTAACATGATCATGGTGATCGCACCCCACCGGGCCACCAAGACCGCTGCCGGCGGTCGTGGAGCGACCGGCCGGGAGCGCGACTCCGGACCGGACCAGGCGCCCGCCGCCGGGTCCGAGACCGCCATACAGCGAGCGAGCTAGAGCCAGACCCCGGACCGCCAGGGTGCCGCGACCGCGGCACCCATGTTGGCGGGCCCGGAACAGACCGCCGGTGGGTGCCACACCCCCGGCCCGTACCGGTGGTCGACAGCAGATCCGCCCGAGGCGCCCCCGCCGGGCGGTCCGTAGTAGAAGGACAACTTTCAATGCCGAAGATGAAGAGCCACACGGGCATGGGCAAGCGGGTCAAGGTGACCGGGCGCGGCAAGATCGTCGCCCAGCAGGCCGGAATGCGCCACAAGCTGGAGAAGAAGTCGTCGCGCCGGACCCGGCGCCTCACCGGCACCGTCGAGGTGAGCACGGCCGACACCCGCCGTATCAACAAGTTGCTCGGCCGCTGACGCGGGCCACTGACGAGAAGGAGACGCCGACGTGGCACGTGTGAAGCGGGCGGTCAACGCCCAGAAGAAGCGCCGCACGATACTGGAGACCGCCAGTGGGTATCGCGGCCAGCGCTCACGGCTCTATCGCAAGGCCAAGGAGCAGGTACTGCACTCGATGCAGTACGCCTACCGGGACCGCCGGGACCGCAAGGGTGACTTCCGCCAGCTGTGGATCACCCGGATCAATGCGGCCGCCCGGGCCAACGGGATGACGTACAACCGGCTGATCCAGGGGCTGAAGCTGGCCGGGGTCGAGGTGGACCGCAAGATCCTGGCCGACCTGGCGGTAACCGACGAGGCGGCGTTCGCCGCCATCGTCGAGGTGGCCCGCGCGGCGGTGGCGGCCGAGGGCACCGGCGGCGCGGCCGCCGCCTGATCTTCCGACGTGGTACCACGACCCGGGGATGATCCGTTCACCGAGCGGACACCCCGGGTCGTTGCCGCCCGGCGGCTGCACCGTCGGCGCGAGCGCGACAAGGCCGGGCGGTTCCTGGCCGAAGGACCCCAGGCGGTACGCGAGGCGGTCGACGCCGGTGCGGTCGTCGAGCTGTTCGGCACGCCCGACGCGCTTTCCCGGTACGCCGACCTGGTGCAGCGGTCCACCGCCCGGGTCTCGCCGGTCACCGGGGAGGCGCTGGCGAGCCTGACCGAAACCGTTGCGCCGCAAGGACTTGTCGCGGTCTGCCCGGTCGTGGACGTGCCCCTGGCCGCAGCGCTGGCCCGGGCGCCCCGGCTGGTCGCGGTGCTCGCCGGGATCCGTGACCCGGGTAACGCGGGAACGGTGCTGCGAACCGCCGACGCGGCCGGTGCCGGTACGGTGATCTTCGCGGGGGAGGCGGTCGACCCGTACAACGGCAAGTGCGTACGGGCGAGCGCGGGCAGCCTCTTCCACGTGGACGTGGTACGCGCCGGTGAGCCGGCCGGCGTGGTCGCCGCGCTGCGCGCGGCCGGGCTCCGGGTACTCGCCGCCGATCCGTACGGGGCAACGGATCTGGACGACCTCGCCGACTCCGGTGAGCTGGCCGCACCGGCCGCGTGGCTGCCGCGGCGGTCTGCCTTTATGCCTCGGCCCGGGCCCTGCGCCGGGTGGTATCCTGAGCCGCATGTCAGGTCAGTCGTTTAGCCAGCCCGCCGGTGTCGGCGGGCGGCAGGGCTGACCCCTCTTTCGTCCTCTCCCAGACCGGCGGGCTGCGGCCCAGCCGCGAAGCCTGTCGGAGCGGCTGCCAGTCAGCGGTTGCCAGCCGCGAAGCCTGTCGGAGCGGCTGCCAGTCAGCGGTTGCCAGCCGCGAAGCCTGTCGGAGCGGCTGCCAGTCAGCGGTTGCCAGCCGTGCGTCCCTAAACTGTTCGGGTTGACAACGCTGGGAGACGCGAAAAGTCATGACGTACCGCAGTGATCCATACGACCCCAAGCAGGTCGCGCTGCTCGACCAGGCCGTGCTCGACGACGCCGTCGCGGGCGCGGAGAAGGCCTTCGCCGGCGCCTCCGACCTGGACGCCCTGACCGCGCTCAAGCCGGCGCACCTGGGCGACCGGGCGCCGGTGTCGCTGGCCCGTCGGGAGATCGGCGCGCTGCCGCCGGCCGCCAAGGCCGATGCCGGCAAGCGGGTCAACGAGGCCAGGGCGGCGATCCAGGCCGGCTACGACGCGCGCTGCGCGCAGCTGGCCGCCGAACGGGAGTCGCGGGTACTCGCGGAGGAGGCGGTCGACGTCACGCTGCCCTGGGACCGGCGGCCGCGCGGAGCCCGGCATCCGCTGACCACGCTGATGGAGCGGATCAGCGACCTGTTCGTCGGCATGGGCTACGAGGTCGGCGAGGGTCCCGAGGTCGAGCTGGAGTGGTACAACTTCGACGCGCTCAACATCGGACCGGACCATCCGGCCCGGGGCATGATGGACACCTTCTTCGTCGACGTGCCGGGTCTGGTGCTGCGTACCCACACCTCGCCGGTACAGGCCCGGACCATGCTGACCCGGCCGCTGCCGATCTACATCGTGGTACCCGGCCGGACCTACCGGACCGACGAGCTGGACGCCACCCACACCCCGGTCTTCCACCAGGTCGAGGGGCTGGTGGTGGACAAGGGCATCACCATGGCCCACCTGCGCGGGACGCTGGACCACTTCGCGAAGGCGATGTTCGGCGCCGACTCACGGACCCGCTGGCGCCCGCACTATTTCCCGTTCACCGAGCCTTCCGCCGAGTTCGACGTCTGGTTCGAGGCGCACCGGGACGGGCCGCAGTGGGTCGAGTGGGGCGGCTGCGGGATGGTCAACCCGAGGGTGCTGCGCGCCTGCGGGATCGACCCCGGGGAGTACTCCGGCTTCGCGTTCGGGATGGGCATCGAGCGCACGCTGCAGTTCCGGAACGGGGTCAGTGACATGCGGGACATGGTCGAAGGCGATACGCGGTTCACCCGCGCTTTCGGAATGGAGGCCTGAGGTGCGGGTTGCGGTTTCGTGGCTGCGCGAGTGGGTGGACGTACCAGCCGAGCCTGAAGTGCTCGAGCAGGCGCTGGTACGCGCCGGCATCGAGGTCGAGGACGTGGTGGACCTGGCGTCCACTGTGGACGGTCCGCTGGTGGTCGGCCGGGTCGACGCGATCGAGGAGCTGACCGGGCTGAAGAAGCCGATCCGGTACTGCCGGGTCGACGTCGGTTCGCCGGTCGACGCCAGCGCGCCGGGCAGCGGTTCGGCCCGGGGCATCGTCTGCGGCGCGACCAACTTCGCGGTCGGCGACCTGGTGGTCGTCGCGCTGCCCGGTACGGTGCTGCCGGGCGGTTTCGCCATCGCCGCGCGCAAGACCTACGGGCGCGTCTCGGACGGCATGATCTGCTCGGCCCGCGAGCTGGGCATCGGCGACGACCACACCGGGATCATCGTGCTGCCGCAGAGCTCCGGGAAGCCCGGCGACCCGGCCCGGCCGCTGGTCGGGCTGGACGACATCGTGCTCGACCTGGAGGTGACCCCGGATCGCGGGTACTGCCTGTCGATCCGGGGCCTCGCCCGCGAGCTGTCGCACGTGCTCGGGGTGGCCTACCGGGATCCGGCGCTGGCCGCGCCCGCCCCGGGTGCGACGAAGAAGCCGCCCTACCCGGTCACCGTGGCGGACCCGGTGGGTTGCGACCGGTTCGCGGCCCGGCTGGTCCGCGGGATCGACCCGACCGTGCCGAGCCCGGAGCGGATGCGGCGGCGCCTCGCCCTCGCCGGGATCCGCTCGATCAGCCTGGCCGTGGACATCACCAACTACCTGATGCTCGAACTCGGCCAGCCGATGCACGCGTTCGACCCCAACCGGCTCTCCGGGCCCCTGGTGGTACGCCGGGCCAGGCCGGGCGAGCGGCTGACCACCCTGGACGGGATCGAGCGTGCGCTGGACCCCGAGGACATGGTCATCTGCGACACCGGGCTGGCCAACCCCGTCGCCGGCGAGGGTGCCGGCGTCCCTGTCTCGCTCGCCGCGGTGATGGGCGGGGAGAGCAGCGAGATGCGGCCGGACTCGGTGGACGTGCTCTTCGAGGCGGCGCACTGGGACCCGGTGATGGTGTCCCGCACCGCGCGCCGGCACCGGCTGCTCTCCGAGGCGGCCAAGCGCTGGGAGCGTGGCGTCGACCCGCGGCTGGTCCTGGTCGCGCTGGAGCGTGCCGTCCAGCTGCTGACCGCGCACGCGGGCGGCAAACTGGACCCCCGCATCCTCGACCTGGACGCGGTCGTCCCGCCCAGGCCGGTACGGCTGGCGGCCGACCTGCCGTCCCGGGTCGCCGGTGTCGACTATCCGACCGCGCGCGTGGTCGAGGTGCTCACCGAGATCGGCTGCGCGGTGTCCGGGGCGGGCGACGCGCTGGTGGTCACGCCGCCGACCTGGCGGCCGGACCTGCTGCAACCGGCCGACCTCGCCGAGGAGGTGGTCCGGCTGGACGGGTACGACAAGATACCCAGCGTGCTGCCGGTCGCGCCGCCGGGCAACGGGCTCACCCCGGGGCAGCGGCGCAAGCGTACGGTCGGGCGGGCGCTGGCCGAGAACGGGTACGTCGAGGTCCTGTCGTACCCGTTCATGAGCCCGGCCGCGCTCGATGCGCTCGGCATCCCGGACACCGATCCCCGGCGCCGCACCGTCCGGCTGGCCAACCCGCTGTCGGACGAGGAGCCGCTGCTGCGCACCAGCCTGCTGCCCACGCTGCTGCAGACGCTCCGGCGCAACCTCGGCCGGGGCCAGCGCGACCTGGCCCTGTATGAGCTGGGCGCGGTGTTCCAGGCGAACGGGACGCCCGGCCGTCCGCCGCTCATGGGCGTCGAGGCCCGGCCGGACGAGGCCGACCTGCTGGCCGCCGAGCGGTTCGTCCCGGACCAGCCGTGGCACGTGGCCGTGGTCCTGGCCGGTGAGGTGGAGCCGACCGGCTGGTGGGGCCCGGGACGGGCGGCCAGCTGGGCGGACGCGATCCAGGCCGGCCGGATCGTGCTTTCCGCCGCCGGCGTACCCGGTGCCGAGATCCGGGCCGGACAGAAGGCGCCGTGGCACCCCGGGCGGTGCGCCGAGATCGTCGTCGGTGGGCAGGTCGTCGGATACGCCGGCGAGCTGCACCCAGCCGTCTGCGCCGCGCTGGAGCTGCCCAGGCGGACCAGCGCGATGGAGCTGGACCTCGACGCGCTGCCGCTGCCTGAGGTGGCTCCGGCGCCCCGGATCTCCGGGTACCCGCCCGCGCTGATCGACGTGGCGCTGGTGGTGGACGCCGGTACCCCGGCGGCGCAGGTCGAGTCCGCCCTGGTGGAAGGGGCTGGGGAGCTGCTGGAGGCGGTACGCCTGTTCGACGTGTACGCCTCGGAGCAGCTCGGTACCGGGCGCAAGTCGTTGGCGTACAAACTGACCTTCCGGGCGCCGGACCGCACGCTGACCGTCGAGGAGGCGGTCGCTGCCCGGGACGCCGCCGTCGCGGTGGCGGCCGACCGGTTCGGCGCGACGCTCCGGGGCGCGTAAAGCTGTAACGCGGAGGGGTCGGATGACGCTTAGTAGGCGGTGGCGTCCGGCTACCGCGCGCTTAGTTACCCGTGCGTCTCGACGTTGACACCCATATCGACGAGAATGCCGACATGCGGAAGGCATGGGCGGACCGGACGGCTGCGACCGTTGATCGTGATCCGCCCGCAACCTCGACCTCCCTGCGGCCGTTCCGCAGGTCGACGAGCGGGACAGAGCGCGCCACACTCGCCCTTGTGGAGCAGCGCCGACCGCCGGGTCCGATCGGCCGGGACAGTGTGGTCAGCCTGACGCGCACACACCTGGCCGAGGGCAGCAGCGTGCTCGTCGTCGGGCCGCCGGGAATCGGCAAGTCGACCGTGCTCGCTACGCTGGTCGACGCGGTACCCGGGGCCCGGGTGCTGCGTGCCTCCGCCGCCGAGGTGGAGTCCGGGCTGCCCTACCTGACCCTGGTGGACCTCCTCGGCGCCGTGCTGGCCGAGCAGGGTTCGCTGCTGCCGGGACACCTGCGTTCCGCCCTGGACGCCGCGCTGCTGCGTACCGTCGCGCCGACCACGCCACAGGACGAGCTGGCGGTCCGGCTGGCCGTGCTGGAGCTGGTCCGGATTCTCGCCGCGCAGAGCCCGGTGCTCATCGCGATCGACGATCTGCAGTGGGTTGATGAGCCCAGCGCCGGAGTCCTGCACTTCGTCGCGCGCCGGCTGGCCGACCTGCCGGTACAGGTGGTCGCGGCGGAGCGTACCGAGGTCGGACCGGCCCGGGCGCAGCTGTGCCCCGAGCCGTACGTCGAGGTGCCGCTGCGCCCGCTGTCCCCCGAGGATGTCGGCGACCTGCTCCGGGAACGGTTCGGCTCGGCGCTGTCCCCGGCCGCGGTGGAGCGGGTGCAGGACGCGTCGGGTGGCAACCCGCTCTTCGCGGTCGAACTGGGCCGGGCGGCGGTCGAGCGGGGGGAGCCCAGCGACGGGTTGGAGCCCCTGCCCGTACCCGATCGGTTGCGCTGCCTGCTCTCCGCCCGGCTGGCCGCGCTGCCCGCGGCGGCCGGGTTGGCCCTGACCGTGCTCGCGGCGGCCGCCCGACCGACCCGGGCGCTGCTGGACCGGGCCGGGGTCGACCCGGCCGAGCACCTGACCGAGGCGGTCTCGGCCGGCGTGGTGTGCGCGACCCACGATGGCGGGGTGGCCTTCAGCCATCCGCTGCTGCGCGAGATGGTCTACGCCGACGCCGACCCGGCCACCCGCCGGGCCGCGCACGAGCGGCTGGCCGGTGCGCTGGACGATCCGGTCGAGCGGGCCCGGCACCTGGCCGTCATCCGGCCCGATCCGAACGAGGCGCTGGCCAGCACGTTGACCGACGCGGCGGCGGTGGCCCGGCGGCGGGGGGCCCCGATCGTCGCGGCCGACCTGGCCAGGCTGGCCGCCGAACGTACCCCCGACCCGTCCCGGGCCGCCGACCGGCGGCTCGACGCGGCCCGGCACGCCTACGCCTGCGGGCTGTCCGACGAGGCGCAGTGGCTGGCCGAGGAGGCGCTGCGGGACGCCGCCGACCCGGCCACCCGGGTGCGCGCCCGGCTGCTCCTGGTCGACCTGGCCGGGCAGGACCAGTCCGCGGTCGGCCCGGTGCTCGACGCGGCCTTCCAGGAGACCGAGCGGGTACCCGAACTGATCGCGCAGGTCCGCGCCTACCGGGCCCGCAAGGAGTTCTACGACGGGGACAACGAGTCGGCGCTGGCCGAGCTCAAGCGCGCCGAGCAGGCGGCCGAGCAGGCCGGCGACACCCAGTGCCTGGTCGATGTGCTGGCCTGGCGGGGCAGCATCGAGTCGGCGTTCCAGGTGCGCGAGGCCGAGGAGTTGATGGAGCGGGCCGCCGCGCTCTCCCGCGGCCTGCCGCTGTCCCAGGAGGTCGTCTCCGCCCGGCAACTCGCCGCGATGGCACGGGTGATGCGCGGCGACGTGGCCGAGGCGGTACGCCGGATCGAGGCGCTGCGGGTGGCGGTCGAGCGGGCCGGTACGGTACGCGACCTGTCCACCGTGCTGACCTCGGTGGCCTCGGTGTACAGCCGGGCCGGGCGGTGCACCGACGCGCTCGCGGCCGGCCGGTACTGCGTACGGCTATTCAACGACATGGCCTCCGGCGCGCCCGGACCCGGGCTGGTCGTCGGGGCGTACGTCGAGTTCGGCGGCGGTACCGTCGAGCAGGCCGCCTCGTACGCCGAGCAGGCCGTCGTGGCCTGCCTGGCCGCCGGCGACGAGGACTGGCTCAAGCTGGCCTATTCGGCGCAGGGACAGGTCCGGCTGCTGGCCGGTGACCCGATCGGCGCCCTGGAGCCGATGCGCCTGGCCTACGCGCTGGAGCAGCGGCGCGGCCCGATCGACCCGGCGCTGCTGGTCTGGCACGCCGACTTCATCGAGGCGCTGGCCCTGACCGGCGCCCGGGACGAGGCGGCCGACGTGCTGGCCGAGATCAGCGCGCAGGCCCGCCGGCTGGAGCGGGACGTGGTGTCGCTCGGGCTGGCCCGGGCCTCGGCGCTGCGCATGGCGTTGGGCGGCGCCGCTCGGGAGGCGGCCCGGGACCTGACCGACGCGCTGACCATCTGGGCCGACCACCCGTACCCGTTCGAGGTGGCCCGGGCGTGGCACACGCTCGCCGGCATCGAACGCCGGGCGCACCGGCGGGGTGCCGCGCGGGAGGCGCTGCTGGAGGCGATCAGCCGGTACACCGCCTGCGGGGCGGCGCCCTGGCGGGCGGCTGCCGAGGCCGAGCTGGCCCGGCTGGACGGAGCCCGTACCGGCGGGCTGTCCGACAGCGAGCGCCGGATCGTCGAGCTGGTCCGGCAGGGCGCCACGAACCGGGAGATCGCCCGGGCCACCTACCTGTCGGTGAAGGCGGTCGAGGCGAACCTGACCCGGCTGTACCGCCGTTTCGGGGTGCGTACCCGGGACCAGCTCACCAAGATCCTCGACGAGGACCGGTAGCGTCCAGCTCGGCGACCTCTTCGGCAGTGAGCGAGAGGTTCCCGGCGGCGACGTTCTCCGCCAGGTGCTCCCAGCAGGACGTCCCGGGGATCGGCAGCAGGACCGGGGAGCGGTGCAGCAGCCAGGCCAGGGCGACCTGGGTCCGGGTGGCGCCGAGCCGGTCGGCGATCGCGCTGACCCGGTCGGCGGCCCGGGCCCGCGCGGTGAGGGCGACCGGAAGCCACGCGATGAAGGCGATCCCGCGCCGCTCGCAGTATTCGAGTACCTCCGTGGACCCGCGGTCGATGAGGTTGTACCGGTTCTGCACGCTCGCGATCGGGGTGATCTTCTCGGCCTCGGCAAGCTGGTCGACGGTGACTTCGGAGAGACCGACGTGCCGCACCTTCCCCTCGTCCTGTAGAAGTCGTAGCGCGCCGATCTGGTCCGCGAGCGGCACCGTCGGGTCGATCCGGTGCAGCTGGTAGAGGTCGATGCGGTCCAGGCGGAGCCGGCGCAGGCTCAGCTCGGCCTGCTGGCGCAGGTATTCCGGGCGGCCGAGCGGAATCCACTCGTGGCCCAGGTTGACCTGCCCACCCTTGGTGGCGATCAGCACGTCCGGCCGGTACGGGTGCAGCGCCTCGGCCAGCAGTTCCTCGTTGGCACCGAGGTCGTACGAGTCGGCGGTGTCGATGAACGTGACGCCGAGCTCGACCGCGTGCTGGGCGATCCCGATCGCCGTGGACCGGTCCAGCGTCGCCGGCCGACCGGTCAGCCGCATCGCACCGAAGCCCAGCCGGTGCACGGTCAGGTCGCCGCCGATGGTGAGGGTGGTGGTGTCTTCCAGATTCAGCATGGTTCCACCCTCGCCGGCCAAATTCATTAGGACAAGCGAGTCTTTGTCGACCATATCGCGTAGCATCGCTAATGTGTTGAACCTGGAGCGGCTGCGCGTCCTGCACGCGGTGTCGACAACCGGATCGGTCATCGGCGCCGCCCGTACCCTGCACGTCACCACGTCGGCCGTCTCCCAGCAGGTGGCGCGGCTGGAGCGGGAGGTCGGCCAGCGGCTGGTGCAGCGGCGGGGCCGGGGCATCGGACTGACCGAGGCGGGCCTACTGCTGGCCCGGCACGCCGGCGACCTGCTGACCCACGTCGAGCGGGTGGAGGCCGGCCTGGCCGAACATCGCGGCGCGGTCGCCGGGACCGTGGCGATCGCCGCCTTCGCCACCGCCGCGCGCGGGCTGCTGCCGGGGGTACTGCGGGAGTTGCGGTCGCGTTACCCGGATCTGGCGGTATCGCTGTCCGAGCGGGAGCCGCACGAGGCGGTACCCGCGCTCAGTCGCGGCGATCTCGATGTCGCGGTCGTCCAGGACTGGGCCGACGACGTGCTGACCGTGCCGGCCGGGCTGTCCCGGCGGCACCTGGTGGACGACGTCTTCGACGTGGTGCTGCCGGTCGACCATCCGCTGGCCGGCCGGGACAGTGTCGCGGTCAAGGAACTCGCCGGCGACGACTGGATCGGCTGGACCAGCGGGCAGATCTGTCACGACTGGCTGGTCCGTACCCTGTGGGCGGACGGCGCCCAGCCGCGCCTGGTGCACACCGCGTCGGAGCACTCCACCCAGCTGGCACTGGTCGCGGCCGGCCTGGGTGTCGCCGTGATCCCCCGGCTGGGCCGGGAACCCGCACCGCGGTCGGTCCGGTTCCTACCGGTCGACCCGGCACCGACCCGCCGCGTCTTCGCTCTCTGGCGGGAGAGCGCGACCGCCCGCCCGGCGATCGGCGCGACCCTCGACGCGCTCCACCGGCACTCCGGATGAGCGGATGACCTGCTTGGTCGACTTCCTGCCCAACCGTACCTGGACCAAAGTCGGTCTGGACTCCGAAGTCTCCGAGCGGGCTGGACAACGAACACGGCTGAACCGGTTGGATTAGCATCCGCATTCAGATACACTCGCTCGCATACTCATGCGAGGGGGTATCGATGGGGGCGCGGGCAGCGGTTGCCGGGGCGAGTGGGTATGCCGGTGGCGAGCTGCTACGCCTGCTCGCCGGGCACCCGGACATCGAGGTGGTCGCCGCGACCGGGCACAGCCAGGCCGGAGCGCCGCTGGTGTCGGTACACCCGCATCTCGGATCGCTGAGCGGGCTGACCCTGGCGGCGACCGGACCGGCCGCGCTGGCCGACGCGGACCTGGTGTTCCTCGCCCTGCCGCACGGTGAGTCAGCGGCGCTCGCCGGGCAGCTCCCGGCCGGGGTGAAGGTGATCGACCTCGGCGCGGACCACCGGCTGCGCAGCGCGGCGGCGTGGACCGACTACTACGGTGGCCCGCACGCCGGGGCGTGGACCTACGGACTGCCCGAGCTACCCGGCCAGCGGGCCGCGATCGCAGCCGCCGAGCGGGTCGCCAACACCGGCTGCTACGCGGTCGCCACGATCCTCGCGCTGGCTCCGCTGATCGCGGCCGGGCTGGCCGACCCGGAGGACGTCGTGGTGGTGGCCGCATCGGGCACCTCGGGTGCGGGCCGCAACCTCAGGCCACACCTGTTGGCGAGCGAGGTGATGGGCTCGCTCACGCCCTACAAGGTGGGCGCGCACCAGCACGTACCCGAGATCAAGCAGGCCAGCGGGGCGCGGACGCTGTCGCTGACGCCGGTGCTCGCGCCGATGCCGCGCGGGATCCTGGCCACGGCGACCGCACGTCCCGCGCGGGCGGTGACCACGGACGATCTGCGGGAGGCACTGGCCTACCCGCGCGAGCCGTTCGTGCGGCTGCTGCCCGAGGAGGTGTGGCCGGCCACCGCCGCCACGTTCGGCTCCAACGCGGCGCACCTCCAGGCGACCCTGGACCGGGACAGCGGCCGGATCATCGTGGTCAGCGCGATCGACAACCTCGGCAAGGGCGCGGCCGGCCAGGCGGTGCAGTGTGCCAACCTGATGCTCGGCCTGTCCGAGACGGCCGGCCTGACCGCGAACGGAGTCGCACCGTGACGGTTACCGCGGCCAAGGGGTTCCGTGCGTCCGGGCTGGGCGCCGGGCTGAAAGCCAACGGCGGCAAGGATGTCGCGCTCGTCGTCAACGACGGTCCCGGTGCGCTCGCGGCCGGAGTCTTCACCAGCAACCGGGTGAAGGCCGCGCCGGTGCTGTGGAGCCAGCAGGTGCTCCGGGGCGGGCTGGTACGGGCGGTGGTGCTCAACTCCGGCGGCGCCAACGCCTGCACCGGACCGGCCGGCTTCCAGGACACCCACGCCACCGCCGAAAAGGTGGCGTCGTTGTTGGGGATCGGCGCCGGCGAGGTGGTGGTGTGCTCGACCGGCCTGATCGGTGAGCGGCTGCCGATGGACCGGTTGCTGCCGGGGGTCTCGGCCGCCGCCGGGGCACTGTCGGCCGACGGGGGTGCGGCCGCCGCCGAGGCCATCATGACCACGGACACCCGGCCGAAGACCACGGTGGTGACCGGAAACGGTTGGTACGTCGGGGGAATGGCCAAGGGCGCCGGCATGCTCGCTCCGGGGCTGGCCACCATGCTGGTGGTACTGACCACCGACGCGGTCACCGATCCGTCCACATTGGACAGCGCGCTTCGGGAGGCGACCCGGATCACCTTCGACCGGCTGGACTCCGACGGGTGCATGTCCACCAACGACACCGTGCTGCTGCTGGCTTCCGGCGCGTCCGGGGTCTCGCCCGAACCGGCCGAGGTCGCCACGGCGGTCACCGCGGCGTGCCGCGATCTGGCGCGGCAGCTGATGTCCGACGCCGAGGGCGCCACCAAGGACATCGCCATCACGGTGACCGGCGCGGCGAGCGAGGACGAGGCGGTCACCGTCGGGCGCGGCATCGCCCGCAACAACCTGGTGAAGACCGCGCTGTTCGGCAACGACCCCAACTGGGGCCGGATCCTCGCCGCCGTGGGTACCACCGACGCGGCGTTCGACCCGGACGCGCTCGACGTGGCGGTCAACGGCGTGTGGGTGTGCAAGGGCGGGGCCGCGGCCGAGGACCGGAGCAGGGTCGACCTGGCCGGCCGGGCCGTGACCATCACGGTGGACCTGCACGAGGGTACCGACTCGGCGACGGTGTGGACCAACGACCTGTCCCACGGGTACGTGCACGAGAACTCGGCGTACTCGACATGACCGCCGTCGAGAGCTCGCGGGTCGACGGGGCTGGCTCAGTCGAGAGCTCGCGGGTCGACGGGGCTGGCTCAGTCGAGAGCTCGCGGGTCGACGGGGCTGGCTCGGCGCTCACGCTCGCCCAGGACAAGGCGGCCACGCTCATCGAGGCATTGCCGTGGTTGGCCCGGTTCCACGGGGCCACCATCGTGGTCAAGTACGGCGGCAGCGCGATGACCTCGCCTGAGCTGCGCCAGGCGTTCGCCGCCGACATGGTGTTCCTGCGCTACGCCGGGCTCAAACCCGTGGTGGTACACGGCGGGGGACCGCAGATCTCGGCGATGCTGGGCCGGTTGGGCATCGTCTCGGAGTTCCGGGGCGGCCTGCGGGTCACCACGCCGGAGGCGATGGACGTGGTACGCATGGTCCTCGTCGGGCAGGTCGGCCGGCAGCTGGTCAACCTCGTCAACGGGTACGGACCGTTCGCGGTGGGACTGTCCGGAGAGGACGGCGGCCTGCTGACCGCGGTACGCCGACCGGCCATTGTGGACGGTCAGCCGGTCGACGTGGGACTGGTCGGGGACGTGAAGTCGGTCAACGCCTCGGCGGTCACCGACCTGATCGCGGCCGGCCGGATCCCGGTGGTCTCCACGGTCGCGCCGGACGCCGACGGGATACTGCACAACCTCAACGCGGACACCGCGGCCGCGGCACTGGCGATCGCGCTGAAGGCCCGCAAGCTGGTGGTGCTCACCGACGTCCCCGGGCTCTACACCCGGTGGCCGGACGAGACCAGCCTGGTGTCCCAGATCAGCGCCGACGATCTGGCGAAACTGCTGCCGTCACTGGAGTCCGGCATGGTGCCGAAGATGGAAGCCTGCCTGCGCGCCGTCCAGGGCGGGGTACCCGGCGCCCACGTGGTGGACGGGCGGGTCGCCCACTCCATCCTCCTGGAAGTCTTCACCTCGGAAGGGTTCGGAACCATGGTGGTGCCGTCATGAGCATCGTCGATCGCTGGGCACAGTCGTTGATGGCCAACTACGGCAGCCCGCCGCTCGCCCTGGTACGCGGGGAAGGCGCGACGGTCTGGGACGAGTCCGGACAGTCCTATGTGGACATGTTCGGCGGGATCGCGGTCAACGCGCTCGGCCATGCCCACCCCGCGGTGGTGTCCGCCGTGACGAGGCAGATCAGCACGCTCGGGCACGTTTCCAACCTCTTCGCCGCCGAACCGCCGGTCGCGCTCGCCGAGCTGCTGCTGGCCCTGGCCGGCCGGCCCGGCCGGATGTTCTTCTGCAACTCCGGCGCGGAGGCCAACGAGGCGGCGTTCAAGCTGTCCCGGCTCACCGGGCGTACGCACGTGGTGGCGACCGACGGCGGGTTCCACGGCCGGACCATGGGGGCCCTGGCGCTGACCGGGCAGCCGGCGAAGGCGGCCCCGTTCCTCCCGTTGCCGGGACACGTGACCCACGTGCCCTACGGCGACGTTTCGGCCCTGGCGACGGCGGTGACCGGCGGTACCGCGATGGTGATCCTCGAGCCGATCCAGGGGGAGAGCGGAGTCGTGGTACCCCCGGCGGGGTACCTCGCCGCCGCGCGGGACATCACCCGTACCCACGGGGCGCTGCTGGTGCTCGACGAGGTGCAGACCGGCGTCGGGCGTACCGGCCACTGGTTCTTCCACCAGGCCGAGGGCGTCGAACCGGACGTGGTCACGCTGGCCAAGGGTCTCGGCGGTGGGCTGCCGTTGGGGGCGACTCTCGCCTTCGGCGAGGCGGCCACGTTGCTCGGCCCGGGCAGCCACGCGAGCACCTTCGGCGGCAACCCGGTCAGCTGCGCGGCCGGCCTCGCGGTGCTCTCCACCATCGCCGCCGAGGGCCTGCTCGACCATGTGAAGCGGATCGGCGAGCGGCTGCGCCGGGGCATCGAAGGGCTGAACCATCCGCTGGTCTCCGGGGTGCGCGGGGCCGGGCTCCTGCTCGGCGTGGTGCTGACCGCGCCGGTCGGCGCTGCGCTGGCAGAGGCGTTGCAGGGCAACGGCTTCCTGACCAACCCGGTACAGCCGGAGGTGCTGCGGCTGGCACCGCCGCTGATCCTGACCGCCGAGCAGGCCGACGCGTTCCTCGCCGCGTTACCCGCAGCGCTTGAGGCGGCCCGACGATCGTGACCGCACCGCTCACCAAGACCGCGCGGCATGCCCGGATCGTCGCACTGATCCGGGACCGGGCCGTGCACTCGCAGACCGAACTGGCCGAACTCCTTGCGGCGGAAGGGGTTCAGGCCACCCAGGCCACCCTGTCGCGCGATCTGGAGGAGTTGGGGGCGGTGAAGGTACGGGGCACCGACGGCGGGCCGGCCGTCTACGTCGTACCCGCGGAAGGAGCCGGACCGATGCGCCCGGCCGAACAGGCCCCGGCCCGGCTGGTCCGGCTGCTGCGGGAGCTGCTCACCGGCGCCGATGCCAGCGGCAACCTGGTCATCCTGCGTACCCCGCCCGGTGCGGCGCAGTTTCTGGCCAGTGCGCTGGACCGGGCCGGCCTGCCGGAGGTGGTCGGCACCATCGCCGGCGACGACACGATCCTCGTGGTGGCCCGCGCGGCCGACCACACCGAGACGAGCGGCCAGCGGTTGGCCGCCAAGCTTTCCAGCTGGGCTGGTCGAGACGAAGGAAGCAACACATGAGCGAGCGGGTTGTTCTTGCTTATTCCGGTGGGCTGGACACCTCGGTGGCCATCCCGTACCTCGCCGAGCGGACCGGCGCCGAGGTGATCGCGGTGGCGGTCGACGTCGGGCAGGGCGGCGAGGACCTGGCGGCTATCCGCAAGCGGGCGTTGGCCTGTGGCGCGGTCGAGGCCGAGGTGGTCGACGCGCGGGAGGAGTTCGCCGCCGACTTCTGCCTGCCCGCGCTGCGCGCCAACGCGCTCTACATGGATCGGTACCCGCTGATCTCCGCGCTGTCCCGGCCGCTGATCGTCAAGCACCTGGTGGCGGCCGCGCGCAAGCACGGCGGCACCATCGTCTCGCACGGTTGCACCGGCAAGGGCAACGACCAGGTGCGCTTCGAGGTCGGCATCGGTTCGCTGGCCCCGGACCTGAAGGTGATCGCACCGGCCCGGGACTACGCGTGGACCCGGGACAAGGCCATCGTGTACGCCCAGGAGCGGGACCTGCCGATCGACGTCTCGGCCAAGTCGCCGTACTCGATCGACCAGAACGTCTGGGGTCGGGCGGTGGAGACCGGGTTCCTGGAGGACATCTGGAACGCGCCGGTCGAGGACCTGTACAGCTACACCTCGGATCCGGCCGGGCCGCGCGACCCCGACCAGGTACTGATCACCTTCGAGGCCGGCCGGCCGGTCGCCATCGACGGTGAGACGGTCACCCCGTACCAGGCCATCACCGAGCTGAACCGGCGGGCCGGCGCGCACGGCGTGGGCCGGCTGGACATGGTCGAGGACCGGCTGGTCGGCATCAAGAGCCGGGAGGTGTACGAGGCGCCGGGCGCGATCGCGCTGATCACCGCGCACCAGGAGCTGGAGAGCGTGACCGTGGAGCGGGACGTGGCCCGGTTCAAGCGTGGCGTGGACCAGCGCTGGGGCGAGCTGGTGTACGACGGGCTGTGGTACTCCCCGCTCAAGCACGCGCTCGACGCGTTCATCGACGACACCCAGCGGTACGTCTCCGGCGAGATCCGCCTGACCTTGCACGGCGGCCGGGCGGTGGTCACCGGCCGGCGCGCCGAGGCCAGCCTGTACGACTTCAGCCTGGCCACCTACGACGAGGGCGACATGTTCGACCAGTCCCTCGCCAAGGGTTTCGTCGATCTCTGGGGCCTGCCCAGCCGGCTCGCCGCGGCCCGTGACGCGCGCCTCGGGCAGTAGATGAGCCAGACTGGACCGGTGAACGACCAGTCCCTCACTGAAGGCACCACCCGGCTGTGGGGTGGGCGGTTCCGCGGCGGGCCGGCCGAGGCGCTGGCCCGCCTCTCGCTCAGCGTCCACTTCGACTGGCGGTTGGCCCCGTACGACCTGGCCGGTTCCCGGGCGCACGCCCGGGTGCTGGCCCGGGCCGGCCTGCTCACCTCCGACGAGCTGGGCCGGATGCTCGCCGCCCTGGACGACCTGGAGGCGGCCTGCGCCTCCGGGGAGTTCCGCCCCACCGTCGAGGACGAGGACGTGCACACCGCGCTGGAGCGCGGGCTGCTGGAGCGGCTCGGCGCGCTCGGTGGGAAGCTGCGCGCCGGCCGGTCCCGCAACGACCAGGTCGCCACCGACCTCCGGCTCTACCTGCGCGACCGCGCCCGGGGCGTCGCCGCCCGGCTGGTCGAGCTGGCCGACGCACTGGTCGAGCAGGCGCAGCGGCACGTGGAGACGCCCGCCCCGGGGATGACCCACCTGCAGCACGCCCAGCCGGTCAGCTTCGGGCACTGGCTGCTCGCGCACGTCCACCCGTTGCTGCGCGACCTGGACCGGCTGCGCGACTGGGACGCCCGGGCCGCGGTGTCCCCGCTCGGCGCGGGCGCGCTGGCCGGCTCCTCGCTGCCGCTGGATCCGGTACAGGTGGCGCAGGAGCTGGGGTTCTCGGCCGCGGCGCCGAACTCGATGGACGCAGTGGGGGACCGGGACTTCGTCGCGGAGTTCCTCTTCGTGGCCGCCCTGGTCGGGGTACACCTGTCCCGGCTGGGGGAGGAGTTGGTGCTCTGGACGACCACCGAGTTCGGCTGGGTGGAGCTGGACGACGCGTTCGCCACCGGCTCGTCGATCATGCCGCAGAAGAAGAACGCGGACATCGCCGAGCTGGCCCGGGGCAAGTCGGGGCGGCTGATCGGCGGGCTGATCACCGTACTGACGATGCTCAAGGGGCTGCCGCTGACCTACGACCGGGACATGCAGGAGGACAAGGAGCCCGCGTTCGACGCGGTGGACACCCTGGAACTGGTGCTGCCGGCACTGGCCGGGCTGGTCTCCACGATGACGGTACGGGTGGACCGGCTGGCCGCCGCCGCACCTCTCGGGTACACCCTGGCGACGGAGGTGGCCGACTGGCTGGTCCGGCGGGGTGTGCCGTTCCGCGAGGCACACGAGATCACCGGGCAGCTGGTGGCCCTGTGCGCCGCCCGGGACTGCGCGCTCGAGGAGGTGTCCGACGAGGACCTCGCCTCGGTGTCGGCGCACCTGACCCCGCAGGTGCGGGACGTGCTGTCGGTACCGAGCGCGCTGGCCGCCCGGCGTACCCCCGGCTCCACCGGCCCGGGTCCGGTCAGCGACCAGCTCACCGTCGTGGAGGACCGGCTGGACGGGTGGCGGGCGTGGGCCGCGCAACGGGTGGTACCCCGCTGAGCGGTCTTGCTGACCTGCTGGCTGGTCCGGTCGAGCCGGCGGCCCGTGGCCTGCTCGGTGCGCGGCTGACCGGAAACGGGGTTACCGTCCGGCTCACCGAGGTCGAGGCCTACTCCGGTGTCGGGGTGGACGCCGCCTCGCACGCGCACCGCGGGCGTACCCCCCGCAACGTCGTCATGTTCGGGCCGCCCGGCCACGCATACGTCTACTTCACCTACGGCATGCACTGGTGTATCAACGTGGTCTGCGGTCCGGTCGGGGAGGCGTCGGCCGTCCTGCTCCGGGCAGCGTCCATTGTGGACGGTGTCGAGCTGGCCCGGTCCCGGCGCCCGGCCACCCGCCGGGACGCCGAGCTGGCCCGGGGACCCGCCCGCTTGGCTCAGGCGCTGGGCATCGACGCGTCGGCGTACGGCACCTCGATGCTGGACGGCTCCGGCCCGATGACCCTGTCCCCGCCGGCCGGGCCCGTTGACCCGTCGACGATCCGGTCCGGCCCCCGGGTGGGCGTCACCGGCGCACACGACATGCAGTGGCGCTTCTGGCTGGACGGCGACCCGACGGTCAGCACGTACCGCCGGCACGTCCCACGGCGTGCGGGCTAGTCGGGTTCGTGCGATTATCGCACCATGACCGTGCAGGAGGAGTGGGCCGACATCGGCCAGCGGGTGCGCGAAGCCCGTCTGGCCGCGAAGCTGTCCCAGGAGGAACTCGGCCGCCAGATCGGGCTCGACCGGACGATGGTCGCCAAGATCGAAGCAGGAACCCGGCGGGTGGACGCGGTCGAGCTGGTAAGGCTCAGCTCGTGTCTTGACCTGCCGCTCGATCATTTCCTGTACGAGCGTCCCGCTGTGCTGTCCCGCCGCACCGCGCTGCTTGAGGAGGAGGCCACCGAGGCTGGCCGCGACTCATTCCGGCTGGAGGCTGCGCTGGCCAGCTGGCTTCGAGATGTGCGGCAGATTCAGGCGTTGGGCCTGCTCGACCTCCGCCCGATCGTCACATACCAAGGAAGGGTCGACTCCGACGGGGCCGCACGTGCGGCGGCGGCCTGGCTGCGCGGTGAGTTTGAACTCGGCAACGAACCGGTCACCTCGCTCATGACAGTCTGCGAACGGGCGGGGCTGTTCGTCGCGGTCGCCGATCTGCCCGGGGATGGTGCATCAGTCGCGGACGGCGATCTCGCCGCGGCCGTGGTAAGCCGGCGCGGCGATCCTGGCCGGCGACGCGCGACGGCAGCCCACGAACTGGGACACCTGGTGCTGGGTGACGAGTACTCGAGCGACCTGGGTGTCCACGTGTCCCGAGCTGGTCGGGAGGCGGTGATTGACGCGTTCGCGGCCGATTTCCTGCTGCCGTCTTCGGTGATTGCCCGTCAAGCGGGAAGCCTTACTCGAGACGCCCTTGTCCGGATCGCCGCCTCGTACCGTACCTCGTGGTCGTTGGCGGTCCGGCAGGCAGCTTGGGCCGGTGCGCTGGACCAGGGCGAGGCGGCGCGTTGGTTGCCGAGGACGCCGACAAAGGCTGAGCTGCTTGACGCCACCGGCTGGACGCCCCAGCCGGATCTGGAGTGGGTACGGGTGCCGCCCAGCTACGCCCACGCCGTCATGGAGGCGCGTCGGCGGTATCTCATCACGACGGCTCGGGCGGTGGAGCTGATGCGTGGCCAGATCACGGAAGCGGATCTGCCGCCGCTGGATGAGGAAGAAGTCGAGCCGTGACCTCTTCTGTCGGCGCTCGCCGTCTGGTGTTCGACACCACCGGCCTCAGCCATTTCACCCGTGCTGATCGGCTCGACGTACTCGGCGACCTGGTCGCGGGCACCGAGTCGCTGGTGACACAGGTCGTCCGGGAGGAGATCCGAGACGGTGGCAACGATTATCCCGAGCTTGCGCAGATCCTTGAGGTGGAATGGCTTCGGGTCGTCGCACTGGATAGCCTGGATCGGCTGAGGCGTTTCGCGCTTTGGACCGGCCGGATCGGCGCCGGCACGCGGGACCTGGGTGAGGCGAGTGTCCTGGCGGTAGCGGAGGAACTCGGTGGAACCGCGGTCATCGACGATCAGCGGGCCGCCCCGGTCGGTCGCGCGCATGGGGTTGAGGTACACGGCACAATCTGGCTTCTCGCGGGGGCATGCCGCGACGGGAAGCTCACGGAGGTCGCCGCAAGCAATCTTGTGGACAACCTGGCGGCTACCAGGATGAGGTTGCCGTGCACCGGAGCCGACTTCCTCCGGTACGCCAAGGCAAACGGTCTGCTGTGACGGCAGCGCGGACGCCTGAGCCTGGGGACGCGGGTAGGATGCCCGCGCGCCCCCAGGCGCAGATGTCAACGGACATCGATGGCGACGGCGTCCTTGGCCGGTACGGTGACCGTGGCCGTACCGTGCTGGTCCACCACGACCCTCGGGCCCGCACAGGTACCAGCGGCGTTGTGGATGATGTCGCAGTAGGTGCCCTTCCGCAGCCCGGTCCGGAAGGTCACGGTCTTCGCGCTGGCGTGGTTGTTCAGCGCGATCCAGCCCTTGTTGCCGCGGCTGAACGCGATCAGGTTGACCCCGTCGTCGTACCAGTTGGTCAGCGCCGCGTCGTCGACGAAGTTGTGCCAGCCGACCATGTTGGCGATGCCGGTGTTGCGGTCGAGGCAGGTCCACAGTGGACCGCAGACGGTGTCGGTGATGAACCCGTCGGCGTCGGACGGCGGCGAGTCGTCGTTGCCGGTGAAGGTGAAGCTGGCGTACACCTGGGGCCGGCCGTATCCCCGGGCGAGCATGAACTCGGTGGCCAGGATGTTGGTCGCGCCGTCCTTGTAGCTCAGCGTCGAGCCGTTGCGCTCGGTGTCGTGGTTCTCCACGAACACCAGGGAGCGGTCGCTGGGCAGCAGCCCGGCCGCCTCGCCGAAGACGGCCAGGTCGGTGATGTTGCCGGCCGCGTTGGGCGGGTAGCTCTTGAACGCGTCGTGGATCTGGTAGGCGAAGTCGAAGCCGAGCAGGTCGCCGACGCTCTCCCAGGCCGCCGGCGCGAGCTTGCCGGGGCCGCCGGGGAAGACCTCGAGCGCGATGTACGGGCGGGTGCCGTCGAGGGTCCGGTTGAGCCGCGACTCCAGCGCGGCCAGGTCGACCTGGCCGATGTGCTTGGCCGCGTCCACCCGGAAGCCGGAGACGCCGTAGCCGATCAGCTTGTTCAGGTAGCCGGCCAGCGCCGCCTGGACGTGGTCGGACTCGGTGCGCAGGTCGGCGAGGCCGAGCAGCTCGCACTTGGTGACCTGGAGGAAGTTGTTGAAGTCGTCGATGCCTCCGGCGGTCGGGCAGTCCGCCGGCGGGTGGTGGAAGTCGGCGAACGAGTACAGCCCGGGATAGTCGAAGTGGGTGTACTGGACGCCGCCGTAGGAGATGTTGCCCTGGCCGGTCATGTGGTTGATCACCACGTCCACGTAGACCTTCACGCCGGCCGCGCGGCAGGTGCTGACCATCGACCGGAACTGCGCCTCGTTGCCCATCCGGCTGGTGAGGTTGTAGTCCACCGGCTGGTAGACCTCCCACCACGGGTGCAGCACCGGCGGGTCGACCGCGGCGGTGCGCTTGAGCGAGTCCTCCGGCGGGGCGACCTGCACGCCACCGTAGCCGGCCGGACCGAGCACCTGGACACACTCGGCGGACACGGATCGCCAGTTCCACTCGAAGAGGTTGGCGATCACATCGGCGCGTCCGCGGTGCCCACGGTCCGCCGCCACGCCGGGCGCCGCCGCGGCCGAGGCGGCGAGGGTGGGTACGGTGATCCCGCCGATCACCAGGATGGCTACCGTGAGTGCCGCGCGTACCCTGCTCGTCCTGCGATCTGAGGCCATGTCGCACTCCTGACGTCAGGGGCGGGTCAGCCCCGCGTCACGTCGATGCCCCGCATGACGACGCCCAGCATCAGGTGCTCGTCAGGAACCGGGTCGGGTGACGCCCCGCTCACCGCCCACCGGGGGTTGGCCGCCTCAACGTGGGGCGCGGGGCGCGGTCTTGATGGACCCGCCGTCGCGCCCATCGAGGTATGAGCCCGACCGTAGCAGCAGCGCCACCCCCGGACAACCGGTCCTCGGCGGGCTACTGCTCGCCCGGCTCCTCCATCCGGAAGCCGATCTTCACGGTCACCTGGAAGTGCCCGACCTGCCCGTCGACGATGTGCCCGCGCACCTCGGTCACCTCGAACCAGTCCAGGTGGCGCAGGGTGGCGTTGGCCCGGTCGACCGCGTTGCGGACGGCCTGTTCGATCGACTCGGCGGATGACCCGACGATCTCGGTGACCCGGTACGTGTGGTCCATCTCTTGCCTCCAAACAGCGGGTGGATTGACCTTACCGGCGTACGCCGACGAACGTCAGCAACACCCGCATCTGCACGTCGAACCAGGCGGTCCGCTCATCGATGACGTTGTCGATCCGGCCGAACAGTTCGAAGCTGATCGCGCCGTACAGCTCGGTCCACGCCATCATCGCCAGGGCCATGGCGCGCTCGTCGATCCCGGGCGCGACCGCGTCGGCGGCGCGCTTCAGCTCGGTGCGCAGGGCCCGGGGCATCGGCGGTACCGCCCCGGGCTGCAGCTTGCCGGCCTTCTGTGCATCGACGAGTATCGAACCGAGTACGGCGATCGGCCGGGTGGCGGGAGCGATGGTGTCCGCCGGGGCCGCGTAACCGGGCACCGGAGTGCCGTAGATCAGCGCGTATTCGTGCGGCTGGGCCAGTGTCCAGGCCCGCACCGCGTGGGTGACCGCGAGCCACCGGCCGACGATGTCGCCGCGGTGGGTGACCGCCGCGTCGGCCGCTTCGGCGACCTCGCCCATCGCGTTGTACGCGTCCAGGATCAGCGCGGTGAGCAGCTCGTCGCGGCTCGGGAAGTAGCGGTACAGCGCGGAGGAGACCATGCCGATGTCCCGGGCGACCGCGCGCAGCGACAGGTTGGCCCCGTCGGCCGCGAGGTGCCGGCGGGCCACCGCTTTGATCTCGTCGGTCATCTCGGCTCGTACCCGGGCCCGGATCGACCCGGCGGAACGCTCTGCCATCTTCGAAGTGTCGCACACATTTCAGAGCACTGCTCTTGACGGTGAGCACCAATCGAGAGAGCATGGGAAAGCAACGAGAGCACTGATCTCGAACGAGAGAGGCGGACACCATGTCCCTGCACGTCATCGTGGGCGCCGGCGCGGTCGGCACCGCTACCGCGCAACTGCTGGCCGAGCGCGGCGAGCAGGTGCGCATCGTCTCCCGGCACGGCAGCGGTCCGGAGCACCCGGCCATCGAGCGGGTGAGCGCTGACGCCACCGACCCGGCACGACTCACCGAGGTGAGCACCGGCGCGGCCGCGCTATACAACTGCGCCAACCCGGAGTACCACCGCTGGTTGACCGACTGGCCGCCGCTGGGCGCCGCGCTGCTCACCACGGCCGAGCGCACGGGTGCCGTACTGGCCACGGTGTCCAACCTGTACGCCTACGGGCCCGGGCACGAGCGGATCGACGCGGACACGCCGCTGGACGCGACCCACCCGAAGCTGCGCCTGCGCGGCCAGATGTGGCTGGATGCGCTGGCCGCGTACCAGGCCGGCCGGATCCGGGCCACCGAGGTGCGGCCCAGCGACTACATCGAGGCCCGGGGGATCCTGAGCTTCGCCCTGGCCCAGCCGCTGCTGGCGGGCAAGCGCGCGTACTGCCCGGCGCCGCTGGACGTGCCGCACAGCTGGACGTCCATCGCTGACGTGGCGAGGACCCTGGTCACCGTCGCGACCGACGGGCGGGCCTGGGGAAAGCCCTGGCTGGTACCGACGAACGAGCCGCTCACCGTGCGGCAGCTGGCCGAGCGGTACACCGCGGCGGTCGGCGCGCCGGCACCGAAGCTCACCGTCGTCCCGTACGCCGTCATGTGGAGCACGGGCCTGTTCTCGACGATGGTCCGCGAGCTGCGCACCACCCGGTACCAGTTCATCCGCCCGTTCGTCATCGACTCCTCGTTGACTGAGCAGACCTTCGGCCTGTACCCGGTCGACCTCGACAGCGCGCTCAAGGCGGTACCGCGCCCCGCAGCCTAGCCTGAGGGTTTCCTTGGCCGGTCGACGTCCATGGTCCGTCCCCCGTGCGCCGCCCTGGTCAGCCGATGTCGCGTCGGCGGAAGGCGATGAGGCCGGTTGTGGTGAGGGCAGCGGCGATCGCGAGCATGGTGACAAGCGGCGTGCGGGTGAGGCCGGCCGCGGGCAGGTGCGGGGTGTGCTGGAATGGGGACAGTTCGATGATCCAGTGGGGTAGCTTGAGTACCTCGCCGAGGAACCCGATCACGAAGCAGGCGACCAGCACGACCGAGGCGATGGACAGGGTGCGGGGCGCGAGCCCATACAGCGCGGCCGCGAGACCTACCAGTAGCCAGATCGCCGGAAGGTAGGTCAGGGCCGCGCCGACAAGGGTGGGAACCTGACCCGCGTCGCCGGTCTCCTTCGCGTACGGCAGGCCGGCGCCCAGTCCGGCCGCCGTCATGACGACGGCGCTGCCGCCGAAGGCCATCGCGAGGTGGCTGGCCATGAAGCGGTGGCGCGAGGTGGGTGTGGCCAGGATGGGCTCGGCGTGCTGCGTGATCTCTTCGCTGCGCAGACGCTGTACCGACTGGACGGCGAAGCCTGAGCCGACCAGGGCCAGGGTGAGCATCGCGGTGCCGAAGTAGGCGTCGGTCAGGCTTGCCCCGCCAGCGGCTGCCATCAGGTCTTTGAGGGTCTGGTTGTCGCCGACCAGATCGCCGATGTCGTTGGCGATGGCGCCGTACACGAATCCCAGCACCAGCAGGCCGATGGTCCACGCGAGGAGGGTCGCGCGTTGCAGCCGCACGGCCAGACCGAGTGGCCGGCCCAGGCTCGGCGCGGCCCGCAGCCGCCCGGGGCGTGGAGCGACCAGGCCGGAGCCCCAGTCGCGCCGTGCGGTGAGGGCGCGGGCTGCGATGAGCAGGACGACGGTGACGGCGACCGGAATGGCATAGGGCCACCATCGCTCGCCGGCGTAGGGTCGCGACTTCTGGGACCAGCCGATGGGCGACAGCCAGGACAGTCGGCCGTCGCCGATGTCGCCGAACGCGCGCATGGCGAACGCGTACCCGAGCACGACGCCGGCCAGGCCCGACGCGGTGCGGCTGTTTTCGCTGACCTGCGCCGTGACCAGCGCCAGCGCGCTGAAGACCAGGCCGGTCGCCAGAAACGAGGTGCCGAACGAGATCGACCCGGTCGCGGGCAGGCCCTGCGCGATGAGGCTGGTCATCACGGCGACCGCGATGAGGACGTTCATGCCGGTCACGACCGCGAGCGCCGCGACGGTCTGGGCGTCGCGGCTCAGGACGGTGGCCCGCAGCAGCTCGGTACGCCCGGTTTCCTCCTCGACCCGGGTGTACCGCACAATCATCAGCAGGCTCATCAAGCCGACCAGGACCAGTCCGAACGTGCCGGATTGGAAGGCGACCTCACCGCCCACCGTGTCCAGACCCTGCACCGGACCGTTGAAAGCGATCGCGGCCGCGTTCTTGGCCGAGGCCGTCGCGGCCTGGTCCAGGTCGGCCTGGGTCGGAAACAGCCCCTTGATGGAGGCGGCGGTCGACGCCACAAGCGCCGTGATCGAGACGACCCAGGTCGTGATGCGAAACCAATCACGGCGCAGCGTGAACCGCACCAGCAGCCGGGTTCCGGTCAGCTCGGTCATCGGTCCGGCCGGGTCGACTCGCCGACACGGTCGGATCGGGACGAGGCCGGTTGCGCGGCGACCGCGTCGCCGTACTCGCGCAGAAACAGCTCCTCCAGCGTGGGCGGCTGACTGGTCACCCCCCGAAGGCCGTGATCGACGAGCAGTTGCATCGCGACACCCAGATGATCGTTTTCCACGGTGAAGGCCACCTGAGTCCCGCTGAGTTCGACATCGTGGACCCCCGCGAGCGCCCCCAGCCCAGCTGGTGGGCGATCGGTCTGCGCCGACACCGAGGTGCGCGACAGTCGGCGCAACTCGCTCAGCGTCCCGCTCTGCACCGTTCGTCCGGACCGGATGATGGTGACCCGATCACACAGCGCTTCGACTTCGGCGAGGATGTGGCTGGACAGCAACACGGTCCGGCCCTGCGCCGTAACCTCGCGCACGCAGTCCTGGAACACCGACTCCATCAGCGGGTCCAGGCCCGACGTCGGCTCGTCCAGGATCAGCAGCTCGGCCCTGGACGCCAGCGCGGCGACCAGGGCCACCTTCTGGCGATTGCCCTTCGAGTACGTCCGGGCCTTCTTCGTCGCGTCCAGTTCGAAGCGTTCCAGCAACTCGTCGCGACGGCGCGGATCCAGGTCGCCGCGCAGCCGGGCGAGCAGATCGATCACCTCGCCGCCGCTCACCTTCGGCCACAGGTTGACCTCGCCGGGCACGTACGCCAGCCGCCGGTGCAGCACCACCGCATCACGCCATGGATCCCCGCCGAGCAGCCTGACCTCGCCCTCATCGGCGCGCAGCAGACCCAACAAGATGCGAATGGTGGTCGTCTTTCCCGCCCCGTTCGGTCCGAGAAAGCCATGCACCTCCCCGAAATCGACGGACAGGTCGAGCCCGTCGAGGGCGCGGGTCCGACCAAAGGACTTCACCAGACCCGACGCCGCCACCGCCGTGCTCACCGGCCGAACCGATCCCGAGCGGGCACCGGAAACCTCGCCACGAACGGCCCGATCGGCCGCACCATCGCGCCGCCGACGGCCAACGATGCGGCAGCGGCCCACCGCTTCCGGTCCCTGGGGTTGTCCACCACGCCTCCAGCTCAGGTCGTCGTTACCGCCAGACTCCGCCGTTCAGACTGCCATGTCCAAAGGTTGTGGTCGCGGCGGCGGTACGGCCTTGACCGGCTCCACTGCTGGAAATCCCGCCCCGCGCCTCACTCTTCGAGGCTGGCCTCTTCCAGGTCGAGGCGCCGCTGCAGGTGCCGGCGGGTACGCCCGCCAATAGCGCCGTCCGCGTAGAGCTGGTTCAGCACCGACGCCTCGACCGCGATCACATCGCGCCGGAGCTGGCGCAGCTGGGGTCCGAGCGGGGACTCGTCGTCGTCCGGCTCGTGGCGGGAACGGGTCAGCTCGCGCAGTTGGGCGATGACCGGCTCGGCGGCCGCGCCGAGGCCGGCCACCTCGTCGAGGTAGGACAGCGCCGCGTCGGTCATCGCGGCCTGGGCGCGGTCCTGCTCGGATCGGGCGTGGCCGGGCGGGAGGGCGACGCCCGAGCGCCGGACCAGCGGGCCGAGCGTGAAGCCCTGCACGACCAGGGTGATGGCGATCACCGCGGTGGTCAGCAGCAGCACGAGATCGCGGTTTTCCAGGGGGGTACCGGCGCTGGTCGTCAACGGGATGGACAGCGCGGCGGCCAGCGGCAGTACCCCGCGCGCACCGGCCCAGGACACCACGGCGGGTACCCGCCAGGACGGCCGCCCACCCTGGCGCCACTGGATCACCAGGGTGAGCGGGAAGACCCACAGTGCCCGTACCGCCAGCAGGGTCAAGGTGATCGCCAGCGCCTGCGGTACCCAGCTCCACCGGGACCCGTCCACCGCCCGTACCAGGGTCGGCAGCTCCAGCCCGACCAGGCTGAACACCACGCTCTCCAGCAGGAAGACCACGGTGTCGTAGACGGCGTGCAGTTGGAGCCGGATCTGGGCGCTGCTCAGCCGGATGCCCTGCCCGGCGAGAACCACGCTGGCGACCACCACGGCGGTGACCCCGGACACGTGCACCGCCTCGGCGAGGATGTACCCCGCGTACGGGGTGATCAGCGCGGTCACCGTCTCCAGCACCGGATCCTCGGTGCGCCGCCGGATCAGCGCGACACCCGCGGCCACCACCACCCCGACCCCGGCCCCGCCCCCCGCCGCCAGCAGGAAGTCCAGCCCGGCCCGGGTCCACGGCACGGTACCCCCGGTCCCCCCGGCCACCGCGATGGTTGCCGCGACCCGGAACAGCACCAGGCTGGTCGCGTCGTTGAACAGGCTCTCCGCCTGGATCAGTGCCTGCAGCCGGCCGGGCAGCGGCAGCCGGCGACCCAGTGCGGTGACCGCGACCGGGTCGGTGCTGGCCAGCACGGTACCCAGGACGAAGGCCATCGACACCGACAGCGGGGTGACCGCCACCGCCACCACCCCGACCGCCGCGGCGGACGTGACCACCAGCCCGAGCGCCAGGACGGTCACCGGACGCCACACCGGCTTGAGCTCCTGCCAGGGCAGGTCCTGCCCGGCGGCGTACAGCAGCGGGGGGAGCACGACGAAGGAGACCACGTTGGGGGCGACCTCGACCGGGGGTACCCCGGGGATCAGGGCGACCGCGAGGCCGGCGACCACCAGCAGGGACGGCGCCGGCACCCGCAGCCACCGCGCGGACGCCGCGACCACGGTCGCGAGCACCACCAGCAGCAGGATGATCTCGAAACTGCGCACCAGGCCACTCCCACACGCAAAGGGGCGGTTGCCGACCAGACTTCCCGGCGCGCCACGGCCACCCTAACCGTTACGGCTGTTGGAAGTCGGCGGAATCCCAGATGCGTTGGTCGAGGTAGCCCCGGACCCGGTTGACGTACTGGTCGCCGGCGGCCACGTGCCACCGGCCGCTGAACCAGCGGCCGACGCAGCCCCAGGCATCCCCGGCGGCGTAGGCACGACCCTGGTCGACGGTGTTCAGCCACTCCTCGTATCCCTCGAAGCAGGCACGCCAGATCGCGTACCCGAGGTCGGCGTTCATCGCCGTGGAGTTGCCGATGCCGGGCCAGCCGGAGCGTTCGTACGGGTACCGGTTCTGCAGGATCCCGTAGCTCTCCGGGCATTGGCCCGGCTTGCCGTCGACACCCGGTCCGTGGCCGGGTGGGCAGCGGGACGCGTCAGTCGTCCAGTCGCCCCGGGTGTCCTGCCGCCACCAGCTCTCGATGGCCGCCTGGGCGAACACCAGGTCCTCGTCGACGCCCCACTTGCAGGCGGCCCATCGCAGGATCTCCCGCGTGGTACCGGTGAACCGCCCGTCCACCCGGGACGCGATCCGGCTGTTGGCACGACTGTCGTCGCCGCTGAAGAAGCTGGTGCCGATGCCGTGCCCGGTGGTCTGGTTGGCCGTCCGGTTGACCCGTTTGCTCTCCTGGTACGGCCGCGCGCGTACCCAGGTGGCGCACTGCGTACCCGACGGCAGCCCGGCGCCCGGCGGCAGCGTGGTGAACCGGGCCGGGCCGGGTGTCGCGGGTGGAGTGGAATGGACCGCGGCCGGGCTCCCGCTCGCCGACGGCGACGCGCTCGTGGTCACCTCGGTGGGTTCGCCGGACGCGGACGGGCCCGGCGGCGTGGCGGACGCCGACCCGGCCGCCGGCCGACCCCCGTGGCCCCCGAACGTCACGACGGCGACGGTGACCACCAGCGCGAGCACGGCCGCCGCGACTGCGGCCGGCCAGGCCAGCCGCCTGACCCGGCTCTCGGGCTTCCCATGGCGCGGCACCCCGCCAAGCTAGGCCCGAGATCAGCGCGAGTCAATGTTCTTGGCGCTCGGCTCCGCGAGCGCGGCACCGAGGCTCTCCAGGGCGACGCCTTCCCTCGTCGCTTGCGCTCCTCGGTCCAGACGCCGCCCGCCTCGGTGCGTTGGTTCTTGGCGCTCGCCTTGATCAGTCAGCGAGCCGCCAGTCGATCGGGGGCAGCCCGGCGTCGGCGAGCGCCTTGTCGATCGCGCTGAACGGCCGGCTGCCGAGGAAGCCGCGCGGGTTCATCGGGCTCGGATGCCCGGCCTCCAGCACCACGTGTCGCGGGTTGGTCACCAGGGCCGCCTTCTTGCGCGCGTAGGACCCCCACAGCACGAACACCACCCGGCTCGGGAACCCGTCCAGCGCCTGGATGGTCGCGTCGGTGAAGTCCTCCCAGCCGGCACCCGCGTGCGAGCCGGCCTTGCCGGAGCGGACCGTGAGGATCGCGTTGAGCAGCAGCACGCCCTGCTCGGCCCAGCCGGTCAGGTCGCCGTGCCGGGCCGCCGGCACACCGAGGTCGTCGGCGAGCTCCTTGTAGACGTTGCGCAGCGAGGGCGGCACGGGGACCGGGCGCTTGACGCTGAAGCTCAGGCCGTGGGCCTGACCGGGCTTGAAGTAGGGGTCCTGGCCGAGGATCAGCACCCGGGTCCGCCCGACCGGACACAACCGGTAGGCGGTGAACAGGTCGGCTAACGGCGGGAAGACGGTCTGCTCGGCATATTCACGGGCGACGAACTCACCGAGCGTGGCGGTGCGGGCCGGATCGAGCCGGGGCGCGAGCACCTCACGCCAGTCGGGGGGAAGCAGGGTCGACAGATCCATAGTGGCTGCAGCCTAATCCGCGGGTACGACACGACCAGGCTCGACCGGAACTTGAGCCGTCAAACTGATTCTCGGGTACATGAGCCAGGCGGCCACCGTCCGAGGGATCGACCTCGCCGATATCGGCTTCGACTCGTTCTGCGACATCATGGGGTCGTTCGCGACCGGGGTCAGCGTGTTGACCAGCCTCGACCGGGCCGGACCGCACGGGATGACCTGCTCGGCGGTGTGCAGCGTCTCGGCCGCCCCGCCGCTGCTGCTGTCCTGTCTGCGTACCCCGAGCTCGACGCTGGACGCGATCCGGGCATGCGGCCGGTTTCTGGTGAACGTCCTCGCCGCGGACGGGCGGGAGCTGTCCGCCGTGTTCGCCAGCCGCAGCCGCGAGAAATTCGCCGGGGTGGCCTGGCAGCCGAGCGAGCGGTTGGGCATGCCGTTGCTCGAACCGACCGTGGCGCACGCGGAGTGTACGGTGCACGACCTGGTACCGGCCGGGGACCACGTGATCGTGCTCGGTCGCATCGTCGGCGGCCGGGCCATGCTCGACCGCTCGCCGCTCGGCTACTGGCGAGGCGGGTACGTCGGTGTCGTCCAAGGAAGCCAAGCACGCCCATAGTCCACTGATAGTATCGAGCCCCATCATTTGGGTCACGATCGTCCGTCCGCGAGGAAGGCGGCGAGTATGGTCCCCGTCCCGCCCCTGTCGTCCGCTGAGCTCCTGACGCTGCTGGTCCAGCTCTCCACATTGCTCGTGGTCGCCCTGGGGCTCGGCCGGTTGGCCGCCCGGCTGGGCATGCCGGCGATCGTGGGAGAACTGCTGGCCGGCGTGGTACTCGGCCCGTCCCTGTTGGGGCACAGCGCTCCGGCCGTGTACCACTGGCTGTTTCCGGCCACCCCCGGCCAGCAGCATCTGCTCGACGCGGTCGGCCAGTTCGGGGTCATCCTGCTGGTCGGCATCGCCGGGGTGCACCTCGACGTGGCCAGCCTGCCCCGGCGCGGCGCCACCGCGCTGAGGGTGAGCCTGTTCGGGCTGCTGCTGCCGCTCGCCCTCGGGGTGACCGCCGGCTACTTCGCGCCGGTATCCCTGATGCCGCACCACAACCGGGTGGTCTTCGGCGCGTTCGTCGGGGTCGCCATGTGCATCACCGCGATCCCGGTGATCGCCAAGACACTCGCCGACATGCGCCTGCTGCACCGCGAGGTCGGGCAGTTGACGCTGACCGCCGGGATGATCGATGACGCGGTGGCCTGGTTCCTGCTGTCGGTGGTGTCCGCGATGGCCACGGTCGGGCTGCGCCAGGGCCCGCTGACCCGCTCGGTGCTGTACCTCATCGGGTTCGTCGTGGTGGCCGGGCTGCTCGGCCGCCCGCTGGTCCGCGCGGTGCTGCGACTGGCCGGCCGGTCCAGCGAATCCGGACCGACCATCACCGCGGCTGTGGTCCTCGTGCTGGTCGGTGCCGCGGTCACCCAGGCGCTGCACATGGAGGCGGTGTTCGGCGCGTTCGTGGTCGGTATCCTGATCGGCGCGCCCGGGGTGGTGCAGCCGAAGCGGCTGGCCGCGCTGCGTACCATCGTGCTCTCCGTCCTCGCCCCGATCTTCCTGGCCAGCGCCGGGCTGCGGATGGACCTGACCACCCTGCGCGACCCGGTGGTGGTACTCGCGGCGCTGGCCGCGCTGGCCATCGCGATCGTCGGCAAGTTCTGCGGTGCCTACGTCGGTGCCCGGATGAGCCGACTCGGGCACTGGGAGGGTGTCGCGGTCGGCGCCGGCATGAACGCCCGGGGCGTGGTCGAGATCGTGGTCGCCATGGTGGGGCTACGGCTCGGCGTGCTGAACGTGACCTCCTACACGATCGTCGCGCTGATCGCGATCGTCACCTCGCTGATGGCGCCGCCGCTGCTGCGCCTGGCCATGTCCCGGGTCAGCCAGAACGCCGAGGAGCAGCTGCGGCTGAACTACCAGGAGTCGTGGGCGGCGGCCGAAGCCGCCGCGTGACCCGTCCGTGGCCGGCCCGGCGGGCCGGCCACGAACGGTGCGCTCAGTTGGCGGCGGGAGAAGCGGCCGGCGCCGGGTGCGGCAGCGCGCTGCCCTTCAGGTACTCGTCCCAGGACACGTTCCAGTCGGTCCAGCCGTCGCCCCAGGTCAGCGGCGTCCCGGTGCCCTTGACGGTGTACAGGTCGCCGACGTGGCTGAGGCCGTAGAGCCACTTCGCGTTCTCGGTCGACATGTTGGTGCAGCCGTGCGAGACGTTGCGGTGTCCCTGGTCGTCCACGGACCACGGGGCCGCGTGGATGTACTGCCCGCCCCAGGTCAGCCGCTGCGTCCAGGACACCGTCGCGGTGTACGAGTCGCCCGGCTCGTTGGACGAGAAGACCTCCGACTGGTTCTTGGTCATCACCACCATGTTCCCACTCGACGAGGGCTTGCTCGGCTTGCCGAGGCTGACCGGGATCGTCTTGATCACCTGATCGTCCTTGCTGACCGTCATCGTGTGGGTGGCGTCATCGGTGACCATGACCAGCTTGTCGCCGATCGAGGCGTCGATGGTCAGGTCGTTGGCCCCGTACGCGTCCCCGCCGAACGGCAGCCCACCGGTGGCCATCCGGACCGACAGCTTGGTACCCGCCGCCCAGAGGTCCTTGGACCGGTAGTGCACCTCGGTGTCGCTGAACCAGTTCCAGGAGCCCTCCTGCATCGGCGTGCTGGTGACGAAGAGCCGCCGCTCGACGTTGGCCCGCTGGTCCTTCGGCACCGCCTGACCGAACGAGAACACCAGCGGCATCGCGACCCCGTACACCGCCCCGTCGCCGAGTGGCGTGCTGATCCGGACCAGGTTGCCCGGGCGGCTCATCGTGGTGAACGCGACCTTCCGCGTGGCACTGCCGGTGCTGACCGTCGCCGTGTAGGAGGTCTCGTACTTGAGCTGCTCGGTCGGTACCCATGACGATCCGTCGGCGCGCATCGCCCCCGCGACCGTACCCCCACCGGCGTCGCTGAGGGTGACCTTCGCGGAGCCGCCGCCCTTGGCGACGGTGAACGCGATCTCGGTGGAGGTCGGCACCTTGGTCGCCGCGTCGGCCGGCGAGGTGATGGTCAGCGGCGCGGTGACACTGGCCGGCGGCTTGCTGCCGGCGTCCTGCCAGGAGGCGGTGGCGCTCGTGCAGCCCGCGGCGAACACGGCCAGCCCACCGAGCGCGGCGAGGGCGGCCAACGGGCGTACCGGGATTCGCATGCGCCTATCGTGTTGCGGCACCCAGCCGGACGAATCCTGACTTCGTGCCACGCTGCCCGCGGGGAAACCGGCTGGCCGCGTCGGGAAGAATGGGGCCGTGACCGACGTACTCGACGAGCTGGCCTGGCGCGGCCTCATCGCCCTGTCCACCGACCTCGACGCGCTGCGCGCCGACCTGGCCAAGGGCCCGATCACCCTCTACTGCGGCTTCGACCCGACCGCGCCCAGCCTGCACTTCGGCAACCTGGTGCAGATCCTGACGCTGCGCCGGCTCCAGCTCGCCGGCAACCTGCCGCTCGCCCTGGTCGGCGGGGCCACCGGGTTGATCGGTGACCCCCGCCCGACCGCCGAGCGCCAGCTGAAGTCCCGCGAGACGGTCGAGCAGTGGGTGGCCATCATCCGCCGGCAGATCGAGCCGCTGCTGGACTTCGCGGGGCCGTACGGCGCCCGGATGGTCAACAACCTGGACTGGACCGAGGGCCTGTCCGCGCTGGACTTCCTGCGTGACATCGGCAAGCACTTCCGGGTCAACAAGATGCTGGCCAAGGACGCGGTCAGCGCCCGGCTGCAGTCCGACGCCGGGATCAGCTACACCGAGTTCAGCTACCAGATCCTGCAGGGGATGGACTACCTGGAGCTGTTCCGGCGCTACGACTGCCGGCTGCAGACCGGCGGCAGTGACCAGTGGGGCAACCTGACCGCCGGTACGGACCTGATCCACAAGGTCACCGGCGAGTCGGTCCACCTGCTGGCCACCCCGCTGATCACCGACTCGTCCGGTGCCAAGATCGGCAAGTCGACCGGCGGCGGCAATGTCTGGCTGGATCCGGAGATGACCAGCCCGTACGCCTTCTACCAGTACTTCATCAACGTCGAGGACGCCGTCGTCGGCCAGCTGCTGCGCATTCTGACCTTCCTGGACCGCGAGGAGATCCTGGCGCTGGAGAAGGAGACCGCGGAGCGGCCGGCGGCCCGCGCCGGGCAGCGCCGGCTGGCCGAGGAGGTCACCCGCCTGGTCCACGGCGAGGCCGAGACCCGGCAGGCCGTCGCCGCGTCGCAGGCGCTGTTCGGTCGCGGCTCGCTGGCCGATCTGGCCCCCGGCACGCTGCGGGCCGCGCTGGCCGAGGCCGGTTTGACGGTGGTACGCGGGGAAACGCCGCCGGTCGCCGTGCTGTTCAAGGAGTCCGGGCTGGCTTCATCGCTGAACGACGCCCGCCGGACCATCGCCGAGGGCGGTGGGTACGTCAACAACGAGCGCGTCGCCGACCCGGAGCAGCGGTACGGTCCCGAGGACCTGCTGCACGGCCGGTTCCTGGTGTTGCGCAGGGGCAGACGGACGGTCGCCGGCGTCGAGGTGGTCGCCGGGTAGCGCCGTGGCAGGGTGCCGGGCGCCCGCTGGGCCCGGACGAAGGATCTTGGGTGAGCGGGAACCCGGCGGCCCGATTTGACGTTGAGGGATTGTCGACGTACCTTTCTCCCTGCCCCTGGGGCGCCGGACGGCGAGGCCGGCTCCAGGATCCGGGCGGCGCGTCACGTAATCGACCAAGCAGGCGATTTGTGATCGCGGAGCCGACCGGGTAGGGTTGGTACCGTCACCCCGAGACTGAAGCCCTTAACCGGGCGAGGTTCTGGTGTGTGCTTGTTTTTTGAGAACTCAACAGGGTGCTGTAAAAGCCAGTGCCAAGTTTGTTTTTGGCCTCTGGCGGCCATTTTTGTGGTCGTTGGGGTTGATTTCTTTGGCAGATTTGTTTGCCGGGATGTTTTTCAACAGGTTTTTGTTGGAGAGTTTGATCCTGGCTCAGGACGAACGCTGGCGGCGTGCTTAACACATGCAAGTCGTGCGGAAAGGCCCTTTCGGGGGTGCTCGAGCGGCGAACGGGTGAGTAACACGTGAGTAACCTGCCCTTCAC
>WNGE01000349.1_pt1 | contig 85212 bp, 85 predicted proteins | sample 5400651 | NCBI WGS metagenome assembly WNGE01 (sample SAMN13153370, study PRJNA577476) | soil metagenome | isolation source: 60 cm soil or saprolite under grassland replicate 2 | place: USA:California | collected 2016-06-15 | reverse complement strand
TCCTCGCCGACCGCCTGGTCGAGGCTGACCGGCTCGCGGTCGTACGAGATCAGCTCGATCACCTGGAACTCCGGTACCCCCATCGCCTTGGCGATCTCCACGATGGTGGGTTCGTGCCCCAGCGAGGCGGACAGGTCGCGGCGGGCGCGGACCATGCGGTTGACCTGCTCGACCATGTGTACGGGGATGCGGATGGTGCGGGCCTGGTCGGCCATGGCGCGGGTGATGGCCTGTCGGATCCACCAGGTGGCGTAGGTGGAGAATTTGTAGCCCTTGGTGTAGTCGAATTTCGCTACGGCGCGGATGAGGCCGAGGTTGCCTTCCTGGATGAGGTCGAGGAAGGCCATGCCGCGGCCGGTGTAGCGCTTGGCGATGCTGACCACCAGGCGAAGGTTGGCCTCCAGCAGGTGGTCCTTTGCCGCGCGCCCCTCGCGGATCACGGTGAGCAGGTCCGCGGCCAGCCCGGTGTCCCGCACCTCGGGCAGGATCTCCTCGGCGTACAGGCCGGCCTCGATCCGCTTGGCCAGCTCCACCTCCTGCGCGGCGGTGAGCAGCTTGGTCCGGCCGATGCCGTTGAGGTAGGCGCGGACCAGGTCGGCGGGGGCGCCACGCTCCTCGGCGTCGAGGTCGGCCGGCTCCTCGGTCAGGTCGACTGTGTCGAACTGCTCGTCGTCGGTGCTGGTCGTGGTGAGCGGCTCAGCCACGGTCACTCGCCTCCCCGTACTGGTCTGGGATGTCGTACGAGATGAGACTGAACCTGGGGGCGTGAAGTCGGGGTGAGGCGTTCGTCCGGTGGCACGATTCCGGGAGCAGACTCGTCCTATTTACGGCGATAACTCCAGAAGGACCGTCCGCGGGCCGACATTCACGCTCTCCACCAGCATGCGCGCCCGGAACTTCCCGGTCGCCACCGTGGCGCCCCGGTCCCGCAGCGCCTGCGCGAACACCTCGACCAGCGGCTCGGCGATCCCCGCCGGCGCGGCGGCCGACCAGGTTGGGCGCCGGCCTTTGCGGGCGTCACCGTAGAGGGTGAACTGGCTGACCACGAGCACCGGCGCGGCCAGGTCGGCGGCGGACCGCTCGTCGTCGAGGATGCGCAGCTCGTACACCTTGCGCGCCAGCTCCTCCGCGACCTTCCCGGTGTCCGAGTGGGTGACTCCGACCAGGACCAGCAGGCCCTCCCCGATCGCGCCGACGACGGTACCGTCCACTGTCACCGAGGCCCGGCTCACCGTCTGTACCAACGCTTTCATGACGCGATCCGCAGGAAGCCGCGCTCGACGAGGTGCGCCACCAACGGCGTCGCGACTTCCGCGAGCTGTTCGACGGGTACGTCGTGGGCCGCCGCGAGCACGGTCAGCTGATCGTCCAGCGGCACGGTACCGTCGCATCCGCCGACCAGCGCGACGACCAGCGGATCCACCTCCTCGCTCCAGCGCAGCCCGTCCGTCAGGGCGAGCAGCTGCCGGTCCACCGCCCAGCCCGCCGGCCCGACGGTGGCCTCCTGGTGCAGCTGGAGCCCGTCCGCTGTCCGGTACCGGTGGCTGCGCAGCGAGCCCGCGGACCGCAGCCAGTCCTGCCGGTCGAACCAGGCGGCGATCTGCTCGCCCAGCGGCGGGTCCACGGCCTGACGCAGCTCCTCGACCCGGACCACCGGGTCGTCGTGACCGGCCCGGCGCAGCGTGACCAGCCCGAAGCCGACCGCCTCGACCTTGTGCACGTCGAACCAGTCCAGCCACGCCGCCAACCGCTGTGGGTCGGACTGCTCGTACGCGTCGGACAGCCAGAGCCGGACGTACGACACCGGGTCGCTGACCTCCCGCTGGATGATCCAGGCGTCCAGCCCGGTACCGGCGACCCAACCGGCCACCCGGTCCGCCCAGTCCTGCCCGGCCACGTGCAGCCAGTTGGCCAGGTAGTGCATCGTGCCGCCCTCGGTCAGCAGGTCCGGCGCGACGGCCGCCAGCTCGGCGCACACCGTGTCGCCCGGCCGCCCCGAGTCCCGGTACACATGCGTCGTCGTACCCGGACCCACCACGAACGGTGGATTGCTCACCACCAGATCGAAGCGCCGCCCGGCGACCGGTACGGTCAGGTCGCCCTGCAACAGCTCCCAGTCCAGCCCGTTGAGCGCGGCCGTGGTGGCGGCGAACCGCAGGGCCCGCTCGGACACGTCGGTCGCGGTGACCCGCGCCGCGTGGGTGGACAGGTGCAGGGCCTGCACCCCGCAGCCGGTACCCAGATCCAGCGCGCTGCCCACCGGCCGCCGGATCGTCGCACCGGCCAGCGTGCCCGACGCACCTCCGACACCGAGCACGTGGTCCTCGGCCAGCGGGCCGCCGGTCAGGTCGGACACCACCCACCAGTCCTCGCCGTACGGCTCCAGGTCGACCGCCGCCCGGATCCCGCCCTCGGTACGCCGCAGGATGCCGGCGTCCAGCAGCTCGGCCAGCGGCAGCGCGGCCGTCACGGCAGCGTCCGGCTCGGTCTGCCCGCCGACGAACAGCCGGATCAGCGTGGCGAGCGGGTCGCGGTCCGCGGTGGCCCGCAGCACCAACCGGAGGTCGTTACGGCGCAGAGCCGCGGTCGCCGCCGGCCCGATCCGGGCGGCGACCCCGCCACTGGTGTACCCGGCCGAGCCCAGCGCCTCGCGAAGCCGCCCGATCCCACCCTCGTCGAGCAGCGGAAGATGATCCGTCACGGGTCTCATCCTCGCCGACCACGCCGGCACGGCAGGATGTAGGGGTATCCACGTCAGACGAGGAGACGGTCATGGCGCTCACCCTCCCGATCGACCCCAAGGCCAACGAGCTGCTGCAGCGCAACTCCCTCGCGCTGGTCATCGGCATGGTGCTGGACCAGCAGGTCCCGTTGGAGAAGGCCTTCTCGTCGCCGTACGACCTGGTCCAGCGGCTGGGGCACGAGCCGGACGCGCGGGAGCTGGCCGACTACGACACGAACGCGCTGATCGAGGTGTTCGCCGAGCGGCCCGCGCTGCACCGCTTCCCGAAGGCGATGGCCGCCCGGGTACAGGAGGCGTGCCGGCTGCTGGTCGACCGGTACGACGGTGACCCGGAGAAGCTGTGGGGCGAGGCCAAGGACGGCAGGGAACTGCTGAAGCGGGTATCGGAGCTGCCCGGCTTCGGCAGGCAGAAGGCGCAGATCATGGTGGCGCTGCTCGGCAAGCAGTACGGCGTGCAGCCCGAGGGCTGGCGGGAGGCGGCGGGGGAGTTCGGCGTCGAGGGCTCGTACAAGTCCGTGGCCGACATCGTCGACAACGACTCGCTGGCCAAGGTACGCGGCTACAAGCAGCAGATGAAGGCCGCCGCCAAGGCCGCGGGCTGATCGGGACAAGCACTGGCAGTGATCCTGCCATTGCTTATAGTTGCGCCGCGTCGCGAGTGATTCCGCGCCTACGATGCGGCGCTCCGTGCGCTGGTTGACGCCGCAAGTGTTCCGGCACCGGTGTCGCTAGAGCCAGAAGGTGTCGTGGCGGAGGAAGAACTCGGCCCGCTCCTCCTCGCTCTTGCCGGCGAGGTCGAGCAAGCCCTCGAAGTAGCCCTCCCGGGGTGCGCCGGGTGCGAAATGCAGCAGCATCGACGCGGGCTGTCCGGACTCGTTGCGGAAAGCGTGGATCCCGCCCTCGGGTACGTGTACGAAGTCGCCCGGGACGGTGTCGATCCAACGGGTACCGTCGTAGATCCGCACCGTTCCGGAGAGGATGTAGAACGACTCCGAGATTGACCTGTGAAAATGCGGGTCCGGGCCGCCCGGAGTGGGTCCCATTTCCCAGCGGTACAGGCCGAACTGGCCGTTCGTCGATGCCCCGGTCGCCAGGTAGTGGACGGTGGTGCCGCTCGAATAGGTGAGCGCAGGTTCATGGTCAGCCGCGCGGTACATCGCGCTGATCTCGCCCTTGACGCCGAGGTAACGCGGTTCCGGGTAGGTCATTCCGTCGATGATGCCACCGACGAACCTCGGTGGTGAGCGGGGCGAGGAGCGCCACCGCGGCAGCCTCCTCGGTAGCCGCTCAGTCCGGTGACGGTACGGGCTCCGTCCCATGTCAGCGGCATACCGAGCAGTGGGAGGATGGACGGGAGCCCCTGAAAGAGGTACCGGACGTGAAGCGCGGTCGTCGACCTGTGGTCATCACCAACGCCGAGCGCAGCCCGCGTGCACAACTGCGGACGCGGGAGATCCGGTACCTGGCGATGATGTCGGTACGGGCGGTGTGCCTGGTCGCCGCCGCGATCCTGGTGACGGTACACCCGCCGCTGCTCGGACTCTGGCTGCTGATCTGCCTGATCGGCATGCTGTTCGTACCCTGGCTCGCCGTGACCATGGCCAACACCGGCCTGCCGCAGGAGAAATACCGGCTGGCCAACCGGCTGCGGCGGCGGGCCCGGGCTGAGCCGTCCAATGCGTTGCCGTCAGCGACCCCGCCCCGGGTCATCGACGCCGACGAGTAGGTCGGTGGCGGGTACCGGTCGGGCGCCGGGACTGGCGACCGCCCGGGCGCCCAGGCGGGTACCGGCCTGGAGAGCCTCGACCGGTCCGGCACCGGAGCACCAGGCGCTCAACAGTCCGGCGGCGAACGCGTCGCCGGCCCCGGTGACGTCGACGACGACCGCCGGTTCGGCGGGTACCTCCACCGGAGGCTGGCCGGGGGCCAGCCACATCGCGCCCTCGGCTCCGCGCTTGATCACGGCGTGGCAGGCGAAGGGCTGCGGCAAGGCGAGTCCCTCGTCGGAGTTGGCCAGCAGCAGGTCGATTCCGCGTACCCAGGCCAGGAACGCATCGCCGCCGGCGCGCCGCAACGGGCCGGCGGAGGCCGCGTCGACGCTGGTGGTCAGCCCGCGCCCGGCGGCGGCGCGCAGCGCATGGCGGCCGGCGGGACGCGACCGCTCGTCCAGCAGTACGTAGCCCGACAGGTGCAGGTGCGTCGCGTCCGGCGTCCCGGCGAGCGCGTCGTCAATGTCCACTGTAGACAGTCGGGCGCTGGCGCCCCGGTCGGTGAGCATGCTTCGCTCCCCGGCCCGGGAGAGCACGACGACGGTACCGGTCGGCGCCTCCGGGGTCCGGCGCACCGCACACGTCACACCCGCCGACGCCAGCTCGTCGAGCCGGGCGGTACCGGCCGCGTCGGTCCCCACCACGCTGACCAGCGTCACCGGTACCTCCAGGTCGGCCAGCCACGCCGCGGTGTTGGCGGCCGAGCCGCCCCCGGTCAGCTCGATCCGCGCCGGCGTATCGGTACCCGCCTCGACCGGCGAAGCGTGCACGGCCAGCACATCGGTCAGGACATCGCCCACGACGACGATCCTCATGCCGGCTCCCGGAGCGCGACCGCGATCCGGGCGGCGAGCGCCGCGTTGCGCAGGATGATCCGAACGTTGGCCGCCAGGCTCCGGCCCTGGGTGGCCTGGTGGAAGTAGGCCAGCAGCGCCGGGGTGACCGCCTTGCCGGAGGTCCCGTCGCGGACCAGGGTGGCCATTCCCTCGGCCAGGATCCGGTCGTGCAGCGCCGGGTCGAGCTGTTCCTCCGGCGGCAGCGGGTTGGCCACCACCACCGCGGCCTGCGTGACCCCCTGGGCCCGCTGCGCGCGCAGCAGCGCGGCGACCTCCCGCGGCGACTCCACCACCCAGTCCACCGGGTAGCCACTGTCGCTGACGAAGAAGCCGGGAAACCGGCGGGTGCGGTAGCCGACGACGGCCACCCCGAGCGTCTCCAGCCGCTCCAGCGTCGCGGCCACGTCCAGGATCGACTTCACCCCGGCACAGACAACCACGATGGGGGTACGGGCGAGCGTGGGCAGATCGGCCGACTCGTCGAAGGGCGCCTCCCGGTGTACCCCACCGAGTCCGCCGGTCGCGAACACCTCGATGCCCGCCGCGGCCGCCACCACCCCCGTACCGGCGACCGTGGTCGCCCCGTCCGCTCCGCGTGCCGCGGCGACCGCCAGGTCCCGGACCGACAACTTCGCCACCGCGTCAGCGGTCGCCAGGTGTTTGAGCTGGGCGTCGTCGACACCGACCACGAGCTGCCCGCCGATCATGCCGATGGTCGCCGGTACCGCCCCGTTGTCCCGGACCGCCTGCTCGACCTGCCTGGCCACCGAAAGGTTGTCCGGGCGGGGCAGCCCGTGCGAGACCAGCGTGGTCTCCAGGGCCACGATCGGGGCGCCCTGCTGCCGGGCCGTGGCGACGTGTGCACCGTAGGCGATGGTCACGAGATCACCGTACCCAGCCCCGTTGGTACCGGCCGGTCCTGCTGGCAGACTGAGGACCTATGAGTACCCAAGTTGTAGAGCTTCCGGACGTCCGGGAGAAGGAAGCCGACACCGGGCCGGAGCTGTTCCACTACGTCGACAAGGACAAGATGGTGGAGAGTGCCGTGCTGGGTACCTTCGTCGAGGCGCTGTGCGGCGAGAAGTTCCCGGTCACCAAGGTGCCGAAGCCCGGCTCGCCGGTCTGTCCGGCGTGCAAGGAGATCTACGAGTCGCTCGACCCGGAGTGACGACCCGTCCCTGGTCCGCTCCTGGCGCTGCGCGCCGCGAGCCGTCGCCACCCTCGCGCCATTGAAGCGATAAGCTGAGGGCCGCCTTCGTGCCGTCGCGGCCCGGGGGCGTTTTGCGCGTCCGGGAAGCTCGGGAGGGAGGGCGGATGGCGCCGCCGCGGCCGGTCCTGGACGCGTTCCCACCGCTGCGCGCCTGGCAGCGCCGCTCACTCGTGGAATACCTGCGCCGCCGGGACGAGGACTTCCTGGCGGTGGCCACCCCGGGCGCCGGGAAGACCACCTACGCGCTGCGGATCGCCGCCGAGCTGCTGGCCGACCGTACCGTCGAGGCGGTCACCGTGGTCACCCCGACCGAGCATCTGAAGAACCAGTGGGCCGCGGCGGCCGGCGCGGTGGGCATCCAGCTCGACCCGGCGTTCCGCAACGCCGACGTGCACTCCGCCGCCGACTTCCACGGCGCCGTGCTCACCTACGCGCAGGTCGGCATGGCCCCGCAGGTGCACCGCCGCCGTACCCTGGTCCGGCCCACCCTGGTCGTCCTGGACGAGATCCATCACGCGGGCGACTCCCGGTCCTGGGGCGACGGCGTCAAAGCAGCGTTCGACCAGGCGGTACGCCGGCTCATGCTCACCGGCACGCCCTTCCGTTCCGATGAGAACCCGATCCCGTTCGTCCGGTACGAGCGCGGCTCCGACGGTCTGCTGCGCTCCCGGGCCGACTCGACGTACGGCTACTCGGATGCGCTCCGCGACGGGGTGGTCCGGCCGGTCATCTTCCTGGCGTACTCGGGGGAGACCCGCTGGCGTACCAGTGCGGGGGAGGAGTTGGCCGCCCGGCTCGGCGAGCCGATGACCCAGGACCTCGTGGCGCAGGCCTGGCGTACCGCGCTGGACCCGGCCGGCGACTGGATGCCGCAGGTGCTGCGGGCGGCCGATGCCCGGCTGACCGTCCTACGCGACGGTGGCATGTCCGACGCCGCCGGTCTGGTGATCGCCTCGGACCAGCAGGCGGCCCGGGCGTACGCGAAGCTGATCGGGGAGATCACCGGCGAGAAGGCGGTCGTGGTGCTCTCCGACGACGCCGGCGCCTCCAGCCGGATCGCCGCGTTCGCCGGCAGCAAGCAGCGCTGGCTGGTCGCGGTCCGGATGGTCTCCGAGGGCGTGGACATCCCCCGGCTCGCGGTCGGGGTGTACGCGACCAGCGCGTCCACCCCGCTGTTCTTCGCCCAGGCGATCGGCCGGTTCGTCCGGGCCCGCCGGCCGGGCGAGACCGCCACCGTGTTCGTACCGAGCGTCGCCCAGCTGCTCGAGCTGGCCAGCGACATGGAGGTCGAGCGGGACCACGTGCTCGGCGAGCGCAAGCGCGACGGGTGGGACGACGAGCTGCTGGACCGGGCACAGCAGGCCGAGCAGGCGTCGGGAGAGCTGGAGAAGCGCTTCGAGGCGCTCTCGGCCACGGCCGAGCTCGATCAGGTGATCTTCGACGGTGCCTCGTTCGGTACCCCGGTCCGCGCCGGTACCCCGGAGGAGGAGGAATACCTCGGCCTGCCTGGCCTGCTCACCGCGGACCAGGTGGCGGTACTGCTGGCCAAGCGGCATTCCGACCAGCAGGCCGCCGACCGCCGGTCGCTGCCCGAGCCGCCGGTTTCCGAGCAGCGGGCTCCGCGCACCGCCGGGGAGCGCCGGATCCTGCTGCGCCGCAAGCTCAACGGGCTGGTCGCGGCGCACCACCACCGGACCGGGCTACCGCACGGCAAGATCCACGCGGAGCTGCGCCGGCTCTGTGGCGGTCCGCCCAGCGCTCAGGCCACCATCGAGCAGCTGGAGGAGCGGATCGCCACGATCCAGACGCTCTGACGACTCAGCGGCGCCCCGGAAACCCGGGGCGCCGCTGAAACGTCTGTGTCTTCGGCTCAGCTGGCCATCAGCTCGGTGCCGCGCCAGTCGAACTCCGGTGCCACCGCCACCTGCACCGCGATCTTGACGAGCTTCTCGGCGTACTTGTTGGCGTGGTGCCCGCAGAACACCAGCTCACCGCCGCCGGCGATCATGACCCGTAGCTTGGCCGCCGCACTGCAACGGTCGCAGCGCTCATCGGCGCCCGGGTAGGCCACCGTTTCCGGTGGCGGCGTGAGGGTTGGGGTCATCGCCTCCTCCTCCTGATGGTCACCGATGAACGCGTATCCAGTCTCGTTTCCCACGTACCATCCAACACCCGACGGCGGTCGCGCGTTCCCGGGGTGGCCCTTGGGATAAGGGTCACCCCGGGTACCGACAGTGTGCCTTGTACCCACGCTGTCCCGTCAATGATCCTGTGCCGGCAACATTCCTGCCGGACAGCCGGGAGCGGGCGCACACCCGTCGGTCAGTCCAGGTAGTCGCGCAGAACCTGGGACCGCGACGGGTGGCGCAGCTTCGACATGGTCTTGGACTCGATCTGCCGGATCCGCTCCCGGGTCACCCCGTAGACCTGGCCGATCTCGTCGAGGGTACGCGGCTGCCCGTCGGTCAGCCCGAACCGCAGCCGGACCACGCCGGCCTCCCGCTCGGACAGCGTCTGCAGTACCTGCTGGAGCTGGTCCTGCAGGAGCGAGAAGGAGACCGCGTCGACCGCGACGACCGCCTCGGAGTCCTCGATGAAGTCGCCGAGCTGGCTGTCCCCCTCGTCGCCGATGGTCTGGTCGAGCGAGATGGGCTCCCGGGCGTACTGCTGGATCTCCAGTACCTGGGATGCGGATGGTGCGGGCCTGGTCGGCCATGGCTCGGGTGATGGCCTGGCGGATCCACCAGGTGGCGTAGGTGGAGAACTTGTAGCCCTTGGTGTAGTCGAACTTCTCCACGGCGCGGATGAGGCCGAGGTTGCCTTCCTGGATGAGGTCGAGGAAGGCCATGCCGCGGCCGGTGTAGCGCTTGGCCAGGCTGACCACCAGCCGCAGGTTGGCCTCCAGCAGGTGGTTCTTGGCCCGCTCACCGTCCCGGGAGATCCACATGAGATCGCGGGACATGGTGGTGGGCAGCTTCTCCTCGCCCTCCTCGGCGGCGCGCAGCCGCTCCCCGGCGTAGAGGCCGGCCTCGATCCGCTTGGCCAGCTCGACCTCCTGCTCGGCGTTGAGCAGGGGTACCTTGCCGATCTGCTTCAGGTAGGCCCGGACCGAGTCGGCGGAGGCGGTCAGCTCGGCGTCCCGCCGGGCCTGCTTGAGGGCCTCGGACTCCTCGTCGTCCCACTCGAAGTCGTCGGCGTCCGCCTCGGCGTCGGCCTCGGCCACGGCGACCACCTCGGCCGGCTCCACGACCACGATGTCTTCCAGGTCGGCGACCAGCGCCTCGGGATCGAGATCGGTGTCGTCCGGCTCGTCCTCGCCCTTGACGGCGGTGGCCGGTCCGACCGCTGCCGGCTCGGCGGCCTTCGCGGCCTTGCCGGCCTTCGCCCGGGTGCCCGAGGGCTCGGCCGCCTCGGCGGGCTTGGCCGCCGACTTCAGCGCCCGGGTGGCCTTGGCCGCCTTCGCGGGCGGCGCGGTGCCGGCCGGCGCCTCGACGACCGTGTCGGGCTTGGCCGCCTGCCGGGCCGAGGTCCGCTTGGCGGCCGGCTCACCGGCCTTCCTGGCGGTACCGGCGGCCTTGGCGGCACCGGCGGCCTTGGCCGGGGCCTCGGGTTTGGCCGGCTCGTCCTTGACCACCTTGATGATCGGTTCGGTCTGGGCCGGCTCGGCGGCCTTGCGGGTGGCCTTCGCGGTGGTCGCCTTGGAGGCCGGGGTGGTGGCGGCGCGGGCCGCCGCGACCCGCCTGCGCCCACCGCCGGACCCGTCCACCACCACGGTCACGCCGGCATCGGCGAGGGTACGGAGCAGCTTCTTGGCCTGACTCGGCGTCACATCAGCTTCCTCGACAGCCCGGGCGACCTCGGCCGACCTGAGCTGGCCACCGGCACCGGCGGCCCGAGCGAGCAGAGTGTCGGTCAGGATGCGCACATCGGCGCCGGAGTGGCGGGCTTCAGTCACGAACGACCTTCCGGGGCAAAAAGCGAGCACGGCCGTCCGGCAAACGTAGCGCGGGAACCACTCTATCGCCGCCGGAATCTCGTTGTTGGCCCTCGTGCCGTGGCGCGCGGGCAGCGTGAATTCGTGAATTGTAGCGCCGTCGCCGCTGGCTCAGCTCGCGGCGCGCATCTGGATCACGGGTACGGCTTGCGAGGATGGTACGGGGTCCGTCCCACCGGGCGGAGCCGAGCTGCGCCCATGGGGGAGAAACCGATGCCGGAGAACGCGCAGGAGCTGCTCGCCGTCGCCGTACAGGTGACCCGGGCAGCCGCCGATCTCGCTCGCGAGCTGCGTGAACGGGGCGTCACCGGGGTGGCCACCAAGAGCACCGACACCGACGTGGTGACCGCGGCCGACAAGGCCACCGAGCGGTACGTCCGGGACGTGCTGCACGAGCGGCGGCCCGACGACACCGTGCTGGGCGAGGAGTCGGGCGAGTCGTCGGGTACCGGCGCGGTCCGGTGGATCCTCGATCCCATCGACGGAACCGTGAACTACCTGTACGGCCTACCGCAGTACGCGGTGTCCCTGGCCGCCGAGGTCGACGGCATACCGGTCGCCGGGGTGGTACGCAACATCGCGACCGGTGAGGAGTGGACGGCTACCCGGGGCGGCGGCGCGTTCCGGGCGGGGCAGCGGCTGGCCGGTTCCGAAGTGACCGAACTGGGTCAGGCGCTGGTGGCCACCGGGTTCGGGTACGCGGCGGACCGGCGGGCGCACCAGGCCGGGGTACTCGCCCGGCTGCTGCCGCGCATCCGGGACATCCGGCGGTTCGGTTCCGCCGCGCTGGATCTGTGCTTCGCGGCCGAAGGCCGGGTGGACGCGTACTTCGAGAAGGGGCTCAATCTCTGGGACCATGCGGCCGGCGGCCTGATCGCGGCCGAGGCGGGGCTGCTCGTCACCGGCCTGGCCGGGGCGCCGCCCGGACCTGACCTGCTGGTCGCCGCGCCACCCGGGATCCACCCGGCCCTGCACGACGCGCTGGTCGCCTTCGACGCGGCCGGCGGACCGTAGGCCTACCGGCCCGACGTCGGGCCTACCGGTCGATGTCGCAGGTGCCCGGCGGCGGGGACGGGTTGCCCAGCTGCGCGATCTTCTGGTTGACCTCGGTCTTGCTGCCCAGCTCCTTGAACGCGCTGCCGAGCACGATGTCCACCGTGTCGTCGCCGCGCTTGAGGTCGAATCCGCCCGGGTCGTCCTGCCCGACGAACTGGGCCCGGACAACCGAGGCGGCGGCCACCGTCCGCGGTCCGTAGTGCAGCTTGGCCGCGCCGGCGTACTTCTCCGGATGCTCCTCGACCTTGCCCACGATGAAGCCCCGGTTGCGCATGTCGTCGGCCACCTGGGCGGCCAGGCCGATGATGCCGCCCCGGACCGGACGCCTCGGGTCGCCGGTGGCCTCGCCGGTGCCGTTGTAGATGTTGACCTTGATCTGCTCGGCCTTGGGCAGGGGCCAGACGTGGATCCTGATCTTGCCGGGTGGGCAGCCGCCGGTGGCGTAGCTGGCGTTGGACTGCCGGTCCTTCAACACCGCCATGACGACGACGATCAGCGCGGCGACGACGATCGTCCCGACGATCGCCACGGCGCGCGCCCGAGCAAGGCTCATCTCTTCGGCCCCCCGTCGTGATCCCAGATCGTGTCGTGCATGGTTGGCTGAGACTAGCGGTACCGTCGCCGAGGTTAACGCCTGTCCTCACCGGCCGCCCGAATCGGACCCGCCGGACGGCGTGCCGGACCCGATCTTCAGGCGGCCTCCCCTACCTTTATGGCGCCTGAGCCTGTCGGCTCGGTCACATTGGGAACAAGTTGGCACGGCTGGGCGTACATCTCTGCCACGGGAGAGGTAAGGTACCGCGCCCACGGAGATTTATGCGGTACCTCCGCGCCGTTTGGCATCGACCCACCGGGGGATTGGCACCCGATGGCGGGAAGAAACAGCGTTGTCTGGCGTTACACCGGGCGCGATTTGACGAGTACAGGAGTGTGACATCCGATGGCCACCGACTACGACGCCCCGCGTCGCGACGAGGTCGACCTCGGCGAGGACAGCTTGGAGGAGCTCAAGGCACGTCGCGTCGACGCGCAATCCAGCGTGGTCGACGTGGACGAGACGGAGGTCGCGGAGAGCTTTGAGTTGCCCGGTGCCGATCTCGCCGACGAGGAGCTGACCGTCAAGGTTCTCCCCATGCAGGCGGACGAGTTCCGTTGTTCGCGGTGTTTCCTCGTGCATCACCGCAGCCAGCTGGCGATGGAACGCAACGGAGAGTTGATCTGTCGGGAATGTGCCTGACAGATTGGTGACAGCGGAGGACAGTCCGTCTGTCCATGACGAGGGGGAGCGGCGCCGAATGACCCGTCCCGAGGAACCGCACCCGGCGACACCTGACGACGCGCCCGGATCCGGCCCTGCGCCTGAGGTCGCCGAGGCGCCCGCATCCGACCTGCCCGCGGCGGATACCGCTGAGCCGGCGACAGAACAGCTGTCCGGCACGATCGCCGAGCTGACCGCCGACGATCTGGACCAGTCCGAACGACGCCGGCTGCTCGGCCGGCTGGCCGGCGAGATCCGGGCGCGGGGGATCAGCGACCTGTTCCGGCCCCGGGCGGCGCTGCGCTGGGTCGCTGACACGGTCAGCGAGATCGCGCCCCGGCTGCCCCTGCGCGACCGGGACACCCTTCGCCGGCATTTCCCCGGCCTGACCGACGAGGCGATCGCCGAGCGGCTGATCCGCAACGCGGCGCGGACCACCGCGGCTGTCGGTGCGGCCAGCGGCGGGGTGGCCGCCATCGAGTGGGTCGCCACGCCGACCCTGCTCTCCGCGCCGATCCTGCTCGCGACCGAGACGGTGGCCGTGGTCGCGATCGAGATCAAGCTGATCGGCGAGCTGCATGAGCTGTACGGCATACCCATCGAGGGAGGCACGCCGCAGCGTACCGTCGCGCTGGTCCGGGCCTGGGCCGAGCGCCGCGGGGTCAACCCGATGCTGGAGGGGATGGGGGCGGCGGCGGTACTGGGTACCGCGGCCCGCAAGGAACTCCGGGACCGGCTGCTGCGCCGGTTCGGGCGCAACCTGACCACCTACGGGCCGATGCTCACCGGTGCCGCGGTGGCCAGCTACCTCAACCGGCGCGCCACCCACGCGCTGGGCCAGCAGGTCCGCCGGGATCTGAGTGGCCGGCTCCGGCACGAGATCACTCAGCGGCCGACCCAGCCTCCTCCGGCCTGACCGCGGCCCTGGCTGCCAGGATCGCCCGGGCCAACTGCTCCGGACGGCGGGAGCTGACCACCCAGTACGGCGTGGGATCCGCCGGGTCGTCGAGCACCACCAGCACCGCAGCCGGTATCCAGGGCCGGATCACGAGGAAGGCCAGCGGATCGTTGCGGGTACCGATGGCGGCCCGTTTCCCGGCCGCGTCCAGTACCCCGACCTCGGCCACGTACCGCACCGGCAGGTGCGCGTCGTCGACGTACAGTTCGCCGTCGCGTACCGCGAGCCGGATCCGTCCGGCCCGCCAGAGCCCGAAGGCGGTCAGCGGGAGCAGGATCAGATAGGGCAGCCAGGTCAGCCAGCCCGGGGCGCCGAGGAAGATCTCCGCGGCGGCCAGTGCGGCCACGCCGAGCCCGAGCGGCCAGAGCCACCAGGGTAGGAACAGCCGCTCGGTGTAGCCCGCCGCGGGGCCGCTGCTCGTCGGGTCCGGTGCCACAAGGCACCATAGTAGGCAATCGACGAAGGGAACCGCGTGTCCGAGCCCGTACCCGTGGCGGTCCGCCTGCTCGATCCGGAGCTGCCACTGCCGTCCTACGCCCACCCCGGCGACGCCGGCGCCGATCTGGTTTCCGCGCGCGACCTGGAGCTGGCTCCGGGCGCCCGGGCGCTGGTACCCACCGGGATCGCCGTCGCGCTGCCGGAGGGGTACGTCGGCCTGGTGCACCCCCGCTCCGGACTGGCCAGCCGGCTCGGGGTGACGGTGCTGAACGCGCCCGGTACGGTCGACGCCGGCTACCGTGGTGAGATCATGGTGAACCTGATCAACCACGATCGGGAGCACCCGGCGAAGATCTCCCGGGGTGACCGGATCGCGCAACTTGTCGTGCAGCGCGTCGAACGGGCAGACTTCCTGCGCGTCGACGCACTGCCCGACTCGGTACGCGGAGCGGGCGGGCACGGCTCGACCGGCGGCCACGCCGGGCTGGTCTGACAGGAAGGGTGCAACGGTGATCTTCTCCCGAGGACGCGGGAGTGGCGGGCGGCACCACAAGGCCGGAGGCCGGCACTCCACGGAAGGCCGGGACTCGGCCCGCTCCGGGCGCGAGCCGGACGAGGTCGACATCGCGCCGGACGACGAACCGGCCGAACCGGGCGTCGGACCGTACGACGTGTCCGAGGCGCCGCCGGATGTCGAGCGGCTGGACCTGGGCAGCCTGAAGATCCCGGCGGTGCCGGGGGTGGAGATCCGGGTGCAGGCCGGCGAGGACGGTGCCGTCCAGCAGGTGATCCTGGTACACGGGGACAGCGCGTTGCAGCTGGGCGTGTTCGCCGCGCCGCGCAGCGAGGGCATCTGGGAGGAGACCCGCGCCGAGATCAAGTCGTCGCTCTCCGCCGACGGGGTCCGCGCCGAGGAGGTACCCGGGGAGTACGGCACCGAGTTGCGGGCCCGGGTACGCAGCCCGGAAGGGTTGACCGAGCTGAGGTTCGTCGGCATCGATGGACCCAGATGGCTGGTCCGCGCGGTCTACCAGGGCAAGGCCGCGGTCAACCCGGAGGCGGCCGCACCACTGGTGGAGTGCCTGCGGGGCGTAGTGGTGGAGCGGGGCAAGGAGGCGATGCCGGTCCGGGAGGCGCTGCCGTTGCGGCTGCCCCGGGAGGTCGCCGAGCAGGCCCAGATCGAGCAGGCGACGGCGGGCCAGGGGCCGGTGCCGACGAACGGGACCGCCCCCCGGGAACCGGGGCCCGGCCCGGGCTCGGGCGGTGCGGCCAGGCGCAGGCCGCCGTCCCGGCCGCGGAAGCCCAGTTAGCGTAGTTGACTGTTCCCGGCAAGTTATCCGAATCGCCACAAGCGGTTGACCACCCGGCCAAGACGCGACGTACGCTTACCGGACAGCCGGCCGACCACCGGTTGCCCGGTAAGGAGAGTGACACCCGGCACATGGCGACCGTCGATCGACCCTCGCCGTTCCGCAGGTTCTTCCGCCGCCTTGTCGCGAGCGAGGCGGAGCTGGACGCGGAGGAACTCCAGCGGAGCACGGCCGAGTCCGGGTGCATCCCGGCCTGCGATGCCAAACGCGGTCAGCTGGTCAGCGTCAGCGGGCGGCTGCGTACCGTGGTCTACACTCCCCGTACGAACCTGCCGACCCTGGAGGCCGACCTCTGGGACGGCAGCGACGTGGTGACGCTGGTCTGGCTCGGCCGGCGGCACATCGCCGGCATCGAACCCGGCCGGCAGCTCAGCGTCCGGGGGCGCATCGCCGTCCGGGACGACCGTAAGGTCATCTACAACCCGTACTACGAACTCGAACCACCCCGGTGAGGTTGATGAGCGCGCAGGAAGCCACCGAAGACGAACAGCTACCCACCTTCTCCGAACAGCTCGCCGGCCAGCTCGGCGGGGTACGCGGGGTGGTCGAGTCGGGCGTCCCGGTGCTCGTGTTCGTGGTCGCCAAGCTACTGCTCCCGCTGACTCCGGCGCTGATCGTCGCGGTCGGCTCGGCGGTCGCGATCGCGGTCTGGCGGCTGGCCCAGCGGCAGTCGGTACGGCATGCGGTCAACGGGCTGGTCGGCATCGGGTTCGGCGCGTTCCTGGCCTGGAAGACCGGCAGCGCCAAGGCGTTCTACCTGCCCGGCATCCTGATCAGCCTCGGCTACGGGCTGGCCCTGCTGGCCTCGGTGCTGGTCCGGCGCCCGCTGGTGGGCTGGGTCTGGTCGGTCGTGGTGGCCAAGGGCAGCACCGAGTGGCGCGGCAACCCCCGGCTGGTCCGCACGTTCAGCTGGCTGACCGTGCTCTGGGCAGTGACCTACCTGACCAAGGTGGGCATCCAGGCGGTGGTCTTCCAGCACACCGCGGACACCGACCCGGGGACCGTCCTGGGCATCCTCCGGCTCGCCCTGGGCTACCCGCCCTACCTGCTGCTGATCGCGGTCACCGTGGGGGCGGTACGCCGTGCCGCCCCCGACCCGGAGGCGATCCGCCGCACCTGAAATGTCGGCGCCCGCCTCGGTGCGCTAGGCGCCGGCCCGGGTGCGGGCCACCCGGTCGGCACCGAGCACGACCTTCTGCACCTCGTCCTCGACCGCGGTGGTGCACACGAAGACCAGCTCGTCGCCGCCCTCCAGCGGGTCATCCGAGCTGGGTACCAGCACCCGCTTGCCGCGCAGGATGGCAACCAGGGCCGAGTCGCGGGGCAACGGGACGTCGCGTACCGCCCGGCCGACGTATGGCGCGGTGCCCGGCAACGTGATCTCCACCAGGTTGGTCTCGGTCTGCCGGAATGTCATCAGCCGGACCAGGTCGCCGACGGTCACCGCCTCCTCGACGAGCGCCGCCATCAGCCGGGGCTTGCTCACCGCCACGTCGATGCCCCACTGTTCGTTGAACAGCCACTCGTTCTCCGCCCGGTTGACCCGCGCGACCACCCGGGGTACCCCGAACTCGGTCTTGGCCAGCAGCGACACCACCAGGTTGACCTTGTCGTCGCCGGTGGCCGCCACCACCACGTCACACTGGTTGAGCTCGGCCTCCTGCAGGCTGGACATCTCGCAGGCGTCGGCGAGCACCCACTCGGCTTCCGGTACCCGCTCGGGGCGCAGCCGCTCGGCGGCCCGCTCGATGAGCATGACCTGGTGACCGTTCTCGATCAGCTCCTTGGCGACGGAGCGGCCGACGTTGCCGGCTCCGGCGACAGCGATCCTCATGGTCAGTGCACTCCCTCGGGCGGGGCGGCGGCCGCCTTGATGGCGCCGGCCACCATCTCGTCGGTGACCAGGACGAACACCTGGTCGCCATCCTGCAGGACGGTCGAGGCGGTGGGCAGGGTACCGATGCCGAAGCGCATCAGGTAGGCCACCCGCGCCCCGGTCGCCTCCTCCAGCGCGCGGACCGGCCGGCTGACCCAGGTCGGGTGTACCGGGATCTCCATGATCGCCACCACGCTGGTCGGCTCCCGCCAGATCTCCGGGTTGCCGTCGGGTACCAGGTGGCGGACCATCCGGTCGGCGGTCCACCGGACGGTGGCCACCGTCGGGATGCCCAGCCGCTCGTAGACCTCGGCCCGCTTCGGGTCGTAGATGCGGGCGACCACCCGGGCCACGCCGAACGTCTCCCGGGCCAGCCGGGCCGAGATGATGTTCGAGTTGTCTCCGCTGGAGACGGCCGCGAAGGCGTCGGCCCGCTCGATGCCGGCCGATTCCAGGACGTCGCGGTCGAAGCCGATGCCCGTCACGGTGAGCCCGGTGAAGTCCGGGCCAAGCCGGCGGAACGCGTCGGCATCCTGGTCAATGACCGCCACCGAGTGGCCCCGGGACTCCAGAGTGTGCGCGAGGGTCGAGCCGACCCGCCCACAACCCATGATCACGATGTGCACGTACCGCCTCCTGACGTCTTCGCCCCCAAGCCTGCCATGGGTTGTCGTCCCCCGTTGTGCCGGGCCGTACGCTTGACGGTCGTGGCCAGTCCCACCTCGCTGTTGAAGCGCCTGCTCATCGGTCGTCCGTTCAAGTCCGACCGGATGCAGCACACCCTGCTCCCCAAACGGATCGCGCTGCCGGTGTTCGCCTCCGACGCGCTCTCCTCGGTCGCGTACGCACCGGACGAGATCCTGCTGACCCTGTCCGTGGGCGGGGCCGCGTTCTACGCGTACTCGCCGTGGATCGCCTTGTGCGTCGTCGTGGTCATGCTGACCGTGGTGGCCAGCTACCGGCAGAACGTGCGCGCGTACCCGTCCGGCGGCGGCGACTACGAGGTGGCCACGGTCAACCTGAGCCCGAGGTTCGGGCTCGTGGTGGCCAGCGCGCTGCTGGTCGACTACGTGCTGACGGTGGCCGTGTCGGTCTCCTCCGGCGTGGAGAACCTCGGCTCGGCCTGGGCCTTCGCCGGCCAGCACAAGGTGGAGGTGGCGGTCGTGGTCATCGCGGTGCTCACCGCGATGAACCTGCGCGGGATCCGGGAGGCGGGTACCGCCTTCGCCATCCCGACGTACGCGTTCATGTGCGCGATCCTGCTGATGATCGGCTGGGGCTTCTTCCGGATCTTCGGCCTGGGCGACCAGCTCCGGGCGCCCAGCGCCGACCTGGAGGTGTCGCCCGAGCGCGTGTTCACCGGCTTCGCCTTCGGGTTCCTGATGATCCGTGCGTTCGCCTCCGGCAGCACCGCGCTGACCGGTGTCGAGGCGATCTCCAACGGGGTACCGGCGTTCCGGCCGCCGAAGAGCCGCAACGCCGCGACCACCCTGCTCATGCTGGGGTTGATCGCGATCACCATGCTGCTCGGCATCGTCATGTTGACCCGGCTGACCCACCTCAAGATCGTCGAGGCGGGGCGGGTGCTTCCGGCGGGGTACACCCAGCAGCCGGTACTGCCGCAGCTGGCGCAGGCCGTCTTCGGCAGCTTCCGCCCGGCGTTCTACCTGGTCATCGCGACCACCGCGCTGATCCTCGTGCTGGCCGCCAACACCGCCTTCAACGGCTTCCCGGTCCTCGGCTCGATCCTCGCCCAGGACCGCTACCTGCCGCGCCAGCTGCACACCCGGGGCGACCGGCTGGCGTTCAGCAACGGGATCCTGTTCCTTGCGATCTTCGCCAGCGTGCTGATCGTCGCGTTCAACGCGCAGACCACCCGGCTGATCCAGCTCTACATCGTCGGCGTGTTCGTCTCGTTCACCCTGTCCCAGACCGGCATGCTGCGGCACTGGAACCGGCTGCTGCGCACCGAGCGGGATCCGGCCGAACGCCGGCGCATGATGCGCTCCCGCGCGATCAACGGCTTCGGCCTGGTGATGACCGGCTTCGTACTGGTCCTCGTGGTGGTCACCAAGTTCGTCGCGGGCGCCTGGATCTCGATCGTCGCGATGGCGGTGATCTACCTCACCATGGTCGGCATCCGGCGGCACTACGACCACGTGGCCGAGGAACTGGCCCCGACCGAGCAGCGGCAGGTGCTGCCCGCCCGCAACCACGCGATCGTACTGGTCAGCAAGGTGCACCTGCCTACGCTGCGGGCGCTGGCGTACGCCCAGGGGACCCGGCCGGACACGTTGACCGCGGTCACCGTGAACGTGGACGACCCGGATACCCGGCACATCCAGAGCGAGTGGGAGGAGCGGCAGATCCCGGTAGCGCTGACCGTGGTCGACTCGCCCTACCGGGAGATCACCCGGCCGATCATCGACTACGTCAAGTCGGTGCGCCGCGAGTCGCCACGCGACGTGATCACCGTGTTCATCCCGGAGTACGTGGTCGGCCGCTGGTGGGAGAACCTGCTGCACAACCAGAGCGCGCTGCGCCTGAAGACCCGGCTGCTGTTCGAGCCCGGCGTGATGGTGGTCAGCGTGCCCTGGCAGCTCGCCTCCAGCCAGCGCAAGAACCTGAGCCGGCTGGACGAGGCCCGGTTCCCCGCCCGCGGGCCGCGTGAGGTGACCGAAGAGGAGCCGGCGCCCCGATGATCCTCGACGTCGGGCCGGTCGCGCCGGGCGGCCACTGCGTCGCGCGGACCGCCGAGGGGCAGGTGGTGTTCGTCCGGCACGCGCTGCCGGGGGAGCGGGTCCGGGTGGAGGTGACCGAGGAGCACCGGGGCTACCTGCGCGCCGACGCGGTGGAGGTGCTGGCCGGCTCGCCGGACCGGGTGGTGCCGCCCTGCCCGTACGCGGGGGTCTGCGGCGGGTGTGACTTCCAGCACGTGGCCCCGGCCGCGCAGCGCGAGCTGAAGGCCGCCGTCGTGCGCGAGCAGCTGACCAGGCTGGCCGGCCTGTCTGTGGCCGAGGTCGACGAGCTGGGGGTACGCGTGGAAGAGCTGCCCGGCGGGCCGCTCGGCTGGCGTACCCGGGTGCGGTACACGGTCGACGCCGCCGGGCGGGCCGGACTCCTCGCGCACCGGTCGCACCAGGTGGTACCGGTGGACCGCTGCCGGATCGCCCATCCGGCGATCCAGGAGCTGTCCGTGACCGGCACCGAGTGGCCCCTCGACGACGAGGTGACCACGGTCGTCTCCGGTACGGGTGAGGTGGCCGTGTTCGGCGACCGGTCCCAGCTGGTCTCCGGCCCCGAGGTGCTGCGGGAACGCGCGGTCGGCCGGGACTGGGTGGTGGACGTGGACGGCTTCTGGCAGGTCCACCCGTACGTCGCGGACGCGTTGGCGGGAACCGTACTCGAGCTGCTGCGGCCGAAGCCGGGCGAGCGGGCCTGGGACCTGTACGGCGGGGTCGGGCCGTTCGCCGCCGTACTCGCCGGGGCGGTCGGGCCGGACGGCCGGGTGGTGCTGGTCGAGTCCGACCGGGCCGGCGTCGACGCGGCCCGGCTCAACCTCGCCGACCTGGCCAACGTCGAGGTCGTCCGGTCGACCGTGGAGCGGTTCCGGCCGCCGTACCCGCCCGACGTCGTGGTGCTCGACCCGCCACGCGCCGGGGCGGGCGCCGCGGTCGTGCGTACCCTCGTGGCGGTGCGGCCCCGCGCGGTGGCCTACGTCTCGTGCGACCCCGCGTCGTTCAGTCGGGATGTGGCCACTTTCGGCAAGCAGGGCTGGCGGCTGGGCGCGGTGCGGGCCTTCGACGCCTTCCCGATGACACACCACGTCGAGTGCGTCGGCCTGCTGGCTCCACCGAACGGGTAGTACCTGTGAAGATCACTGGCAGTCACCAGCCGGGCTGGAAATACGCCACTAGAGTGGGTGGCCATGAGCGAGCCACTTTCCGGCACTGACGGGGACTGCGGCCGGTTGGCCCACGTCACCTGCCCCCAGGACCTGCACGGGCTGACCCTGCGAGAGCTGGCGCTGCTCGCCGTGGAGATCCGCGACTTCCTGGTCGCGAAGGTGTCCCGGACCGGCGGCCACCTCGGCCCCAACCTGGGCGTGGTCGAGCTGACGCTGGCGCTGCACCGGGTCTTCGACTCGCCCAAGGACCGGATCCTGTTCGACACCGGGCACCAGGCGTACGTGCACAAGATGCTGACCGGGCGGCAGGACGGCTTCGACCTGCTCCGGCAGCGGGGTGGGCTGTCCGGCTACCCGAACCGGGCCGAGTCCGAGCACGACCTGATCGAAAACTCGCACGCCTCCACCGCGCTGTCCTACGCCGACGGGCTGGCCAAGGCGTACGCGCTGCGCGGCGAGGCGCGCCACGTCGTCGCCGTGGTCGGGGACGGGGCGCTGACCGGCGGGATGTGCTGGGAGGCCCTGAACAACATCGCGGGTGCGAAGAACCCGCTGGTCATCGTGGTCAACGACAACGGACGCTCGTACGCGCCCACGATCGGCGGGCTCGCCGACCACCTTGCCACCCTGCGCCTCAACCCGGGCTACGAGAAGCTGCTCGACCTGGTCAAGGACGCGCTGGCGCACACCCCGCTGGTCGGGCCGCCGCTCTACGAGGCACTGCATGCGGTCAAGAAGGGCATCAAGGACGCGGTCGCGCCCCAGGCGCTCTTCGAGGACCTGGGCATCAAGTACGTCGGCCCGGTGGACGGGCACGACCTGGGCGCGGTGGAGTCCGCGCTGCGCCGGGCCAAGCGCTACGGCGGGCCGGTGATCGTGCACGCGGTGACCCGCAAGGGGTACGGCTACCGGCCGGCCGAGGTCGACGAGGCGGACTGCCTCCATGGTCCGGGCGCGTTCGACGCGGCGACCGGCAAGCTGCTCGCCCCGCCGTCGCTGAAGTGGACCTCGGTGTTCGCCGACGAGCTGGTCGCGCTGGCCGACGAGCGGGCCGACATCGTCGGCATCACCGCCGCGATGGCCGAGCCGACCGGCATCGCCAAGCTGGCCCGCCGGTATCCGGACCGGGCCTTCGACGTCGGCATCGCCGAGCAGCACGCGGTCACCTCGGCGGCCGGCCTGGCCATGGGCGGACTGCACCCGGTCGTCGCGGTGTACGCCACCTTCCTCAACCGGGCCTTCGACCAGGTGCTGCTCGACGTGGCGATGCACCGGCTGCCGGTCACGTTCGTGCTCGACCGGGCCGGGATCACCGGGCCGGACGGCCCGAGCCACTACGGCATCTGGGACCTGGCGGTCTTCGGGGTGGTCCCGGGGCTGCGGATCGCGGCCCCCCGGGACGCCGCCACGCTACGCGAGGAGCTGCGCGAGGCGGTCGCGATCGAGGACGGCCCGACGGTCGTCCGGTTCCCGACGGGTACGGTCCCGGCCGACCTGCCGGCACTGCGCCGGCGCGGCACGGTCGACATCCTGGTCCAGGGGCGGCGCCGGGACGTGCTGCTGATCCCGGTCGGCCCGTTCGCGCACCTGGCCGTGGACGCGGCCCACCGGATCACCGAGCAGGGGTACGGGGTAACCGTGGTCGACCCGCGCTGGGTCCGGCCGGTACCGATCGAGCTGGTCGGGCTGGCCGCCGAGCACCAGCTCGTGGTGACCGTCGAGGACGGGGTACGCGGCGGGGTGGGCGATGCGCTGGCCCAGGCGCTGCGCGATGCCGGGGTACCCACGCCAGTGCACGACCTGGCCATCCCGCGCGACTGGCACCCGCACGGCAGCCGCGGCGAGATCCTCGCCGATCTCGGGTTGACCGCCCAGGACGTGGCCCGCGACGTGATCGAGGCGGTGTCCCGGCTGGAGCCGCAGGCCACTGTGGTCTCCGCCGCCCGCGCCGCCCGGCGCTGAGCCTGACCGCCGGGGGTCGCGGTGATCGACCTCGACCTGCTGGTACCCCAACCGGAAGAGCCGCCCTGGCCGGCCGACGCCCGCCGGCGGTGGCTGATCTTCGGGGCGTTCGCGCTGGTGCTGTTCATGGTCTCCGGGGCCGCCGCCCCGGCCGGCCCGGCGCTGGTCCAGGTGCGTACCGCGACGCTGGTCGCGGCGTCCAGCTACCGGATCCTCGGCGACGCGCTGTACGTCGCCGAGGTCCGCCCGGACGGCAACTGGCTCACCGCCTACCCGCTGCCCGCCGGCCCGCCCCGCTGGTCCACCCGGCTCGACGTGCTGGCCAGCAACGTGGCGCTGGACGAGATGGACGGGGTGATCCTGGTCGGGATGTTCCAGCCTGGGGTCAGCGGCGACCACACCGCCGCGCTCGACCGGGTCACCGGGGCGCTGCGCTGGCGCAGCCCGCTCAACGTGGCCGCGGTGGACCGGATCCGCGGCCAGGTGGTGCTCACCGCGTATCCGGCCGCCCGGATCGGCAGTGGACCACCCCCCGCCGACGTGATGGCGGTATCCGCCGGCACCGGAGTACGGGTGTGGAGCTACCGGCGCCCGGGCGGCTGCGAGGGGGACCTGCCGTACACGGTCACCGACCGGCGTACCGGTCTGGCGATCCTCTGCTCCAACGGGCAGCTGGAGCTGTTCGACCTGGACACCGGAAAGGTACGGGCCCGGGCGGCGGTACCGGAGACGCTCGCCGTCGGCTTCGGGGCCCGGGTGGTCGCGCTGCCCGACCGGGTAGTGGTCAGCTACCCGTCGGCCGGTGGCTCGGTGCTCGTCTCGTTCGACCTGGACCGGCTGCGTACCGACTGGACCAGCCGGGTCGAGCAGGGCAACTACTTCATTTCCGACTGCGGGCCGCGGATCTGCCTGGGCAACTCCACCGCCGCATTGGCGCTGGACCGGTACACCGGCCGGATCGTGTGGAGTGTCCGGCCGGTCGGCTTCGCCGCCCCGCTGGTCGACCGGTACGTCCTGGTCGCACCGGCTCAGTTCGGCCAGATCCAGCTGGTGGACATCGGTACCGGCCGGGTCATGATGAACCTCGGCGACTGGTCGGCCGAGATCGCTCCGGTCGGCCTGCCGATGTTCTTCCGCTCCGACGGCGCGACCGGCCGGACCTGGGTCGCCCGGGTCTCCGAGCAGCCGTCCGGGGTACGGGTGCTCGGCTTCGTCCCGGACGCCCGGCCGGAGACCTGCGGCTCGTCCAGGGGCTACCTGGTCTGTCGTACCGTCAAAGACACCGTGACGGTGTGGCGGTTCGCGGTGGGGTGACACCGGAAGGGGCGGGGAGACGTGCGGGTGCTGGTGGTGGAGGACGAGCGCAACCTGGCCGAGGCGATCGCGCGCGGGCTGCGCCGGGAGGGCATGGCGGTCGACGTGGCATACGACGGCGCGACCGGGCACGAGATGGCGTTCGTCACCCGGTACGACGTGGTGGTGCTGGACCGGGACCTGCCCGGGGTACCCGGTGACGAGATCTGCGCCGACCTGGCCGGGTCCGGCGCGCTGACCCGGGTACTCATGCTGACCGCCAGCGGTACCGTCGCCGACCGGGTCGAGGGGCTCGGGTTGGGCGCCGACGACTACCTGACCAAGCCGTTCGCGTTCGACGAGCTGGTGGCGCGGGTGCGGGCGTTGGGTCGGCGCTCGTCTCCGGCGGCGCCGCCGGTACTCACCCGCGGGGACCTGGTGCTGGACCAGGCCAGGCGCGCGGTCACCCGGGCCGGCAAGCCGCTGGAGCTGACCCGCAAGGAGTTCGGCATCCTGGAGGAGCTGGTCAAGGCGCGCGGCGCGGTGGTGTCCAGCGAGGAGCTGTTGGAGCGGGTCTGGGACGCCAACGCCGACCCGTTCACCACGACCGTACGGGTCACCGTGATGACGTTACGCAAGAAGCTCGGCGACCCGCCGCTGATCGAGACGGTGGTCGGCGCCGGGTACCGGATGGCCGGGCTGTGACGGTCTACGACGCGCGACCGGGACGGCGGCTGCGGCCGACGGTACGGCTGCGCCTCACCCTGCTCAACGGCGTACTGCTGGTCGGCGCGGCGGCGCTGCTCCTGCTGCTGTCCTGGCTGCTGGTCAGGCACGCGCTGCGCCCGGCCCAGCAGCTTGAGGCGGGTACCCGGGTGGTGCTCGCCGACCAGCGGAGCATGGACGCGCGGGAATGGCAGCGGCAACTGGTCGACGCGGCCGAGGATGAGCTGCTCACCCGGGGCCTGGTGGCCGTCCTGGTGGTGAGCCTGGTCGGAGTGGCCGGTGCCTACCTGGTGGCCGGCCGGGCCCTGCGACCGCTGCACCGGGTCACCGCGACCGCGCAGCGCCTGTCCGAGGAGACGCTCGACCAGCGGATCCGGTACGTCGGCGCGGACGACGAGGTGGCCGAGCTGGCCGCCACCTTCGACGCCATGCTGGACCGGCTCGGCCAGTCCTTCGAGAGCCAGCGGCGCTTCGTCGCGAACGCCTCGCACGAGCTGCGTACCCCGCTGGCGGTCATGCGTACCGAGATCGATGTCACGCTGTCCGACCCGGATGCCGACGTGGCCGAGTACCGGCGGATGGCGACGGTGGTGCGCGACGCCTCCGAGCGGGCCAACGCGCTGGTGGAGGCGTTGCTCGTGCTCGCCCGTACTGACGCTCAGGCCGGACGGCGACTGGTCCGCAAGGTGCCGGCGGACCTGTCCGCGTGCGCCTCCTCGGCACTGTCCGCGATGGGCAAGGAGATGGGGCGCTACCTCCTGACGGTGCAGACCGACCTGCGGCCGGCGCCGGTCGTCGGTGACCCCGGCCTGCTGGAGCGGCTGGCCGGCAACCTGGTGGAGAACGCGGTCCGCTACAACCACATCCAGGGCCGGCTGTGGATCCGCACCGGCTCGGACGACCAGAAGTCCACGCTCGTGGTCGGCAACACCGGCTTCGAGGTGGAGCCGGCGGACCTACCCGGACTGTTCGAGCCGTTCCGCCGGGGCGGGCGGGAGCGTACCGGCGCCCGCGGATCCGGTCTGGGCCTGTCCATCGTCCGCGCGGTCTGCGACGCGCACGGCGGCTCGGTCGGCGCGGTCGCGCTCGACGGCGGCGGGCTGGAGGTCACCGTGACCCTGCCGGCCGCCGCGACCACCCCCGTCGTGGCGGGTACCGCGAGCGTCCGGGCCCGCTGACGCTTACCGTGGTGGCGTGCAGCATTCGGTCATCGTGGTGATGGGGGTTTCCGGCAGCGGCAAGAGCACGGTGGGCAAGCTGCTCGCCGCCCGGCTGCACTGGCCCTACGCGGAAGCCGACGACTTCCACCCGCCGGACAACATCCGCAAGATGGCCGCCGGCATCCCCCTCACCGACGAGGACCGCCGGCCCTGGCTCGCCGCGATCAGCGCCTGGATCGACAAGCAGATCGCGGCCGGCGAGCCGGGCGTGGTCACCTGCTCGGCCCTCAAGCGCGCCTACCGCGACCGGCTGCATGGCGGCCGGCCCGAAGTCCAGCTCGTCTACCTGCACGGCGACCGGGACCTGATCGCCGCCCGGCTGGCCGCCCGGCACGGGCACTTCTTTCGTGTCGAGCTGCTAGACAGCCAGTTTGCCGCGCTGGAGGAACCGACGCCGGACGAGGATGTGCTGGTCGTACCCGTCACGGGTACGCCGGAGGAGGTCGTCGAGGAGATCCACAAGCGCCTCGGGGGCTGACCCGTCGGGCGGCTGGTTGGTAGCTTCTTGGCATGCAGAGCGCGGAGATGAAGCGGGTACCGCTGGCCGAGGCCTGGCGCATCGCCACGGGCCAGGAACCACCTCCACCGATGACCGAGGAGCAGCGGCGCGAGTGGGAAGCCATGCTACGAGCGGTTCGTGAGCGCGCCCGGGAGATCTACGGCGACCTCGATGCCGGGCACGCTCCGTGACCAACACCTATGTCGTGGACGCCTCGGCTCTGATCGCCTTGTTCCGGGGTCACCAGGATGTCTTCCGCCTCTTCGAGGATGCCGAGGCCGGGCGAGTCCAGATGGTGTTTCCGGCGGCGGCGATCGCCGAGGCGAACACGTACATCCAGGCCGGCCAAGGCGCGTGGGACCCGCTGCTCCTCGGCCGGGTTACCTGCGTGCCGCTGTCCGAGCACATCGCGACCACGATCGGCCCGTGGCCGGGTGGCCTGGCGGTACGCCATGTCGTGTACGAGGCACGGGCGGTCCTCGGTGACGTGGTGACCTTGGAGCCGGACCGGTACCGGCCCTGGACCATGCCGTTGCTGGTCTTCCCGAGCTGATCAGATGAGATCCCAGGGGGTGGCCTGGTAGATCTCGGTCAGCAGTTTGGTGAATCCCTCCGACACCGGGAGCGGCGTGTCGTCGACCCGCTCGACCGGGGCGATCCCCCGTGCGTTGGTGACCACGACCGCCTCGAAGCTCGGCAGGTCGGACCGGTGCACCGGGGCGTGCTGGCTGGGTACGCCCCGGTCGGCGAGACCTCGTTCGAGCAGTCGCATGGTGATCCCGGCGAGGGCCGGCGCGTCCGGCCATTGGACGCCGCTGCCGTCCCAGCAGCCGAGGTTGGTGATCCCGCCCTCGGAGACCGTACCGTCGGGTGCGGTGAGCAGCACCTCGTCGTACCCGTCCCGGACGGCTCGGCGCCGGTGGTACTCCTGGGCGAACCCGCCGCTGTGCTTGATGTGGGCCACCGGACGCTGGTATCCGACCGAACGCAGCCGTTGCGCGGTGACCGGCATCTCGCCGGGCTCCCGTACCGTCACCAGCATCGACGCCTCGGTGAGGTAGACCCGGACCGACGCGTCGAGGGTGTCCCCGAGGGCGCGCCGGATGTGCTGGCGGACCAGGCCGGTGTCCAGCTCCCGATCGAAGACCTCCCGGTCCGCCGAGGTCAGCCGGGCCAGGTGCAGGTCGAGTCCCCGGGTGCGCCGGTCGCGTACCTGCATCGCGGTGAAGTGCCCGTAGGTGCCCAGGGTCAGCAGCAGTGCGGCGTCCGGGCTGGCCGGCCGGCCGTCGATCTCCATGCGCATGGCGCCAGACTGGCACATTGGCGCTCGCCTGCGCTCGCGCGGCCCCGAGGCTCTCGTGGGGCCGGTCGGGGCCGCCCTCGCGGGCGGCCCCGAATCTCACTCCGGCAGGCTGGCTACGCCCGGGGGCAGGAACCGGCGTCCGGTCACCTGCTCGGCTACCCCGCTGCGGTCCAGGTAGGGCGTGATGCCGCCGAGGTGGAACGGCCAGCCGGCCCCGATGATCATGCACAGGTCGAGGTCCTGCGGCTGCGTCACGACGCCCTCGTCGAGCATCAACCGGGCCTCCTCGGCCAGCGCGGCCAGCGCCCGGTCGCGCACCTGGTCGGCACTCAGCGGCTGGTCGCCGAACTCCAGCAGGGCGACGACCGACTCGTCGAGCGCACCCTCCTTGCCGGTCAGCGGCTTTCCGGACCCGGCGATCCGGGCCAGGTTGTCGCTGACCCGGAACCGCTCCGGGAACGCCTCGTGCAGGATCTGCGACACGTGCAGCGCGACCGGTGCACCGACCAGGGTGAGCAGCGGGAGCGGCCGGATCGGCAGGCCGAGCGGGTCGAGCGCGTCGTTGGCCACGTCGAGGGGGGTACCGGCGTCCACGGCGGCGAACACCTCGCCGAGGAACCTCGTCAGCAGCCGGTTGACCACGAACGCGGGCGCGTCCTTGACCAGCACGCAGGACTTCTTCAGCTGCTTGCCGACCGCGAACGCGGTGGCCAGCACGGCGTCGTCGGTCTTGGCTCCGCGTACCACCTCGACCAGCGGCATCATCGCGACCGGATTGAAGAAGTGGAACCCGACCACCCGCTCGGGGTGCTTGAGGTCCTCGGACATCGCGGTGATCGACAGCGACGAGGTGTTGGTGGCGAAGACGCACTCGGCCGGGACGATCTCCTCCAGCTCGGCCCAGACCTGCTTCTTGACCCCCAGGTCCTCGAAGACGGCTTCGATGATCCAGTCGGCGTCGGCGAAGGCCTGCTTGTCCACGCTGCCGGAGACCAGGCCGTGCAGCTTCGCCGCCTTGCCCTCGGACAGCCGGCCCTTGCCGGCCAGCTTGTCGATTTCGCCGTGCACCCAGGCCAGACCCTTGTCCACCCGCTCCTGGTCGAGGTCGGTCAGGATGACCGGTACCTCCAGCCGGCGGACGAACAGCGCGGCGAGCTGGGAGGCCATCAGCCCGGCGCCGATGATGCCGACCTTGGTGACTGGTCGGGCCAACGCGGCGTCCGGCGCCCCGGCCGGCCGCTTGGCCCGGCGCTGTACCAGGTCGAAGGCGTACAGGCTGGCCCGCTGCTCATCGCCGAGCAGCAGGTCGGCGAGGGCCTCCTCCTCGGCGGCGGTACCGGCGTCGAAGTCCGCGGTCCTGGCCAGTGCGAGCAGGTCCAGTGCCCGGTACGGCGCCGGTGGCGCCCCGTGCAGCTTCTCGTCCAGCTGCTGCCGGGCGATGCCGAGTACGGCATCCCACATGGCGCTGCGGTCCACCTCGGGTCGCTCCACCGTGGTCTGCCCGTTGACCACCGAAGCCGCCCACTCCAGCGAGCGCTCCAGGAAGTCGGCCGGCTCGAACAGTGCGTCGACCAGTCCCAGCTCGCGTGCCTCGGCCGGGCGCAGCACCTTCTGGGTCAGCGGGTTCTGCAGGATCACCTGGGCCGCGCCGATGACACCGATCAGGTTGGGCAGCAGCTGGGTGCCGCCCCAGCCGGGGATCAGGCCGAGGGACACCTCGGGCAGACCGAGCGCGGCGGCCCCGCCGGAGACGGTCCGGTAGCGGCAGTGCAGGGCCAGCTCCAGGCCGCCGCCGAGCGCCGCGCCGTTGACGAACGCGAAGGTCGGGACGGTGGCGTCCTTGAGCCGGCGGTATACCCGGTGACCGAGTTGGCCGATGGCCAGGGCCTGCTCCCGGGTACGGATGAGGGGCATGCCGGTGACGTCGGCGCCGACCAGGAAGACGTACGGCTTGCCGGTGACCGCGATGAACGCCGGATCGGCGGCGAACGCCCCGTCCAGCGCCTCCTCCAGGGAGAGCAGCCCGGCCGGACCGAACGAGCTGGGCTTGGTGTGGTCGAAGCCGTTGTCCAGGGTGATCAGCGCGGCCGGCTTGGCCAGCCCGGGTAGCTGGACCAGCCGGAGCAACGAGCGCGTGACGACCTCGTTGGGGAATGCCTGACTCACTTGTCGCCCTCCCAGTTGGGGTTCTCCCAGATCACCGAGCCGCCCATGCCGATACCGATGCACATCGCGGTCAGCCCGTACCGGGCCTCGGGGTGCCCGGCGAAGTGACGGCACAGCTGCGTCATCAGCCGTACCCCGGACGACGCGAGCGGGTGCCCGATGGCGATCGCGCCACCCCACGGGTTGACCCGCTCGTCGTCCTCGGCGATGCCGAAGTGGTCCAGGAACGCGAGGACCTGTACCGCGAACGCCTCGTTCAGCTCGAACAGCCCGATGTCGTCGATGGAGAGCCCGGCCAGGCGCAGCGCCTTCTCCGTGGACGGGATCGGCCCGTACCCCATCACCTCCGGCTCGACCCCGACGAACGCGTAGCTGACCAGCCGCATCCCCACCGGCAGGCCCAGCTCGTGGGCGACCTCCTCGGCGGCCAGCAGGCAGGCGGTGGCGCCATCGTTGAGGCCGGCCGAGTTGCCCGCGGTGACCTTGCCATGCGGCCGGAACGGTGTCTTGAGGGTGGCCAGCTTCGCCATGCTGGTGTCCCGGGGCGCTTCGTCCACTGTGGACAGTCCCCAGCCGGCCTCCGGGTCCCGCACCGCGATCGGTACCAGGTCGGGCTGGAGCTTGCCGTTGGCGTAGGCCTTGGCGGTCTTGAGCTGCGAGGCGAGGCCGAACCGGTCGGCCCGTTCCTTGGTGATCCCGGGCAGCCGGTCGTGCAGGTTCTCCGCGGTCTGCCCCATCACCAGGGCAGAGGGATCGACCAGCTTCTCCGCGATGATCCGCGGGTTGGGATCGACGCCCTCACCCATCGGGTGGCGGCCCATGTGCTCGACGCCACCGGCGATGGCCACGTCATAGGCACCCATCGCGATCCCGCCGGCCACCGTCGTCACCGCGGTCATCGCGCCGGCGCACATCCGGTCGATCGCGTAGCCGGGCACGGTCTTGGGCAGTCCGGCCAGCAGCCCGGCGGTACGCCCGATGGTCAGGCCCTGGTCGCCGATCTGTGTGGTGGCCGCGACGGCCACCTCGTCGACCCGCTCAGGCGGCAGATTGGGGTGGCGGCGCAGCAGCTCGCGGATGCAGCGGATGACGAGGTCGTCGGCGCGGGTGTGCTCATAGACTCCGCCGGCCTTGCCGAACGGGGTGCGCACACCGTCGACGAACACCACGTCGCGAACGGTTCGGGGCACGTGACCCTCCTGGGTAGGTGTCTACCCAGCCGATGCTACCCGTGGGTAACTAGTTCTCCTACCCCGGTACCGGTAGCGCGTCTGTGAGTTCGGCCGCCGTCAGGTCGATCTGCCACTGGCGCGCGCCGTACTGCTTCAACGCCGAGGACACCTCTTCCAGACCGGCCGGCTCCGGGGGGGCCCAGGCCAACCGCCGCACGGCGTCGGGGGCCAGCAGGTTTTCCGGGGGTACGGCGTGCGCCGCGGCCAACCGGTTGACCACCTCCCGGCACCGGGCCAGCCGGGCCGCGGCGACCGGGTCCCGTTCGGCCCAGCGGTGCGGGGGCGGGGGACCGTCGCTGGACGGGGTCACCGGAAGGTCCTCGACCAACAACTCGCGGGCGTCGTCGAGAGCGTCCAGCCAGGTGGCGGCGAGCCGGCGGACCGACCGGCCGCCGAAGCCGGGCAGCGCGACCAGGCTCCGTTCGTCCTTCGGGTCCGCCTCGGCGGCCGCGACGATCGCCGAGTCCGGCAGGATCCGCCCGGGGGCGGTGTCCCGCCGGGCGGCGATCGCGTCGCGGGCGTACCACAGCGCCCGGACCCGGGCCAGTGCCCGGGGCCCGCGTACCCGGTGGATGCCCGAGGTGCGCCGCCACGGGTCGGGCCGGGTACGCACCGGCTGCGTGGCCCAGTCGACCAGCGCGCTGAACTCCTGCGCCGCCCACTCCGCCTTGCCCTGCCGCGCCAATTCGGCGGCGAGCAGGTCGCGCAGCTCGACGAGCAGCTCCACGTCCAGTGCGGCGTAGGTCAGCCAGTCCCGGGGCAGCGGCCGGGTGGACCAGTCCGCCGCTGAATGGTGCTTCTCCAGGCTGTGGCCGAGTAACTGTTCGGTCAGCGCGGCCAGCCCGACACGTTCGTACCCGGCCAGCCGGGCGGCCAGTTCGGTATCGAAAAGCTTCAATGGGCGTAGTCCGACCTCGGCGAGGCAGGGCAGGTCCTGGCTGGCCGCGTGCAACACCCACTCGGTGTCGGCCAGAACGGCGTTGAGCGCACCGAGATCGGTGAAGGGCAGCGGGTCGATCATGGCGGTACCGGCACCGGCCCGGCGCAGCTGCACCAGGTAGGCCCGGTGCGTGTACCGGTACCCGGAGGCCCGCTCGGCGTCCACGGCCACCGGCCCGGTACCCGCGGCGAACCGCGCCACCACCTGCGCCAACGCGCTCGAGGTGGCGACCGGCTCGGGGGTACCGTCGCGGGGTTCGGTCAGCGGGACGGCGAGGGTACCGCCCGGAGTCTCCGGTTCGTCGTCAGCCTTCCGGTCCCGACTTCGCAAGTCCCGGGAGCGCCCGGGTGTTTCGTCGGTCACCCAACAAACTTACGGCCCCGAGTCGGGTACCCGTCGTTGCCCTCCTCCGGCGCGTCCGCCGGGGGCGACAGTTACCCGTGGCGAGGTACCTTGCTGCGGGCTGCCCGGCCCGAGGCTGGCATTGTCGGCATAACGTGGACAGCATCGAAGGGGAAGGGCGCAGCGGAGATGACGGCTGGGTTCGCTGAGACCGGACCGGGTGGGCCGGACCGGCCCGGGCCGCAGCCACCGCGCGTCGACCGTCCGGTACCCCCGCCGCCGGCACCGACCTCGTCGTGGCCGGTGCCCGGCTTCGGCACCGGGAGCCTTCCGCCGGTCCCGCCGCCGGTGTCGCGGCCACGCCGGCGCTCGCCGGTCCTCGCCGTCGTGGTCGGGCTGCTCGCGCTCCTGCTGATCATCCAGACCGCCTTCCTGATCGTGCTGGAACGCCAGCTCAGCGCGGCCAACCACAAGATCGACACACTGGGCGCCGCGGCCGACAAGCGGTATGCCAACCTCGACGGGCGCACCAGGACGCTGGAGCAGCAGGCCGCCAAGTCGCTCGACGCGACCGCGGTGGCCCAGGCAGTGCTGCCCAGTGTGTTCAAGATGATCGTGGCGGAGGGGACCGCGACCGCATTCGCGATCGGCACCACGACCACCGGCACCGACCTGCTGACCAACTACCACGTGGTCGAAGGCATGTGGAAGCGCGGTGAGCGTACCGCCACCATCGAGCATGACAACCAGCGCTTCCCCGTCGAGGTGGTGCGGATCGACCCGGAAAGCGACCTGGCACTGCTGCACGCCGCGGAGAAGTTCCCGCGGATCACGCCGTCCACCGCGACCGTGGTACCCGGCACGCCGGTGGTCGCGATCGGCGCGCCCAAGGGGTACGAGCAGTCGGTGTCCAGCGGCCTGGTCAGCGCGCTGCGCACGGACATCCCGGGCGATGCCGGCAAGGCATACATCCAGTTCGACGCGGCGATCAACCCCGGAAACTCGGGCGGGCCGTTGGTCAACGCGCAGAAGCAGGTCATCGGCGTGGTCCGGGCCAACCTGCTCGGCGAGGGCCTCAACATCGCCATCCCGATCTCGGTCGCGTGCCGCTCGTTCAGCGGCATCTGTTGACGTTCCACCCACGGCCCCCTGGAGGGAGCACCATGTCCTACCCGCCCAACCCCCCGGAGGGCTCGTACCCGTCCCCCGGCCCGTACCAGCCGCCACAGTCGGGTCCCCCGTACCAGCCGCCACAGTCGGGTCCGCCGTACCAGCAGCCACAGTCGGGTCCGCCGTACCAGCCGCCGCCGCAGCAGCAACCGCCCGCCCCGGAGGAGGAGCCGCCGTCCCCGCCGTTCGCCAGCGGGCAGCCGACCGCGGTCGTACCGGCTTCCGGCGGGTACCCGCAGCAGCCGGCTCCGCAGTCGCCCCCGCCCCCGTACCAGCCGGGTCCGCCCCCGCCGACGTACCAGCCCGGCTCGGCCGCCGTACCGCCATACCCCCCGCCGTCCTACGGCGACCGCTACCCGCAGGGTCTACCGCCCACCTCGGCCAACCCCATGGTCAGCGGCCCGCCCTCGGTGGACCCGCTCTCCGGCCCGCCCGGCTACGCTCCGTCGGTCTCTGGATACCCGATGTCTGGCGCTCCGGACTACGGCCAGGCCGCACCGAGGCGCGGCCGCGGCGTGTTGGTCACCCTGGTCGTCCTGACCGTGCTGTTCTTCCTGGCCAGCGCGGTGCTGACCGGCCTCTACGTGACCAAGAGCAGTGCCTACGACACCAAGGTGAGCCAGCTCAAGAGCCGGGACGCCACGATCTCCGCGCTGCACGGGCAGGCCGATGACCTGAAGAAGCAGCTACAGGCCGCCAAGGACCAGCTCGACCAGGCCAACCAGAAGCAGACCGGTACCCAGAACCAGCTCAATCAGGTGACCAAGGAGAAGCAGGTGATCGCGAACTGCCTGACCCTGTTGAGCGAGGCGATCGTGGCGGCGAACAGCGGGGACTCCGCCACCGCCAAGAGCAAGGCCGACGCCGCCCAGGCGCCCTGCAACGAGGCGCAGAAGTACCTGGACTGATTCGCGTTCGTAGAGATCTTGGACGCCTGCGGCCCCGCCAGGGGGTCCAGGCGTCCAAGATCCGAATGGTGGGCGGTCAGCCGCGGTGGGAGAGGCGGTCGGACAGGGCCGTCACGCCGGGCGGGGGCAGGCCGGCGGTGGAGGCGAGCAGCGCGCACCACGCACCCAGGTGGGCGGCCAGGTCGTCGTCCAGCGGCGTCCAGGAGGCCCTGATCTCCAGATCGGCGGTGGTCGGCGGACCGGCCAGGTCGCCGAAGCGGGTCGAGGTGGTCTGGGTGACCGTACCGCCGATCGCGGTGTACCTCGCCTCGTGCCCCTCCAGCGCATCGGTGAGCCAGCTCCAGCCGACCGCGGGCAGCAGCGGGTCGGTGGCCAGGTCGATCTCCAGCTCGGCGGTCACGTAGGTGACCAGGCGCATGGTGCCGGCCCAGGCCTCGTGGCCCTCGGGGTCGTGCAGGAGCACCAGCCGGCCGGTGGCCACCTCCTCGCCGTCCCGGCTGACCGTACCGCCGATGGCGTGGGCGTACGGGGCGAGGCGTTGCGGCGCGGACAGGTCTTCCAGCACGATCTCCGCTCGGGGCGTGACCGTACGCAGGGCCGCGACGGCGCGCGCGAACGACTCGGGGAGAACGGTCGAGGGCGCCATGTATCGCAGCCTATTGCGGCGAAGCGCCCGGTGACCGCCACGGCACGCCGAGGGGTACCGGGTGCCATGGGATGATGACAGCGATGAACTCCACCAATATTCACCAATCGCCCTTCGTCCGGGCGTGTTGGGGGCAGCCGGTGCCGTACCCGCCGGTCTGGTTCATGCGTCAGGCCGGCCGGTCCCTGCCCGAATACCGCCAGGTGCGCGCCGACATCCCGATGCTGGCGGCGTGCCGGCGCCCCGACCTGGTCTGCGAGATCACCCTCCAGCCGGTACGCCGGCACGGGGTCGACGCGGCGATCCTGTTCAGCGACATCGTGGTACCGCTCGCGGCGGCGGATGTGGACCTGGACATCGTGCCCGGGGTCGGTCCGGTGGTGGTGAGCCCGGTGCGCGACCAGGGGAGCGTCGAGGCACTGCCGCGCCTGGACCCCGGCCAGGTGGACTTCGTCGCCGAGGCGATCCGGCTGCTGCTGCCCGAGCTGAAGGACACTCCGCTGATCGGCTTCGCCGGTGCGCCGTTCACGCTGGCCAGCTACCTGGTGGAGGGCGGCCCGTCGCGGCACCACGAGCGGACCAAGGCGCTGATGTACGGGGCGCCGGAGGTGTGGCACGAGCTCTGCGCCCGGCTGGCCGAGATCACGCTCACCTTCCTGCGGGTGCAGATACAAGCGGGCGTGGCGGCGGTACAGCTCTTCGACTCGTGGGCCGGGGCGCTGTCCGAGGCGGACTACCGGGAGTACGTACTGCCGCACTCGACCGCCGTACTGGCCGGGCTGGCCGAGGCCGGGGTGCCCCGGATCCACTTCGGGGTGGGTACCGGGCACCTGCTGGGCGCGATGGCCGAGGCGGGTGCCGACGTGGTCGGGGTGGACTGGCGTACGCCGCTGGCGGTGGCGGCACACCAGACCGGTACGGCGGTGCAGGGCAACCTGGACCCGGCGGTGCTGTTCGCCCCCTGGCCGGCGGTGGCGGCGCAGGTGCGGCGGGTGGTCGCCGAGGGACGGGCCGCCCCCGGGCACGTGTTCAACCTCGGCCACGGGGTGCTGCCGGAGACCGACCCGGACATCCTGACCAAGGTGGTGGCGCTGGTGCACGAGGAGGCCACCCGCTAGGATTCGAACATGAGTTCGAATAGGTGGCCGGCCTAACCGTGGTCTACCTTTCCTTCTCCAACCCGGGGGGGCTGGGTGCCATCGAGCGCGCCGACCGGTGGTCACTGCCCTGGCAGGACATGCGGGTCACCCAGCTGCGCCTGGACGCTCAGCTCACCCTGGTGCTCGACGAGTCCACCGAGATCGTGGTGGGGTGCCCCGCCACGCTCGTGCGCGGGACCACCCCCGAATCGGGGGCGATCTCGGTGCGGCTCGCCCCACACCGGCAGGACGTCGGGGCGGCGCTGGACCTGTTCGGCGCCCGGGTGATGGCGGCGGTCGCGTTCAAGGACGGCCGGTTGCGCATGCTGTTCCACGGCGGCGACCAACTGCACGTACCCCCGGATTCCTTCTACGAGGCGTGGAGCTTCTCCGGGCCGGGCACGCTGCGCGCGGTCTGCCTGCCCCGGGGCGGCCTGGCGATCTGGGCCTGACACTCTGGAGGGCATGGCACAGCGGCGGATCGTGGTGGTGGGTGGCGGGATCTCCGGGTTGTCGGCGGCGCTGCGGCTGCGTGACGGGCTGGGGCCACAGGCCGTGATCACCGTCGTGGACCAGGCCGACCGGCTCGGCGGCAAGCTGCGCACCCGGCCTCTTCTCGACGGGTACGCCGAGGCGGGCGCGGAGACGTTCCTGACCACCGACCCTGCGGCGGTCGAGCTGGCCGAGCGGGTCGGGCTCGGCGACGCGCTCCGGCATCCGGGCACCACCCAGGCGGCCCTGGCCATCGACGGCGAGCTGCATCCGATCCCCGGTGGCACCTTGATGGGGATACCCGCTGATCCGCGGTCGGTGGCGGAGGTGGCGCCGGTCGCGGCGGCCGACCCCGACGAGGGCCGTCCGCTCCTGGCTCCGGGCGCGGACGTGTCGGTCGGCGCGCTGGTCCGGGCACGGCTCGGCGAGCCGGTGCTGGACCGGCTGGTCGACCCGCTGCTCGGCGGGGTCTATGCCGGGCGCGGCGACGACCTGTCGCTGTCCGCCACCGTGCCGGCGCTGGCCGCCGCGTGCCGCACCGAACCCACGCTCACCGGCGCGGTCCGCGCCGCGCTGGCCGCGCGGCCGGCCGGTGGCCCCCGCCAGATATTCGCCACTATCGATGGAGGTCTGAGTCGGTTGGTCGACGCCGTGGCCCGGGCATCCGGCGCGGAGATCCGGCTCGGTGCGCCGGTCGGGTCCCTCGAACCGGCCGGCCCCGGCTGGCGGGTCGGTGGGCTGGACGCGGACGCGGTCGTGCTGGCCGTCCCGGCCCGGCCGGCCGCCCGGCTGCTCGCCCCGGTGAGCCCGCAGGCGGCCGCCGAGGTCGGCGCGCTCGACTACGCCAGCGTGGCCCTGGTCACGCTCGCGGTACGCGACGCGAAGCTGCCCGAGCTGTCCGGCTTCCTGGTCCCGGCGAGCCAGGGCTACGCGGTCAAGGCACTGACCATCTTCACCACCAAGTGGGCGCACCTGGCCCGGCCGGACGGGCTGGCCGTGCTCCGCGCCTCGGTCGGCCGATACCGGGACACCGGCGTCCTGCACCGGACCGACGAGGACCTCGCGGCCCTCGTCCACGCCGAACTCGGTGCTCTGCTCGGCACCCCACTGCCGGCACCGGAGCTGGTCCGGGTGGACCGGTGGGGCGGCGCGCTGCCCCAGTACGCTCCCGGGCACCTCGACCGGGTCACCCGCGCCCGGGCGGAACTCCTTGGTGCGCAAGGGATCGCGCTCGCCGGTGCGGCCTACGACGGGGTCGGCGTCCCGGCCTGCATCCGGTCCGGTCAGGCCGCCGCCGAGCGGCTCCTAGACTCGATGGCATGACCTCCAACGCTGCGCGGATCAACGAGCTGAACGCAACGATCCGGTACACGATGTGGTCGGTCTTTCAGGTCGGGTCCGGGTTACCCGCCGATCGGACCGGGCTCGCCGAAGAGGCGGAGACTCTCCTCGACCAGTTGAGCGGCAAGGACGTGGTGGTCCGGGGCACCTACGAGGTGTCCGGGTTGCGCGCCGACGCCGACCTGCTGGTCTGGTGGCATGCGCCGACCAGTGAGGCGCTCCAGGACGCGTACGGGGCGCTGCGGCGTACCGGGCTGGGCCGGCACCTGACCCCGGTCTGGTCGCAGCTCGCCCTGCACCGGCCGGCCGAGTTCAACCGGAGCCACCTTCCGGCGTTCCTGGCCGGCGAGCCGGCTCGGCGGTACGTGTGCGTGTACCCGTTCGTCCGCTCGTACGAGTGGTACCTGCTGCCCGACGAGGAGCGCCGGGAGATGCTCGCCGAGCACGGGAGGATGGCCCGCGGCTACCCGGACGTCCGGGCCAACACGGTGGCCAGCTTCGCGCTCGGCGACTACGAGTGGATCCTCGCCTTCGAGGCAGACGAGCTGCACCGCATCGTCGACCTGATGCGCGATCTGCGCGCCTCCCGGGCCCGCCGGCACGTCCGCGAGGAGGTGCCGTTCTTCACCGGCCGGCGCCGCTCGGTCGCGGAGCTGGTCACCGCGCTGCCGTAGCCGCGCAGCAGGTCGGAGCGGCGCCAGTCAGCGATCGACAGCGTCCCGTCGCATCGGGACGTGCGGGATGCCGTCCTCGTCATACTCCGGCCCGGTGGGCCGGAAGCCGAGGCCGGCGTAGAAGTCCACCAGGTGCGCCTGGGCGTGCAGCACGCACGGGCGGGCGTCGAGCAGACCGAGCGCGTGCGCCATCAGCTCGCGGGCCAGACCCCGGCCGCGCGCCGCGGCGGTCACGCAGACCCGGCCGATCCGGGCCGTGCCGTCCGGTTCTTCAAGCATCCGCAGGTACGCCACCGGTCCGCCAGCCTCGTCGGACAGCCAGACGTGGCGGGTACCGGGCTCCAGGTCCCGCCCGTCCAGGTCGGGATACGGGCAGTGCTGCTCGGCGATGAACACGTCCACCCGTAGGCGCAGCAGGGCGTACAGGACGGGCGGGGTCAGCTCGGCGAACCGGGCCACGTGCGGGCTCACCTTCGCGATGCTAGGACGGTCGCGGCCGGGCCTGGTCCGCGGGACGGGCCCGGTACCCGCCACCGTGGTGCGGGTACCGGGCCCGTCATGAACCGGATCAGCCCGCCGCCGGGATGAGCTGACCCACCTGGCCGTGCGACTCGTCGTCCGGCCCGGCGCTGAACCACAGGGTGCCCGCCCCGCCAGTGCTCGCGGTACCCGGTAGCAGGGCCCAGAGCCCGTCGATGGTGATCCGGTGATTGTCGGTGTCGCGCAGCTGCCCGAGGAAGTGGCCGTCCCGGTAGGCGCCGATCCGGCCGTCCCCGAAGTTGCCGACCAGCAGGGCGCCGGTGAGCCTGCCGAACCCGGCCGGGGCGATGGCCAGACCCCACGGCGCGTTGAGCGTGCCGTGGCTGGCGATCCGCTCGACCCCGGTGCCGAGGTCGGTGTACCGGTCCACGAAGCCCAGGCCCGGACCGGCCTGCTCCTCGTCGCTACCGGCCTCCTGCTTGGCGTACGACACGTACACCGTGCCGCCGACGGTCACCACGTTGAACGGCGCGTACCCCTCGGGTAGCGCCGGGTCGTGGAAGGACCCACCGGGCAGGGTGACCCGGTGGAAGGCCGTGTCGAACACATCGATCCGGCCGCCGGCGAAGTCGGCGGCGAGCAGGAACGCGCCGGCCGCGGTCTGCAGCAGGGCGAGGCCCTTGTAGACGGCGCCGTCGATGTGTGCGGCCACGATGGCGTGGGTGGCGTCGGCGGCCGGGCTCCACCCGATGAGGTCACCCTCCTCGTTGTCGAACAGGAATCTCGCCGGCCCGGAGCCGAGCGGCCCGGTCACCACGAAGCCGGTGCCGCCGCTGAACGCCTGGCCGGTCGGATGCCCTGGTACGGCGACGACCAGCCCGGCGTTGGTCACCGGCGCCCCGTTGACCCCACCCCGGTATACCGTCGCGGTCCCGGTCTCGTTGTTGGCGACCCACAGTGGCGAGGTCGGGCTGAGGGCCAGGCCCCAGGCGTTGACCACGTTGCTGTCGACGATCGCCGGATGGTCGCTGGCCCGGTCGGAGACCTGGATGATCTCGTTGAACCGGGGCGTGGGTGACGCGGCCTGCGCCGGTGCGCTGCCGAGGACCGCGAGGAGCGCGACAGCCGCGCCGGCGGTCAAGATGCGAAGCGAACGGTACACAGTGTTCTCCCAAATAGATCGACGCTGATCTGACACTGCTTTCCGTATAAAGGTCCACGCACCGGGTGACCGCCGGGTTCATTTGGATCTTGCTGCGGCTTCGCCCGGATTTGGCGCGTGTCGCAGCCGGGGTCGATCAGCGTCACGGGCCAAGCTGGGACATCGGTACACGCGCGAGGAGGTCGATCATGATCAGGCGGTCCCGTTTGTTCGGTACCAAGACCCGCGTCACCTTCAGCCTCACGGCCGACCGCCCGGAAGGCGCGGTGAGCGTGGTCGGCACCTTCAACGACTGGACGCCCGGCTGCCACCAACTCGTCCAGCGGCGCGACGGCAGCCGCAGCGTGTCGGTCAACCTGCCGGCCGGCGAGCACCGGTTCCGCTACCTGGCCACCGGCGGGCTCTGGTTCGACGACCACACCGCCGACGCGGTGGACAACTCCGGCGGGATCATCCGGCTCTGACGGTGACCGATCGGGCCGTAGTTGCCGGCTACTCGACCGGCTCCAGGGTGAGGCTGATCGAGTTGATGCAGTAGCGCTGGTCGGTCGGGGTCGGGTAGCCCTCGCCCTCGAAGACGTGGCCGAGGTGCGAGTCGCAGTTGGCGCAGCGGACCTCGACCCGGCGCATGCCGTGCGAGCTGTCCTCGATGTAGCGCACCCGGTCCTCGGCGAGCGGGGAGAAGAACGAGGGCCAGCCGCAGTGCGAGTCGAACTTGGTGTCGCTGGTGAAAAGTTCGGCGCCGCAGGCGCGGCAGCGGTATACCCCCTTGGTCTTGGTGTCGACGTACTCCCCGGTCCACGGTGCCTCGGTGCCGGCCTGGCGCAGCACCCGGTACTCGCCGGGCGTCAGGCGTACCCGCCACTCGTCCTCGGTCTTCGGCAGCTCCATAGCACCAACCATAGGTCGACTCCACCGGTATGGTCGGGTCATGGCTGCCAGCAGAGCGGAGGAGGTCGAGGTCGCCGGCCGGACCGTGCGGCTGACCAACCCCGACAAGGTGTACTTCCCGGAGCGCGGCTTCACCAAGGGCGACGTGTTCCGCTACTACCTCGCGGTGGGCGACGGCATCCTGCGCGCGCTGCGCGAACGCCCCACCACCCTGCAGCGCTTCCCCGAGGGCATCGACGGGGAGATGTTCTTCCAGAAGCGGATACCCACCCGGGGGGTACCGCGCTGGGTGGAGACGGCGACGATCAAGTTTCCGAGCATGCGTACCGCCGAGGAGCTGTGCCCGACCGACCTGGCACACGTCGCCTGGGCGGCCCAGATGGGTACCATCGTGTTCCACCCGTGGCCGGTCCGACGCTCCGATGTGGACAGTCCGGACGAACTGCGGATCGACCTGGATCCGCAGCCGGGTACCGACTTCACCGACGCGGCGCAGGCCGCCGGGATCCTCCGCGAGGTGCTCGACGAGCTGGGCTGGACCGGATACCCGAAGACGTCCGGCGGTCGCGGGATGCACGTCTACCTGCGCATCCGTCCACAGTGGACGTTCGTGGAGGTCCGCCGGGCGGCCATCGCGCTGGCCCGGGAGGTGGAGCGGCGCCGCCCCGAACTGGTGACCACCAAATGGTGGAAGGAGGAGCGGGGCGAGCGGGTGTTCATCGACTTCAACCAGATGGCCCGGGACCGGACCATCGCCTGCGCATACTCGCTGCGCGCCAACAAGCGGGCCACGGTGTCCACCCCGCTGCGCTGGGACGAGCTTTCCCGGGTGCAGCCGGACGACTTCGACCTGGTGACCGTACCGGCCCGGCTCGCGGAGCTGGGCGATCCGCACGCGTCGATCGACGATGCCGCGTGCGACCTGACTCCGTTGCTGGAGTGGGCCGAGCGGGACGCGAAGGCGGGTGAGGGCGACCTGCCGTACCCGCCCGACCACCCGAAAATGCCCGGCGAACCGATGCGGGTACAGCCGAGCAAGGCGCGCAATCCCAACGGCTAGAGCAGCTCGCGCAGGCGGGCGCCGATCCGGCCGGCCAGCTCCGCCATCGTCGGGTCCGGGACCGCGAGGTATCCGCGGTCGCTGTCCAGGGCCGCCAACTGCTGTTCGTGGTACGGCACCCCGGGCGGTAGCGGGGCGAGGTGCCAGTGGACGTGCCGGTTGCCCTGCTGGCTGCCGAGGCTGAGCAGGTAGAGCCGCTCGGTCTCGACGACCTCGGTCAGCGCCTGCCCGGCGGCGTGCACGACCCGCTGCAGCCGCTGGTATTCGTCGAGGGTGAAGTCGGTGATGACGTGCTCCCGGTGCTGGACCGGAGCGACCAGCAGGTGCCCGAGCAGCCAGGGCATCCGGCTCAGCAGCACGAGCGCGTCCTCGTCGCGGTAGGCGATGTGGTGCCGGTAGTCCGGGTTGCCGGCCAGTGTTTCGCAGAGGAAGCAGGCCGCCCGTACCCGTTGCAGGTAGGCCTCGTGGTCCCAGGGCACCCGGGGGAAGCCGGTCACCGGAGAGCCGGAGCGTATTCGGGGTCGCACATCCGGCCATCATCCCCTGAGCCGGTCGTCAGCACGGTGCCCACGGTACGGCCGGGGCCCGCCTGGGCCCCGGCCGGGACCTCAGCCGCCGAGGAAGATCGAACGGGCCAGTACGCCGATGTCGGCCTGGTCGGTGAAGAGCCCGTCGATCCCGGTACGCAGGTAGGTGACCTGCTCGTCGATCGCCTTGCCGTACCAGCTCGGGTCGGTACCGACCCGCAGGTTGGCGGGCAGGAAGAAGTTCTCCGCCCGGAAGGTGTACGGGTGCAGGGCCAAGCCGGCCGCGTGTGCGTCAGCGACCAGCGTGGTTGGGGTACCCAGCGAGCCGTCCGGTTTGCGCGGGATGATCTGGAGCTTGTCGGGCCCGATCCCGTCGACGACCCGGGCCAGCTCCCGCAGGCCGGCCGGAGTCAGGTAGTCGGCGTACGGGCGCGGATCGTTGAACGGGTTGCCGCTCGTGCTGGTCAGGAAGATCAACGGGGCCCGCACGTGGTACGTCTCCCGCAGGTCGCGCAGGTTGCCGAACTCGAAGGACTGGACGAATACCGGCGCGTCCGGGTGGTCCAGCCCGTGCCGGCGCAGCGCGTCGGCGAGCAGGCCCTCCAGCGGCAGCCCCTGCGCCCGGAAGTAGGTCGGGTGCTTGGTCTCGGGGTAGACGCCGATCTCCCGGTGCAGCTCGTGCGAGAGGCGTACCCGCAGCTCGAGGATCTCCTCGAAGGTCGGGATCTGGTAGAGCCCGTTGTAGAGGGTGTTGTGCTGGCGGATCTCCGGTGGCAGCCGCTCGACCGCGCGCAGGGTCTTCAGCTCGGCGAGCGTGAAGTCCTCGGTGAACCAGCCGGTGGTCTCCTTACCATCGAGGATCTTGGTGGTCTTCCGGCCGGCGAACTCCGGGTGGCTGGCCACGTCGGTGGTACCACCGATCTCCGGCTCGTGCCGGGCGACCAGCACCCGGTCCCTGGTGATGACCAGGTCGGGTTCGATGAAGTCGGCGCCGAGCCGGGCGGCGGTCTCGTAGGACCCGAAGGTGTGCTCCGGCCGGTAGCCGGCGGCGCCCCGGTGGCCGATGACCAGCGGCCCGCGGCGCTTCCCGCCCGCGGCTGATCCGGGCTCACTCAACGCTGCCACCCCGATCAGTGCCGGTGCCGCGACCGCGCCTATCCGCAGTACCTCTCGACGACTTGACACGATATCCTCCACCGTCAGCCGGTGCGGCGACCGTCGCCGTCGGCTGTCGTGAACCGAGTCGAGTCGATCCAGACAAGCGCTGCGCAAAGCCCCGGTTGCGCGGGCCCAAACTCTAACCCGCTATCTCGGGGGACAGGTCAGGCCGTCGGGGGGCACGCTGAGATTGATGAGGTATGCGTCGACCGCGGCCCGGATGCATGTGGTCTGCGGGTAGGCCGTGTGCCCCTCACCCTGCCAGGTCACCACGTGTCCCACCCCGAGCATGCCGGCCAGTTTCGCGGTCTGCTCGTAGGGCGTCGCCGGGTCGTTGACGGTACCGACGACCACGATCGGCGGGGCACCGGCCGCCTTGCCGGTCGGGTACGGGTCGCGCTTGGCCGGCCAGACCGCGCAGGACACGATGCCCATGGCGAGCGAGGTGCCGAAAAGCGGGTATCTGGTGCGCCAGTCGCTCTGCAACGAGCGGGCCTGCTCGACGGTCTCCCCGGCCGCGTCGTCGTCACACGAGATCGTGTTGAACGCGTCGAACATGTTGCCGTAGTGGCCGGCGGGATCCCGGTCGGCGTACGCGTCGGCAAGGCCGAGGATGCCCGCCGGGTCGCCCTTGTTGACGTTGGCCAGCGCGGTGGCCAGGTCGGGCCACTCCAGCGGGGAGTAGAGCGCGGAGAAGACCCCGGTGATGATCCAGCCGGCGGTCACCTTGCGGCCGTCCTTGCCGACCAGCGGCGCCTTGCGCCCCTTGTCCAGCGCGGCGACCAGAGCGGCCTTGGCGTCCGGCGCGATCGGGCACTGCGACGTGTGGTCCTTGCACCACTTGCCGAACTCGTCGAACGCCAGGGTGAAGCCCTTGGCCTGCCCCTCGGCGGACTGGACCGGCTTGGCGGTCGGGTCGACCGCCCCGTCGAGCACCATGGCCCGGACGTTCTTCGGGAACAGCTCGGCGTAGACCGCGCCGAGCAGGGTGCCGTACGAGTAGCCGAGGTAGGACAGCTTCGGGTCGCCGACCGCCTGCCGGATCACGTCGATGTCCCGGGCCGCCTGCTCGGTCGAGAACAGCGGCAGGGTGTCGCCGTACTTGGCCTGGCAGCCGCTGGCCATCTTCCGGTTGAGCGCGACGTACGCGTCGAAGTCGGCCTGGGACTGCGGGTCCGGATCGGCGGCGAAGTTGGCGTCCAGGTCGGCGTCGGCGAAACAGTCGATCGGGTCGGAGCGGTCCACCCCGCGCGGGTCGAAGCCGACCAGGTCGAAGCGCTCCAGGATGTCGGCCGGCAGCTGGAAGGAGAGCTCCACGGCGATCTTCACGCCGGAGCCGCCCGGGCCGCCGGGGTTGATCACCAGGGAGCCGATCCGGCCCTGCTGGCGCTGGCTGCGTACCCGGACGAGGGCAAGGTGGAAGGTCTTGCCGTTGCCCGCGTTGTTCCAGTCCTGCGGTACGGCCAGCGTGGCGCAGTCGTAGGTGATGCCGTTCGGGGTCCGGGGGTTCTTCACCCCGTCCTCCTCCAGCACTTTGATCGCCTCGCTGTGGCAGTTGGCCCACGCCAGCGAGTTGATCTGCGGGGAGGTCGACGAGCTGGCCCGGGCACCGCCGTTGGTGGGCGCCACCCAGCGCACCTTCGGGGCGCATCCGGCCAGCAGCAGCGCGACCAGGGTGACGATCACGGTGACGGTACGGCGTCGCACGGGCTCGGGTCCTCCCCCTGGCTGGAGGTCCTAGCCTACGACCTTGGCTGCACCGGCGAGTACCTCGTCGACGTTGAACCGTACCGGCCGGTCCAGCTGGTCGTACGTACACGACTCGGGGGTGCGGTCCGGCCGGGAGCGGCGGAACTGCGCGGTGTGCCGGAACCGGTCGCCCTCCATCGCGTCGTACCCGACCTCGATCACCCACTCCGGGCGCAGCGGCTCCCAGGAAAGGTCCTTCTTGCCGGTCCACCGGCTCACCCCGCCGGGCATCCGCTGCCCGCCGGCCTCCGCGTCGGGCCCGCCCCACTCGGCCCACGGATGCCCGGCGATCGACTCCATCCGCAGCGGCGCGATCTCGTCGAGCAGCTCGGCGCGCCGCGCCATCGGGAAGCTCGCGCTGACCCCGACATGGTGCAGGCGGCCGTCGTCGCCGTACAAGCCGAGCAGCAGCGAGCCGACCACCGGTCCGGACTTGTGGTACCGGAACCCGGCGACCACCACGTCGGCGGTACGGGCGTGCTTGACCTTGTACATCAACCGTTTGCCGGGTACGTACGGCAGGTCGGCCGGCTTGGCGATCAACCCGTCCAGCCCGGCGCCCTCGAAGATCTGGAACCACTCCCGCGCGGTGGCCACGTCGGTGGTGGTCGGCGTCAGGTGTACCGGCGGCTGCGCCTTGGCCAGCACCTCGGCCAACCGGGCCCGGCGGGCCGGGTAGGGCGTTTCCAGGAAGGTCTCCTCGTCCAGCAGGAGCAGGTCGAAGGCGACCATCGAGGCCGGCGTCTGTTCGGCGAGCAGCCGTACCCGGGACGCGGCCGGGTGGATGCGCTGCCCGAGCAGCTCGAAGTCCAGGCGGGGGATGGGCTGGTCGCGACGGATCACGATCAGCTCGACGTCGATCGCGCACCGGGACGGGAACTGATCCCGGACCTGCCCGACGACCTCGGGGAAGTACCGGGTGAGCGTCTTCCCGCCCCGACTGGCCAGCTCCACCTCGTCGCCGTCGCGGAAGATCACACAGCGGAAGCCGTCCCACTTCGGCTCGTACGTCATCCCCTCGACGATCGGAAGGTCGTCGACGGCTTTCGCGAGCATCGGCTCGATCGGGGGGTTGAGCAGCAATTCCACCCGCCCAGTCTGCACCATGTCGGCGCCGGGGTGCCGGACCACGGTGCGGTTCCGACACCCCGACGCGACTCGCGCTCGTTGACTCGGCCGCGTCGCCCAGCAGGAGCGTGCGGCCGGCCCCGGTGCCGGGCGGGTCGGCGTCCGGGGGGAGCGCGGTGGCCCGGCGCCCGGTCGGCGGGGCGGGCCGGTATCCCCGGCGCTGTCACCGGTGGCCGGGCCGCCAGCCGGTGAGCCTCCGGGGCAAGACGTTTGGATAGCAGCGGTGCGCCGACCCGCTGTGGCGTCGACGCCCGGCACCATCCTACCGTGTGTTCGGGGACACTGACCTGGGCTGATATCTGGCGCTCGCCTTCGCTCGCGCGGCACCGAGGCTCTCCAGGCGACGTCTTCCCTCGTCGCTTCGCTCCTCAGTCCAGACGCCGCCCGCCTCGGTGCTACTCGGTGCTAGAAGTGCGCGAATGACCGGACCGGCATCCGTGGGCCGTAGCGCGGCGGGGCGACGGCGGTGGCGAGCAGCACCTGGCACACCCGGGCGCGCTGGCCCCGGAACGGCTCCAGCAGTTCGAGCATGCGGGCGTCGGCCGGGCTGAGCTGACCGGGCCGGGCCACCCGGGAACCGGCCCGGGGCGCGCCGGTCAGCGCGTATACCACCTGGTGCGGGATGTGGTAGTCGCCGACGGTCACCGCATCCGGGTCGCCGTAGCCGAGGCGGACCACCTCGGCCGCGGTCCATCCGCCGATCCCGGCGATCGCGGTGAGCCGGGCCGTGGCGGTCACCGCGTCGGGCGCGGCCTCAAGCCGGGCCGCCTCGGCCGCGACCCGGCGCAGCGCGTCGGCCCGCCGGGCCTCCACCCCGAACGGGTGGAACACCCAGTAGGGCGCGGCCGCCACGGCGGCCGGGTCGGGTGGCAGGAGGAGGTCCGGCTGCGGGCCGGGGGCGGCTTCGCCGAAGTGCCGGACCATCTTCGTGTACCCGCGCCACGCCTCCACCCCGGTGACCTTCTGCGCCAGGATCGTGGGTACCAGGTGGACGAACAGCCGGCCGGTACGCGCCAGCCGGAGTCCGGGACTCCGGTGCCACGCCTCCCGGACGATCTCGTTGTCCCGGACCAGTTCGGTGAACCCGTCGACGTCGTCGCGCAGTCCCGCGATCGCGTCGGCCTGCCCGGTCACCCACTCCGCCCCGGGCCCGTACCCGGTGGCGCTGAGCCGGTCGCCGTACCGGCGCAGGTGCAGGGTGGCCGGACCGTCCGGGGTGCGGCAGGTCCACCACAGCTCGGTCCCGGACAGCCGGACCGCCGGGTCGTACCGGCGCTGGCAGAGCGGCCCGAGGGTACCCGCGAAGTCGTAGTGCGGTGGTAGCCTCAGCTCGCGGTTCATCCCGCCTTCACCAGCGTCCGGTGCAACAGTTTCGGGTCACCCAGCAGGCTACGCAGCCGCCGTTCCAGTCCGGCGATCGGGACCAGGTTCTGCGGCGCGCGCGGATCCTTGTACGGGTTGGACGCGAAGCGCGGCAAGGTCACCGCCGACCGGTCGGCCAGCGCGATCGCCGCCTCGGGGGTCAGCTCCGGTGAGCACTGGATCCGGACGATGCCCGAGCCCGGCGCGCCGGCCGCGCCGGGCAGCCGCAGGTACCAGGAGTAGTGCGGCCAGCGGGGGCCGAGCAGGAACACCGGTGAGCGTTCCCCGGCCCGGCACGCGGTGACCACCCCGGCCTGAGCGGGCGGGAGGTAGCGGGTGTCGTGGGTCTTGACGTAGCCCAGCGCGCGGGGCAACTGGTGCCGTCCGCGCAGCGGCCCGTCGGTGACCAGCAGGTCATCGTCCTCAGTGGACAGTCGGGCCTGCGCGGCGACGGTGACCTCCAGCGCCAGCATGGCACCCTGGGCCGCCCGGACCAGGTCGTCGTGCTGGTCACCCCGGGCCTGGTGCGGCGGGTAGCAGGCCGAGCCGGTACCCAGGCCGGTCGCGTCGGGTGCCGAGGTGAACAGTCCCCGGCGTAGCTGCCAGTGCACCACCTCGGCCTGGCCCCGGACCAGATCGCAGCGGACCACCCCGGCAGCGTAGGACATGGCCACCGCGGGGTACTCCGCTGCGGACCCGTCCAGCGCGGACAGGTATGCGTCGACCCGCCGTACCCCGTCCACGAGCAGGACGACCGGGGGCGGGGCGAGGCCGGCGGGCGGCCGTACCGGCCGCCACGAGTCGCGGGACACCTCCACGTCGAGGTCGAGTTCGGCCGAGCTCTCCGACGGCTCGGCCGCGTCGAACTCCTGCGCGCTGCCGTAGCTCGGGCGCCACGGCTCGACGTGGTATCTCATATCCCCACCCGTTCGACGCGGGCTGAGCGGGCGTCCTTGCGGACCTCGAAGCGGACCGGGATCCGCTCGGCCAGCGCGGTGACGTGGGTCACCACGCCGACCATCCGGTCGCCCCGGGCGGCGAGGTTCTCCAGGGTCGCCGCCACAGTGTCGAGGGTGGCCGTGTCGAGGGTACCGAAGCCCTCGTCGAGCACGATCGACTCCAGGCTGGCCGCGCCGGTGGACATGCCGGCCAGCTGCTCGGAGAGGGCCAGCGCGAGGGCGAGCGAGGCCTGGAAGGTCTCACCGCCGGAGAGGGTACGCACGCCCCGGCGCAGGGCCGCGTCGTGATGGTCGATCACGAAGAACTCGCCTTTGTCGTGGACCAGCTCGTACTGCCCGCCGGACAGCTCGCGCAGGATCCGGGAAGCGCCGTCCACCAACAGGTCCAGCGCCTCTTCCAACAGCCACCGCTCGAAGTTGTTGGCCCGCAGGTGGTTGGCGAGTGCCTTGGCGACCCGGCTCTCCCGCTCGTACCCGGCGCGTTGCGCGCGTACCTCGTCCGCCTGGGTACGCCGCTCCACCAGCCGGTCGTGGGCTCCTTCGGCGTTGGCGAGTGCCACCGCGGCGGTACGGGAGTAGGCCGCCGGATCGGCCGGTGCGCCGACTCCGGCATCGGCGAACAGTTCGGCGATCCGTTGCGCGGCAAGAGTCACCGCTTCCCGGGCCGCCTCCACCGCACCGGCGAGCACCACCCGGCCGGACCGCCGACTGTCCACTTCGGACAGTGCCCAGTCGCGCAGGGCCTGCCACGCGCCGGACAGGTCGTCGCGGTCGGCCGGGGGAGGGGCGAGCGGGGCGACCGAGTCGCGTACCCCGTCAAAGGTCTTCCAGGCCGTGCGCAGCCGCAGCCGGACCTGCTCGACGCGGGTCGCGGCCTTGCGTTGGGCGTCCCGGGAGGTGCGTACCTCCGCACCGGCCGCCTCGACCCTGGTAGCCAGTTCGCGCAGCGCGGACAGGGCGCCCCGCACGGCGGCCGGCTCGGGCGCGCCGGTCAGCTGTCCGTCCACTGTGGACTGCCTTGCCCGGACGTCCTCGAGTTTGGCTCCGGCGGCGGCGAGGGTCCGCTCCAGCTCGCGGACCGCCTTGTCCCGTGCGGAAACCTTGCGCTGCGCGGCTTCGGCCGCCCGCTGCGCCTCGGCAAGGTGTGCGTTCGCGGCGGCGAGTGCCGGCGTCCCGGGTAGCGCCGGCACCGTCGCCACGGTCTGCTCGCAGACCGGGCAGGGCTCGCCGACGCGCAGGTGCGGGCGCAGGGTGGCCGCCCGATCCCTGGTGCGGGCCGACTCGACCAGTTGCTGCGCCTGCGCCACCGCCTCAGCGGCGCGGGCCGCTGCCGCGTCCGCGTCCGACAGCGCCGCCGCCGCCCGGCTGTGTTCGTCGGCCGCCTGTTCGACCCCGGCGGCCAGCTCGGCGAGCTGCACCGCCAACCGGTCCCGCTCGGCATACGAGTCGAGCAGCCGGTGCAGGGCCGTCGGGTCACCGGCGCCGGCAAGCTCGCCGCGCAGCTTCTCCTCACGCTCCTCCGCGGCGGCCACCGCGGACTGCGCCTGGGCCGCCTGGTCCGCAGCGGTGGCAAGGCTCTGCGCGATCCGCTCGGTGTCCGGCGGCACCTGAACCCGGGACAGCAGGGCCAGCTCGGCATCGAGGTCGGCCAGTGCGCTGGTGGCGGCCGCCGCGTCCTGTTGCGCCTTTGCCAGCGCCGGCTCGCCCGCCGCCACGGCGGTGCCGAGCCGCCGCATCGCGGTTACCCGTTCCTCAGCGGCGGCAAGGGCTTCGTCGCTGGCGTCGGCGAGGTCGGCCAGCAGCCGGTCGGTCGCCTCCAGGCGCGCGTCCGCCTGCGTCGCGACGCTTCCGGCCGCGGTACGGATCTGTTCGTACACCGACAGCCCGAGCAGGTTGACCAGAATCTCCTGCCGTTTGGCGGGTCTGGCGTGCAGGAACTCGGCGAACTGCCCCTGCGGCAACACCACGCAGCTGGTGAACTGGTCGTACGGCAGCCCGACCGCGAGCAGCACGGCCTGGTCCAGCTCGGCCGGGGTACCGGCGAGCGGCTCGCCCAGCTCGGTCAGTCCAGTGTCCAAAGTGGACAGATCGAAGCCGCGCGGGAGCAGTTCCAGCCCGGCGTGGGTGGTCGCGATGCGTCCCTTGCCGTCCCGGCGTACCACCCGGGTGGCCGCGTACCGGGCTCCGGCCGCCTCGAACACCAGCCGTACCCGGGCCTCGGCGGCGGACGGCGCCAGCGCGCCCGCGACCGAACGCCGGTCACTCCAGCGGGGTACGGTGCCGTAGAGCGCGAAGCAGATGGCATCGAGCACGGTTGACTTCCCCGAACCGGTCGGGCCGACGAGGGCGAAGAAGTCCACGTCGGTGAAGTCGATGGTGGTGGGGTCCCGGAAGACCGTGTAGCCGTGCAGGTCCAGGCGCAGCGGGCGCACTACCGGACCACCTGTCCGAAAAGCATTACTGCGCCACCTCTCCATAGAGCCGGTCGAACAGCGCGGTGACCTCCGGATCGGCGTGGCCCTTGCTGGTCAGGTAGTCGGCGAACAGATCCCGGGGCGCCCGCCCGGCGCGCTGGGCCCGGGCCGGCGCCTCGACATCGTCGAGCATCGCCGGGTCGACGCGCACCTCCAGAGCCCGGGGCAGCAGCTCCTGTACCGCCTCGCGCAGCCCGGCCCGGGGCTTCTCGGCGACGTAGACCCGCAGCCACGCCCCGCCGGTGTCCACTGTGGACAGCTGGTCGAGCGTACCCCGGACGGTCCGTAGCGGTACCGCCGAGGTGACCGGCACGTCCCGGGTCTTCGCGGCGGTACCGGCGGTCAGCTCCACCAGGGTCACCGACGGCGTGTTCTCCTCCTCGCCGAAGTCGATCGCGAGCGGGGCCCCGCTGTAGTGCACCGGGCACGGGCCGAGTACGGCCTGCCGCCGGTGCAGGTGCCCGAGCGCCACGTAGTGCGCGGTCGTCGGGAACACCGTCGCCGGTACCGCATAGGACTGGATGGTGTGCGCGTCCCGTTCGCCGCCGCCGAGCTTTCCGCCGACCACGGTCAGGTGCGCGGTGACCAGGTTGACCGCGTCGCCGTCGAAGGACTCGGTGAGCACGCGCACGAGCCGCCCGACATGGTCGGCGTAGGTCTGGGTGGCCTCGGCGGCGGTGAGCGCGAACATCTCGGTCGCCCGTACCGCGTACCGCTGGGAAAGGAACGGCAGGGCGACCAGCCGCCAGGGCTCGCCCGCGGCGGTCTCGCCGGTGATGACATGGTCGGCGGCCCGGTCCCGAACCGAGCCGCGCAGCGTGATCCCGGCCGCCTCGGCCCACGACCGCAACGCGTCCAGCGCGGCGCCGTTGTCGTGGTTGCCGGCGATGGCCACCACCTCGGCGCCGGTGTTGCGCAGCGCGGACAGCGCCCGGATCACCACCCGGGTGGCGTCCGGTGTCGGCGCGGCGGTGTCGAAGAGGTCCCCGGCCACGATGACCAGATCCGGCCGCTCGTCCCGGGCGATCTCCACCACCTGCTTGAGCACGGCGACGTGCTCGCTGAGCCGGGACTGTCCTTTGAGGACCTTCCCGACGTGCCAGTCGGAGGTGTGCAGGAGCTTCATCAGAACGGGATGTCGTCGTCGGACAGCGAGGCGCCGGCCGGTCGCGCACCGACCACCGCGAACGCGTCGGCCGCCTGGGTCAGCGAGCGGAGCGTCGCGCGCGGCGGTGGGCCGGCCTCCGCAGGCCGGGTCGCCCATGCGGGAAAGGGAAACTCCACCACCAGGGGTACCGGCAGCTCCGGCTGGCTGACGAACATGGTGCCCGGCTTGGCGATCTGGGCCCGGGCGCGTTGCGCGGGCGGCAGGAAGCCATACTCCGGGCGGCCCGCCTCGGCCGGGTCGAGCCGGCCGACCACCCGGATCGCCGAGTTGGCCACGATCCTGCGCTCCACCTCGCTCGCGGTCTGCTGCGCCCCGATCAGTACCACGCCGAGCGAGCGCCCGCGCTCGGCGATGTCGAGCAGGATCTCCTTGATCGGGCTCGATCCCTCGCGGGGCGCGTACTTGTTCAGCTCGTCCAGCACCACGAACAGCAACGGCTTGGCCGTACCGGCCTTCTCCTTGCGCTCGAACTCGGTCTTCAGCGTCACGCCGACGACGAAGCGCTGCGCGCGGTCCGGCAGGTTGTGCAGGTCGACCACGGTCACCTGGGCCGACTCCGCCATGTTCACGCCGTGCGGGCGGGCGTTGGGCAGGTCGCCCCGGATCAGCCGGCCGAGGTCCTTCTTGGAGCTGATCAGCCTTCTGGCAAAGGCGTTGACGGTACCGAGCCCGACCGTCGAGCCCACCCAGTACGGCCGGGACCCGTCGTCGTTCACCTGTGCCACCAGGAAGTCCACCAGGTCGGCGTAGGAACCGATCCGGGTGCCCTCGATGCTGACCGCGCCGTCGGCTGGTATCGCGACCTTGGCCAGGTGCGCGGTGACGCCGTGCACCACCATGGTGTACTGCTGCCGTTCGTCGTCGGCGTCGGCGAACACGTACGGCAGCAACTGCTTGCCGCAGAACTCTTCCAGCGTCCAGTAGAAGCTGTCCACGCCGGCCAGGCGCTGCTGGATGTCCGGGGTGCCGGTCGGGTCGCCGGCGCGCGGCGGGGCGAAGACGGTCACGTCGGGGAACGGCGCGGCCGCGAGCCCCAGGGTCGCGTAATCGTCCACAGTGGACTCGTTGAGCCGGTTGTTGGGATGGTCGAGGAAGAGCAGATCCTCGCCCTTCACGTTGAAGATCAGCGCCTTGGTGTTGGCCGCCTCCGCGCCCAGCACGCCCGAGCGGAACACCGAGTAGAGCAGGAACGTGGCGAAGCTGGTCTTGGTGGCCACCCCGGAGATGCCCGAGATGGACACGTGCGCGCCGCGCTGGCCGTTGAGGAAGTCGAAGTTGACGAACACCGGCGCACCGTCGCGCCCGACGCCCAGCGGGACCGGCTGCTCCATCCGGTCGAAGTAGAGCGCCCGGGAGCGCTGCTCGCCGGCCGCCCGGTGGACCAGCGCGCCCGGCGTCGGCGGTACGTACAGCTCCGGCTCCACCCGCGTGGTGGTGATCTCGGCCGCCTCCTGTACCTGCGCCGGCAGGGTACCGTCAGCGATCATGAACACGTCCGACTCGAACAGCGCCCCCTCGTGCCGGGCCCGCACCGCGGTCACCACACCGGCGATGGTCACCGGCTCCCGGTCGGGCAGCTCGCGCGTGGTCACCACGACGTCGTCGAGCTGCAGGTAGGCATCGGGTCCGACGGCCACCCAGAACTGCAACGGGGTCGCGTCGGCGGTGCCGAGTACCCGCCCGACGACGGGGCCAGCCGTGGGCGGATCACTGAGCGGGGAAGAGCTCATGCCCGGCATCGTGCCTCACCGGTCCGACACCAGTCACCCGGCCACGCCGGGGTCAGCCCAGGTTGGCCTTCTCCAGGTCGGACAGATGCACCGAACGTACGAGTCGGTAACTGCCCGTGTCGGTCAGCTCGTGGATGTTGACCACCGCGTCGGACTCGTCCTCGGGGTGCTCCTCGACCAGCCAGAACTCGGGGATCCCGGCGGCGGCGTACTCGTTGGGCTTGAGTATCCGGTCCCGCGTCTCGGACTCGGGCGAGACGACCTCGACGATCAGGTCGATGTCGGCCGGTTGGAACTGCGATCGGCGCAGCTCAAGCTCGAATCCGGGCCGGAACCGGGTCACATCCGGGGCACGGACCGTCCGGGGCGCGATCACGACCCCGGTCTCCGTGGTGGCGACCCGTCCGGCACGGGTGAACATGTTGGCGATCTGCAAGATCTTCAATGAATGCCAGGCCATCTGCGCGGCTGCGGCCACGTCCAGGTTTCCTTCCCAGAGTTCCATCCGCAGCCCTCGAACTGGTGGCATCCGCTCGAACTCCTCGGCGGTCAACGGCAGGCGCGGCATATCGACGATGACCATGCGCGTCTCCTTACCCGGTTCAGGTGTTTCGAGCGTACCGAAGGAGAATGGCATCCCCAGCATACAGAATGTGGGCCACCTGGAGGTCCCGTGCCTCGGCCGGCGGGCCGGCGGTGATCCGGCCGGCGCCCGGGCCGGCCAGCAGCGGCGACACCGTCAGGCAGACCTCGTCGACCAGGTCGGCGGCGGTCAGCGCGCCGAACAGGTGCGGCCCGCCCTCGGACAGGATCGTCGCCAACCCGCGCTCGCGCAGGTCATCGAGGCCCGCACGGAGATCGACCTCGTCGTCACCGTGGACCAACACGTCGGCCACGGACGCCAGCGCCTCGCGCCGGTCAGGCGGCGCGGACGCGCAGGTCAGGACCGCCGGGCGGACCGGCGCGTCGGACAGCGACGGGTGGGTCGGGTCCAGGTCCAGCCGGCGGGAGGCGACGACCAGGCGGGGGTACGCGGCGAGTCCGTGCCGCGTACGCCACGAGCGCCGGGACTCGTCCAGCCGGACCGGCCCGTACCCCTCCTGGCGCAGTGTGCCGGCTCCGACGAGCAGTGCGTCCGGGAACTGCCGGAGCAGCGCGAAGATCCGGTTGTCCGCCGGGTTCTGCAACCCTTTGGAGAGTCCTTCGATCTCCACCGCGCCGTCCACGCTGGTCACGAAGTTGACGCGCAGCCCCGGCCCGGCCGGCCGATAGAGTGCTATCAGTGCGTCGTCGTCGAGCGGCGACGGGTCGGGATCCGGCCAGATGCGGTACACCCTCGGTATTCTGCGCTATTCGCCGGCTCGCCCGGTGGCCGGTGGAGTCGGGTCGGGCGGGCGGTGCTGGCAGTCGCACCAGTTGCCGCCCCGGCACTGATCGTGCCGCCGCTCCCGACACGCGCCGCAGATCATCGCGCTTCCCCTCGTCACGGGTCAGGTCTTAGGTCAAGAATGGGCCACTGGCAGGAGAATGGGGCAGCATGTCGCGACAGATCTTTCAGTTACGGATCAGCCTGGTCGACGTCTCGCCGGAGGTGTGGCGACGGGTGGCCGTGCCCGGGGGGTACACGCTGGACCGGCTCCATCGGGTGATCCAGTACGCGATGGGCTGGCAGAACTACCACCTGCACTCGTTCGAGATCGAGGGAGTGCAGTACGGCGAGCCCGATCCGGAGGGCGAGCTGGACCTGCGCGACGAGCTGGAGGTACGGCTGGACGCGGTGACCGGCAAGGACAGCCGGTTCGGCTACACCTACGACTTCGGCGACTGGTGGGAGCACGACGTCACGGTCGAGACGATCTACCCGGCCGAGCCGGACATCCGGTACCCGTTGTGCCTTGAGGGCGAGCGGGCCTGCCCGCCGGAGGACGTCGGCGGGGCGTACGGGTATGCCGGGTTCCTCGTCGCGCTGGCCGATCCGGGGCATCCGGAGCACGACGAGATGGTCGAGTGGATCGGCCGGCGCTTCGACCCGGATGAATTCGATCCGGAGCGGGTGACCACGCTGCTGCGCAGACTCTCGTAACGGGCCGGACTTTGCGGAAGGGTCACGGCGCCGCAACGGTCTGGAAACCTACCGGGCGGAGGCTGTCTCGGGTACGGGGGACGCGTCCGACCAGGAGGAATGTGATGTTGCTGCGGCTGCGGGTCAGGCTACCCGACCGTCCGGGCTCGCTGGGCCAGGTGGCCCGGACCCTGGGCGTCACGGGTGCCGACATCGTCCAGATGGTGGTCCTGGAGCGGGTCGGCGGTCGTGCCGTCGACGACTTCACCGTCATCTGGCCGGCCGCGGCTCCGGTGGATCGCATCCTGGCGGGCCTGGGTGCCATTCCCGGCGTGACGGTCGAGGGTGTCTGGCGTTCGGTAGGGGCTCCCGTGGTGGGTGGCGCCGACGCCGAGCTGGTCGGGCAGGTCGCGGCCAACCCGACCGACGGGATCGCCACGCTGGTGGACGCCATACCCGGCCTGCTCTCCGCGGACTGGGCCGCGGTGCTGGCCGTACCGGCGGACTGGGCCAGGTCCGGAGACGACGCGGCGGGTCCTGGGGAGAGCGCCCCGACGGTGGTCTACGCGAGCTGGCGGGCACCGGAGTCGCTACGGGCGCCCGACGTCACGCCGCTGCGACCGCGGGCCTTCGACGGGGCCGACGGGGTGCGGTATGCGGCGGCGCCATTCGGCCGCGCCGGCCTGGTGCTGCTCGCCGCCCGCGGCGGCGAGCAGGGCGCGGCCGAGTCGCTTCCGGTACCCGGCTTCCACGTCACCGAGATCGACCGGCTGGCCCAGCTGGTACGGGCCGGCGCCCTGGTCCTCGGTACCCTGTTGGACCAGCTCAACCAGGCGCTGTCCGGCTCCGCGCACCGTGCGGTGTCCTGGCCGGTGAACGCGGCCGGCAGCCGCCTCGCGGCCGCGTTGGACACCTGACCGGCCGGCCGCCATGGCGCTGTGGCGGGTCCGGGCCACCGTCGACGACCGTCCGGGCTTCCTGGCGGTGTTGACCGCGAGCCTGGCCCTACGCTCGATCAACATCCTGTCGGTACAGGTGCACGCGACCGAGTCGGGCGCGGTTGACGAGTTCCTCGTCGACGCGCCGGACGCGCTGTCCGAGGCCGATCTGCGGGCCGCGGTGGTCAAGGGCCGCGGCCGGGATCCGTGGGTACGCCCAGCCGACGCGTACGGGCTGGTCGACGTACCGACCCAGCTGATCAACCTGGCCGCCCGGCTGGTCCGGGACGGGGACGACCTGGCCCCCGCGCTCGCCGCGCTGCTCGGTGAGGTGCTGGTGACCTGGCGGGCGGAGCCCTGCCCGGCGGCCAGCTTCGCCGAAGGGCTGATGCTGCTGGCCGACCCGGCCGGTGGCACCCTGGAGGTCCGCCGGCTCGACCCGCCGTTCACCCCGGCCGAGTACGCCCGCGCGTACGCCCTGGTCGAGCTGGCCGCCACGGTCACCCGGCAGGCCCAGCTGTCCTGCCAGGTGCTGCTGCCCGACGGCGCCGAGCTGACCATCCGACCCGCCGACGCGCAGGACACCGAGGCGGTACGCCTGATGCACCAGCGCTGCTCGGTGCGCAGCCGGTACCGCCGCTACCTCTCCGGTATCGCGATCCCGTCCGAGGCGACCCTGCGCCGGCTGCTCACCCCCACCCACGGGTACGCCCTGGTGGCCGAGCACGCGCAGGGCATCGTCGCGCTGCTCAACCTCAGCTGGGACGGTGCCGAGGCGGAGCTCGCGGTGCTGGTGTCCGACCCGTGGCAGCGCCGGAGTCTGGGTACCGCGCTGGTCCGTCGGGCGCTGCGGCTGGCCGGCCTCGCCGGCCGGGAGGTCGTACACATCCACACGCACGCCGACAACACGCCGATGATCCGAACCGTGCACCGGCTCGGCCTGCCGCTGCGCCCGGAGACCGACGGGCCGATCCTCACCCTGAGCGTGGTGGTCAAGGCTGGAAGCGGTACCCCATACCCGGTTCGGTGAGCAGGTACCGGGGCCGGGCCGGGTCGGGCTCCAGCTTGGCGCGCAGCTGGGCCAGGTAGACGCGCAGGTAGTTGGTCTCCGACTCGTAGCGCGGCCCCCAGACCTCCTGGAGCAGCTGCCGCTGGGTGACCAGCTTGCCGGCGTGCCGGACCAGTACCTCCAGCACGTGCCACTCGGTCGGGGTCAGCCGCACGTCGGCGCCGTCCCGGGTGACCCGGCGGGCGGCCAGGTCCACGGTGAACGACTCGGTACGCACCACCGGCGCCTCGGCCGCCGGAGCCGCCCGGCGCAGTGCCGCCCGTACCCGGGCCAGCAGCTCGTCCATCCCGAACGGCTTGGTCACGTAGTCGTCGGCGCCCGCGTCCAGCGCCTGCACCTTCGCCTGCTCCAGGTGCCGGGCGGAGAGCACGATCACCGGTACCGCCGACCAGCCCCGTATCCCCTCGACGACCTGGACGCCGTCCATGTCGGGCAGGCCCAGATCGACGATCACCAGATCCGGACCTTCCCGACTCGCCGCACTCAAACCGTGCGCCCCGTTCAGCGCCACCGCGACCTCGTACCCGCGTGCGGTCAGATTGATCCGCAGCGCCCGCAGCAGCTGCCGGTCATCGTCCACGACGAGGATCCGGCTCACGACAAGGCCCGGGGCAGGGTGACCGTCATGGTCAGGCCGCCGCCTGCGGTCTCGGACGGGGTGACCGTGCCGCCCATCGCCTCGGCGAAGCCGCGGGCGATGGCCAGCCCCAGGCCGAGCCCGCCGTCGGCGGTCCGGTCGTCCAGCCGCTGGAACGGGGCGAAGATCCGCTCCCGGTCAGCCGGCGGTACGCCCATTCCGTGGTCCACCACCCGAAGGTCCACAGTGGACGGTGCGGCGACCGCCTCGACGCTCACCGTGTCGGAGACCCGCACCGCGTTGCTCACCAGGTTGGCCACCACCCGCTCCAGCAGCCCCGGGTCGGCCAGCACCAGCGGCAGGTCGTCGCCGACCGCGAGCCGTACCGGCGCGCCGAGCACCGCCCGCGACACCACCTCGTCCAGCGCCACCGGCCGGGCCTCCACCGACAGCACCCCGGCCTGCAACCGGCTCATCGCCAGCAGGTTCTCCACCAGGTCGTCCAGCCGGTCGGCCGACTCCTCGACGGTGGCCAGCAGCTCCTCGCGGTCCTGCGCGGAGAACGCCACGTCCGGCGCGCGCAGGCTGGAGGCCGCGGCCTTGATGCTGGCCAGCGGGGTGCGCAGGTCGTGGCCCACCGCGGCGAGGATCGCGGTGCGCAGCCGGTCGACCTCGGCCAGCTGCTCGGCCTGCGCGGCGCGCCGGGCCATCCGCTGGGTTTCCAGGGTACGGGCGGCAGCCGCGGCCAGCCGCCCGAGCAGCCGCCGGTCCTCCCCGAACAATGCCGGTCCCTCGGCGGTCAGGCGCATCCCGGCTCCGGCTTCGACGACGAGCGTGGGTTCCCCGGTGCTCTCGGCACCGACGCTCGCCACCACCTCGTCCCCCTCCACAAGCGCGACCCGCTGCATGCCGAACGTGTCCCGGACATACCCGAGCAGCCGGGTCAGCGACTGGTCGACCACGGGTGCGGCGGTGACCCGGGCCAGCAGCCGGGCCTCGATCCCGCTGCGTACGGCGGCGGCGCGCTGGCGCGCCGCCAGGTCCACGCTCACGCTCACGCTGCCGGCGACCAGCACGTACACCAGCAGGGCCAGCACGTTCTCCCGGGACTCCACGGTCAAGGTGTGGTACGGCGGCACGAAGTACCAGTTGAGCAGCGCGTCCGAGGCCACCGCGGTGGCCAGCCCGAGCCAGACCCCACCGACCACCGCGACGACCACCACCGGTACCAGGTAGAGCAGGGCCGCGTTGGTCAGCGCGGCGGGCGGCCGGGTACCGGTGAGCCCGATCGTCACCCCGGCCAGCCCGACCACGCCGAGCCCCAACCCGACCCAGTTACGGGCCCGGGCCCGGGACGGGTTGGGCAGCGCGACCATGAGTCAGTTATACGGCCTGGCCGGGCGGAACTCGGAGCTGACCAGCCGTGCGCGGCTGCGGCAGAATGAGGCGGTGACGGAATGGGAGTACGCCCGACTCGAGTACATCTCGACCGGTAGCTTCGGCAACGACAAGGCCATGGACTACACCGCCACCTTCCACCACCCCGGCGGGGTGCAGCGGTGGGGCACCGACGAGCGGTTCAACGACCTCAAGCACCTCAACCGGGCAGGTGCCGACGGCTGGCAGGCGTACGACCGGGCCGCCCTCCTGGTCGGTCAGCCGCACCGCCTGCACTCGGTCACGTACTCCCTGAAACGGCCGGTGTCATAGCCTTGCGGCTACCCGCCATCGCTTTCTGAGTCTCCCGATGAAGCGGAGACCCCAGCCGGTAGCGGTGGCTCCGACATCGCCGGGGCTGGCGAGACCGGGGCGGCGCTGGGCGTGCTCGACTTGAGCTGCCAGGGGACGCTGGTGACCATCACACCGGGCTGGAAGAGCAGACGGGTCTTGAGCCGCAGGGCGCTCTGGTTGTGCAGCACGTGCTCCCACCAGTGGCCGACGACGTACTCGGGCAGGTACACCACGGTGACGTCGCGCGGTCCGGTCTTGCGCAGGTTGGCGACGTAGTCGAGCGCCGGGCCGGTGATGTCGCGGTACCTCGACTCCAGCACGGTCAACGGCACCGGTACCCCCCGCTCGGCCCATTGGTGCTGCAGCTCGCGCAGCTCCTCCTCGCTGGTCGCGACGGTGAGCGCGGTCAGCGTGTCCGGCCGGGTGGCCCGGGCGTAGGCGAGTGCGCGCAGGGCCGGCTTGTGCAGTTTGGAGACCAGGACGACGGCGTGGATCCGGGCCGGGAGCACCGCGCCGGCCGGGTCGGGGGCCAGTTCCTCGGCGACGTGCCGATAGTGCCGGTGGATCGCGGTCATCAGCACGAACAGGGCGGGCATCGCGATCACCACGAGCCACGCGCCGTGGGTGAACTTGGTGATCAGGACGACCACCAGGACCACCGCGGTGGACACCGCGCCGACCAGGTTGATCGCCCGGGCCTGGTGCATCCGGTGCCGCTCCCGCCGGTCCCGGCTGACTGCCAGGTGCCGGTTCCAGTGCCGGACCATGCCGGCCTGGGACAGGGTGAACGAGACGAAGACGCCGATGATGTACAGCTGGATCAGCCGGGTGGTGCTCGCCCCGAAGGCCCAGATCAGGCCGGCGGCGAGCAGCGCCAGCAGGATGATCCCGTTGGAGAAGACCAGCCGGTCCCCGCGCCGGGCGAACTGGCGGGGTAGGTAGCCGTCCTGGCCGAGGATCGATGCGAGGATCGGGAACCCGTTGAACGCGGTGTTGGCGGCCAGGATCAGGATCGCCGCGGTGAACGCCTGCAGGGCGAAGAAGCCGATCGAGCCGCTGCCGAAGACGGCGTCGCCGAGCTGGGCGATCACGGTCTTCTGTTCGCCGTCCGGCGGGAAGCCGATCAGCTGTGCGTTGTCGTTGGTGACGTGTACGTGGCTGACGATGGCCAGCGCGGTGATGCCGGCGAACATGGTGATCGCGAGCACCCCCATGATGGCCAGGGTGTCGGCCGCGTTGCGGCTCTTCGGCGGGCGGAAGCTGGGTACCCCGTTGCTGACCGCCTCCACGCCGGTCAGGGCGGTACAGCCGGAGGCGAACGCGCGCAGCGCGAGCATCAGCACGAGCAGCCCGCTGGTGGTGGCCACGGTGGGTGCGATCGGGTACCGCGCGGTCTCGGCGACCACCGGGTGCCCGGTGACCATCTGCAGCGTCCCAGCACCGAGCATGAGCAGCACAATCGTCACGAAGCCGTAGGTGGGGATCGCGAACGCGGTACCGGACTCCTTGACCCCGCGCAGGTTGACCAGCGCGACCAGCCCGATGAGGGCCACGTTCAGCAGCACCTTGTCGCCGGCCAGGCGGGGGAACGCGGACACGATGTTGTCCACCCCGGCCGCCACGCTGACCGCCACGGTCAACACGTAGTCCACCAGCAGCGCGCTCGCCGCCACCAGCGCCGCCTGGGAGCCGAGGTTGGCCCGGGACACCGCGTACGCCCCGCCGCCGGTCGGGTACGCGTAGCAGGTCTGCCGGTACGAGGCGACCACGATCACCAGGAGTACCACCACCGCGAGCGCGACCCACCACGACAGGTTCAGCAGCGCCAGCCCGCCGAGGCTGAGCACCAGCAGGATCTCCTGGGTCGCGTACGCCACGCTGGACAGCGGGTCGGAGCAGAACACCGGCAGGGCCAGCCGCTTCGGCAGGAGAGTCTCGCCGAGCCGGTCGCTACCCAGCTTCCGGCCGACCAGGAAACGCTTCGCGATGTCGAACACGACTCCAGGTAAGCGCCCGGTTTCCGGCGCTGCCCGGGTCCTGACGGCTCCCTTGCGCGGGGGCCGGACATCTTGACGGGATCTTTACGCCGGTCCTGGACTGAGCACCGCGCCGATCGTGCTGGCGAACTCCTGCCACGCGGTGCGCTCGGCGGAGAGGGTGCGCCGGCCGGTCGCGGTCAGCCGGTAGGTGCGCCGCTCCCGACCGCTGACCGTGCTCCACGCGCTCTCCACCAGGCCGGCGCGCTCCAGCCGGCGCAGCGCCGGGTAGACCGTCCCGGTGGGCAGGGCCAGGACCCCACCGGTACGCTGCTGGAGCGCCTCGATGATCGCGTACCCGTGGCGGGGCTCGTCGTCGAGCACAGCGAGCAGGATCGCGTCGAGGTGCCCGCGCAGGGCGTCGGCTTTCATGTGTAGCGACTCTATGGGTACCCGCGCACCGCACGCCACCGTCGTGTTTTCAGCACACTGAAGGCATGACCGGCCAGATCCGGGTACGCCAGCTGCGCCTGTGCGTCACCGCCTCCGACTACGACGAAGCGCTGCGCTTCTACCGCGACGTCCTCGGCCTGCCCGAGCAGGCGTCCTACTCCTCGCCCGACGGCGGGCAGGTCACCATCCTGGAAGCCGGCGTGGCCACGCTGGAGCTGGCCGACCCGGCCTACGCCGGATACATCGACCAGGTCGAGGTGGGCCACCGGGTGGCCGGACCCATCCGGGTGGCCTTCGAGGTCGAGGACTCTCCGGCGGTGACCGCCGACCTGACGGACGCCGGTGCCGAAGTCATCGCCCCGCCCACCCGTACCCCATGGGACTCGGTCAACGCCCGGCTGGCCGCGCCGGCCGGCCTGCAGCTGACGGTCTTTGCCGAGCTGGCCGAGCCGGGCCGGTGACGCCGTTTTCGACGGCCGGCCGGCTCACCGTGGGCCTACCGGCTATGATCTGCGCCCGTGAGCCGCCCCGCACCCGCGCCGCCCACCTTCGACCCGGCCGCCGCCCATCCGGAGGTGGAACAGCTCCGGGGACTGGTCCGGGCCCGGGACTGGGCGGCGATCGAGGACTTCATCGCCCGGCTGCCCGGTGAGCCGGAGCGGGCCTTCCTCACCGGGATGGTCGACGACGTCGCCGGCTCCGAGGAGTTCCTCGCCGAGTGCGTACGCGCGGAGAGCTGGCCGGGTCTGGCGCACACCCTGCTGGCCGCCCGCTACATCAAGCTGGGCTGGGAGATCCGGACCGAGCTGCGGGCCAGGTACGTCAGCCGCGAACAGTTCGCCGCGCTGCACGAGTACCTGCGCAAGGCGGAGCGGCTGCTGATCGACGCGACCGCGGCGCGGCCGGACAACGTGGCCGCCTGGTGCGGGCGGATCACCACGGCGAAGGGGTTGGAGCTCGGCCAGAGCGAGGCGCGCCGCCGCTACGACCGGTTGGCCCGGACCGATCCGCACAACTTCCGCGCCCAGCGCCGGATGGTGCAACAGATGTGTCCCAAGTGGAGTGGCTCATGGGACACCATGTTCGCGTTCGCCCGCGACTGCGCCTGGTCGGCCCCGCCGGGCAGCGTCAACCCGGCGGTCCTCGTCGAGGCGCACACCGAGCGCTACCTCGATCTCGGGGACGACGACGGCCGCCGGTACCTCGCGCGCGACGACGTACGGCAGGAGATCTTCCAGGCGGCCGAGCGTTCGGTGGGCCACCCGGACTTCCGTCGCTGCTACGGCTGGGTGGACGCGCACAACCTGTTCGCCTTCATCTTCAGCGTGATGGGTCACCACCGGCTGGCGGCGAACAGCTTCCGGGCGGTGGGTCACCTCGCGACCAGCTACCCGTGGCGGTCATACGAGGGGGACCAGAGCGCGGCGTTCCGCCGCCTCCGGGACACCGCGCTGGCGAAGGGTTGAGCCGTGCTTCGACAGACCGAGATCGACGGCGTACCAACGGTTCTGGCGCCGATGGCCGGCCCGCTCAACGCCGGGCTGGTGTTCCGGGTGGGACGGGCCGACGAGACGTTGGCCCGGTCCGGCATCACCCACCTGGTCGAGCACCTCGCGCTGTACCAGCACGGCCTCAGCGACTACCACTACAACGGCGCCACCGGGTCCGTCTTCACCCACTTCCACGTGTCCGGCTCAGCGGCCGACGTGGTCGGCTACCTCACCGGCGTCTGCGCGGCCCTGAACGACCTGCCGGTCGGGCGGCTGGAGACGGAGAAGGCGATCCTGCGTACCGAGGAGCACAACCGGAGTTTCGGTGCCAACCACTCGATGCCGTTGTGGCGCTACGGCGCGGTCGGGTACGGGTTGCCCAGCTACCCCGAGTGGGGCCTGCACCAGCTGCGCCCGGACGACGTTCTGGAATGGACGCGGTCCTGGTTCACCCGCGACAACGCGGTGCTCTGGATCACCGGGGGGCAGCTCCCGGCCGGACTGCGGCTGCGGTTGCCGGAGGGGCGGCGGATGCCGGTACCGCTGGCGACCTCGGCGCTGCCGGTCACCCCGGCCTACTTCGTCGACGGGGCCAACAAGGTGGTCTTCGACGCGGTGGTGCGCCGGGGCGGCGCGGCCACGGTGTTCTCCACCGTCCTGGAGCGCGAGCTGTACCGCAGCCTGCGCCAGGAGGGCGGATACTCGTACACCGCGACGACCGCGTACGACCCACGCGGCGACGGGTACGCCACGGTGACCGCGCTCGCTGACGCCCTGCCCGACAAGCAGGGAGCCGCGCTCGGCGGCTTCGTGGACGTCCTCGCGAAGCTGCGGCTGGGCCGGATCGAGACGGCCGACGTCGCCGCGGCCAAGGCCAAGCGCGAGGAGAGCTTCGACCATCCGGACATCGCCGCCGCCCGGCTGCCCAGCTACGCGATGAACCTGCTGACCGGGGAGCCCAACCGGTCGCTCGACGAGGTGCGCGCGGATCTGCGGGCGGTGACCGAACAGGACGTGCACGCGGTCGCGGTCGAGGCCATGTCCACCGCGTTGCTTCAGGTACCGGCCGGGCACAGCGCCGACTGGGCCGGCTTCACGGAGGCACCGGTCTGGTCGGCGGCCGCGGTGGCGGGAAGCTCCTACCGGTCCCGCGAGGAACCGAACACCGCCATGGTCATCGGCGAGCAGGGCGCCAGCCTGGTCCGGCCGGAAGGCGTGGTGACCGTCCGGTTCGACGCCTGCGCGGCGAAGCTGAGCTGGCCGGACGGCGGGGCGCAGTTGATCGGTACCGACGCCATGGTGCTGCGCCTGGAACCCACGATCTACGCTATCGATCCAGCCGCGATCGCCTACGTCGATGCCCGGGTACCCCCGCAGTCGGTGGTCCGGATGCCGGCCCGCGAGCCGCGGGAGATCCCGCAACCCCGGCCTGCCCCGGCCGCCCCGGCCCGGGAGAAGGGCGGCGTGCTGGAGACCTTCACCTTTGTCGTGCTCAGCGTGGCCGTGTGCGTCCTGCTGCCGTTGGCCCTGATCCTCACCCTCGCGATCGCCTCGGACGAGCAGGCCGGCGGTGGCGACTGGGGCGTGGTGGGTGGCTTCTGGTGCTTTGCGATCGTCGTCCTGCTGCCCTGGAGCGTGCTCCTGCAACGGGTCTACCGGCGCCGCGTCGCCCGGGCCGCCGTCGCATCCGGAAATGGTTGACCTGGCCGATGGATCCGCTGCCGGACGAGACGATCAGCGGCGACGGCCTGCTCCTGCGGCCGCCGCGCGCTGAGGACGCCGGCGACCTCGCGGCCGCCTGCGCCGATCCGGTGCTCGAGCGGTGTATCCCGCGGCTGCCCGGCACCGCCGACGCCGCGAGGTGGATCGCCGAGGCCGGGAGCGCACCGGACCGCCGCGAGCTGATCGTCGCCGATGCGGGTACCGGTCGGGTTGTCGGCGGCTGCCGGCTGTACCACCTCTCGGCGCTGGACCGGTCCGGCGAGATCGGATACTGGGTGGCCCCGTGGGCGCGGGGTCAGCGGGTGGCCACCCGGGCGGCCACCACCCTGACCGGCTGGGCGTTCCAGCACGGGCTGGGCCGGCTCGAAGTGCTGACCCGGCCGGACAACCCGGCGAGCCAGCGGGTCGCCATCGCCGCCGGGTACCGGTGGGAGGGCCGCCGCCGGGGCGCCGGGTACGGGCCCGACGGCCAGCGCGACGACCTGACCGTGTGGGCCCGGCTGGCCGGCGACCCGCCCGGACCGAGCCCTCGAACTCTGCCCGACCTGCCCGACGGCCGGCTCAGCGACGGTATCATCGAGCTGCGCCGGCTCGGCCCGGCCGACACTGCTGACCTGGTGGTGCTGCGGGCGCTGCCGGAGGTGGTCGCCACGACAGTCGGCGCGGGAGCCATCGACATCGCCCGGATCTGCGCGGAGGCCGAGAGCGAGTGGCTGGCCGGCGGAGCCGTCCGGATGACCGTCCGCGACGCGCCCAGCGGGGCCCTGGCCGGGGAGATCGGCATGTTCCAGATCGAGCCGCCGACCGGGCAGGCCATGATCGGGTACGACCTGCTGCCGGCCTGGCGTGGTCGGGGCTACGCGACCCGGGCGGTACGGCTGCTCGCCGGCTGGGCCTTCGCGCATGCCGGCATCGCACGCCTGATCGCCGGTACCGCCCCGGAGAACCTCGCCTCGCAGCGGGTACTGGAGCGGGCCGGGTTCCACCGCGAGGGGTACCAGCGTGCCCGGCTACCCGGACCGGCCGGTACCCGCATCGACGACATCCTCTACGCCCTGTTGCCTCAGGAGGGAAGATGACCACCCCCAGCGCCTATCCCCTTGCCGTCGAGGCCCGTCTCGACCAGCCCGGCCGGTGGTTGTGGCTGGTCAAATGGCTGCTGCTGATTCCGCACTACATCGTTCTCGCGTTCCTGTGGCTCGGGTTCGCGATCGTCACCGTGATCGCCTTCTTCGCGATCCTGTTCACCACCCGATACCCGCGGGGCCTGTTCGACTTCAACGCCGGCGTACTGCGCTGGACCTGGCGGGTGAACTACTACGGCTACGCCGCACTCGGCACCGACCGGTACCCACCGTTCACGCTCGCCGACGTCCCGGACTACCCGGCCCGGCTGCGGGTCGACTATCCCGCACAGCTCAACCGGTGGCTGCCGCTGGTCAAGTGGTTGCTCGCGTTCCCGCAGTACCTGCTGATCGGTGCGCTCGCCGGCTCGGGCTATGTCGTAGCGTCGAATGCCGAGCACGGTCGCGGCTTCGCCTACACCGGGCCCAGCGTGATCGGGGCGGCGGTGCTGATCGCGGCGGTCGCGCTGCTGTTCACCACGCGCTACCCCGCCGGCCTGTACGACCTGGTGGTCGGGGTCAACCGGTGGGGCTACCGGCTGGCGGTGTACGTGGCGTTGATGACCGACCGGTATCCGCCGTTCCGGCTCGACCAGGGCGGTGAAGACCCCGAAGGCGCGGTGCATGCGGCAGCGGTATGACCTGGGCTCTGGTCGGGAATCCCGGTCCTCCAGGGCCGGGAGGAGGTCAGGAACGCAACGCCGACCTGCGGTACTGGGTGGACGGGGTGCTGCGGCACCGGGACGAGCCGGGCATCTCGCCGTTCGACTCGGTGGTGCAGGGCGGCGACGCGGCGGCGCTGGGTTTCCTGGGCGTGCCGTCGGACGCGGAGATCACCGCCGCGATCGTCGAGACCCTGCGCGCCAACGGCATGCGCGACGGCGTGCACGTCCGGCTTACCCTGACCCGCGGCGTCAAGGTGACCAGTGGCATGGACCCCCGGCTCAACGAGCGGGGCTGCACCCTGATCGTCCTGGCCGAGCACAAGGCGCCGGTGTACGAAACCACCGGGCTGCGGCTGGTCACCGCGAGCACCCGGCGGCCGGGCCCGGACGTCCTCGATCCGAAGGTCCACCACAACAACCTGCTCAACTCGATCCTCGCGAAGATGGAGGCCACCGCGGCGGGCGCCGACGACGCGCTGATGCTCGACGGGCGGGGCTTCGTCGCGGAAACCAACGCGACCCACCTGTTCGCGGTGTCCGGCGGTACCCTGCACACCCCCCGCACGGTCGCCTGCCCCGAGGGGATCACCCGCCAGACCGTCCTGGACCTGGCGGCCGAGCACGGCATCGAGGCGGTCGTGCGGGACATCTCGCCGACCGAGATGTACACCGCCGACGAGGTGTTCTGCACCGGCACGATGGGCGAGATCGCCGGGGTGACCCGGATCGACGACCGGGTGATCGGCGACGGCCGGGTCGGCCCGGTCACCGGCCGCGTCGCCGCCCTCTACCGGTCCTACACCAGCACCACGGGTACCCCGGTGGTGCCGTGACCGGCGCTACCGGCGGTGCGCCGCGAGTTCGTCGTAGTACGGCCGCGCCTGGTCCACCAGGCTGCGCAGGTGCGCCGGTATCTCCACCGGCCGGGGATCGTACCGCGCGAACCCGGTCGACGCCTCGACCGAGCGGTACCAGTACGGCGCCCACACCCCGTCGGTCGCCCGGCGCCCCGGCGGCCACGACAGCATCGCCGGCTCGAAGCCGATGCCCAGCGCCGCACAGAGGCGGTCCAGTACGCCGGCCGGATCACCGAGCAGGTCGGCGGCGTCGACGACCGGACCCCCGTACGCCCGGAAGAGCTCGACCTGCTGCGGGTAGCCGAGGTCGGCGAGCGTCGGCGCCCCGCGCACCCGGGCGTACGACGCGACGACCTGCTCCGGGTCCCGGATGAGGAAGGCGTTACGCAGGCGTCCAAGCCAGCTACGCCCGACCTCGGGCCGCAGATGGTGGGCCATGTGCTTCTGGTAGTGCACACCGACCCCGTCGGGCAGCGGTCCGATCAGCGCCGCGGCCACCTCCTCCCACCGGGTCGGCTGGCTCGCCAGCACCGCCGCGCGGCCCGGATGGTCGAGTCCGGTCACGGCGAGGTAGTACGCGTACAACGGCTCGTCGACCACCAGCGTGTCCGGCCGAGCACCGAAGCTGCGCATCAGTGCCGTGGAGACACTGCGCGGACCGGACCACATCGCCACCCGTACCGGCTCCACTCCCACATTCTCGCCGAGCGGTAGCCGAGGCGGCCCCCGCCGTGCGACGGTGACGCGGTGACCGTTCCCGGCCTTGAAGACGTGCTCTCGGTTGAGGGCTGGCCGTACGCCTCGTCGACCGCCATCGAGGCCGGTGACCCGGGCCGGTACTACGCCCTGTTCGGGCGGGACTCGCTGATCACCTCGCTGCAGATCCTGCCGGCCCGTCCGGATGTCGCCCGCGCGACGCTGCGGGCGCTGGCGGCGCGGCAGGGGCGACGCGACGATCCGGACAGCCTGGAGCAGCCCGGCAAGATCGGGCACGAGTTCCGTGACTTCCCGCCGGACACCTTCACCATCCGTGGCTGGCCGGATGCCGGGCCGTTCCGGTACTACGGCACGGCCGACGCGACGTCCTGGTTCCTGGTGCTGCTCGACGCCACGGGTGACCGGGAGCTGGCTGATGAGCTGGAGCCAGCCTGGCGGGCAGCGGCCGGATGGCTGCGACAAGCCCTGGACGACGGCGACGGGCTGGTCCGCCACACCCCCGGATCCGGTCGTGGCGGCCTGACCCAGATGGGCTGGCGGGACGCCTGGGACCCGACCTCGACCAGAGGCATGGGCGTACTCCGTCCGGACGGCACGGTACCGGTACCACCGCTGGCCGACGCGGACACCCAGGCGGTGACCGTCGCGGCTCTGCGCGCCGTCGGGCGGCTGTCCGGAGACACCGCCTGGGACGAGCGGGCCGACCGGATGCGCGCGCAGGTCACCGTGACCTTCCTGCCCGACGTGATGCTCGTCGAGTCGGACGGCCGCCCGGTCCGGGGCGCGGGATCGCAGCTGGGTTGGCTGCTCTGGGCGGACGCGGTGGACCGCTCAACCGTGGACGCCGTCGCCGAGCGGCTGTGCCGCCCGGACATCGCCACCCCCTTCGGTCTGCGTACCCTGTCCAGCGCCGAGCCGACCTTCGACGTACGCGCCTACCACCGGGGCTCGGTCTGGCCGTTCGACACCTGGCTGGGTTGGGGCGGTCTGCGGGCCGCCGGGCGTACCGACGACGCCGAGAAGTTGCGGCGCGGTGTCCTGGAGGCGCTGGACCGGCTCGGCCGCTACCCCGAGCTGTACTTCGTGGACAGCGCGGGTTCCCTGCACGCCGCTCCGGTGGCCAACCGGGTACAGGCCTGGACGGTGGGCGCTCGGTGGGCCCTTGAGCACGAATGGGACGGCCGCGTCAATCGGGAGGTGCGCCCTGGTTGAGCCGGTCCGGAAGTAGCGCGCTACCGCCGGATCAGCTGCCGCCGCCCTGGGCCCGGGTGATCAGGTCGTGCAGCGGCTTGGTACCGGTACCGACGACCAGCCCGGTGACCATCGCGTCGACCCAGAGCGGGATGTCCACCGTCCAGTCCGAGGCGGCGATCATGTGCAGCAGGTAGAAGCCGCTGGCGCCGGTGGCCGCGGCGGCCACACCGGTGGCCAGACCCCAGAGCAGGACGGTCCGGTTGGCGAGCGAACGGTCCTGCCGCGCCTTGGCCGCCGCCACCTCACGCAGCGACACGGCCGGGTGCCCGTTGGCCATCGCGGCGACCGTGTTCTCGTACTCGTTCCTGGTCTTGCCGCCGGGCAGCCAGTGGCTGAACGGCTCGATGAACCGCTCGACCGCGGCGGCGAAGACGACCACTCCGGCGTACGCCGAGGTCTGGTTGCCGATCTGGAACGGCGGCGCGTGGTTGCCCCACCGGCTGAGTGCGTACGCCGCCGCGGTACCGACAGCTACGAGGAGGAACGCGACGGTGACGGTACCGATCCCGGCGCCCTTGGACGCGACCGCCGCCGCCTCGACGTTGGCCGCCCAGGCCGGTACCGCCTGGCCGAGCGACTGGGGTGCCGCGTCCGCGCCGGCCGGCGGCCCCTGCGGCGGCGCGCCCTGCGGTGCTCCGCCCGCCACCCCCGGCAGTGCGATGCCCGGCACCGCGACGCCCGGCGCGGCGATTCCTTGCGGGGTGGCCCGACCGACCGCGGTCGGCCCTGCGATGTCGACTCGGCGTACCAGTGCCATGACCCACCTCTACTGTGGACGTGACCAAGCCGGCACAGGCTACGCGCGATCCGATCGGGTGCGCTATCGGATGTTCGTCAGGTCGCCGGGTAACTGTTGTACTCGGGGAAGTTGCCGAAGAGCCGCTCGTCCGGGTCGCCCACGGTGACCGCCTGGACGAGCAGGTCCCCGCCGACGAACGCGCCCTTCCAGGACGCCCCCCGCCCGCCGAACGGCTCCTCCCGGTCGCCCCGCGACCGCGGCCTGTTGATGCCCACCTTGAAGGCGTGCAGATCCTCGGCCAGTTTCCCGGCCAGCTCCTCGTTGTCGCAGGCGAGGCTGGCCACCAGCGCGCCGTTGGAGGCGTTCATCGCGGCCAGCAGCTCCTCCACGGTGTCGACCACGACGATCGTGTCGACCGGCCCGAACGGCTCGGCGTGCATCAGCCGGGACCGGCCGGGCGGAGCCAGCAGGGCCACCGGCGCGACGTACGCCGAGGTGTCCTGGCCGTCGAGGAACCCGGCGGAGTCGGTCGGGCTGCCCCGGTGCAGCGGGATCGCGCCGGCCCGGATCGACTCCTCCACCTTGCGGCGCAGCTCGTCCGCCTTGGCCGCGCTGATCAGCGGCCCGAAGTCCAGCTCGGGCAGGGCCGGCTGGCCGTCGGTCACGGCGAGCGGGTGACCGAACCGGATCGACTTGACCACCGGAAGATAGACGTCGAGGAACTTGTCGACCAGGTCGCGCTGCACGACGAACCGGGGGTACGCGGTGCACCGCTGCTTGCCGTACTCGAAGCCCTTGCGCAGGTGGCCGGCGAGCAGGTCCCACTGGGAGAACTCCCAGACGCCCCAGGCGTTCAGTCCCTCCTGCTCGATCATGTGACGCTTGTCGGTGTCGAGCAGCGCGGCTGCCACCTTGCCGCCGTTGGAGCGCCCGCCGACGAACGCGACCGCACCGATCTCGGGTGCCCGTACCAGCACCTCGGAGAGCTCCTCGCCGGAGCCGGAGAGCAGGGTCACCGGCAACCCGGCCCGGCGCATCAGCGCGTGCGCGACGGTCAGGCACACCGCACCGCCCTGCGAGGGGGTCTTCGCGATGACCGCGTTGCCGGCGAGCAGCTGTACCAGCTCGGCGTGCACGAGCACGCTCATCGGGTAGTTCCAGGACGCGATGTTGCTGACCGGGCCGGGCAGCGGATCCCGGCCGGCGAGCTGCCGTTCCACCTGGGTCACGTACCAGCGCACGCCGTCCAGCGCCCGGTCCACGTCGGCGCAGGCCAGCCGCCACGGCTTGCCGATCTCCCAGACCAGTAGCAGGGCCAGCAGGTCCCGGGCACCGGTCAGCGCGTCGAGAGCCGCCTCGACCCGGGCGACCCGTTCGGCCAGGGGTACCGCGGCCCAGGAACGGTGCTCGGCCGCGGCGGCGCGGACCGCCACGCTGGCCGTCTCCGCGTCCACCCGGGACAGCCGGGTCAACAACGTCCCGTCCACCGGGGTACGCGCCGGGGCCGGCGTACCCGAGTCCTGCCAGGTGCCTTCGAGGAGGTTGCGCAGCCGGTCACCGGCAAACCCCTCCGGAGTCAGCGCGACGGCACGGTCCAGGGTTTCTGCCCAGCTCGTACCCGGGGCAAGGTGCAGGGTCATGGGCCCAATGTCCCGGGTCATTCCGGCTCGCGGAAGACTTCGTGAGGACTGTCACCCGGTCAAGAGCTGATCGTCTCGCCGTGCTCGACGCAGACGGCCCGCCAGCCGGCCGGCAGCACCTGGACCTTCAACCGGCGCCGGCAGTGCGGGCAGAACCGGGGCGGCTCCAGGGCCCGGGCCGACCGGCAGGCCGGGTGCCCACCGGAATCGAGCGCGCCGCCGCAGCGGTCGCAGTATGCCAGCGGGGTCACAACGTCGAGGAGAGGGCCTTGACGGGCATCTTCAGCTCGTCGAGCAGGGCGAGGTCGGCCGTGGGCGAGCGGCCGAGCGTGGTCAGGTAGTTGCCGACGATCACCGCGTTGACCCCGCCGAGCAGGCCGTCGCGGGTACCCAGGTCGCCGAGGGTGATCTCGCGCCCGCCGGCGTACCGCAGGATGGTTTTCGGCAGCGCGAGGCGGAACGCCGCGATGGCGCGCAACGCGTCGCGCGCCTCGACGACCGTCGCGTCGCCCAGCGGCGTGCCGGGGCGCGGGTTGAGGAAGTTGAGCGGCACCTCGTCGGGGGAGAGCGCGGCGAGCTGCACCGCGAACTCGGCCCGCTGCTCGACGCTCTCGCCCAGGCCGAGGATGCCGCCGCAGCACACCTCCATGCCCGACGCGCGCACCATGCGCAGCGTGTCGAAGCGCTCCTCCCAGGTGTGCGTGGTGACCACGCTCGGGAAGAAGGACCGGGCGGTCTCCAGGTTGTGGTTGTACCGGTGGATGCCCATCGCGACCAGTTCGTCGACCTGCCCCTGGTCGAGCATGCCGAGCGAGGCGGCGATCTGGATGGACACCCCATCGGCGGCGAGCGCGGCGCGGATGGCCTCGACTCCTTCCCGCATCTGGGCCATCAGCCGCTGGTCGGGGCCGCGTACCGCGGCCACGATGCAGAATTCGGTCGCGCCGGTCGCCGCGGTCTGCCGGGCCGCCTCGACCAGCGCCGCGATGTCCAGCCAGACGGCCCGGACCGGGGAGGCGAACAGGCCGGACTGCGAGCAGAAGTGGCAGTCCTCCGGGCATCCCCCGGTCTTCACCGAGACGATGCCCTCCACCTCGACCTCCGGCCCGCACCAGCGCATCCGCACCTGATGGGCGAGGTCGAGGATGGCCGGCAGGTCCGCATCGGGCAGCCGGAGCACGGCCAGCACGTCGGGCTCGGCCAGCCCCACGCCGGTCTCCAGCACCCGCTGCGCGGCCGCGGCCAGGGTGCGGTCGGACAGCTGCGACATGGTCCGTACCCTACAAGGCACTGGTCGTGCGCCGCGCACGCCGGAGGTGAGAGATGGACAACGACCCCGCCGACTGGCAGGAGCGGCTGGCGCACAAGGCGCGGCTGCGGGCCCGTGCGGGGTTGCGCCGTCAACTGCGCTCCAGGGGTACCGGTGACGTGGTCGTCGACCTCGCGGGAAACGACTATCTGGGACTTTCCAAGCATCCGGCGGTCATTTCCGCGGCCGCCCGGGCCTTGTCGGGCTACGGGCTGGGGGCCACCGGCTCCCGGCTGGTACGCGGCTCCACCGACCTGCACGCCGCGCTGGAGTCGGGACTCGCCGACCTGCTCGGCGCCGAATCGACGTTGGTCTACTCGTCGGGCTACCTGGCCAACGTCGGCGCGGTACGGGCCCTGGTCCAGCCCGGTACGCTGCTGGTCTCGGACGCGTACAACCACGCGTCACTGATTGACGGCTGTCGGTTATCGGGCGCCGAGACGGTCGTCCCGGCACACGGGTCGGTCGCCGCGGTCGAAGCCGCGCTCGCCGGGCGCGAGGACCGGCCGGCACTCGTGGTGACCGAGTCGGTGTTCTCCGTCGACGGCGACCTGGTCCGGCTGGCCGAACTGCACGCGGTGTGCCGCCGGTACGGCGCGCTGCTGCTGGTGGACGACGCGCACGCGGTGGGCGTACGCGGGCCGGCCGGGGCGGGTGCGGTCGCCGAGGCGGGCCTGTCCGGGCAGCCGGACGTGGTGGTGACCGCGACGCTGTCCAAGTCGTTCGGGGCGGCCGGGGGCGTGGTCGCCGGCCCCAGCGCACTGATCGCGCATCTGGTCGACACCGGCCGTACCTTCATCTATGACACCGCCCTGCCCCCAGCGGTCGCGGCCGGGGCGCTGGCCGCCCTCGACCTGATCCGCTCCGCCGACGAGGCGCGCGCCGAGCTGCACGAGCGGGCCGCGCTGATCGCCAAGCGGCTGCCCACGGTCAGCCCGCCCGACGGTGGTGTGGTGTCGGTGCTCGCGCCGGGCCCGGACGAGGCGGTCGCCTGGGCGGCGCGCTGCCTCGCCCAGGGTGTCGCGGTCGGCTGCTTCCGGCCGCCGTCCACCCCGGACGGCCGGTCCCGACTGCGGTTGACCGTCAACGCCGGCATCCCCCGGGCCGACTTCGAGCGCGCCCTCGACGTGATCGCGGAGGACATGCCTTGACCATCTGGCTCGTCTCCGGGACGGACACCGGGATCGGCAAGACGATCGTCACGGCGGCGGTGGCGGTGGCCGCGAGCTCGGCGGGACACCGGGTCTACGTCCTGAAGCCGGCCGAGTCCGGTATCGCCCCGGAGAACGGCGTCGAGTCCGACATGGCGGTGGTCGCCCGGCTCGCCGCGCCGGTGCAGACCCGGGTGCTGGCCAGCTATCCGGACGCGCTCGCCCCGCTGGCCGCCGCCGAGGAGACCGGTGCGGTACCACTGGCGATCGGCGACGTGATCGAGGCGGTACGGGTCGCCGCCGCCGGGCACGACGTGGTCCTCGTGGAGGGGGCCGGCGGGCTGCTCGTACCGATGGGGGAGGGGCACTGGACCCTCGCGGACCTGGCACTCGCGCTGCGCTGCCCGGTGCTCGTGGTGGCCCGCGCCGGTCTGGGTACCATCAACCACACCACGCTGACGCTGGAAGCGTTGGAGCACCGGGGAATCGCCGCGTCGGTGGTGCTCGGCTCCTGGCCCGCCACACCGGAGCTGGTGCACTGGCGCAACCTCGCCGACCTGCCCGGCCATCTGGTCGGGGTGCTCCCCGAAGGGGCGGGAGACCTTACCCCGCAACGGTTCCAGCAGCAGGCGCCGAGCTGGCTCAGCCCGTTGCTGTACGGGCGAGCCGATCCGGCGCGGCTGCGCCGGGACGGGGTACCCGGTCCCCCGCCGCGCTGGCCCGAGTGACCACCAGCGCGTCGGGCATCCGGAACGACAGGTTGTCCGGGCTCCACGGCGCGCGTACCACCTCCACCTCCCGCAGCAGCGGTGCGGTGTGCTGGACCACCACCGCCGCCTCCATCCGGGCCAGGTGCGCGCCCGCGCACCGGTGCGCCCCGGCCCCGAACGCGAGGTGCCGGCGGGATCCGGGTTGGCCGGGCCGGAACTCGTCCCGCGCCGCCGCCCGGTCGCGGCCGGCCTCCGCCAGCCAGAGCACGATGCCGCGGCCGCGCGGGATGTCGACCCCGCCCAGGCGGGTGTCCCGGGCGGCCACCCGGCGCCAGGTCACGATCGGGGGTACCAGCCGCAGCCCCTCCTCCACCACGTCGTCCACCGGAATGTCGCCTGTGGACAGTCCACTGAGGACAATCGGCTCGCCGGCCAGCCGGTGCAGCAGCAGGGTGAGGAACTGGGAGGTGGTCTCCTGCCCGGCGACGAGGAGGAAGAACAGCGCGGCCACGGGTACGTCCGGGCCGAGCCCGTGCGCGGCGGCGTACCCGCGTAGCTCGCCGACCAGCCCGCCGGCCGTGCTGGCGAAGTCCCGCAGTACCGCGTGGTACCCGCCGACGACCTCGGCCAGCTCGCGTTGCCGGTCGGCGGACAGCGGTGCCCAGAACAGTTCCAGCGCGGCCCGGGAGAAGCGCTTCACCATTGCGGCGCCGCTCTCGGGCAGCTCGACCAGCCGGGCCAGCACCAGCAGCGGCAGGTCGGCGGCGAGGTCGGCGTACAGGTCGACGGGTGCACCGGTGCGCAGCCGGGTGGACAGCCCGGCGACCCGGCGCGCGACCAGACCGGACAGCCACCGGCGCTGCTCGGCGACCCGGTCCGGGTGCAGGGCACGGGCGGTGATCGCCCGGATCGCGGGATGGGACAGCCCGCCGTTGTTGGCCAGCGTCGGCGGGAGCCGGAACCCGTACCGGGTCAGCACGCGTAAGGCCGGTACCGGGACCGGGGTCACCGCGTCCAGTGCGTTGTCCGGCCGGTAGGTCACCGGGTCGGCGAGCACCGCACGGACCTCGGCGTGGCCGGATACGAGCGTGTGCGGCCGGCCCAGCCGATCGGTGACGGTGCTCACCGTGGCCTGCTCGGCGCGGTACTCCCAGGCGCGGAACAGCACCCGGTCAGGGTAGCCAGGTCATGGCCGGTTCCTGACATGCCGGTACCGGTCCCGATGCCGTAGGGTCATGCGCGGGCCACGGTGGGGCTTGCGTTGTCGGACGGTCGGGGTGGACCCTGCTTGGTGGCCGCCCGCGGGGGTGGCCCTGCCGTCACGGAGAGCGAGGGGCATGTCGACCACCGGCGCCGCGGAAATCGTCGCGCACGGCCGCGCCAGGCGGCTGCGGTCGATCCGGTTGCGCCTGCTCCTGCCGATCGTCGTGGCCACCGCCGGCCTGGTCGTGCTCGGCGTGGTGCAGACCCGGTTCGCGGTGAGCACCGCACTGGACGCCCGGCGGGCCCAGGTCATGGCGAGCATGGCCACGGCGACGGTACGGCTGGCCTCCCGGGTCGAGCAGGAGGTCGCCGAGGTCGACGCGCTGCGCGCCCGGGGTGGTACGGCCGGCGCCCCGCTGGTCGACTCCGCCCAGGGCCAGACCGACCTGGCCGGCACCAGGTTCGAGGAGGCGGCTCGGGCCGCCCGGGTCGCGGCTCCCGACCTGAAACCAGTGCTCGACCAGGCGGAGAGCCAGGTGACCCGGCTTCCCGCCATCCGGGGAGCGAACCGGGGACTGAAGTCCGGCCAGCTCTCCGGCGACCAGTACGCCGACCTGGCCAACAGCCTGATCGCGGTCGCCGACGCGCTGCCCACCCAGCTCAGCGACGCGCAGTTGGCGGCGACCGCCCGGGCGGTCGCCGCGATCGTCGCTGCCGAGCATCTCGGCGCCCAGCAACGTGACCTGCTCATGCAGGCGTTCCGGCGGGGCAGCATGACCTCGGCCGAGCTGGCCACCCTGGCGCAGCTGACCGGGGCGCAGGACGAGCGGATCGCCGAGTTCACCCGGGGAGCCAGCAAGATCGAGCAGGCGCGGTACACCGAGCTGCTCCGCGGGGACGACATGATCGCGTCGACCCGGATTCGTACCGCGCCGCTGGCCCCGCGGGCCGACCTGAGCGCACTGAAGGTGGACCCGGACGCGTGGTACATCGCGCAGAGCAACACGCTGCGCCACCTGCACGCGCTGCAGTTGGCCCTGTCCGCCAACCTGGACGCCACCTCCCGGGATCGCCAGGTCCGGGCACAGACCAGCTCGGTTCTCACCGGTACCGCGACCGGGCTGCTGGTGCTCCTCGCGTTCAGCGCCGCGCTGCTGTTCGGGGTACGGACCAGCCGGCGGCTGCGGGCGCTCCGCGCGGCGGCGCTGGCCATCGCGTACACCGAGCTGCCCGGTGCCATCTCCACGCTGTCCGGGGCCGAGGAGCCCGGTGACGTACGCACCGCCCTGCACGAGTCGGTGGCGCACGCGGACAAGCTCACCGTCGCCGGAGTCGACGAAATCGGCGAGGTGGGTGCCGCGCTCGGCGCGGTCCACCGGCAGGCCCTGCGCCTGGCCGCCGAGCAGGCGCTGCTCCGGCTGGACGTGGCCGGGCTGTTCGTCGCGCTGTCCCGGCGCGGGCAGTCGCTCATCCACCGGCAGATCCAGCTCATCGACGAATTTGAACGCACCGAGACCGACCCGCAGCGCCTGGGCCGGATGTTCGCGCTCGACCACCTGGCCGCCCGGATGCGCCGCAACGAGGAGAACCTGCTGGTGCTCGCCGGCGGGGAGCCGGGCCGGCGGGTCACCGCGCCGGTCCCGCTCGACGAGCTGATCCAGGCGGCGGTCGCGGAGATCGAAGACTACGACCGGGTCGACGCGGTCGGCGTGCCTGACGTGGGCATCGCCGCGCACGTCGTACGCGACCTGATCCACCTGCTGGCCGAGTTGCTGGAGAACGCCACCACCTACTCCCCACCGGCCAGCCGGGTACGGGTGTCCGCCCGCCGGGCGGTGGACGGGATCAGCCTGACCATTTTCGACGAGGGCATCGGCATGCAGCCGTCCCTGGTCGGCGAGCTCAACGCCCGGTTGAGCCGGCCGACGATGCTCACCGCCGAGCTGGCCGGCACGATGGGACTGCTCGTGGTGGCCCGGCTGGCCGCGCGGTACCGGATCGAGGTCGAGCTGCGCAGCGCGCCGGGTGGCGGTACCGCCGCGTTGGTTTCCTTACCGACCGCGATCCTCGCGCCGGTGCCGGCCCGCGCCGAGGGCGGCCCGGCCGCGCCGCTGGCCCGCAGCCGCACCGCGCCGGCGGCCCCGCCCGACCCGGTCGCGGCGGCCCCCACCTCCCCGCCGGTCGGCTCGGTCAGCGGCCTGCCCCGGCGCCGCCCCGGCGACCTGCTGCTGTCCGGCGGCGCGGTGGACGCCACGGACCTCGGCGGCAACGGCGCCGCCAACCAACCACCAGACCCGGACACCGTCCGCGCCCGCCTGTCCGGACTGGCCAGCGGCCTGGCCGCGGCCGCCCGGCACAACCAGAACGAGAGCAACTAGCCATACGTGAGGAGCAGGATGAGCACCCCCACCGACACGACGAACGACGCCGACGGCGGCCTCGACTGGCTGCTGACCTCGTTCGCGCGCCGGGTCCCGGACGTGACCCACGCCCTCGCCGTCTCGGTCGACGGGTTGACGCTGGCGGCGTCGGCCGGGCTGCCGGTCGACCGGTCCGACCAGCTCTCCGCGATCACCAGCGGGCTGGCCAGCCTGACCGTGGGGGCGGCGAAGTGCCTATCCACCGGCCGGGTACGGCAGACCGTGGTGGACATGGACGGAGGTGTACTCCTGGTGATGGCCGTCGGTGACCGTGCTCAGCTCGCGGTGCTCGGCAGCTCCGGCTGTGACCTCGGCCAGATCGGCTACGAAACCGCGCTGCTCGCCCACCGGGTGGCCAGCGCGCTGGAGCCCGGTGCCCGGGTGGCCGGGCAGCTGTGAGGCGACGCGCGTTACTGGCCGGAGCGGTGGCTGTGCCGCTGGCCGGCTGTACGATGTCGCAGGACCCCTCGGCCAGCCTGTGGCACGGTGGCGAGCTGGTCATCGGTACCGGCAACACGACCGGGGTCTTCTACCAGCTCGGGGCCGGCTACGCATACCTGATCAACCGATACCTGACCGGGTACGACGCGGTCGCGGCGCCCTCGGGCGGGTCGGTGGACAACCTGCAACGGCTGGCCAGCGGAGACGTCGACATCGCGCTGACCCTGGCCGGAGCGGCCGACGAGGCGTACGGCGGCAAAGGCGCGTGGGGCGGCCGGCCGCAGCCGTTCCGGGCGTTGACCCGCACCTACGCCAGCTACGAGCACGTGATCGCGCGGGTCGATTCGGGGATCACCTCGATCGCCGGGATGAAGGGGCACAAGGTCTCTCTGGGCAGCCCGAACTCCAGCAGCGACCTGCTCGGTCGGCGGCTGCTCACGGTGGCCGGCCTGGACCCGAACAAGGACGTCACCGCGTTGCCGATGTCGCTGCCGCAGACCACCGCGGCGATGCTCGACCGGACCATCGACGCTATGGTCTGGTCCGGCGGGCTGCCCACCCCCGGCATCGTCGACCTTTTCGCGAAGGCGAACGGGACGGTCCGCTTCATCCGGACCCAGGACCTGCTGCCGAAGATCGAGCAGATGTACCCGCACCTGCTGAGCAAGGCGGTCATCCCGAAGCAGGTGTACGCGCTGGCCGAGGACATACCGGCGTTGTCCGACTTCAACCTCGTGGTGGTCACCGACAGCATGCCGAGCGACCTGGCGTACCAGCTGACCCAGGTGTTCTTCGACCACCTGGGTGACCTGGTCAAGGTGACCGCGGCGGCCGCCGGGATCAGCCGGGAACTCGCGCCGGTGACCGACCCGGTGCCGTTGCACCCGGGCGCGCAGCGCTACTACAACGGCTCGACGAGCCCGTCCCCGAGCGCGAGTTGACGCGTGCCGGGCCGGCCGTACCGTTGGCTCGTGTCGACCCGCTCCCGGGGCCGGCGGCTGCTCGCCGCGCTGGCCACCCTCGCGGCCCTGGGCGCGTGCGGTACGGCACCCGCCCGGGTCACCGCACCCTCGGCCGCCGCGGCCACGACGGCGCCTGCGTCGCCTTCCGCGTCACCGTCCCCGCCCGGTGACATCACCCTCGCCTTCGCCGGGGACGTGCACTTCACGGAGCGGACGGCCAAGCTGCTCAGCGACCCGGCGCACGCGTTCGGCCCGATCATCCCGGTGCTGTCCGCCGCCGACCTGACCATGGTCAACTTCGAGAGCGCGGTGACCGACCGGGGCACCGCCCAGCCGAAGGAGTTCCACTTCCGGACCCCGCCGAGCGCGTTCGATGCGATCAGAGCCGCCGGCATCGACGTGGTGACCTTCGCCAACAACCACAGCCTGGACTACGGCCAGGTCGGCCTGGCCGACACGCTGTCCGCGGTGCAGGCGGCGAAAGTCCCCTATGTGGGCATCGGGGCCAACGCCGACGCCGCCTGGCGGCCGTGGGTCACCACGATCAAGGGCCGGCGGATCGCGGTCATCGGGGTGTCCCAGGTCGACGAGCTGGCCGCCGGCTGGGTGGCGACCGCGACCCGGCCCGGCCAGGCGCACGCCATCGACCTGGCCCGGACGCTCGCCGCGGTCAGGGCGGCCCGCGCCAGCGCCGACGTGGTCATCGTCTTCATGCACTGGGGTACGGAGGGCAACCCGTGCCCCAACGGCGACCAGAAGTCCCTCGCCACCAAGCTCGCCGGTGCCGGAGCGGACATCATCGTCGGCGCGCACGCGCACACCTTGCAGGGCAACGGATGGCTCGGTAAGACCTTCGTCGCGTATGGGATGGGCAACTTCCTCTGGTGGCTCAAGTCGTACAGCACCGAGACCGGTGTGCTGACGCTGACCCTGCACCCCGACCGGCCGCTGACCGCCCAGTTCCACCCGGCGGTCGTGTCCGACACCGGCCAGCCCGTACCGGCCACCGGTGCCGACGCCACCCGGATCAGCAACCGGTACGCCAGCCTGCGTACCTGCGCGGGGCTGGCAGCCGCGCGCAGCTGAGCGGGGCCGGCAGGCGGGTATCCGGTTTGTCAGTCGGCACGGTGCTAGGTTAGAGTTCTCATCCGTCGCCGGAAGTCCTCGGGGGCATGCGGACGTAGCGCAGCTGGTAGCGCATCACCTTGCCAAGGTGAGGGTCGCGGGTTCGAATCCCGTCGTCCGCTCGGAGGCCGCCAAAGGCCTACCACCTTGGTGGAGTGGCCGAGAGGCGAGGCAACGGCCTGCAAAGCCGTGTACACGGGTTCAAATCCCGTCTCCACCTCAGCAAGTTCTGGGGCGATTAGCTCAGCGGGAGAGCGCTTCCCTGACACGGAAGAGGTCACTGGTTCAATCCCAGTATCGCCCACCAGCTCAGAGGGCATATCCCGCCGGTGGATATGCCCTCTTTGCGTGTCTGCGTGACTAACTGAGTGACTAAGCCGCATGACCGCCGGCCCGGGTTCCGAAGATCTTGTCCATGGCAACGGCGCCGCCGAGCAGGACCGGGCGGAGCTGGTGGCGGTAGACCTTCTCAGTGACGGTGGTACCGGCGTGGCCGCAAAGGTCGGCGATGGCTTCCAGCGGCACCCCGTCGTCCGAGAGCAGCGAGACGAAGCTATGTCGCAGTTCTCGGGGCGTCCAGTCCTCGCCGATGCCGGCCTTGCGGCACAGTCGCCGGAAGGTGCGCCGCACGTTCCCGGCAAGCAGCTCTTCGCCGTGGCCGGTGCAGAAGACCAGGTCGGTGTGCTGCCACAGCGGGCCGGCTTGCTCCCGCTTGCGATCTTGGAGCTTGCGATGCCGGCGGAGCGCGTCCACGCACCGTTTCGGTAGGGCCAGGGTTCGCCGGGACTTCTTGGTTGGTGCATCTGGTTCCACCCGGACGGGCCCGAGCGCGGCCAGGGCGCGGAGGCCAACCGAGCGCTGAAGAAGGCCTACGTCGAGCAGGGCAAGGCGCACGCCGCACTGGTGATGGACGGCGACGAGGCCATCGCGTGGGCTGAGTACGGCACCCCGGTCGAGTTGCCCACCCTCCACCACCGCAAGGAGTATGACGCCACCAAGACCGCGGACCCCGATTACCGGATCACCTGCGTCTTCGTCGACAAGCGCCACCGACGACGGGGCGTGACGGAGCTGGCGATCACCGGTGCGCTCGACCTGATCGCGCAGGCCGGCGGCGGGCGGGTCGAGAGCTATCCCCACGACCTGACCAACCAGACCAAGAAGATGTCGCCGTCGTTCCTCTACAACGGCACCCGTCGACTCTACGAGCGGCTCGGCTTCACCTACGACCGGCCCAAAGGGCTGAAGAACTGCGTCATGGTGAAGACGGTCGATCCTGCATGAGGCCGGTCACCACCAGCCGTGGCCAACCGTAGTGCTCCACTCGGACGAGGGGCGCGAGGTCATGCTGCTGTTCCCTGAGTGAAGTCATACGTCTCTCCTCTACGGCATGACCAGATGGCCGCAGCGCACACGCTACCTGCGGCTACTTAGAGACTTTATGCAGGATCGATGTCCGGCCAGACTCGGTCCAGGTGCTCGGCGAGACGCTCCCTGTCTGCGGCTGCCCACCGGCGTCATGGGTGTGGCTCTCATCTGGCTTGCGTTCTCGCCGGGCACC